>Ga0210403_10001261_pt1 | contig 24351 bp, 24 predicted proteins | sample IncBWC19MmetaG_FD_150863 | JGI IMG/M metagenome (GOLD analysis project Ga0210403, IMG submission 150863) | Forest soil microbial communities from Barre Woods Harvard Forest LTER site, Petersham, Massachusetts, United States - Inc-BW-C-19-M | ecosystem: Environmental > Terrestrial > Soil >... | reverse complement strand
TAGTGTAGATTTTTATATTGTGTGCTGCGGCCAATTCTGCTGAAGTAATCGGGTCAATATTGCCCGCAGTGTTATCACCATCGCTGATGAGGATGCATACTTTTGACTTCGACTCCGACTCACGCATGCGGTTGGTGACTACAGCCAGCGCACTGCCAATGGCGGTTCCCCTGGATTCGATCATATCAAAGGAGATGTCATTGAGGTAGGAGTAGAGCAGCTCGTAGTCGGTGGTAAGTGGGGCCAGCGAAAACGCATCCCCTGAAAACACCACCAGCCCGATACGGTCTTGCAGCCTTCCTTTAATGAAATCACGCGCCACTTGTTTGGCAGCTTCCAGGCGATTAGGCTGAAAGTCTTCAATTTGCATCGACTGCGAAATATCCAACGCAATCATGATGTCGATACCTTCTGTCCATTGTTCTACTTTTTCGTTAGTCTTCTGAGGCCTCGCCAATGCAATGAGTAAAAGCGCAAACACAAACATCAAAATGATTTCAGGAATGAAACGCAGCCAATTGAGCGGAGAACTTTTTAAGTCGCTTTTGATTAATGCAACCGGAAGTTTTTGATTAACAAAATAACGGATGAACCAACGAAAAACGAACAAGAACGGAAAAGCGATGATCAGGTAAAGAACGAATTTGTTTTCCCAGGTAAACGCCGTAAATGTTGATAGCACGAACCAATCCAGCGAATACCAGGGTGAAGATAAACTATCCATGGGCTACCTCCTCTTTTTTCTTTTCAAACTGCTGGCGTACATAAGTCTTGAGGCCGGCAAATGGCGCATGCACGTTTTCCTTGGTATTTCCATAAATCATCCTGTCAATTTCACTCAGTGCATGCCCAAGCTCTTCACTGTTTTCCATCGTCTTGATTTCTTTGGAAGTGAATTTGGTGTATGGTTTTGACAACAGTAACTCTAAATAATTTTTCCAAATGACCAGTGCTGTTTCAACGCGTTGAGGTGAAAAGTCCCGGTCTAATTTTTCAACCGAGGATTCAAATTTTGTCCTGAATGCTTCGTAACCTTTCGCCATCCGCTTCAACTTAAAATATTTTCGAATCCGTTTCCCGAAAAATACCCAAACCAGAATCAAAGCGATTAGCAGAATACTGCCACCGATAGCGAATAAGATGTAGTTGAGTTGCCAGCGAACGCCCAGATAATTGGTGTTTGTCTTGAGTGGTAATTTTTCAGCGGTCAATGAATCTGGAATCGCCTTAACCAGGTTCTGAAAGAAAACGCTGTCGGTGTTTGAAAATACTTCGGTGCAGTCCATCTGGTTAACCACGTAGATCGGAAGCTTCAATGTTTGAATGCTATCCACTTCATAGGTTGCTAAATAATAAACAACACTATCACGGCTGATTCCTTTTTTTGTACTCGTAGGGAAATAGATTTTATTTTGCAACTCAAACGGCCCAAAAGAAAAGGTAGAATCAGGGAAAAGAATATTTAAATTTTCCGGATAATGGGCTGAGAGGTAAAACTCAATGGGCTTGCCGATCTTTACACTATCCCTGCTGAATTTACCTTGAACTTTAATTTCCTGTGCGTGAACGGAGGAGAGGAGAAGAATATAGAATATAGGAGTTAGAAGATAGAATACAGCTATCTTTAGGCTGTGACAATTCTTATCTAATCTGTAGTTTGTAATTTTGAATTTGTAATTTCTAAGACTCATACCCCCTTCATCGATTTATTTCTCACCTTAAACAACTTCAACAGCTTGGGCACGTAGTCTTCATCAGTGTCAACTGAAAGGAAGTTAATCTGATGTTTGCGGCTAAAATCAGCCAGCTCCTGCTGTCGACTGGCGTTGTGTTCGGCAATTTTTTCCCTAAACCCGCCAAAAGAAGTATTTACCCAGATGGTTCGCTGCGTTTCTTTGTCGAGTACGGGAATGATGCCAAGTTTCGGTAATTGTGTTTCACGCTTGTCAGTAATGCGGATGATTACCAAATCGTGTCTCCGTGCCAGTGACTTCAATCCCTGAAAATAATTTTCATCAATAAAGTCAGAGATCATGATGATCACACTTCTGCGTTTGATGAAATTCAATGCAAAAGTGATGGCTTTGTTAAGATTCGTTTTGAGTGAATGTGGCTTCAGGTTGACGATGTTATAAATAATCTCGTAGGCCTGGGCATTACCCTTGCGTGGTTTAAGTGCTTTTTCCCGTTCGTCAGAAAAACAGATCAACCCGAGCTGGCTCGATTCTTTTGCTCCCGACAGTGCCAAGACGCCACATACTTCCTTGGCGATGTCTACTTTGGCTTTGCCCGGAGTGCCGATATTCTGTGATGCGCTGACATCCAGAATAAAAAAGATGGTCTGTTCTTTCTCCTCGCGAAAAGTCTTCACAAACGTTCCATGACCTTTGGCGGTTACATTCCAGTCGATGGTGCGAACGTCATCGCCATACTGGTAAGGGCGCACATCGTCAAACTCCAGACCGGTACCTTTGAAAATGGAGTGAAAGTCCCCCTGCATCTGGCTGTTGATGGCCTTGCGAATCTGGATTTCATATCTCCTAAGTTTTTTGAGAAGCTCCTTCATTAATTTTTCGGGCTTAAAAATAAGAAATCCGGATCAACAGACCCAACAACGCCTGCCGGTAGGCACAGAAATGATAATCGGTAAATGTGGCCTGCCCCGTCAGGCGGGCATCTGACCGTTTAAAATTAATTATTAACAAACAAAATAGGTTTAAATTTAAGGCCTGATTCTTGTGTTAAACCGAATGATGCAAAAGTTGTTGATCGTTTTTCTTTTCATTGGGATTTGCTCGTGCGGGCCTCCGAAGAAACCGCAGGGTGTTCTTACTCAACCTCAACTGGCGGCCTTACTCGTTGATATTTATATGGCGGAAGCAAGGGTGGAGGCTTTACCCGTTACCAAAGATTCATCGATCCGTTATTTCATTCCCTTTGAGCAAAAAATGCTCCAGGCAAAAGGAATTCCCGACTCGATTTTAAGAAAAACCTATTCCTACTACCTTGCCAACCCAAAAGAACTCGAGAAGGTTTACGATTCGGTCATTGATACCCTGGTGTTGCGCGAGCAAGTGCTAACGAGGGGGCCGCGTCCAACCAACAAGACTCCTGGACAATAATTTAATCGTGAAGATCTACCCTATTGATTTTGAGCTTAAAGTTGGCTTTGATCAGATTCGTGCCAGGCTGGAGAACTATTGTCTTGGACAATTGGGCGTTAAGGAAATACACCAACTCGCCTTTTCTTCGGATGGCCAATTGATTAAAACTTTATTACAACAAAGCCGTGAGTTAAAACAGATACTTGAAAAAGGTGAAGCCTTTCCGGCGGCAAACTATGCTGATCCCACTATTTACTTTGAAACTATTCGGATTGAAGACAGCTTTCTCGAAGAAGAAAACTTTTTGGAGATCGCTCAGGCACTTCAAGTGATCTTAGCTATTCATAAATTATTGAAGTCTTCAAAAGAAGAGTACCCGGCCTTATTTAAACTAACGGAGCCTGTGGTTTTATCTCCTCCTTTGGTTGCTGAGATTGAAGGTAAATTCAATGAGAAGGGAAAAATAAAGGATAATGCCAGTCCGGAGTTGGCGCGAATAAGAAAACGGTTGCGGGAAGAAGAAGTCCGTGTCAGAAAACTTACTGACCAGATTTTTCGCAATTCCATTGATCAAAGTTGGGTGCCTGAGGGTGCCTCCCTTACCATCCGCGAAGGAAGAGTAGTTATTCCCATTCTTGCAGAACACAAAAGAAAACTCCGCGGCTTTATCATGGATGAATCAGCCACCGGTCAAACGGTCTATATCGAGCCCGCTGAGTCACTAGAAGCCAATAACGAAATCCGTGATTTACTTCATGCCGATCGGCGAGAGGTCGTGAAAATCCTGAAAGGGCTAACCTCATTGCTCCGTGAAAACCTGGAAGGAATAAAATCTGCTTGTCATTTTTTAGGACTAATTGATTTCAATAGGGCAAAGGCAAAGCTGGCCATGGATATAGAGGCGGACATGCCGGTGATTTCGGATCAGCCTGGAGTGAATTGGATGTTGGCGAGACATCCACTGCTGCATTTGAGTTTGAAAGGCAAACGCGCCTTGATTCCTTTGACCATTGACCTTCCGGACGAGGCTCGATTTCTTTTAGTCTCAGGACCGAATGCAGGTGGAAAATCAGTTTGTCTGAAGACCGTTGGGCTGATTCAATACATGGTGCAGTGCGGATTATTAGTTCCCGTGTATGAGAAGTCAAGCGTTGGAATCTTTGAAAATATTTTCCTCGACATTGGGGATCAGCAGTCCATTGAAAATGATTTGAGCACCTACAGCTCGCACTTGAAAAACATGGGTTTCTTTTTGGAGAATGCCAATGCGGATACGCTCGTGCTGATGGATGAATTGGGCGCAGGCACCGACCCCAATTTTGGCGGTGGTATTGCCGAGGCCATATTGGGTTCACTGTTACAAAAAAAAGTTTGGGGCGTGGCTACTACCCATTATTATAATTTGAAATTGTTTGCTTCCAATCGAACTGACATTCGGAATGGGTCGATGCAATTCGATACTAAAAAATTGCAGCCGTTATTTCAATTGGAGATAGGAAAACCAGGTAGCTCATTTGCTTTGGAAATTGCAAGAAAAACCGGTTTGCCCCAAGCCACGATTGAACATGCGGAACAAATAATCGGAAAGGAGCTGACGGGCCTGGAAACGTTGATGAAAACTGTTGCGGAGGAGAAACAATTGCTGCAAAGAAGTCAACGCGAGTTTTCAGAGAAGGAGCGAAAACTAACTGACGAACGCGAGCGATATCAAAAACTAAATTCGGAGCTCGAAGCGAAGAAAAAAGAGATTATTGACCGCGCGAAATCCGAAGCCTCCACCTTATTGAAAGAGACGAACCGCGAAATAGAGAAAACCATACGCCATATTCGCGAAAACAAAGCCGAGAAAAAAGAAACACGCAAAGTTCGCCAGGGACTAGTTGAACTTGCCGATAAAGTACAACCACCTGTCGTCAAAACGAATTTGCCCCCACAACTCCTGAAGGAAGGCGACAAAGTGCGATTAATCGGACAGGAAGTTACCGGTACCCTGGTGAGCATCAAGGGCAAGCAGGCTGACGTGGAGTTTGGCAGCACCCGCACCACGGTGAAACTAAATCAGCTGGTGCGAAGTGATCTCGCAGAACCAACTTCAGTGAGCAAAGCAAGATCCATGGGTGTGGATGTGATGCGCAAACAATCATCTTTTGTTTCCACGCTCGACCTGCGTGGTAAGCGTGCTGAAGAGGTGGTCGCTGAACTTGATCGTTTTCTCGACGATGCAATTTTACTGAGCCAGGGTGAATTGAAAATCCTTCACGGCAAGGGCGAAGGCGTGCTGCGCAAAATTGTGCGCGAGCGATTGAAAACACTAAAACAAGTAGCATCTTTTGCCGATGAGCATGTAGAAAGAGGCGGCGCAGGAATTACGGTGGTGGTGTTGAAGTAAGTTTTAATGACACGTATGTGCAATATTGCTTGTTACTTCCTCGCAGTGTCTCTCGTCTCGAGGACGCTGCGCAATGAATTCCTCTTATTTGAGATCAGCCGTGAGAATTTAATTTGGTCTACTTTCGGTGGCATGGCGGCTGCCGCTACATAAGCCGTGGTCCAGGCGCTTACTTCCTCGCAGTGTCTCTCGTCTCGAGGACGCTGCGCAATGAATTCCTCTTATTTGAGATCAGCCGTGAGAATTTAATTTGGTCTACTTTCGGTGGCAATGGCGGCTGCCGCTACATAAGCCGTGGTCCACGCGCTTTGGAAATTAAATCCCCCGGTTTCCCCATCAATATTGAGTACCTCCCCTGCAAAATACATTCCTTTAACCAACTTGCTTTCCATAGTTTCCAGGTCAATGGATTTTAGATCAACGCCGCCGCAGGTAACAAACTCCTCCTTGAACGTTGTCTTGCCCTTGATCTCAAAGGGACACCGAATCATAAACTCCATAAGGCGATTCTGGTTTTTTCGCGGAAGCTCAGCCCAGGTTTTGTTCACATCTATATCAGCCAACGCGCACAGACGCGCCCACAAACGCGAAGGGATTTTGTAAAGCGGATGGTTAATAATCCTTTGTTTTCCGCGGTTGAGGCTTAGTTCCTGTAAATCTTTACGAAGGCTTTCTTCACTGATGGTGCCCGTCCAGTTTACCAGAGCGGTGAATGTATAATGCTTTTCATGCAAGAATCCTGCGGCCCACGCCGATAGTTTAATTATTGCGGGCCCGCTTAACCCCCAATGCGTAATGAGCACCGGCCCGGCCTCAGAAAATTTCGTTCCGGCTATTTTTACTTCGGCTTGTGCCACAGCAACACCCATGAGGTCTGCAAACTTTTTTGTGGAATCGTTGAAAGTGAACAAAGAGGGAATAGGATTGATGATGGGCATGGGTTTAAGCCAGTCATAACTTTGCAGATTGTTGTATCCCCCCGTAGCAATTAGAATTTTCCGCACCCTGATTTGTTCTGCATTCAAATCGAGAATAAATCCATTTTCAACGGGACTTATCTTTCTTACTTCGGCGTGCTGTTTAATTTGTATTTGATGTCGCTCTGCCTCGCGCAGGAAGCAGTCAATGATGGTTTGCGAATTGTTGCTCACGGGAAAAATCCGGCCATCGTCTTCTGTCTTAAGTTTCACACTTTTTGATTCAAACCATTCCACTATATCCCTGCCCTGAAATTTCCTGAAGAGCGATTTTAGTTCTCTGCTTCCGCGGGGATAATGCTTCGACAAGGGAGTAGGCTCAAAACAGTGATGGGTAACATTACAACGGCCTCCTCCCGATACCCTCACTTTTGAAAGCAGCTTGGTTGTCTTCTCAAGGATAAGAATAGAAAGGTTGGGATTCATCTCCGCGGCCCTGATCGCGCCAAAAAAACCGGCCGCGCCACCACCAATCACTGCTAAATCAAAGGAAGTATTTTTATTGTGTTCCATCAGAGCACTTCACGGTAAGATTTCTTCCTCGATATGTTTAGCATGAACGCAGATTTTCTTTAAATTTAGAGATCAATTTTTTAAACTTTTCGCAACACCACAACTACCAACGACCATGAAAATACTTTGGCTCGCAATTTTCGTTCTTGTGTCTGGCTCACTCATTGCACAAAAGGCACTCAACTACCGCGATTATCAGGAACTGGCAAAGTATAACCTGTCTTACCTTGACAAGACCGGGGCGCTAAAAGCACAGCGCGTAAAATTTAAGCAATATAACCTCGAACTCTTTGATGAGAAGGGCAATAATGAATTTGCCATTAGTTGGCCGCCACTACCTCAGCTGGTGACGAGACTTGAAACGGGTGACCACAAGGAATTGTACGGAGGCATGAACAAGAATTTAAAGGACCTGAGTAACGGCCTCATAAAGCAAGGAAGTGAATACCACCCCATCCCCACGGAAATGTCCGAAGTTTTGGTGGCCATTGACCCCGGGCATTTTGCCGGGAATTTCGCGGAAGCGATCCGGGAAGATAAATATGTGAAGATACGTGGAGCGGACCTTGGCTTAGCGAAGGACATTAGTTTTTATGAAGCCGATCTCGCCGACATCACAGCCGCTATTGTTAAATTAGAACTTGAAAAATTAGGTGCCAAGGCTTTTGTAACCAAAGGAATGGGAGGAAACTCGCTTGGTAAGTCCTTTCATAACTGGTACACGAGAGAATATAAAGGGGATTTGGAGTGGTATTATCATGAAGGAGACGTCACCAAGGCAGATTATGAAACCTATCTGCGATCAGACTCCAATGCCATATTCAATACGTTTTATCGATTTGTAGAGTTTAGAAAAAGAATTGACTTGATCAACAGTTCAAATCCCACCGTGACCATCGTAATTCATTACAATGCGATGGAAGGAGGAAAAAGGGATGCCGATGGATTCCTTAAGCCTGTTCAAACCAACTACTCCATGGCTTTTGTTCCGGGCGCGTTTAATAGCTATGAACTTAAAAGATACGCTGAAAAACTTGACTTCCTCCGGCTTCTAATGTCCCCTGACCTCAACAAGTCGATGCGATTGGCACACTTAATCCTCAATCAGGAAAATGCTATCGGGATACCTCCTGTGCAAAATGATCAGCATGTTTTGGATGAGCGATACTGTTCTCGTACGGATTATGACGGGGTTTATTGTCGCAATCTTGCGATGACCCGAACCGTCCGGGGTCCGTTGGTGTATCTTGAAGCGCTGCTGCAAGACAATGAAAAGGAGGCTGTCGAACTATCCAAGCGTGAATATATGCTGGATCACCCCTTGTATGGAAAGATGCTGGTGCCAGAAAGATGTCATGAGGTAGCGATGTGCGTCGTTAAAGGAATTACGGACTGGCTCGAAGAGAATAAAAATTATTCTGCAATGGCCGCTCCAGAGGCTGATCCAAATAAAAAATAGTTTTGACATCAATCTAAACTTTGCACATTTATTCCTCAAATCCATGAATGGCTAAGAGAAATTTTGAGCGTTCTCCAAAACCAATGAAGAAGGAACCGACCGACAATTCGGCTCCGGCAGCACTGCGATTTTTATTTATTGTAAGCCTGTGGCTGATAACGGGTGCCGTTATCGTTTTTTTATTTATCCTGCCTCAACGTTTGAATAGTGCATTGGATACGCTTCATCAGGTGAAAGGAAGTATCACCTCTTTATTTCGCTTTTGTGATGATTGGAATTTTTTGCTCTTAACTACGCTATTCTCGATTTCTGTAATTGTCTACACATTGAATGACAAAGTACTGCAGAAATATTTGCCCAATGGACAAAGAGGATTTTACTCTGAAGGCGCGATTTGGACTTTTAGGAATCTTGCCAATTTGGTTGTGTTTTTTTTTGAAGTGGGACTATTTTGTCTCATCCTAACGCATTCTATCACTACACCTTCCATCTACTCTTCCATCGATGAGTTGCCTAAGACAAAGTATCATATTCTGCTTTTGGGCACATCTAAATTCATTGATCCTAACGGAAAGAAGCTGCATGAGAATTTATACTACAAGGCTCGCATTGCATCGGTGGTTGAGCTTTATAAGAGTGGTCGGGTGAAGTCGATCTTAATTTCAGGTGACCGCACTGGGGAATACAATGAACCGGAGGATATGAAAAAGGATTTGATTAAAGCAGGCATTAACGCTAAACTGATCTCCGAAGACTTTGACGGTTTCAGAACGTTTGATAGTATCATCCGGATGCGGCAGCAATTGCAGGGCAACGAAACCATACTTATCGTTTCACAATATTTTCATTTGGAAAGAGCCATCTACTTGGCCCGGCAAAAAGGAATGGAGGCAGAAGGCTATGCAGCCAAAGGCTCTATGACCCTTTCCATGATACAACGGGAGTTTTTAGCTAAGCCACGGATAATCCTCGACATTTACTTACTGAATACCCAGGTGAACGGTGTGGCAGCGCACCCGAGACGAAAAGTTTCATTTGCGAAGGCGGGTGATCTTTTTATATTATTGGTAGTGGCAGGCTCCATTGTCGGGGCCGGCAGAATGACAAGAAATTTGCTCGAGTTTTAAAGTGATCGATCAGCTGTGCTTTATTCAACGACGGTTGTAATCAAAAATGTAAGTGTGTAAGGTCGGATGGACTCAATAAAACATTTGTTTCGGCAAATCTCCGGAGGGGATTATTTCATCATCATCCTGTTAGGTGCCGGGGTATATTTCCTGGCAGCCAAGCTGGAAAATCGCCAGCGCCTCCAGCTTACTGCTTTAATGGTGTTCCTGGTGTTCTGTATTCGGCTGATCATCGGAGTTTCTTTTACCAATTTAATGGTGTCCCTTATCAATAAGATTCATTTTATTTATATCTGGGCTCCGTTATCGCTTTCCATTTTTACCACCAGCATGTTGTATGAAAGAGGCAACCTGAAAGTCATCATCGTTAGGTCCATTATTGCTTCCATCTGCATTTGCGCATCGTTGTATTTTATCTTTGGCTAGGTTACGAGATTACATCATCGTTTATCTCTCTTGTCACCCCATGTCCATAGTGGTTCGGCCATTTAATATGTCATGGAGAGTCTTAATCTAATCTCAAATTAAAATCGCCATACTTGTAAGAGAGTTGGATAATCTAAGTCTTGCCGATTCAAGGGCCTTTTGATTTATTTCATACCGCAATTTTCCGTCTACAGTTCGGAAATTGATGCAACTCCCTCTTGAACCTAACCCTCTCTGATCAGTGATGACCAGAGTCTCTTTGCCCTTCACTTTCTCCCGGATAGCGTCAAACTCTTTACTCTTACTATTGTCGACAAAGATTACATCGCAATCAGGAATCTCTGAGGCATTTTTGAATAGTTTAACCACAATTGTCCTATTGCCTTTGAAAATTTTTCCGCCATAGGATAGGGTCATGGAGCTGTAAATATCCGGATTGCCCACGATGCCGATGATGAAATCATTTCTCGATTCATCTTCGGGCCACTGGGTATATTTTATGAAATTGAAGATCATCATAGAATAAACTTCATGAATTGGTCGCTCTTGAGCAAAAGTAGCGGGGTGTCCTGTCAAAATAAATTGAAGGGTAGCAATTATAAATAGCCTTGAACAAAAAAATGGCCTCACCGGACAATGATAGAAAATTCAGTTTATGCCAGAATTTCCCCAACGTTATCTTTTCAGAGCATCTCGCCTGCATCTGGAACCCAGGCGGTAACCTTACCGTAAAAGATAGCCGACAAGAGACGTCCAAATTATTTCGTTGGCTACAAAGCATATCCTGGTGGGGCCGGGGGTGAAAATCGCACAGAATATTTGTTGATACATTATCGAATGAACTTCGCATCTGTCGCCACGGATTGCTTTTGCCAAATGAGCGAGTGTGAATTCTGAAATATTCATTCTTAATATTCAAGGCACGAGCCAAATTCTAAATCTACTCTTTATGGTACAAGAATTGAAACATAAGATGGTATTGAAGTAGGGATGATGCGAATGAATTTTCGCCGATTGAATTCCGAACCTGAACGGCAAATTATGCGGTTAATTCTACGGAAATAAAAAAGCCCCTTGATTATCAGGGGCTCATCATACAAAAAGTCGTCCTGACTGTACAATTTTCGAACTCATTTTTAGACGATTTAAAGAGGCTGGCAGGCCTAGCGGCTTAATTCCGCTGGTTTGCAGGCTTTTTTGATTTAACGTGATTCAAAAACTCATTAAAAGCAAAGACCATGAAAAAGAAATCCATTTCATTACCCAGGCCAAGGCGGGTTCGGGTAATTCTGTGTTAGCATTTATGCTAGCTGAAAAATATCGCGAAGCAGTGATACTTGATCTCGATGACGCTACCACGACCTCGATGAAGCAGCTTGCCTATCGCAACCCACCCAGGTTTCTTTTCTGAATCAAGAATCAAAGCGAATTGACCGGGGGAGCTTTTAATGGGCTTTTGATAGTGTCTCGAAGGCAGACCGTGAGTTATTCATCACGGACCTTGGCGCCAGTGTGGGCCGAACAGTTGCCCAAATATTTTTCAAAGACTGGAATAGAGGAGGTCATGGGACTACTCACCGCGCTCGACATCCAATTACAACTCGCCTGTGTTGTCGGTGGAGAAAACATTTCAAAACCACCATGGAATACTTGGTTGAATTGGTCGATTCGACCCAAGGCTACTTAATTTCATGGTCCTCTAAAGATTTTAAAAGCGCTATCTTTGTTTGATGGTGGCCAAAGTTTTTTTGCCGCGTGACATAAATGATCACACAAATATTACCTCCAACAATAATTGAAGAGCTTGGAGAAAATCATAAGACGCTTGATTTACTAGCAACCTCACTCAACCGCAATTAAAGTTTATTGGAAATGGAACCAACCGATGACAATGCTGCTGCTTCTCTTGAGGGATTAATTCTTAACGGTCGATGGAAGGTGATAAAAAGGATATCACCGTCAACGGGAAGTACAGGTGGTCACTTCAGTATAAGGTACGAAGTGTTAGACACAACAACCAATAATAAAGCTTTTCTCAAAGCACTAAATTTTAAGGCATTCTTTGCAATGCATCGAGGAAAAGATCCGGTTGATGTTATAGCGGAACAAAACTCGGCATTCAAATATGAGCGAGATGTGCTTCAAAGGTGTATGATCCACAATTTATCAAAGATTACTAGGCTCCTTGATCAGGGAACGGCAACACTTGAAAACTTTCCGATTCCTACTGTCCCGTTTCTAATACTTGAAATGGCTGATGGCGATATTCGGTCAACGATTGACTTTAGCAATACTTTGGACTTCGCGTGGAAATTAAGGTCATTACACAATGTCGCGGTAGCAATTAAGCAATTACACGGGATTGGAGTTGAGCACCAAGATCTTAAACCCTCAAACATACTCATATATGAGAACGGGAAAATTTCAAAAGTAGGCGATCTAGGTAGTTCCCTCTGTTCTGCAATTGCGCCATTAAAGAATCCTTCAGGAAGGTTTCAAGGTGATGCAGACTATGTACCAATTGAGTATTTATATGGACACATTGAGCCGGATGAAATTAAACGAGGCCGAGCGACTGATATGTATTTATTCGGAAATCTTCTGTCGTTTTATTTTACCGGATTTAATATGACTAATCTGATTTTTCGGAACATCGACAGACAATTTAGGTGGAACAATTGGACTGGTGGTTTTAGCACGGTAAAGGAATATTTACTTAACGGCTATTCAAAGGCCCTAAGGGAGTTTCGAAAAGAAATTCCTAACGACTACTTAGGAGATGAACTTTGTGAAATGCTGCGATATACTTGCTTCCCGTACCCTAACAAGCGAGGTCACCCAGTAGCTCTCAATGAAAATGGAAATCAATACGACTTCCATAGAATTATATCAAGATTGGATTTGCTATCAAAGAAAATTGAACTAGATCTCCTGAAACATGGCAATTAGTTACAAAATAGAAAAGAGAAGAGTGGTTCCTAATTGGCGTGATTTCAAACGCACAGTAAATTTAAATGAATTGATAATCAGTGGCAACGACTTTCCAAAATTGGAATTCGACGTTTCGAAAGTTGCAGCAGATTGGAACTCTAACAAATCGATTGGAACGGCAGCAGATTTAATAAATGGCGCTTTCATTTCGGAAAAATTTGATTTCAAAGAGTTACAAGAAGCTACTACGTTTATAATGCAACATTCTGAAAAAGCTTCGAATTTACTTCTAGACGTTGCGGGTAAAATAAATGGTGGAATCGCTGAGGATATTGTCACAACCAATATAAGCCAACTTGAGGTTGATTCAATCGACGAATTTCAGGCACATTTTGAAAGTCAATTGGCATATAAAATTCTTCGAAGGACAAAAAATCGCGCTAAAAGCGAACTATATAACCCGATAATATGGGTAGAGCTCGCGAGACTTTATGCTTTTTTTGGTGTTAAAGAAAAGGCGGAAAAAGCAATGGTGGTTGCTTTACAGCTAGCCCCAGACAATCGTTATGTGCTTCGCTCCGCGACAAGAATGTTTATACATTTTGAGCAACATGAAAAGGCATTGTTCTACCTAAGGAGGAGCCCATCAACAAAGGTAGATCCTTGGTTGATTTCGGCCCACATTGCAACATCATCCATCCTTAGTCGATACTCACCCTACGTTAAGAATGGGATTCAAATTATAAAGGGGGGCAATCATACCGACTATGACACCACAGAATTGAATAGCTCGTTAGGAACACTGGAGTATCAAGAAGGGTCCATAAAAAATGCGAAAAGACATCAGCAACTGGCGATGAAGGCACCGAATGACAACAGCCTGGCCCAACTAGAATGGCTTAGCCACCAAGATAAAGCGTTTGAGTTTGACACTAACTCATTCAAAAATGTTCCAAACCATTTTGAAGCTTTTGCCTTCAACGCATATGATTCAGGAAAATGGAAGGACGTGGTGGATAACTCAATTAATTGGTTCCTTGACTTACCTTATTCAAAACGCCCAATCCTATTAGGTTCATATGTTGCCTCAATGTATCTAAAAGACTATGAGAAGGCAATCATACTTTGCAAAATGGGACTGAAGGCAAATCCTCATGATACCATTATCCTTAACAACATTGTGTACTCTTTAATGTCAATGAACAAGTTGGATGAAGCTCAGCCATACCTGGATTCCTTAACGAGGATAAATCTTAGCAATTTGGATCCAGATGAACTCGTTCCCTTGCAAGCAACTTTGGGCTTATGTGCATTCAGATCCGGAAATGTTCAAGAAGGGGAATGGTTCTACGAGCTGGCAATCGCAACCGCTCAAAGTTCAAATCAGAAGGAAATGGCGGAAATGGCAACACTAATCTTCTTCCGTGAATTAATAAATGCTAGAAGTCACGAGATGATTGAAAAATATCTTCAGAGGATAGGAAGCATAAACCCGGGTAAGCATCTCGATATCAAGCAACTTAAAGACGAAGCCATTAAATTATATTCTGAATATAAAGCCAACCAAAAAACTGACACAAAGAATTAATGCGCCTTAAACAAAGGCCATTGATATTTCAATTGAGGGGTTGTCGCGCTAATTCGAAGTAGGTTTCTTAGCTACCGAATCAATATTCTTAGATCAAATGAGTAAACCATTAAAATTGATTGTATGAGAGAATTCAGCCAAGCCGAGCAAGATATAATAAAGAAAATCTTAACCATTCCTGAAGTCCAATTCAAGCAATTGTTTACAAACTCATTCCTTAAGAACTCAAGGGTTGAAATCAAAAAGGAGGGAGCCATTGTCATCTTTGCTGACGACAAAGAACAATGGAGGTCTTCAATCCTCGAATTAAACACAGTGGTTAATCTGTTGGCATACTTGTTAAACACCCGATTGGTGTTTGCTTACTCCGTTGGTGTTGTAATTCCGACCCATGGGGCAACACTTGGGGATTATAAGGGCAAAGCAAATGAAACAATTACATTGCCCTACAATAAAGCAATACTTTCACGAGTTACTATTAGACATCATGAAAATTTATTCAAAGCATACGAGCCATTGAGAATATTGGCACTGAATAATTTTGTTTTGAAAGAGGATAAGCGACATCGGCAGATATATTGGGCTACATTGTTTGCGGTTATTGTTGCCTTGCTCGCAGCAGTAGGGCCACCTATTTATGATCGTTTTTTAAAAACAGACGAAACCAAATTATTGCAGGATAAATATGACAACCTTGACTATCGAATTAGGGTTGTTGAGGCTCAACAGAAAATTCTTACGACAACCAAAAATAAGTGAGAATGCGCTGAGGGAAACTCAAAGAGATAAATATTGTTTCAGGTCGGCAATTTGAAGCGAACGAAAATAATTGGACATTTTCGAGACTCCCTGACCAGTATTTTTGGTGCTGCAGCAACCACGTTTACAGATTGATGATAATCGGGCATTGTAATTATCAATCATGCAGATGAAGAGTGGTCAACAGAGAAGAAATTTCAAATTTGAGAAACGGGTAATTAATTCTCATTCATATCCAATGATGTAATCTTCCCTTCATCGATTAACAATTTCAATTTTTCAAGAGTGATTTCTTCTAACAATATTATTTTTTTTATTTCAACTGAGCTAAAGCCCATGTCTTTCAGATTTTGAATTTGCAAGCTAATTCTGTTTTGCTCTTTAATTCTGATTTCTTCTTTTGTCATCTTATTAGGAAAATAGTGAATTAGAATTTCTTTCAATTGGCCGAGTGCGCCAGATAAACCGACAATATCAGTGAAGCCTGGCGAGGAATAACTAACGGAGGAAATAGTTAAGCCAGAATGGAGTCTATTGTGTAAAAAATAATCATTTGTACCGTACTCTTGATATACTCCTTCTTCAGAAAAAAAGCTACGGATTAGAGACCTAGTCGCTAGGAAATGAAACGAAGGAGTGTGACGTTCGTTAGCGAAATAGATTTTTGTTTTCTTTTTTTCTTTAAATATTTCAAGTCCCTCAATATATTGTGCGTACATACCATAGAGACTGTCAAGGGATCGAAAAAGAATAGCAAAATCATGGGCCGTCCATTTTTTATCGATATTAATTCTCAATTTATTGAGATCAGCCTCAGACTTAACTGATTTTGCTACTCTTACTTTTGCCATGAAATTATTCTTTGAAAGTTTTTAACTAAGATAATGACTTCCATCTGTTAATGACCTAGGAATCCTTAAAGAAAGTTAAATTTCTTATCGATAATTTGGCTGCTTGCAGTGATTTGGCAAACTATCTATCAGCGACAAATAATACATTCAGATTCTTCATTCAGCGTCGCAATTATGATAAATTTACTAGCAAACGACTACTCATGTACTTGGAAGCATTGAAGAAATACATTGAAAGTATAGTTGCCACTAACAAACCCGAATCATATGAAGATTTATTCAGGCTCTCAAAAGGTGCATTTCCGGATGTAGTTTATGACCTAGTTTTATCATCTGATTTGGGTAAAAACCTTAAACGAAAATACTTGGGATTCAAAGTAGTAAATAACGTTATACCTGAGTCTAACCCAACGAACTATGACTGGAGATTTGATCATTCAACTAATAAAAAACTAGTCAGTTTAATTAAAAAGAGGAGACATAAACGAATTGCCTTATTTGGAACGCCTTCTTTATTTATAGCACTTTCAAAAATTACTAATGATGTGACTCTTTATGACATCAATGAGCCTTTGAAATCACACTTCAACCATGACGAAAGGATTGTTCTAGTAGATATAAATACTTTTGATTTTAGAGATATTCTCCCGTTTGACTGTATTATCATTGATCCTCCGTGGTATCTCAATTATTATAAAATTTGGCTAAAAAAAGCGAACTCTATTCTGAAAATGAAAGGAGAAATAATTGTAACTCTATTTCAGGAAATGCTGCGACCCAAAGCAAAAAATGAATTGAAAGCAATTAAAGCATTCGCTAGAAAAATTGGTTCTATTGAACTAGAGCAAAACTATGTATCTTACATAACGCCTCTATTTGAAACGGAGCTTTTTAATTTCAAAAATATTCCTTGTTATGGAAATTGGCGAGTTGCCGATCTCCTTGTAATTAGAAAGGAAAGAAATAGTCTATTACCTGCTATCAGGAAATTTAAAAAAGATAATTGGACAAGGCTAGAAATAGGCACTCAAACCATAGCAATTGATGGCAACAAGAGCCAAGGGGGAAAAATAAAGGTAAGATTCCCATATAAGAAAAATGACAGCCTCATTAAGTCAGTAAGCGAGCGCGATTTCGTGAGAAGGGAGGTAAACTTCATGACTTCAAGAAATAGGGGATTAATTATCGCTGGTTGTCGCAAAGTTATTTCAGTCCTAAGATTAATTTCTGATGGGGTACCAACGCAGAATGCGCTTAAAACTGCCAGACTTTCAAAAGCTGAAAGTGATGAATTTCAGAAAATTCTCGATGTGATTTATATTTAAAAAAATGCGCAATATACTTCTAAGGTTTCGTGACACAGATGATGCAAATACAATTTTTGAGCATCAAAAAATAATTCAAAAGTATGGCTACACCTGGTGGGGATGGTGGAAAAAGGATAGCGAACCCGACAGAAATAACTTATTAAAAGAGATTGCGAATGACCTTAAGAATTGTAATTGTTTCTTATTTAATCGTTCGTCAGAGCACTTTTTTCGTGTTTCCATTAGTGCTTTATCATTTAAGGAAGGCGACAAAATTGAGTCCCCGGAAATAGAGAAGACGCCTAGCTATTATCATAATGAGAAGTTACGACTTTGGTTAAAGCTCGAAAAACTGGAAAGCATTAAACCAAGTTACTTTCTTGAGAATTTTCGGCTAATTCCCAGCTATGACTATACTTTTTTTACTGATGAGGACATTGCTGAGGAAATGTCGGAACAGAACAAAAGGAACAGTAGGATAAAGTTGCAATCTGATTTGATTTTACATTTATCCGATATCCATTTTGGCGATGACTACGGATTTCCGTTTGCTACTTTGCCCAATCGACGTCCACTCCTAAATATAATTTCCGACTTTGTGAACAACGAATTGAAATCAAAAATTGGTTTACTTGTTGTCAGTGGCGACATAACCTCAAGAGGAGACGGAAATGTATTACTAAACAATGGCCTTTCATTTCTAAAAGAGCTTTGTACCATTTTGCAAATTGAAAGGGAAGCGGTAATAATTATTCCAGGCAATCATGATATCCCGTTGCAGAACACGAATTTCATAGACTACAATCATGAGACTGCATTTAAAATGTTTTTGGAAAGCTTTTACGGGATAAAAAAAGAACCCTTTGGATTGGAATTTTTCAAATTCCCCTGCGGAAAGACTGTTGATGTACTAAGAATTCATTCTGTAAAATTGAGGAAAAAGGAGGAAAGCAACTACGGTTATGTAGATTGGTTTCATTATAGAAATATGTTATCTGCTCATGTATTAGATGGCGATATTAAGATTGCTGTAATTCACCACCACCTTGTTTCGATGCAAATTGAGGAGGCACTTGACCCCAATTACACATTTGCCAGCATTAGTGTGACAATTGATTCGGGCAGAGTTATCGAGGGGCTGCAAAAACACGGATTTGATTTCGTACTAAATGGACATCAGCATATCCCAGGGATTACCAAAGTAACTAGGGGAGTAAGAGACGCCATCAACTACGTTGACATAAACGGTAGAAAAGAGCTCACAATTTTGTCTGCGGGAAGTGCTGGTGTTAAGAACGAGAGATTCAGTGAAGAAATGAAGTATAACTCATTTTCTATCTATACGATGACGCCAAAAGCGCTTCAAATAGAAGTACTTGCATATAACCCGTCTTTAGAACCAAGGAGGCATTATCATTCCTCAATTAGCTTCTGAACATAAGCACATGCTGCAAAATCAAAATCAATTAATCGGAAATCTGGTCCTTTGGCCGCTGATTAAGGCCAAATCTTCTACAAAATGGCTCGATATTTTGATCGTGGGGTCTGCAAAACGTATAATTTGAAAGGTTAATTCCAAGTTATGTACACGGTAAATCCGCTCTGGAAATTTTACAAAATGAAACATGCCTTTCCGAATTCATTGCGGTAATTCATTACTCAAGACACCAAAATACCTAACAGTGCGATAATAATTGTAACAGCTTTTCTTTTGTTTCTCGCATTCATTGATCTTTAACATGTTCCTGGTGTAGCATCCAAAAAGCAACCATAAAACTTATGAGTAATAATTGTTGACTTCTTTTTAACTATTTTTTTCAAAGGAGTTTGCGAGGTTTTTAATCCTATCGTTATTTCTATCCCTATGTTTTTCCCATTTACGAGAAGCATACCACATTATAAAAAAGAAAGACGCCATAATTCTCCCAAGTCTTAATTGCTTCACGATGAATCCTTAGTTTTTCAACCATGTCATTCATCAATTCTTCGTTTTCTTTCGTGTGTATCATATTGCAAAATTTCTAGCTTTCCTTGGTTATGGTAGCAGCCATTCCCTTGACCTTCTCATCATTCAATCCTTCGAGATAGGCGAAGGTTTCTCCTATCGTATCAGGATTTTGTGTTCTTAGAATGTGTTCCAAATACACCGAGATTCTAACTGAATACATGAGATTTAATAGTTGGATTTTTTCGTAATCAAAGTTTGCGATAGTTGTAAATTTTTGTTTTAAATGTAATTATTATTTTTCCAGTACTGATTTGTGCTTTTGGTCAGAAATCAGGAAAGTAAAATTTGCTAAGGAGCGGATGGAACGATAACGCGTTTATGGGTTGCACATGCCCAACGGCACAACATATCAATATTTGGCGTGAACAGGACAGGAATGCTTTTCTCTTTTAAAATTCGAAAAGAAGGCTATCAAATTAAGGCATTTCTCAAATCTGATCAAATCTTCAACAAAAGAGTTCGAAATTCGGCTGCTCAAGTCTATATGATTTAAAGAAAATGACTAGATGTCAAAATTTATGAAAGTCATTTCCTCGAGAATGGCTTAGATTAGCCCTTCATCAGCGAACGAATAATAACCTTCTGTGGTAATTATTAAGTGATCGAGCAACTGGATTTCCAAATACTTTCCACCTTCTCTTAACTTCTTCGTCAGTTCAATGTCTGCTTGACTTGGTTTAAGATTTCCGGATGGGTGATTGTGCGCAACAATGAAACCACTTGCGCCAGCTTTAATTCCAGCTGCGAAAATAAGTTTAGGATCAGCTACTGTTCCACTGATCCCTCCAGTTGAAACTTCCAAAATTCCCAGAACCTTGTTGGCTCTGTTGGTGAGCATTACTTTGAATTGCTCCACCAATTCAATCCTTGATTCATCCCAGGATTCTTTAAGGATGTTGAACGCATCCCTTGATCCATCGATCTTGGGGCGTAACGAGGGCTTCACGTTTGACTTGTAGATGAGCTGGATTTCCGCCACTTGGTACAGTCTTTTTTCATTTGTGTTTTCCATAATCGTTTGATTTAATTATGGTGCGCCACAGGCTTAGGACGAAATTTGCGCAAGGAGGAACGGAATAAATGGGGGTTCCTGTAAGTGATAGCTGGAAGGGGGAAACCGTTTATGCCGTAGTTCCTTGCAAGCATATTCAGACATAAGCCTAAATTTGTACCAATGATTAATGAGAGAATAAAATTGTAATTTGAAGAGTCAGGAACTCCAAAATATTTTTTTTGAGTTGTAAAGTTGCATTCCGAAATTGTAAAATTCAGGTCAATGATTCACCTACTCAAATAATATGAAAGCGATTAAAATTGGTCTTTGGACCGCCTTTTCCATTATTATTATGCAATGCCTGGGGCTGCTTGTTGTGTACGACTTTTTCACTTTTGATGTTTATTCAACAGTTATTGCGATAGCATTTCTACTCATTGGTTATTTCCTTGTTCCTGGGACAAAACGGGAAGACTATTCTTTAGAAAACTCAATTCGAAAGCTGACGGGTCGCGAGCTTTCTGTGTTCAGGCTCCTTGCTCAAGGAAAAACGAACAAGGAAATTGCGAATATTATGATGGTGGAAGTAAGCACGATTAAAACCCATACCAACAACCTTTACGCAAAGATTGGTTGCAAGAATCGCAACGATGCGCGCAATCTTTGGATGAAAATAAGTCCTTCAATTGCGATTTAGTACAATATCCACCCTTTTTCCACCTCGCTGGACTTGCGTTAAGGCATTGCCCGATAGAATTTTGCCAAGGTCAAATTTTTAATTCATGAGAAAGGAAATCAGGATCGGAATCGCAACGGCGGGAATTTTATGCGTTTGGCTTTTTGGAGGCTTTTATCTCGCAGGAAGCATGCACTTGGGCGGACGCTTAAGCAATCTAAGAGCCATAACTGGTTTAATCGGACTAGTCGTCCTTTTTACTGGAATCTTCTTTGGCATTCGAAAAGCGAAGGGTGAAAATCAACAATTCACTTATTGGAAGGCATTAAAAACCGGAGTTATCATATCGCTCACAGTGGCAATAGTAATTTCTATTGCGGGCGGCTTGCACTTTCTCCTGCATCCACAATATGCGGATGACATGATAAAAGAGGCTGAGCACTCTCTTAGACAATCTAATCTGACTGCCGATGAGATGAGCCATAAACTAGAGTCCGTCAGAAAAGAATATTCCTGTGCTATGCAAATGATCCAACCCCTGATCGCTCAATCTGTAGCAGGTACATTTTTCTCAGCCATTCTCTCATTTTTTTTCAAAACTAAAAAATAACTTTCAATGAAATCAATGTTTTATACTCTGTTCATAATGACCGCACTGTTAAGTCGAAACGCATTTTCACAGTCAGACAATTCCTGGGAGAAATGGAGTTGGCTTATGGGTGAATGGGAAGGGGAAGGAAGTGGCCAGCCCGGTTCTGGTGGTGGTTCATTCTCTTTTAGGAAGGACCTAGACAACAAGATTCTGATGCGAACAAATCACTCAGATTACCCCGCTACCAATGATCGACCTGCGATCAATCACAATGATATAATGATCATCTATCCCGGAAGTAATTCAACGCGGGCAATTTATTTTGACAATGAAGGCCATGTGATCAACTACGCTATAACGTTGTCCAACAAGGCTGTCACTTTCATCAGTGATAGGATTCAAAATATGCCAGTGTTTAAACTCTCCTATTCCCTTGTCAACCCGCAATCAGTCATCATAAAATTCGAGATGTCACAGGACGGAGAAACATTCAAGACGTACTTGGAGGGCAGCGCCAGTAAAAGGTGAGGCAATAACCGAGCTTTCAGCAAATGGGCTTCAAGCTTAAATTAAATGTGAATACTTTCCACCATTGCTTCCGACAAGCCGCCAATTGCGCTTGTTGCGGACCCTTTGTCAAGGGTAGCGATTCCGCTAAAAAGAAAAACAACAAATCGACACTTGCCTTGCCCTTGACAAAGGCTCCGCAACAGGCCTACCTCTGGCTTGGGGGTGAAATGGTCGCGCTTTTTTATATTTACTGGCATCTGCAAGGCTTTTGTCGAAAACCTGATTCCGCATGAATTCTCAATTTATCATTGATACGCCGGAATGGAATAGATTCGGCCACTTTTTCAAGCGGCAAGAGATATCTGCACGAACTGTTTTGCTGCGAGAGGGCGAGATTTCCAAAAAAGCATACTATATAGAGCAAGGCTGCATACGATTATGGTTCAACAACCATGGCAGGGATGTGACCTTCCAATTCTTCTTCGAAGGGCAGGCCGTTTCTTCTGTTGAAAGTTTTAGAAAAGGGCAACCCAGTTTATTTACAATTGAATCCATTGAGCCTTGTACTATTCACATCATATCTAAAAAGAACTTTCAAGCCATTCTTGATAAAACCCCATCCATCCAGCGTGGAATAGAGGACCAAACTTTTCAACGACTTGTCTTTTACCAAAGACTCTTTCTTTCCCGCATCAAAGATAATCCTCGAAGGAGATATCAGGAACTGATAAAAGATTACCCTAACATTTTGCAGCGCGTCCCTCAACACTACATTGCATCGTATTTAGGTATAACCCCGGTGTCGTTAAGCCGGATCAGGAATAGAAGGAATATTTCTTAACAATTGTTATCGTCACATAAACCTGCCTGATCGGACATTTGAGCTGTAAATAAACGCAGCAAAAATGAAAGTAGTGATTGTTTTCAACCACCCCTATGAAGGCAGCTTTTGCAATGCCATTCTACAGTTTCAACAGGACTGAAAAAATCCAAAAATGAAATTGATCTTATCCATCTTGACAACGATGAGTTTGACCCGGTAATGCGATCAAAGGATCTGGATGCATTTGCAAAAGCAAGAAATGACCCATCAAGTTCAATTCACCTTGTTGACCCCATGGTCATCGACTACAAACGGCGACTTGAAAATGCTGAGCACTTAGTTTTCATTTTTCCAATTTGGTGGGAGCTTATGCCCGCGATGACTAAGGGATTTATAGACAAAGTTATTTTTCCAGGGATAACTTATGATTATTCGACAACTGGTATAGGAATGATTTCAAAAATGAAAAAATTAGAAGGACTGACAGTAATTACAACCATGAATACCCCGTCTTTTTTTTATTGGATTGTCTTTGGCAACGCGATTAAAAAGGCAATTTTGACGGGAACGTTTTGGAAAATTGGAGTGAAGAACCGAAGGTGGATAAGTTTGAATATGGTCAAGTTTGTATCTGAGGACAAACGCAAAACATGGTTGAGAAACCTCGAAAATAAATTTGCTATTTTAGAATAGTGAGAGGGTCGGAACCGAAAAATAACTTAGCGAACGGAATAAATGGGGTTCTTGCCTGCGCCCGTTCATCGCCTTTGGCGGGGCGGGCCGTGAAAGTGATAGCTGGAAGGGGGAAGCCGTTTATGCCGGAAATTCCTTGCAAGCTCATTCCTGCATAAGCCTAAATTTGTGCCAATTATTAATGAAGCAAGACGTTTAAAGTTTTTCAAATAGTCATTCATTATAAATGAGTCTGCAGCACCAAGTGTTTGAGGTTAAGTCCGAAAAGTTTGCACACTACTTTTTGTGCAATTACCGACCTGCATCATCCGGAGCAGATGGATTGTCCAGAAGCTTATTGAATTTCAAAAATGAGAAGGAGGAAGACGTTCAAGCGTGGATTGACAGTAGCCTTGAAGAGCTTGAGAAAATTTACATTAAGAAAGGCCTGATGGTCCTGAGGGCTCTGGGCAGCGACGAGGAAGAAACTAGTTCGATCAGACTTACCTCCCTGGATGTTCTTGGGCAAAGAATTGCTCAACAATTTGGCGCGGTTTACCTGCCCCACCTCTTGCATAAATCAAGAAAAACCAGAAGACTGAAAATGCTAACGGCAACGGAGCGAGCAACAGAATTAGATTCTGT
>Ga0210403_10001259_pt1 | contig 24357 bp, 22 predicted proteins | sample IncBWC19MmetaG_FD_150863 | JGI IMG/M metagenome (GOLD analysis project Ga0210403, IMG submission 150863) | Forest soil microbial communities from Barre Woods Harvard Forest LTER site, Petersham, Massachusetts, United States - Inc-BW-C-19-M | ecosystem: Environmental > Terrestrial > Soil >... | reverse complement strand
AGAGCGCGCCCCGGCGCTAGAGGCTCATTCCCAACAAAAGGCTGGTTCTCTTCCAGCAGATCGTAGCGGCTGCCGTTAATCATGAGGAAGCGCCGCAGCGGCAGGTCTTCAGCGCGGTTGCAGCGCTCCAGCCTCTGTAGCAACTGCAGCCCCTCGGGATCGCTCTGACGCCAGTAGATGCTCTCCAGGCCGCGGGATGCCTCCACCAGCTTTTCCACCATCTGGCGCTCGCGGAGCGTCAGGCCTGCTCCACTGAAAGGCATCTTGATCCGTTGGAATTTCGCCAACTGTGCGGCAATTCCGGGGCGGACCGTCTCGCTGGTCCGGCAGTTCCCGGCAGCCTGCTTTCCCGGAAGTTTGTGCGCCGGGGCGGAACTCTTACCCTCGGCCGCAGCCTGCCCCGAAGCCGCGGGTTTCTGTGCCGTCACAGCGCCGGTCTGCGCCTCCGGCTGCAGGAGAATTCCTGCGGTGAAAACAGTGAAAAGCAAAACGGAAGAAAGCGCTTGGTTCTTCATAATATGTGCGCGTGTGCGTCCTGATTCATGCCGTGTACAAATCAAATATAATGGGACCATCCTGCTGTCGGAATTATCATACTGAACATTCACTCAAAATGAAGAACCTTCTCCTCGACCCTCAGGTGCTGCTGATCGACGCCGACGACACTCTCTGGGAAAACAACATCTATTTCGAACAGTCGATCGTCGACTTCCTGGCCTATCTGGACCATCGGGAAATGACCCCCGAAGAGGTGCGCCTGGTCCTCAATCGGGTGGAACACGAAACCATCCTGCAGCGCGGCTACGGATACCACAGCTTCGCCCTCTCCCTGGTCGCCACCTTTGAGCGCCTTTCTTCCGGGCCGGTCACACCCGAACGGCGCCAGACCATCTGGGATTTCGCCGACCGTATCTCCAAATATCCCATCGAAGTGATCGACGGAGTGACCGAGACGCTTGCTTATCTACGCCGGCGCCACCGCTTGATTCTGATGACCAAGGGAGATTTCTCCGAGCAATCCAGCAAAGTCGAGCGTTCAGGGCTGAAGGAATATTTCGCCGCCGTGGAAATCGTCGCCGAAAAGGACGCCCCCGCCTACCGCAGCATCGTCTCCAAATACGAACTGGCCGGCGATCTCACCTGGATGGTCGGCAATAGCCCCAAATCCGACATCAACCCGGCGCTCAAAGCCGGCATCAACGCCGTCTTCGTCCCCCACCGCCAGACATGGGTCCTCGAACACCAACCCGTAGACCCCGCCCCCAAGGGCGTCCGCCTGCTGGAAGTGGAAAAGTTTTCAGAGCTGCAGAAGCATTTCTAAGAGCAAAACGGGCCACGAACAACGCATCCAAGAGCACCGGCTTCACGCCGCCACCGCAACTCGCCCGCTGCTTAATCTCGTCTTGATAATGCACTTGACAGCATAATGCATTATAAGGCATACTGATGCTGTGATTTGGACCGTCGAAATTGGTGATGAGTTTGAGCCGGAATTTGATGCTCTGCGTGAGGATGTGCGGACGGAAGTCCTTGCCCTTACGCGCCTGTTGCAGCAATTTGGGCCTCAATTGGGAAGGCCCCGCGTTGACACGCTCAATGGTTCCCGCCACGCGAACATGAAGGAACTGCGCTTTAGCGCGGCTGACGGCGAATGGCGCGTGGCCTTTGCTTTTGATACGAAACGCAAAGCGATTCTGCTTGTCGCGGGCGATAAGTCCGGCGTGAGCAAGAAGGTATTTTATAGGCAGCTCATCACCAAAGCCGACGACCGTTTTAATGCGCATTTAAACCGGCTGAAGCAGAGAGAATTGAAAGAGAAACCATCGGAACCGCAGGAATTGAAAAAGAAGAAAAGGAAATGAAACCATGTCCAGAAATGTAAATGACATTATTAAAAAGCTCAGCCCAGCGCAGCGGAAGAAAGTTGAAACCCGTGCGGCCCAGCTCATGACCGAGGAGATGACGTTGAGGCAGTTGCGGCAGGCATGCAAGCTTACTCAAGTGAAAGTTGCCAAATCCTTGCGCATCGGCCAGGAAGGTGTCTCGAAGCTCGAAAAGCGAAGCGATCTTCTAATCTCCACTTTACGCGATTATGTAAAGGCAATGGGCGGGCAACTGTCTCTGGTCGTCGAGTTTCCTGACCGTCAACCAGTTATTCTCTCGGGCATTGCCGATTTTACAGACTCCAAGCCCGCCCGCAAGCACGCCCACGCCATGATGCGAAAAGCGGTTTGACTCATTGCCAATTGCAAAAACGGGCAGCCCCCCTTCCAGAAGGCTGCCCGTTGCTTACTGACCGAGAATCGGCTCAGCCGCGCGGATGTACTCGATCACGGCCTCGCTCCATCCATCGATGTGGACCCACTTGCCGTAGCCCACACCGTTCTTGTAGCTGGCCACGTTGATCACGTAGCCGCGTGCCCGGGGGTTGGCGACCTCATCGTGCGACTGTTCGTCCGTGATGACAATCAGCCGGTCGTACTCCTCTTCGATCTGCCCCTCTTGGAGCTGCTCCAGCGCCCGCCCCAGGTACGTGGAGCCATGCGGCTGGCTGGCGTTGATGGCGTCACGCAGGGCAAAGCCTGAGCGGTCCGGCACCCGCACCAGTTGGTCGGAGAAGCTATACACGCTGACTCGCTCGGCGATCTCACGCAGCAGTATCGCCAGCCCGTAGGCAGCATCATTGCGGCGCATCTCCGCCCGGCGCGACAGCGGCGCGTCCATGCTGCCGGAAACGTCGACCAGCAATACGGTCTTGCCCGGCAGCTTGGCCTGCCCTGCGCCTTGCAGCGACTTGAGCATGGCCTTTTCCAGCTCCGGCTCCCACTGCGGCGCATAACGCGCTGCGGCGATGAACCGGAAGGGCAAGACACGCTCGGTCTTCATCCGCTCAAGACCGGCCTGGATGAGAGGCTCCGGCACCTTGGCCTCAGCCATGTTGCGGAGGTTGCGCAGCAGCGCCAGCGCGCCCAGCTTGTTTTCGCTCAGCAGGCGCTCCCAGACTTCACGCTTATCGGCGCCCGCAGACAGCGCCACCTCCCATGTATCGGGCGTGGTCAGCTCGCCTTCCGCCAGCCGCTTCCACAACTGTGCCTGCGCCTGATCCAGCGGCTTGGCGTGCGACAGGAAGAGCACGTCCCGCAGCTTCACCGGGGCCGCGCGGTTATACTTGGCCAGCGCGTACTCGTCGAAGCGAGTGAAGGCCGATGCCAGTCCCTTCTTTACCTGCGCCGACAGCGGCTGCTTGCCTTCCGCCCAGTAGAGGGCAACGAACTCCGAGAGCTCGTCGGCCCGCTGGATCACGCGCGCCAGTGTCTCAGCCACCAGGTGGCGATGGGTCTTCAGCCGGGCCATCTCCCGCACCAGAAGTAAAGGAGCGTGGCGTAGCTTCATCTTTTCCCGCGCCTCCACCGCCAGAGCAGCCACTTGTTCGGCCGGAGTCTTGGCCACCAGTTCGCGGATGCGTCCGGCGATCGCCACTCCCTCTTCGTAGAACTGGTCTTCCCACAACATGCAGGCCAGCACCGCACGCCGCAACTGCAGCTCAGCCGCGACGTGGCGGGCCGACGCTCCCTCGTGGGTACGGTGACTGGCGCCCAGGTTCAAAGTGTTGATGCGTGCCATGGGGTCTCTCTCCATTCTTTCACACAGCCGTAGGGGCTGAGGTTGTGCCGGGGAACAATCGATGGAGGACACAAATTGGAACCTCCATCCACACCACCGAGCGGTTTTGGGTTGAGCCGCTTTGCGGGCGTCTGGGCCCGCAGGCGAAATTGAGCCGTTTTGCGGGCGTCTGAGCCCGCAGGCGAAATCCTGAGCCCGCGTCTTTTGCGGGCGAAGGATCTCGATCGCGAAACAGTTTTGCCGGGGAACCAGCGATCCAGGCACGTAGGCGCTCTATCCGGACTGAGCTACACTGGCGGAGCCTTCTCCAGTGGCGGGATTTGAACTTGAGCCGCTTTGCGGGCGTCTGAGCCCGCAGGCGAAATCCTGAGCCCGCGTCTTTTGCGAACGAAGGACCTTCAAGCTAAAAGCCAACCAACCGGGATGGACCAGCGGCGGGATTTGAACCCGCGACCTCCCGCTTAACAGGCGAAGTATCCCAGATCTTCACCACCGGCAAACTTGAGCCGCTTTGCGGGCGTCTGAGCCCGCAGGCGAAATCCTGGGCCCGCGTCTTTTGCGGGTGCAGGACCTCAATCTCATTACCGGGGAACCAACGATCAAAGCATCTATTTCCGCTGTTCTGGCTAAACTACGGCACCAAAGTGCCGGCAGGATTCCATACCTGCGCACGCGGCTTGGCGAAGTAGCTATGATCTTCACCACCGGTAATATCTTGCTATTCCAATCCACTGCCGAGCTACTATCAAACAAGCACCAGCCGGGAAACCAGCAACCGGAGTGTGCATCGGACCGCACGTCGCGGCAATCCTATCAATCGAGGCTGCGCCCCAATTGCCGCTAGTTTTCAGGGCCCGGCAGAGTTCCCGCTCTGCGCTGCACTTCTATGGGTCGAGAAGTAACTCCTGTTGCTCCACCGGCTGGAAGTCAAAGGCCAGGGAATTCATGGACCACGGCCACGGATTCGGACCGCTATGCCGCTCGAAAGCGGCGGCCATCACTGGCCAAACCTGTATGTTCACTTCTGAGTTTGGGTGCGAGTCCGTTCGCACCGTCAAGAGGTTGAAAATAAACGTGTTAGTACGCTACTGGCGCAATATTCGCCGGGGGAACAAGCAGCCACGGCACGTGGTCGATTCCGAGTCGAAGTAACCGTAGCTTTCGCCACCCAGCGAAAACTGTTCAGATTCTGGTTGTTTCGGTTTGCGTAGGACTGAAGCGCCAGAAGACGGCTTTAGAAATTGGAATACGCCCGGACGCTATCAAGACCTGTTTCCGGCCTTGGCAGCTTACGCAACGAGTTGTGCGTTACAGTATTCATTGACGGGCGATCTCCTACGCAAATACAGGATAGCATGGCTTTGGCGGATTGCACAAGGAAAATATCGCATGGTAGATAGATCGAGGCGGGATTATTTTCTTCATGGGCCTAGCTGCCACGCTTTGCAGTTAGCTGGCTGCCGGAGTTTGAAGAAAAATGCCGATGTTCATGCTTTAGCCTCAGCAGGTAACCGGGCACGAATTCATTCGTGCCGCCAGCAGCAGCCAAATAAACGCCTTTAGGCTCTGCGGCACTTTAGTGCCTATCCTGTTTCGCCGAAGTTCAAGAAAAAAATGATTTTTCTCGCAAGCTCTGCAATCGTGCAAGAGGGCTCCAGGTCCTTCGAAAAGAATCAAATTCACCCACCGGACCTTTCAATCGCCTCCATGGTGTCTGCCACATTGTCCCGGAACAAAACGGCTCGAAGCTGCAAAGCCACCGTCTGTTCTGCCAAAAGTGCATCCGTAGTGACCAGGACCGCTTCTGGGAACGCATACAACAACTCGACGAGGTATCTGTCATCCGCAGGGATCGTTGGCAGTTCCCGTCCTTCGGCAAGAACCTCACGTTCTTCGATGATTCTCACCATGGTGGAATCCCTTAGAACTAGACTGACAAACGTCTGATGGCTTGGTTCAGGGAGTACAGCTTCGAGTACCGAAAGAGCTTTTGGCTGAAATTGCCCTCTCGTCGAATCAGCAGCGAATGGCCCACGGTACGGCATGCCTCTACAAAAGCAACCGAGAGATGGGGCTTATCCGTGCCCGGTGTCAGATAATCAAGGACCCACTCGTTTGGCAGGATCAGCATTCTCTTTTTCTGGCTCCGGCCCGAAGAACTCTTCTAAAGCACGGATGCTCGGTTCATAAAAACTCCGTAGTCCACCCTCGATTTGCCCTTTGCCGTTCACGCTCTGTTCAGCAATGGCCGTTCGGTTGTGCGCATCCTTGGCAACAAAATAAATACCGATATCCTCGGGGCTAGCCTTCCCTTGTGCGACCAGATTCAACAGAGCGACAACAAAGTGTTCGCTGTGAGAAGAGATCAACAGGCGCTTTGAATCCCGCTTTGCAATGTTCAATAGCTGTTCTGCGAGTTTCGTCAATGCTTCCGGATGCAGGTGCGTTTCTGGTTCTTCAACACAGACAACCCAGGAGTCTTTTTGAAGCACCTTAGCGAGCAAATAAACAAGCTGATTTACACCAAAACCCTCATTGACCAAATCACAAACAAACCCTGTCTCCCGGTCAACCGTTTGCAGATAAAAGGTTGGCGCGCCCAGCGTTGTCGGCCTAACCGAGAACGACTTATTTAACATCTTCTCCAGCGTGACACTTACTCGCGCCTCCAGGTCGCGATCACCTGCCAGCATTGAGGCTACTGCCTCTTCGTTGCTCTGGGTGACGCCTGCGGGAACGATTGCATACGTGTTCCGAAAAAACCCTCTCTTCACATCAACATAATCACACATGCGCGCGATAGTGGCGGGAATAAGGGCTAAGTCAAGCGTTCTGATAAGACCCTCTGGAACGGCGCTCGTATCCAGGGGAGCAGCATTGGCTGCGGTCACCGCAATCCCATTAAAGCTGAGTTTGAACGTCCTGTCGCCCCAGGCAACCTCTTGAGTTACACTCTGGACCAGTGGGTATGGAAAGGAAATATTGAGGCTCAAAGCGAGAGAGAAGGGCCTCTTCATCACGAGATTTAGCCGCGAAGTCGCTCCCAGGTCAACGGTGTAAGCAGAATCACAGCTCGCATCAGAATATTGCGCCGAAAAACGAATACTTTTCAGCGTGTCCTTGCCAGCAACAACCTCTTTAAATCCACCGAGGCTTACGAATCCCAAATTAAAGAAATTGTCCGCAGACTGATTAGAATTCACCAGTAGGTTCTTGAGCGCCATCAGGCCATACATGAAGCTGGACTTACCGGCTCCATTAGCGCCGGTCAGTACAGTTACCGGTCGCATGTTCAAACCAGCAGCTTGAATCGAGCGGAAATTCTGCAGCCCGAAAACAAATTTTGGCCCAATCGCCATATTCTCGCTCCACTATAGCATCATATCAAGCTCTGGCTCGGTTCGGCGATTTGCAAGCCATGCTCAAACGTGTGGCCCCGGGCCGCTCAGAAGCCATGTTCTTCTACCGTAGCACTCTCCCACCAATCCACTCCGCCGTTTCCCTCGTCCCCAGTGTTCCACCGATGTCGGAAGTCGTCTTCTTCTGCCGCACCGCTTCCAGCACCGCGCTGTTGATGCGCGCGGCTTCTTGTGTGAATCCCAGATGATCGAGCATCATGGCCACCGTAGAAATTGCCCCGATGGGATTGGCGATGTTCCGTCCCGCAAACGGCGGGGCTGAACCATGCACCGGCTCAAACATTGAGGTCTTGCCGGGATGGATATTGCCGCTGGCCGCCATCCCCAGGCCGCCCTGCAGGGCCGCCGCCAGGTCGGTGATGATGTCGCCGAACATGTTGTTGGTCACGATCACATCAAACTGCTTGGGATCGCGGGCCATGTGCATGCACAGCGCGTCCACGTACATGTGCGATGACTGAATGTCGGAATACTGCGCCGCAACTTCCTTGAACACCCGCTGCCACAGGCCGCCGGCATAGGTCATCACGTTCGACTTGTCGGACATCAGCACTTTCTTCCGCCCCTGGCGGCGCGCCAGCTCAAACGCAAAGCGAATTACCCGTTCGACGCCCTTACGCGTGTTGAAGTCTTCCTGGATGGCGATCTCGTCGGGCGTCCCTCGCTTGAAGACGCCCCCGGCGTCAACGTAAGGCCCTTCTGTATTTTCCCGGACCACCACGAAATCAACGTGCTCAGGCTTCACGTTTTTCAGCGGACATAGCGATTCATCCAGCAACTTGACCGGACGCACGTTGGCATACAGGTCCATCTTGAAACGCATCCCCAGCAGAATTTCCTTGGCATGGATGTTCGTTGGAACGCGCGGATCGCCCAGTGCGCCCACCAGCACCGCGTCAAAGTCACGCTCCAGCATGGCGAATCCGCCGGCCGGAATGGTAGTGCCGTCTTTTAAATAGCGGTCGGCCGACCAGTCAAAAGCCGTAAACTCCACCGCCGCTCCCGTGGCCTCGACGACCTTGATGGCCGCAGGAATGACTTCCTGGCCAATACCATCGCCGGGAACCACTGCAATGCGCTTGTTGGACATGAGGAAAAATATAGCAGCCAAGGGATTTGGTAAGTGAGTAATTTTGTAATTGGGTAATTTTGCGGCAGCCCGCTGAGCGTCGGCAATCAACGTTGCGTCAACGCCAGCCTGACAACGCCGCAGGCAATCCGCCTGAAACAATTACCCACTCACCAAATTATCCACTTACCCAATGCTCTTCGCCGTTTATAATCAAACGCTTACACCAACAAAGGCAGACCACACATTGTCCTTCGAACAAAATGTTTATCAGTTGCGCCAGGAAAAGCTGAAGCAGATCGAGGCCCTCGGGCAACAAGCGTATCCACATAAGTTTGATTTCACGCACACCGTACCCCAGATTCTCGCGGAGCACACCAGTAAGACCGCCGGGGAACTGGAGACGCCGCGCGTGGATGTCCGTGTGGCGGGACGCATCATTTCCATCCGTTTACAGGGCAAGGCCGGTTTTGCCCACCTCCAGCAGGGTGGCCAGCGGTTGCAGGTGTACGTGAAGCTCGACTTCGTCGGCGAAAAAGGATTTGCGCTCTACAAGTTGCTCGACCTGGGCGACCACATCGGCGTCCGTGGATACCTGTTCCGCACCCGTACCGGTGAGCTGACCATCCACGCCGAAGAGCTGACCTTTCTCTCGAAAGACCTTCTGCCACTGCCGGAAAAATGGCACGGCCTCACCGATGTGGAACTGCGCTACCGCCAGCGCTACGTCGATCTGGTAATGAACCAGGATGTCCGCGAAGTCTTCGTCCGGCGCAGCAAAGTCGTGCAATCGGTCCGGCGCTTCCTCGATGCGCGCGGCTACATTGAAGTCGAAACTCCCATGATGCAGCCGATTGCCGGCGGGGCCGTGGCCCGTCCGTTTGTCACCCATCACAATACGCTCGATGTCGATCTCTATTTGCGCATCGCGCCCGAGCTCTATCTCAAGCGGCTGGTGGTGGGCGGCTTCGACCGCGTCTATGAAATCAACCGCAACTTCCGCAACGAGGGCATCTCGACCCAGCATAATCCGGAATTCACCATGCTGGAGTTCTACCAGGCCTACGCCGACTTCCGCGACATGATGCAGTTGACGGAAGACATGCTCAGCCAGGTGGCCCGTGATGTGAACGGCTCTTCCAAGGTCACGTTCAACGATCACGAAATCGACTTCGGCAACTGGCAACGCCTTTCCATGCGCGAGGCCATCCTTCACTACTGGCCGGAAGCCGCCGCACCCAAGCCGGAAATCGCCGACTTCGCCACCCACGAATCGGTGGGCCGGCTGGTGAAGCGCCTCAACGCCAGTCACACACCCCACATGCCGTACGATCCGAAGGACCCGGCGGGCAAAACGATAGCGGCCATGTTTGAGGCGGTGGCCGAAGAGCATCTCATCCAGCCGACGTTCATTTATGAGTTCCCGGTCGCTATCTCTCCGCTTTCCAAGAACAAACGCGACGAACCCGAATGGGTGGAGCGTTTCGAAATCTTTGCCGGGGGCCTCGAAATCGGCAACGCCTTCAGTGAATTGAACGACCCGGAAGAGCAGCGCCGCCGCTTCGAACAGCAACTCGCAGAAAAAGAGCGCGGCGACGAAGAGGCCCACGCCATGGACGAAGACTACATCCGCGCCCTTTCCTACGGCCTGCCCCCCACCGGAGGCGAAGGCATCGGCATCGACCGCCTGACCATGCTGCTGACCGGCTCACGCTCCATCCGCGACGTGATCCTGTTCCCCCTGCTGCGCCCCCAGGCGCCGGTGGAGATCGTGGAGGAGGAAGAAGCGAAATAGATTTGTAATCGGGTAATTTGTAATTTGAAATTGAAAATCAGTTTGCTGGTGGACTACGCGGCTTTCCTGCGCGAAGAATCACAAGAGAGGCAGTATCATTGATGTGAATGCCTTCCAATTAAAAATTTGAAATTGCAAATTGCCAATCTTCTTCTCTATGAATGCCTTTCAATTACAAATTTAAAATTGCAAATTACCAATCTCCGAATCCATGTCCTTCGCCTTCGACTCCCCAACCCGCCGCTCCCTTGGCTACCGGCTGATCGACCGTATCGACGAATACTTTTCCGGCTTGCCCGGCCGGCGCGTGCAACTTCCTCTGGAACAGCGCCCCTTCGACGACCTTACCCACCAGCTCCCGGAATTTGGCCAGGACGCCGCCACTTTTCTCGACCACATCACCACCGAGCTGATCGATCAGGGATTCCACGTCCCCAGCGCCAACTATTTTGGCTTGATGAATCCCACTCCTGCTTATATGGCGGTGCTGGCGGAAGCGTTGGTGGCCGCCCTGAATCCGCAACTGGCTTCGCTGGCGCGTTCTCAACTGGCGTCCAAGATCGAGCGCGAAGCCGTGCGCTGGATCGGCGAACGCGTTGGATGGCCAGGGCGATTTGACGGAACATTTACCAGCGGTGGCGCAGAAGCGAACTTCAGCGCCATGGCCCTGGCGTTGGCTTCACGCTTTCCTGCGGTGGTGGAAGATGGAATCGCTGCGATTGGCGCGCGACCGGTGCTGTACGCCTCAGCGGAAGCGCACCACTCAATCGACAAATCCGCGGGCTTGCTCGGCCTGGGACGCAAGGCTGTACGCCGTATCGCTATCGACAAAACCTTCCGCATGGATCTGCAGAAGCTGGAAGCTCAGATCGAGCGAGACCACGCTGCCGGTGACTCGCCATTCTGTCTGGTGGCCACCGCCGGCACGACTAACTCCGGCGCCATTGACGATCTCCAAGCTTTATCGGCAATCTGCAGGAAGCATGGCCTATGGCTGCACGTCGATGGAGCTTACGGCGCAGCGGTGGTCTTTTCCAACCGCCACCGCGACCTTGTGAAAGGCATCGAGCTCGCCGATTCCGTCACCATCGATCCGCACAAATGGCTGGCCATGCCGTTTGCCTGCGGCGTGGTGCTGACCTCGCATCCGGAAACCTTAGAGCAAGCCTTCGCCATCGGCACACCCTATATGCCGAAGGCACAGGGGTCACAAATGCTGGACAACTTCAAAGTCAGCGCCCAGTGGTCACGCCGCCTGAACTCCCTGAAGTTCTGGCTGACACTACAAGTACACGGACGCCAAGCCTATGAAGAACTGGTCCACAACCAACTGGAGCTGGCCGGCAGTTTCACCCAATGGATCATCAATTCGGAGATATTCGAGCTGGCCGTATCCGGGGTCCTGCCGATCGTGAATTTCCGCTTGAAACAACCAGCAATCTCTGCGGAAGCACGCCACGCGGCCCATGAGGCCATCGTCCAGGAAGTCACACGAGACGGCCGCCGCTGGATTTCAACCACTGTGGTCAATGGCCAGTCCGTGATCAGGATGATGGTGATCAGCTACCTGACTGGACATCGCCAGATCGAAGACCTGATCGTCGCCCTGACGGCGGCGGCCAAGGCGTATGCTCCTGTTGCACGTACATAGAAGAGGATGTCTTCAGAGCCCGCAGAAAAATGCCGGAACAACCGTACCAGAGGGCGGCTTCAGCCGCCCGTAACGAACGCGAGAACGTCGGCTTCAGCCGCCGCTTATCTCCCCAATCGGACAAGAAAATCTGAGGTCCCTCCCTTTTAAATGCGCGGGTTCTAGCTCTAGCACAGGTTCACGCAGAACTGCATACGCTAAACCGCAGCTAAAGCCGGATTTTTTGCCGCACTAGTGTGACAGCAAAGTTTGTCTCAGCTTAGAGGGTCACCCCAAACACTGCTGTCACTTCGACAGCACTCTGACTACAACTCCACGTGGAACATTTCCCCGCCAACGAAGAACAAACTCCGCAGCGCCACCCTGAAACCACAAGTACACAATCCGGAAGAGCCTGCCCGCAGCGTTGTTCTTTACGATGAGGCCACGAGCAGTACGAGTGCGGTTAAAACTTTGGCGTGCAAGCCAAGAGACGGTGCTGAGCACCGTCTCTACAGGATACATTTGGGAGCCGGAAGCACCTGCGCGGATTCATCTTCATCGTCGTCTCTGTGCTTATTGCGCTCATGGTCTTTGCCCGGAGAGGAATGCTCATGGATGAAGTCCTCAAGCTTCTGCGGATTGACCTTGAACTCCATCACCACCGCCTCGCCTGGCTCCACCGTAGCCAGCAGGATCTTCAGGTCCCGGCCATCGCTGCGGGCGTAGATGTACGTGCGTTCGCCGCTGAGGCGCGAGTGCGTCCGCACCACCGGACTCCAGCCGGATTTCAACGCCTTGCGCATTACTTCGTCGAACTCATTGTCTGCGCCCGAACCTTGAAACTGCTGGTCTTCGAAGATGGCAGCATTCAGGGTCTTGACGCCGCCGGCATGCGAGACCTTGACCATCATTCCGGCAAAGCCCATCATGAAGCGGAAATTGCGGTGGACGTGATAGTGCGACTCGATATGGTGTACCACCTCGGTGAACTCGTCCTTGGCCATGGCCGTCTGGGCAATCAGCACCAGCAAGGCGAACAGTACAATCCTATTTCTTTTCATGGCCGGCCTCTCCTGATTTCTTGTTGTGTTTTGAATGGTCGGCGGTCTCTGGCACTCCGAACTTTCCGCCCAACTCTCCCAGCTTGTCCATATCGATCGCGCCCGCGATGTTTACGACCGTCAGTTCCTGCGGTTCAGCCACCAGGATGGCCACACCCATGACCTTGCCGTCTTTCTTCATCAGGTAAATCTCATTGGTTTCGCCGCTGTGCTTGCTGGTGCTCTGCACAATCCTGCTCCACCCAGGTCCAGCCAGTTGACTGCGGATACCCTCCACATCCGCCTGGGTGTATTGGCTGGGCTTGTCGAATTTAAAGCTCTTGACGTAGATGCCGGTAAGCCCTTTGATCAGGTCACTCGCCTCGTGGGCATCTTTATCATCGGATTTGGAGGCAAACTTGGACGCCATCTGCAGCAGATCGCCATCCAGGGTCACGTCGGTGACCTCGGTGGCTTTGCTGCTCAGCTTTTCAAGGTTCTTCAGTTCCAGGCGCGCGCCCTGGGCCTGACCGGGCAGGCTGAGTAGCGCCAGCACTGCGGCCAGCAAGACCATATGTCCTCTGGTGATTGCGGGAATCAATTTCATAGCTGCTCCTTAGTGTTGACCGGCATCTGTACGGGCGTCCGGCTGGCCCTCTGGAAAACGTGGTCGATCTTTTGGGTGGCAATCTGCAGGGCGAGAATGGTTTGCTGCCGCGCCCGTTCCGCGCGCACCTGTTCCTGCCGTCGTTGATATTGCTGTAGGCCGGCCGCCAGCAGCAGCGTGGCCGCCAACGCTCCCGCCATGGCCCAGCGGACCTGAATCGGCCAACGCAGCACAGCGAGTGCCCTCCGGTCCGGGGTGGCCCGCCTTTCCCCTTCCGGTTGCTCGCCCAGCCGGGCCATCACCTTCGCCGCAAAATCGGCGGAGGGTTCCTTGCGCCGCAGCGCCGCCCTGAGATCATCTTCAGAAAATGGCATAACGGACTTCTCCTAACTTGCGCGTGAGCTTCTTGCGCAACTCCAGCAGCGATCTCTGCAGCGTGCTCTTCACAGTGTTCAATGGCATCTCGAGCACTTCCGCAATTTCCGCCAGGTCCATTTCTTCCTGGTAGCGCAAAATGATGATCGCGCGGCGCCGTTCAGGCAGATTGGCCACGCTCTTCTGCAAGTGCCGGGAGAGCAACGGATCGCCGTGGGCGGAATCGGCCTTTGGTTCGGCCACGTCTTCGAGCGCCAGTTCCGGCTTCCTGCGCCGGGTCTGGTCGATGCAGCGGTTCACGGTGACCCGCCGCAGCCAGAACGTCAGGTGCGGCGGCGACTCGATCTGATTGAGGCGCTTATAAAGCTCAAGAAAGACCTCCTGGGCCACGTCTTCGGCCTGCGCTCGATTTCTCAGGAAGTGGTACGCGATGCTGAAAACCATCGTCTGGTGTTGCCGGACCAGATCGCCAAAGGCTTCATGGCTGCCCTGCGCCGCCTGCCGCAGGGTGAGCACCATCTGGATGTCGCGGTCGCCTTCCAAATGTCCCTCCTGTCATCTCATACGCGCTGACGTGCCGATCGGATGCAACTCTTTTAGAGTTTTCCCTTACCGTCAATACTACAAATAACGGCATCCCCCCATAAACCCACGGGGAATTGGTAAACTAGCCTGTGACCGTTGAATAGGTAATGCTGCCCAAAGAAAGCAGCTTGCATTTCCGATGTTGGCGAGGATGCCGGATCGTGTGTTTCGATCGCCAGATCGCCAGACCAACCGATCACCCGATCTCGATCATTACTTAATTTCCCGGTCGCTGTAGAGGCGATCTCTGGAGGGAAACATGGCCGAAGACCATACCATTGCCGCCGCCTATCTTGACGAAGCCCGCCGCAGCTTCAACGGATACAAGCGCCTTGCCGAGGGCGCTTTTGCGCAACTGCAGGACGCTGATTTTTTCTATACGCCCGGCCCGGAAAGCAACAGCGTGGCCCTGCTGGTCAAGCACATGAGCGGCAACATGCGCTCACGCTTCACCGATTTCCTGACCACCGACGGTGAGAAACCCAACCGTCACCGCGACCGGGAATTCGAGATGGAGGCCGCCGTGACCCGCGAGCAGGTGCTGCGCTGGTGGGAGGATGGCTGGAACTGCGTCTTTCAGGCATTGAAGGCGTTGAAACCGGCCGACCTGACCCGTACGGTGTACATCCGCGGCGAGGCGCTTTCGGTGTTGCAGGCCCTCAACCGGCAGGTGACCCACTACGCCCAGCATTCCGGCCAGATCCTGTTTCTCGCCAAAATGGTGCGCAAGTCGGAGTGGAAATCGTTGAGCATTCCCCGGGGAAAATCGGCAGAGGTCAACGCCCGCGCGGCAGAGGGCCGTGGGCCGGGCCCCACTGCCGCTGAATCACGAGGGTAGCAACAGGTGTTCAGCTAAGTCCTGTTCCTGTTTCAGGAACTCAACCAGAGGCTTGCGCACCGGCTCCAGAGTTCCATCGCTGCTGTAGATTGCTCCACCGCCGGCTGGAATGCCGATGCCCCGTGCCCCTTCCCCTGCCAGATTCACCAGCGCCCGCAAGTTCCACCACTCCTGCTGCTCTTCATGGGCGCCAACATAGAACGGCGCAAAGCGGAACATGTCGATCTTCCTCATGTTCGCCGATTCAGTCAGCGAGCCAACGCCCATCTGCACTGCGCCCGCCGAAATGCCAATGAACGTCGTGCCTTCGATCCGCCGGCGGACGATAATTTCCTTCAACCCGTTTTCCTCAAAGACGCGCCAGCCGAGTTCCACATCGCCGCCGGCGAGCAATAACAAATCGGCGCTTTCCACGAAGGCCCGGTCTTCTTGCTGCATCCGCGAAGGTATCATGCGGCAATTGGAAACCTGTATCTGTTCCATGGCGCTCTGGAACAGCAGGAAATATTCAGGCGTGTCGGCGTTCGATGCTCCGATATAGGCTGCGGCAGGGGTATTCGATTCGATCTGCTCACGCACCCGTTCCAGAAACAAACGGCCGCCATCTTCTTTCCAGAAGAGCAGTTGGCTGTCAGCCAGAAGATAGAGGGGTTGGATGGGCATGGTCAAAAAGATTTGGTAAGTGGGTAATTTGGCAAGTGAGTAATTTTGAGATACGCAAGATCCAATTACTCACTTACCAGATTACTAAATTACCAAATTTCTTTCTTGACGTCCGGGCGGGAAAGAGCGTTAGATCAAAGGGCGTTAGAAGCAAGCGCCGTGCCCAGGACGCGGCCCCAAACCCTTGGCCCAAAACCTGAACCGAGACACCAAGCTTGTCCGCGAACTATCGCTGACCGATTCCATCCTGCTTCTGGCAGGCGGCATCATCGGCTCGGGCATCTTCCTTACGGCGAAAGATATTGCCGTCAACACCCGGTCACCGTTACTCTTCCTGGCTATCTGGCTGATTGGCATGGTGGTCACTCTGCTGGCCTGCTTCGCCTTTGCTGAAATGGGCGCCATGTTCCCGGAGGCCGGCGGACAATACATCTATCTGCGGGAAGCCTACGGTGAATTCGTCTCCTTTATCTATGGCTGGATGATCTTCACCGTCAGCGTGGCCGGCACCATCGCCGCCCTGGGCGCGGGCTTCGCCGAATACACAGGCAAGATATTCCCGGCCCTGGCTGCAGACCGCGCCGTAATGGTGCTACAGGGCTTCACCTTTACATTCCACAACAGCGCGCACACCATCGGCGGCTTCACTCTCACCCGCGGGCATCTGGTCGCCGTAACGGTGATCGGCATTCAGACTTTGATCAACATCTTCGGAGTGCGCAAAGGCGCGGTGTTGCAGAACTTCGCCACCTGGGCGAAGTTCATCGCCATCGGCGGCTTCGTCATCCTGGGGCTGGCCGTCGGCAAAGGATCATGGGGACACTATTCCGTCTCTTTGCCCGCGTCCTCGGAGGCTCCGGGCCTGATGGCCGGCATCGGCGTCGCCCTGATCGCAGTCTTCTGGGCCTATGACGGATGGGTGTACATCACATGGGTTTCCGGTGAAGTCAAAGACCCGCAGCGCAATCTACCACGCACCCTGATCTTCGGCATGGTCCTGGTGGGCATCATCTATCTCTCGATCAATGCGGTCTACCTGTACGCCCTGCCCATGGCGCAGATCGCCGACCAGACCACCGTGGCCCAGGCGGCCGCGGTCTCCATGTTCTCGGCCAATGCGGCCCGCTGGCTGGCCATCATGATCGCCATTTCCTGCTTCGGCGCCATGGCTTCGGCGATCATGACCGGCGCCCGCGTCAATTACGCCATGGCCGAAGACCGCGTCTTCTTTCGTTCATTCGCCAAGGTCAGTCCCCGCTGGCATACGCCGGTGGTGAGCCTCGTTCTCCAGGGTGTCTGGTCGGCGGCCCTCGCGCTCAGCGGACGCTACGATCAACTGTTTACCTATGTGATGTTCATGATGGTGCTCAGCTATGTGCTGACCGTCGCCGCGCTCTTCGTCCTGCGCCGCAAGATGCCCGATGCTCCACGTCCCTATCGCTGCACCGGATATCCGTGGCTGCCCTGGCTCTACATCATCGCGGGCGCGGCCTTCACCATCAACTTGGTAATCACGCGCCCCCAGGAAGCAGGCTGGGGAACGTTGATTGTGCTGGCCGGAGTTCCGCTCTACTTTTACTGGAAGCGAAAGCAGACGCAGGAAGATTGGGCCCCGCCACCGAGGCCCGGGGCAAGACAAAACCCTTGAAACACCGCGTAACGTAGCTACAACCAAAACCTTTGAAACACAGCGCAACGAGTTGCAACGAAAACCTTTGAAACACAGAGGAACAGAGGCAGCAGAGGATACGCAGAGGAAACCTAAAACGGGGTGTGAGGTAGATCCAGAGGGGAATCGCTTTGGATTCGCAAAGGGGTGTCTCTCTTCTCTCCCGACAGTCGAGCGTGTTTCCGGCAATCTTCAGGATGCAGGACAATGCATGGGGCCGCCTCACAACCCCCATTTTTGATTTCCTCTGCGTATCCTCTGCTGCCTCTGTTCCTCTGTGTTTCAAAGGTTTTCGTCGCAACTCGTTGCGCTGTGTTTCAAAGGTTTTCTTGACAGAAAAAAAGGAGCATCCAACAGTCGTTCTTTCCGATGTCTCGATCTCCATATCGCTCCTATTCCACGCTGATCACTCTCGCTCCGAAGTTTGTGGCCTTCACCGATTTGGCGGGCTTGCCTGAGCGGCTGGCGACCGTGCAGTTGCGGCCTTTTTGTTTAGCGCGATAGAGGGCCTGGTCGGCGACCCGCAGGATCTCCTCGGGCGCTGTTCGCTCGCCGTTGGTCGCGGAGACGCCGATGCTGACCGTCACGTGTGTCTCTTTCTTCCCGCCCCGGACCGTTCGGCGGCTTCCGTTCTTGCGGCGGTCCAGGCCCCGCACTACAAAAGTTGAGTGCTCGATGAGGCGGCGCAATCCCTCGAGATAGGTAACGGCCTCCTCCGCCGGTTTGCCGGGAAACAAGACTGCGAACTCCTCACCGCCGTAGCGATACGCGCGGCCTCCTCCGGCAACCCGCGCCAGCTTCGAGGCCACCATACGCAGGGCCTCATCGCCGGATTCATGTCCGTATGTGTCATTGAATTTCTTGAAGTGGTCCACGTCCACCATGGCGATGGTGTAGGAATCGCCCAGCTTGAGCATCGCCTGATTGAAGGCCCGGCGGCTGGGCAGTTGCGTCAGGTCGTCAAGATACGCCATGTTGTAAGAGACTTCCAGGACGGCCATAATCAGCATGAATCCCGCAGAAGCTAAATAGACGGAAGCCAGATGGCCGGCGTCACCCGTGCGCAGGGCAAAGAAGGCAGCCGCCAGGGCCCACAGCAAGCTGCTCTGGACAATATCATAGCGCCGCACCAAGCCGGCCGCCAGCACGGCCGCGGCGATCACAAAGGCCAGAAGCGCCATTTGCGGCACACGGCTCCAGTCGGAGAGATAGCGGGGCGCAGGCGCGGCATTGAGCAGGGCGGCGGCCCGCGCGGCAAACGGCTGGCTAAGAAGCACGACGGCAACGATCTGGGCCGCCAGCACCATCAGCTTCCTTCTTCCTCTTTGCGAGATCACGCCGCTATCGCGGGTGAAAGAAAACAGCAGCAGATTGACCGGCAGCAGTAGAGCAATGGCATCGAATATCGCATGGGACCCGGCGGCGGCCACTCCTGGCTGCAAGGCGCCCAGCCAGCCTTCGGCCAGCACCAACACCAGCAATGCAAAGAACAGGCGGCTGCGGTTAAAGGTAACGCTCAGGACCAATCCGGCGGCAAATACCACGTAGGGCATCAGGCGGACGCCCTGACTCAGCGGGTCAGAGAACATGCCCATGCGAATCATGATGGCGGCCAGCGCCAGCAGCAGGCCTCCGGGTATGGTCAGGTGGTAGAAAAGTCTCAGAATCTTGATCGCAACGGCCAACGCGCATCTCCTTGCATGAAGGACCACGAGCATCCAGCCGGCCATACAAGAAGTGAAAGCCAGCGGATTCGCGCTTAACGAGTAAATTCTATGCCGTCATCAACGCGCGCTGACAGATGCCATTGGTGTGATCACTTCCTCTCCATATTCACAAAGGCGGTGTGCGGGTTCAAGCCATAGGGAGTAGAGCTAGAGTAATCAACGCATTCCTCCCACGGCCTTTCGGCGGGAGCGAAGGCCCACTTTCGGGCTGATTGCGTACAATATTTACACATCGGGAGAGAAAGCGCAGTGCGGACTAATATTGAAATCGATGATCGCCTAATGCAGCAGGCCATGCGGAATAGCGGCGCCGCCACAAAGAGGGCTGCCGTGGAAGAGGGGCTGCGGTTACTGATCAAGATGCACGCGCAGACCAGCATCCGCCGTCTGAAGGGAAAAGTGCAATGGGAGGGTAACCTGTCAGAATCCCGCCTGGGCCGGATACGTTCATAAAGCGCAATCACTATGGTCATTGTCGATACGACCGTAAGGATCGATTATCTGCGAGGCACAGACTGAAACCTCCTGGCTTGATCGCGAGATGGGAAGGCAGCATCTCGGGCTGACCGATCTTTCTCTTTGCGAAATCCTTCAAGGAATCTCAGCAGATGGCGCCTTTAACCAGGTGCTCAACGATCTTTCAAGATTCCATGTGTTCGACGCCGGGGGAGCCGCCACGGCGGTGGCTGCGGCGCAGAACTACAGGTTGCTGCGGAGACGCGGCCATACCGTGCGCAAGACGATTGATTGTCTAATAGCGACCTTCTGCCTGGAAGAGGGGCATGGCTTGCTGCACCGTGATCGTGATTTCGACCCCTTCGAAAAACACCTCGGTCTCTTGGTCGTCCATCCTTAGCATGGATCGGCTCTCAAGGACTGTCACTCGTACAGCACTTCGGCGTCAAAGCGACAGCATATGCTTGACCGCCAACCCTCCCGAGGTAACACTGGTAAGGTGATGATTGTGTCCTTAAGAATCTCGGGCTCGGAGTATCGTTCCGCGACAACGCAGATGCTTCCGTGCGTGACTGACAGAGCGGCGAAACCCTTCCGTTGCGCGACGAAAATCCTATCCGCAACGGCATCGGCTACGAGTTTTTCCTTGATTTTCAACGGCATGCGCGGATGTGCGGATTCAGGGCGGTTTTTCAAGCTTAGTGCAGTGCTCCTTCTCTTATTGCTGTCCTCGCTGAGTGCCTCCGCCCAGCAATACGACATCCTCATCCGCAACGGGCAAGTCATCGACGGCGCCGGGAATCCGGCGGTATCCGCCGCCCTCGGCATCACCGGCGATCGCATCGCCTTCATAGGGCAGGCGCCCACCGATGCCAAAGCCACACGCGTGATCGATGCCCGCGGATTGGTCGTGGCCCCCGGTTTCATCGACATGCTGGAGCACTCCGAGTGGAACCTGCTCATCGACCGGCAGGCATACAGCAAGCTGACCCAGGGAATTACCAGCGGAATAACCGGCGAGGGTGGATCGATCGCTCCGCAGAACGATAACACCCTGCGCGACCGCCGCGACTTTCTTGAGCACTTTCACCTGACCGTAGACTGGAGCGATCTCGACGGATATTTCCGCCGCCTGGAAAAACAAGGCTCAGGCATCAATCTGGGCACCTATGTGGGCGCCACGCAGGTGCGGCAGTTCGTCATGGGCAGCGTCCATCGCGCGCCCACTCCAGAAGAGCTTTCTCGCATGGAGCAACTCGTGGAGCAGGCGATGCAGCAGGGTGCGATGGGTGTTTCCAGCTCGCTGATCTATGCCCCTGCCTATTACGCCCGCACCGATGAATTGATTGCGTTGGCCCGTGTGGCCGCGAAATACGGAGGCATCTATGCCTCCCACATCCGCAACGAAGGCGACCACGAGATGGAAGCCCTGGAGGAGGCGTTTCGCATTGGCCGCGAGGCCCGGCTTCCGGTCGAGATATGGCACCTGAAAGTCAGCGGGCGCCAGAACTGGGGCGGAATGCGTAACGTGATCGCCGCCATCGAGAAGGCGCGCACCTCCGGACTTGACGTCACTGCCGATCAATATCCTTATGTTGCTTCCGGCACCTCTCTGGGTTCTACGATTCCGCCCCGTTACCACGAAGGCGGATCGGAGGCCTTTGTTAAACGTTTGCAGTCGCCGCAGGTCCGCGCCGCCATTCATATGGAAATTGAAGGCGATGGAGAAAACAAGAAGTTGTGGCGAGGCACCGGTATCCTGGTAGCGGCGGTGCTCGACCCGGCGCTCCGGCGCTATGAAGGCCGCAGCATCGCGCAGATTGCCGCCGCCGAGCACAAAGATCCGCTGGATGCGTTGATCGACCTGGTCATCGCCGCCAAAGACCAAGTGGGGGCCATGTATTTCATCATGAGTGAAGACGATGTGAAGCTGGCGATGCAGCAGCCGTTTGTGAGCGTGGGAACGGACGCCGGCGCGGTCAACATCGTGGGGCCGCTCAGTGAATCGAGACCGCATCCGCGCGCCTATGGCACGTTCCCACGCATCCTCGGACGCTACGTACGCGAGCAGCACCTGCTGACGATGGAACAGGCCATCCGGAAGTTCACCAGCCTGCCGGCGCAGCGCATGGGCTTGCATGACCGGGGTGTTCTGCGCGTGGGCGCATTTGCCGATGTCACCATCTTCAATCCCGCGACGGTGAACGACCTGGCCACCTTCGAGCACCCGGACCGGCCCTCGGTGGGCATCGAGTATGTCATCGTGAACGGCGTGCTTTCAGTGGAGGGCGGCAAAGTCACCGGGCGGGTAGGTGGACGGCCTCTGCGAGGGCCGGGGTGGCGACAGCCAAAGAGTACCGCGCAACGAGTTGCAACGAAACCTTTGAAACACAGAGGAACAGAGGAAGCAGAGGATTTGGGGGTTGTGAGGCGGGCGCAGAAATCGCCGCGGGCCGCTGAGAGTTTGAATGATACAGAATCTTGGCAGTACATGGCGATTCCGAGAGCAGCGGTAAGCCAACTCTTATTCGTGTTTATTCGCGTCAATTCGCGGCTAATTGTTTTTGGTTGTGGCTACATCACGCTGCGTTTTACGACAACAGAATCTCCAGGTCTTCCCGCTGCAGATTCCGGATCAAGCTGTTATCTGCGCCAATAATGGCTGCCGCCAGATCGCGTTTGGTTTCCTGTAGTTGCAGGACCTTTTCTTCGATGGTATCGCGGGCGATAAGGCGATAGGCGAAAACCTGCCGGGTTTGCCCGATGCGGTGGGCGCGATCCACGGCCTGTGCTTCCACCGCCGGGTTCCACCATGGATCGAGCAGGAACACATATTCAGCAGCCGTGAGGTTCAGACCCAGGCCGCCGGCTTTCAGGCTGATGAGGAAGAGACGGCAGTCGGCGTCGTTTTGAAAATGCTCAACCCGCGCCTGCCGGTCATGGGTCTTGCCGTCGAGATATTCGTAGGTGATGCCCCGCGCATCCAGGTTCTGGCGCACGATGGCCAGCAGGCTGGTGAACTGCGAGAACACCAGCGCTTTGCGGCCTTCGGCGAGCACTTCCGTCAGTTGCTCCAGCAGCATCTCGAGCTTGGCGCTGGGATCGCCGGTGCGCTTGGGGTCAAGCAGCCCGGGATGGCAAGCGGCCTGGCGCAAGCGCAGCAGCGCTTCCAGCACCTGGATTTTGGATTTGGCCAGGCCTTCGGTTTCGATCCGCTTGAGCAGGCTGTTGCGATAATGCTGCAGCAGGTCGTTGTAGAGCTTGCGCTGGGCGGGCCCCATTTCACAATACAGGGTCTGCTCATTCTTGGAAGGAAGTTCACGGGCCACCTGCTCCTTGGTGCGCCGCAGGATGAATGGCCGCAACGCGCTGGCCAGAAGTTTGCGCGTTTCTTCGTCCGGGTTGCGCGTCGGCCCGCCGGCCATTTTGAATGCGCTGGCCGCGCCCAGCATGCCAGGATTGAGAAACTCGAACAAGGTCCACAATTCACCCAGATGGTTTTCCATGGGCGTGCCGCTGAGCGCCAGCCGGTGGTCGCCGCGCAGCAGACGCACGGCTTTGGCGGATTCGGTGCTGGCATTCTTGATGGCCTGGGCTTCGTCGAGCACCACGTAATCGAAGGCAACGTCTTTGAGCCGCAATGCGTCGCGGCGCAGCGTGCCGTAAGTGGTAAGCACGATGTCGTAGGACGAGAAGTCCTGGGCGCTGCGTGACAGCCCGGTGTAATCGAGTACGCGCAACTGCGGTGTGAAGCGACCGGCCTCGAGCTTCCAGTTGAAGACCAGTGACTTGGGCACGACCACCAAGGAAGGGCCCGGCTGGTTGCCGCCGTTCTTCAACTGGCGGCGGCCTTCGAGCAAGGCCAGCACCTGGGCGGTCTTGCCCACGCCCATATCGTCGGCTAGGCATCCGCCAAAGGAAAAGCGGCGCAGAAAATGCATCCAGCCCAGGCCTTCACGCTGGTAATCGCGCAACTGCCCGACGAAGCCTGAGGGTTGTTCGGCGGCTTCCACCCCTTGAAACTGGCCAAGCTCTTTGCGGATACGGGCGAAGGTCTCGTCGCAGCGGGCTTCCGGCTGTGTGGCCAGCAGCGCATCAAGCAGGCCGGCCTGGCTGGGACGGAACCGAAGATGGCCATCGTCGAGTGTGCCCAGTCCAGCCACCGGGCCGAAGCGGCGCAGCCAATCTTCCGGCAACATGCCGTATTCGCCGTTGTCGAGCCGCACCATGTTTTCGCCCCGGCGCAGCGCCTGGAGCAATTCAGGAAGTTGCGCCTTACTCTCTCCGTAATCCACCTCGCCGTGCAGTTCGAACCAATCCACGCCACTGCTGACTTCCATTCGAAACGCGCCCGGGTGGCGGAAGGTCTTTCCATCGGCTTCCACGTGCCAGCCGGCGGCCAAGAGCGCCGGCACGATGCGCGGCAGCTTCGTCGGAGCGATTTCCCAGGCCGGTTCGGGATCACGGTAGATGGGCCCTTGAAATCTGGCGCCGAGTTCAGTGAGCAGCGCGACCGCGGTCCTTTCCGCGTCACGATCGCGGCGTAGAAAGCGGCGATTGTCCGCCTCGTACCATCCGCGAGAGTGTTCATGGGTCGACAGCGACCGGCCTTCGTACTCAAAAGACAGTTTGGCCCGCAAACGGTCGGGACGTCCCGAGGCTGGGTCAGCAGCACGCACCCGCAGACAGATATCCGGCTGCAGTGCCACCTCTTCATAGCGCAGCTCTTCGGGCACCTCCAGCGGCGGCAGGCCGGGCGAACTGAGCAAGGCCGCGAGAAAATCATTCTGGTCTTTCTTCGGCGCCTCAATGCAGCCGGTCTTGCGCAGGTACGACAGCCATTCGAAAGGAGTGTCT
>Ga0210403_10001258_pt1 | contig 24387 bp, 24 predicted proteins | sample IncBWC19MmetaG_FD_150863 | JGI IMG/M metagenome (GOLD analysis project Ga0210403, IMG submission 150863) | Forest soil microbial communities from Barre Woods Harvard Forest LTER site, Petersham, Massachusetts, United States - Inc-BW-C-19-M | ecosystem: Environmental > Terrestrial > Soil >... | reverse complement strand
TATGCTGGGCAAGACGCAGCAGCGTCTCGTTGGCGATGTTGACCGAGGTTCGATAAGGGATGTTGTAGAGCACGATCGGCCATGACGCGTGATCGGCGAGCGCACTGAAATGCGAGAGCAGGCCGCGCTGCGATGGCCTGAGATAATAGGGCGCCGAGATCAGATAGCCGTCGATCGGCCACGCCGCGGTCTCGTCCAGCATCTCCTGCATCTTGTGGGTGGCGGCACCGGCAAGGCCGAGGCATACCGGCATGATGCGGGGCAGCATTGCAAGCTCGGCACGAACGGCTGCGACGAGGTGCTCGAGTTCGTCGAACTCGAGCGTCAGCCCTTCGCCCGAGGTCGCCGCCAGGATGAATCCGTCGACGGGGCCGCTTGCGTAGTGCCGCACCAGGCGCCGCAACGACAATTCGTCGAGCGCGCCATCGCGAAAGGGTGTCACCAACGGCAGCCAGAGGCCTTGCAGGCGGTTTCTCAAATCGGTCATTTCTCCATCTCCTCTTGGTTTGAATGCCGGAGACGGGGAAATAAAAAACCCCGCACACACGGCGGGGTCCTTGATCGGGGCTGATGCGAAGTTTTTACCGCGCGCGCCGATCCAAAGCCCCCGGGCGGGTGGCTTTTTTCGACGACAGGGCGGCGCACGACTTCGTGATCATGTGGTGATGATGAGCGCTGGTGCGAAATCTGTCAACGACGCGCTCACGACGACGCGATTGCAGCGGCATGACGAGACACAAGAAAAAAAGCCGGGCCCAAGAGAGCCCGGCTTAGGTATTGGCCACGTGAGGCCGACACAATCACCTTCCAAGAGGGATTACTGAGCTCTCGCGCCACTGGAGGAGGGGGACAAATGCGCAACGCGAATGCTCAGCGTGTCAACGATATTGTCCCTGCTTGCGCCACGCGGCAACCGCCCGAGCCGCATGTCAGTCAGGCGCAAAATCAGGCCGGAAAAGCAGGTTGCATCAGGACGGCCAGCGCTGCGCCTTGCTCACCACGAAGTCGCGGAACACCTGCACCCGCGCCACGGTTTTCAGCTCTTCCGGATAGACGAAATAGGTGTCGAGCTGGATCGAATCGGACTCGCCGAACAGTTGCACCAGACGGCTGTTTTCCTCGACCAGGTAATCGGGAAGTGCTGCGATGCCGAGCCCCTGCTGGCACGCGCGCACCAGCCCCAGGATCTGGTTGACCTTGAAATAGGCTTCGCGTGGACCAGAGCCGTTGCGGCCGGCTTCGATCAACCAGCTGCGGTTTTGCAGATGTGTCGGCACGTTGGAGTCGGCGAGCATGATGATGCGGTGGGAATCCAGTTCGTCGAGCGTGCGCGGCGTGCCGAAGCGTTTGATGTATTCCGGCGAGCAATAGGCGTGAAAGCCCATCGCGAACAGCTTGCGCTGGATCAGGTCCGGCTGCGTCGGCTTGCGGGTGCGGATCGCCACATCCGCCTCGCGCATCGAGAGGTCGAGATCGTCGTCGGTGACGATCAGCGAAATCCGGATCTCCGGATAGAGCGAGGTGAATTCGCCGAGCCGCGGGATCAGCCAGTTGATGCCGACGCCCGGCGTAGTGTTGACCTTGAGGTCGCCGCTCGGCCGCTCGCGGCTGTCGGTGAGCTTGGCGCGCGCCGCCTGCAGCTGCATGAACACGTCATGCGCGGTGCGGAACAACAGGTCGCCCTGCTCGGTGAGGATCAAGCCGCGGGCGTGGCGGTGGAACAGCGAGACCGAAAGCTCCTGCTCGAGCGCGCTGACCTGGCGCGAGACCGCCGATTGCGAAAGTCCAAGCTGCTCGCCGGCATGCGTGAAGCTGCCCGCTTCCGCCGCTGCGTGAAACACTTTCAGCTTGTCCCAATCCATATCCGTAAATCCGTCCCGTGATCTGGCCATCAGTTCATTCCGCCGCCGCGCGCTCGCTGGCGCGCAGCGCTATAAATCGCTCGGCTTCCAGGGCAGCCATGCAGCCGAGGCCGGCGGCGGTGACCGCCTGGCGATAGACCTCGTCGGCGACGTCGCCGGCGGCGAACAGGCCGGGCACGGAGGTCGCGGTCGAATTCGGCGCCACCTCGACATAGCCGGAAGGTTTCAATTTGACCTGGCCGATCACGAGATCGGTCGCGGGCGCATGTCCGATCGCGATGAAGACGCCGTCGGCGGGCACTTTCGTGAGCGCGCCGTTCCTGATGTTCTTCAGCCGCACATGGGTGACCTTGGCCGGATTCTCGGCGCCCGCGATCTCGTCAATGACGCTGTCCCAGATCACCTTGATCTTGGGATTCTTGAACAGGCGGTCCTGCAGGATGCGCTCGGCGCGGAAGTGATCGCGCCGGTGCACCAGCGTGACCTTCGAGGCGAAGTTGGTGAGGAACAGCGCCTCCTCGACCGCGGTGTTGCCGCCGCCGACCACCACGACTTCCTTGCCGCGATAGAAGAAGCCATCGCAGGTGGCGCAGGCCGAGACGCCAAAGCCCTTGAACTTCTCCTCCGACGGCATGCCGAGCCAGCGTGCTTGCGCGCCGGTGGCGAGGATGACGGTGTCGGCGAGATAGACATCACCGCTGTCGCAGGTCAGCCGGAACGGCCGCTGCGCGGTTTCGAGTTTGGTGACGAGATCGGTGACGATTTTGGTGCCGACATGGGCGGCCTGCTTTTCCATCTGCTCCATCAGCCAGGGGCCCTGGATGACGTCGGCAAAGCCCGGATAGTTTTCCACGTCGGTGGTGATGGTGAGCTGGCCGCCGGGCTGGATGCCCTGGATCAGGACCGGCTCCAGCATCGCCCGCGCGGCATAGATCGCAGCCGTATAGCCCGCCGGGCCAGAACCAATAATGACGACCTTGGCGTGGATGGCAGCGGGCATGGGGCGGATGTCTCACGGGCAGGGGTCTGATCGGCGCTTAGGCGGAAACTGCCCGGAAAGGCATCGCGGCGGTGCCGAAAGTGTCAAATCCAAGTCTAAGATATCTGGCGAGCCATGCAAGAATTGCAATCCATCTCCACGGTTTTTCCCCGCAGAGCGCCGAAATGGCGCGGTGCACGCGCAATAAAATTGCGCAAGATGAGGAAGCTGCGCTAAGAGAGTTACCGGCAGACCCACCCCACGCAGCCAGCCTGGGGAACTGACAAGGGAACCCTTACGCACGTGTCGAAGAATCTTGACGAGATCGACCTCAAAATCCTGAACGAGATCCAGGCCGACGGCCGAATCACCAATGTGGAACTAGCCAAACGAGTCGGTATTTCGCCGCCGCCCTGCCTGCGGAGGGTGCGAACGCTGGAGGAGGAAGGCTACATCGAAGGCTATCGCGGTCTGCTTGATCCTCGAAAGCTGGGGTTCGACGTCACGGTGTTCGCATCGGTGCATCTGTCGAGCCAAGCGGACGCCGACCTGCGCGCGTTCGAGGAATTCGTGCGCAAGGAGCCGCTGGTGCGCGAATGCTGGATGCTGTCGGGCGAGGTGGACTTCATCCTCAAATGCGTCGCGCCCGACATGGCGACGTTCCAGGATTTCGTCACGCATCTCACCGCAGCACCCCATGTGCGCAATGTCAGGACCTCGCTGGTGCTGCACAATTCGAAATATGAGGCGGCGGTGCCGCTGCAGGTGAGGGGCCGCGGATAGTTGCCGTCATTGCGGTCAGGCCTTCTTGCCCATTATCGCGTCCAGGCTCCACGGCCCGCCGCCGGCGCAGGCGAGATAGAGGCAGGCGAAGCAGAACATGATCGCGAGGTTGCCGCCGTTGAGCAGCGGGATGAACCCGCGCGGAAAATGGTCGAGGAAAAAGGCGAACGCCATTTCGCCGCACAGGATGAAGGCCGCGAACCGGGTGAACAGGCCGAGGATCAGCAGCGCGCCAAACACGAACTCGAAGATGCCGGCGTTCCAGTACAGCGAAAACATTTCCAGCCTGTCGAACATCGTTCCCGGCGGGAACTTGAAGAACTTGGCGACGCCATACTGAAAGAACAGCAGTCCGGTAACGACGCGGAAGATGCTGAGCATGGTGGGCTCGCCGGTGGCGAGCAGCTTGTTGAACTTTTCCATGACCCGCCCCCTCACGCCTGCTTCATGGTGGCGTCGACGCTCCAGGGGCCCGCGCCCGCGGTCGACAGATAGAGGCAGGCGAAGCAGTAGATGATGGCGAGCGAGCCGCCGTTGATCAGCGGGAAGAAGCTTCGCGGCTCATGCACCATGAAATAAGCTACCGCCATTTCGCCCGAGACGATGAAGGCGGCCGGCTGCGTGAAGAGGCCGAGGATCAAGAGTGCGCCGCCGACCAGCTCAATGGTTCCGGCAAGGCCGAGCAACGAGAACAGTTTCAGCTGGGCAAAGGCCGGAACCACCGGCCAGCCGAGCAGCTTGGCCATGCCGTGCTCGATGATCATCAGGCCCGTGATGATGCGCAGCACGCTCAGCGCCCGCGGCGCCCAGGCGGCCATGGTTGCGGCAATTGTTTCCATCATGAACGTTTCCCCCGATTTTCTTGTCGCTGGCGGCATCATAGGTATCGCGACACAACCTCCGGGAAAAGCAGTTCGCCACAAGAAAATCCGCGGCCTTTCGCACGGCAGCAACGGAATAATGCGACAGCCAAAGTGTTGATCGTGCCTCGCAAAACGAGGGAACCGGAGCGAGGCAGGTCCCCGCAAAGTCCCCACGGATTGGAATCATTCCAGTGTTGCAATCATCGCGGCCAAGCGCGCGGGCAGTCGCGCGAGATCAGAGCACCTTGTCCTTCCGCAAGAGGGCGTCGAGACTCCACGGACCTGCGCCCGCGAACACGAAAAACAGGAACACGAAGCAATAGACCGCGGCGAGCTCGCCGCCGTTGATGACGGGATAGAAATTGCTCGGCGCATGCACCATGAAATAGGCCACCGCAGTGAAACCCGAGAGAATGAAGGCGACCGGCCGCGTGAACAGGCCGATCGTGAACAGGAGGCCGCCGACGAGCTCGATCAGACCGCCGACACCGGAGAGCGAATTGATCTGGACGTTGGCGAAGGCGGGAACGACGGGAAAGCCGAGGAGTTTTCCCGTGCCGTGCTGCAGCAGGCTCAAGCCCGTGTATATGCGAAGGATGCTGAGAAAGCCGAGCATGACGCGCGGTGCGGCGAGAACATGGTCCATGGTTGCGTGAGGTCCGGATAGTTATGATGCATAATCATTTATGCCCCAACTACACCGCGCCTTTGCCTGCGGCCAATTCACAAAGGCGTCAGCTTGCTGTGATCGCCGGGGCCAAAAGAAAAAGCCGCGCTCAAGGCGCGGCTTTTTCTTTTCAGACGGTGGCCGTGGATCGTCAGCGCCACTCGACCTTGGTGATCTCGTAGGCCTTGCCGCCGCCGGGCGTGTTCACTTCCACCGCGGCGCCCTTCTTCTTGCCGATCAGCGCGCGCGCGAGCGGCGAGGCGATGGAGATCTTGCCCTTCTTGATGTCGGCCTCGACCTCGCCGACGATCTGGTAGACCACCTTCTTCTCGGTGTCCTCGTCGACCAGGGTCACGGTCGCGCCGAACTTGATGGTGTCGCCGGAGAGTTTGGTGATGTCGATGATATCGGCGCGCGCGAGCTTGTCCTCGAGCTCGGCGATGCGGCCTTCATTATGCGACTGCTCTTCCTTCGCGGCGTGATACTCCGCGTTCTCCGAAAGGTCGCCATGCGAGCGCGCTTCCGCGATGTGCTCGATAATGCGTGGACGATCCACCGACTGACGATGCTTCAATTCGTCTGTCAGTGCCGCATAGCCCATCGAAGTCATCGGAACCTTTTCCATCATTTTCTTTGTCCTTCATTCGCGCGAGGTTGCAAGGCACGCGCGAGACGCTTGGCAGATCAGGCCGTCGTGGCTGCAAAGCAAAGCCATCAGGCCCATTAATTCCACGCCCTCAAGAAGGGCCGTGTCAACATTCATACGGGGCGGTGAGTTCCAGCCTGCTGGCTTATTTACCAATCAGTTAGCCGGCGCTTTGCGGCCGGCCAGTGATCAGTTCTCGGAAAAGTAACTCTGCAATGTGCGAACCTCAAGGTCCCCGCCGAGATAGGCGCGGATGCCCTGAGCGGCCGCCACGGCACCCGAAAGAGTGGTGTAATATGGCACTTTATGCAAGAGGGCAGCGCGCCGCAACGAGCGGCTGTCGGCCAGCGCCTGCGGCCCCTCGGTGGTGTTGAAAACGAGCTGGATGTCGCCATTGGTGATGGCGTCCACGATGTGCGGCCGCCCCTCCAGCACCTTGTTTACCTTTTCGGCAGGCACGCCGGCCTCGCTCAGGAAGCGCTGCGTGCCCGAGGTCGCCATCACCTTGAAGCCGAGCGAGTTCAACAGCCGCACCGCCTCGGTGACGCGGGCCTTGTCGATCTCGCGCACCGATACGAACACGGTACCGCGACGCGGCACACGGGTGCCGCCGCCGAGCTGGCTCTTGGCAAAGGCGATCTCGAACGAGCGGTCGAGGCCCATGACCTCGCCGGTCGAGCGCATTTCGGGGCCGAGCACGGTGTCGACGCCGGGGAAACGGGCAAACGGGAAGACGGATTCCTTGACGCCGACATGTTTCAGCGCCCGCTTCTTCAATTTGAAATCCGCGAGCCTCTCGCCGGCCATGATGCGTGCCGCGATCTTGGCGACGGGCGTGCCGATCACCTTCGCGACGAACGGCACGGTGCGCGAGGCGCGCGGGTTGACCTCGAGTACGTAGATCTCGCCGTCCTTGATGGCATATTGCACGTTCATCAGCCCGACCACATCGAGGCCCCGCGCCAGCTCGCGGGTCTGCCGCTCCAGCTCCTCGATCATCTTCGCATCGAGCGAATGCGGCGGTAGCGAGCAGGCGGAATCGCCGGAGTGGATGCCGGCCTCCTCGATATGCTCCATGATGCCGACGATGAAGGTGTCCTTGCCGTCACTGAGGCAATCGACGTCGATCTCGGTGGCATCCGACAGGTAGCGGTCGAACAGCAGCGGGTTCTTGCCGAGCACGGTGTTGATCTGCCCGGTCTTGTCGTTCGGGTAACGCGCTTTCACGTCGGCCGGCACCAGCTCGGGCAGGGTGCCGAGCAGGTAATCCGAGAGCTGATTGTCCTCGCGGATAATCTGCATGGCGCGGCCGCCCAGCACATAGGAGGGGCGTACGACCAGCGGCAGGCCGAGATCGGCGGCGACGAGCCGCGCTTGCTCGACCGAATAGGCGATGCCGTTCTTCGGCTGCTTCAGATGCAGCTTGTCGAGCACGCGCTTGAAGCGGTCGCGGTCTTCCGCAAGGTCGATCGCGTCGGGCGAGGTGCCGAGGATCGGCACATTGGCGGCTTCCAGCGGGTGCGCGAGTTTCAGTGGCGTTTGACCGCCGAACTGCACGATCACGCCATGCAAGGTGCCGTTCTTGCGTTCGGTATCGACGATCTCGAGCACGTCCTCGGCTGTCAGCGGTTCGAAGTACAGCCGGTCCGCGGTGTCGTAGTCGGTCGACACCGTTTCCGGATTGCAGTTGATCATGATGGTTTCATAGCCCGCTTCATCCAGCGCGAAGCAGGCATGACAGCAGCAATAGTCGAACTCGATGCCCTGGCCGATCCGGTTCGGCCCGCCGCCGAGGATGATGACCTTCTTCTTGTCCGACGGCGCGCTCTCGTCGGCGAGTGAGCCTGCGAACGGCGCCTCATAGGTCGAATACATGTAGGCGGTTGGGGAAGCGAACTCCGCAGCACAAGTGTCGATGCGCTTGAACACCGGGCGGACGCCGAGCGCATGGCGTTTGGCCGTGACCTCGGCTTCCGTGGTTTCGGTCAGCACCGCGAGGCGCGCGTCGGAGAAGCCCATCGCTTTCAGGCTGCGCATGCCGAACGCGTGGTTCGGCAGGCCGTGCTTGCGGACCTTGCCCTCCATCTCGACGATGCCGCGCATCTCGGCCAGGAACCACGGGTCGATCTTGCAGGAGTTGAAGATCTCCTCGTTCGACCAGCCGAGCCGAATGGCCTGCGCGACCTGCAGGATGCGGTTCGGTGTCGGCGTGCCGAGTGCCGCGCGGATTGCGTTCTTGTCGTCGCCGCGGCCGATGCCTTCGATGTCGATCTCGTCGAGGCCGGTGAGGCCCGTCTCCAGGCCGCGCAGCGCCTTCTGCAGGCTTTCCTGGAAGGTGCGGCCGATCGCCATGACCTCGCCGACAGACTTCATCGAGGTGGTCAGTGTCGACGACGCGCCGGGAAACTTCTCGAACGCAAAGCGCGGGATCTTGGTGACGACGTAGTCGATGGTCGGCTCGAACGAGGCCGGCGTCGCGCCGCCGGTGATGTCGTTGGCGATCTCGTCCAGCGTATAGCCGACCGCGAGCTTTGCCGCGACCTTCGCGATCGGAAAACCGGTGGCTTTCGAAGCCAATGCCGAAGAACGCGAAACACGCGGGTTCATTTCGATCACGACCATGCGGCCGTCGGCCGGGTTGAGGCCGAACTGCACGTTGGAGCCGCCGGTCTCGACCCCGATCTCGCGCAGCACCGCGATCGAGGCGTCGCGCATGATCTGGTATTCCTTGTCGGTGAGCGTCAGCGCCGGCGCGATGGTGATGGAATCGCCGGTGTGCACGCCCATCGGATCAAGATTCTCGATCGAGCAGATGATGATGCAATTGTCCTTCTTGTCGCGCACCACCTCCATCTCGAACTCTTTCCAGCCGAGAACGGATTCCTCGATCAGCACCTCGTTGGTGGGCGACGCATCGAGGCCGCGCTCGATGATGTCCAGAAACTCTTCCTTGTTGTAGGCGACGCCGCCGCCGGTGCCGCCCATGGTGAAGGAGGGGCGGATGATCGCGGGCAGGCCAATCTCGGACAGCGCCATCAGCGCTTCGCCGAGCGCGTGCTCCTGGTAGCGCTTGCGGCGCTCGTTCTCGTTGAGCGTCCACTGCCGTTCGAGTTCTTCCAGTTCGGCGCCGGACAGCCTGGCGCGCTCGGCCAGATATTTGTCGCGATAGGATTTCTTCAGCGCGGAGGCGTTGGCGAGCCGGGATCTCGGCGTCTGCAGGCCAATCTTTTCCATCGCGTTGCGGAACAGCTGGCGATCTTCCGCCTTGTCGATGGCGTCCGCGGTGGCGCCGATCATCTCGACGTCGAATTTGTCGAGTGTGCCCTGCCGGCGCAGCGACAGCGCGCAGTTCAGTGCGGTCTGGCCACCCATGGTCGGCAACAGCGCGAAGCCGCCGGGGACGACGTAGCGTTCCTTTTCAATGATCTTCGCAACGATTTCCGGCGTGATCGGCTCAATGTAGGTGGCATCGGCCAATTCCGGATCGGTCATGATCGTGGCCGGATTGGAATTGACCAGCACAACCCGATACCCCTCTTCCTTCAGCGCCTTCACGGCTTGCGTGCCCGAATAGTCGAATTCGCAGGCCTGGCCGATCACGATCGGGCCGGCGCCGATGATCAGGATGGTGGAGATGTCGGTTCGTTTGGGCATCAGCTCTCAACAGGGGTGGAATAGGGCACAAAAAAAGGGCGCGCCGATCGCGCGTCCCCTAAGCCATTGCGGGAGGGAACCCCTCGCGCGCCGGCCGTCTTTAGACCAGATTCCCGAGGGGTAAAAGGCTTTTAGCGGTCCCATCAACCGTCATTTGGGTGGTTTTGACCGCCGTGCTGCTGATGGCGCCCCGCCTTCGCCCTTCGGGCTACGGCGCGGCCTTCGCTCGCATCGCTGCGATGGTGAGGTGGCTGGCTTGCCGAGCCGAAGCTCGCGAAGCGAGCGAAGGCTGGAGACCCGGCCTGGACTTGAACCAGGATAAAGAACGATGCACCGTTCTCGCGTAGACGCTTCCGCCACCGGGCCGCGGCGATCATTGCGCATCGGTGAGCGGCGGGCCATCGCCACATCAGGTTAACCCTAACCGGGCGCGCGGGTGAGGGCATGGTGCGCCACGAAGGTCATGCGCCAGGGATTGTGGCCGATATTCTGCTGCGCGCGCGAAGCAGTGAATCCGGCTTTTTCCAGTTTGGCTGACATGTCGGCTTCGCTGTAACGCGTCAGCCCGACGCGCGAACGCAATTGCCGATAGTCGGACAGTGCGGTCGAGAGCAGCCCGATCAGCGCGTCTTTCAGAAAGCCGCACTTTGCGGCGAAGCGCAGCAGCGCCAGCACATCGGTGCCCATGCCAACCTCGGGGCGGAGAATATCGCCGATCACCAGCCGGCCGGACGGTTTCAGCAGGCGGCTGATGATGACAAGCGCCGAATCCAGCTCCGGCGGCGTCATGTATTGCGCGACCGAATTCATCACCACGAGGTCAATCGATTTTTCGTGCATCTTGCGTACGTCTTCCAGCGAGCGCACGCGGATCCTGGTGTTGGGAGCAAAGCGCGAGATCAGCCGGCCGCGCACGCCAGGCGCCGGCTCGGCGAGGAACAGCATGCCGCAGGCCTCCGCCACCTTCGCCGCCGACAGCGCCTCGCCGCAGGAATAGTCCAGCACCACGGCATCTTTCGACGAGATGTAGCTGACGATGTCATGCGCGATCACCGCGAAATGCAGGTCGCGATGGCGCTTGCTCGCATAGATCGTATGCGTGGAATCGTAATAATCGATCCAGTCGTCCATGGCCCAAAACGGTCCGGCAAAAGCGGTTCCTGATCCAGGAACCGGCATCCCAATGATGCGTTAACGGGTTCGCAAACCCGTGTCTATCGCCCGGTTCCTAACAGGAAGGTGTAACGTGAGCAAAGCCAAGAATGACCACAAGGACGACAACAAGTCCCACAAAATTTCGCCCGATCTCGACACCCCGACCGACCTGTCGCCGGAGGGCGTCAACAAGATCTCTGCCTCGCTGAACACGCTGCTGGCGGATGCCTTCGCGCTTTACCTGAAAACCAAGAATTTCCACTGGCATGTGAGCGGCCGGCATTTCCACGATTACCATTTGATGCTGGACGAGCAGTCGGATGCGATCTTTGCCACCACTGACCAGCTTGCCGAACGCGTCCGCAAGCTTGGCGTCGCGACCTTGAAGTCGATCGGCCAGATCGCCAAGCACCAGACCATCAAGGACAATGACGAGGACTATGTCCCGCCGCGCGAAATGCTGCGTGAATTGATGGAGGACAACAAACACATCGCGGCTGCGATGCGCAAGGCGCACAAGCTCTGCGACGACAACGAGGATTCCGGCACCGCGGGCCTGCTCGAGACCTTCATCGACGAGACCGAGCGCCGCACCTGGTTCCTGTTCGAGGCCAGCCGCCAGGAGGGCAGCAACGCGGCGTAGAGAGTGGCGGCTCGGTTAATCGCCGGTTAGGCTGCATTCGCAAAGGCCATGGCCAATCGCCCTCGGTTTCTTAAAGGTCGCTGCTTATTGTTTCCGCAACGACCGATCCGATCGAGGCAGCATGGCCGTTTCGACCATGGCAGGCACCACGCCGCAGATGAGGGCATCCGGCCTTGCCGGGTTGCTCGGCCTGTTCGCCGGGCTTTGCGCGATTTTCGCCGGCTGCGTTACGTTGATCGATTGGCACGATGAAGCCACCCAGGCGCGCTGGCCGGTCGTGTCGGCGGTGGTCGACCGCGCCGAGGTCGTCGCCTCTGAGCGGGGCGGCGGAGGCGGGACGCTGTGGAACCTGAGTGCGCGCGTGCGCTACACGGTCAAAAGCGTGGCGCGGACGGCGACGCTGACATCGCGCACCGCCTTTTCGGAGCTCCAGGCCGCGAAGCTGGAAGCCTGGGCGGAGCAACACCGCGAGGGCGGTGAAGTCGACATTCGCTATGACCCGTCGCGCGAAACGCATGCGGTCTTTGCGTCGGCCGAACTGTCGTTCGTCGCGGGCCGGACCGGCACAGACCTCACCTTGCTCGTAGTTGCCGCCGCGGCCTGCGTCGTCCTGCTGGCGCTGGCGAGAGTGCTGGCAAGGCGCGAAGCCCGCACAGCTCCCGCCGCCGATGGCGAGCAACGCGAACAACCTGTGCTCGGGGCTGTCGTTGCTGCGATGGGGCTGTTCGTTGCGGGGAGCGGCGTTTATGGCGCGATCCATGCCGATCCGTTTTCCATCGATAGTCTGATGGCGGTACCAGCCGGCCTCATGTTCGTCTTCGCCGGAATCCTCATCGGATTGCCGCAGGAAAGCAAATGGCGCAATCCGCTCGTCACGCTTCTGATCATCTGCTTTGCGCTGACCTTCGATTGGGTCGCCTTCGGTCCCGGCGAACGCCAGTTCAGCGGCAGCATCATCGGCTTCGGGTTCATCCCGAGCGAATGGATCGGACGGGCCGCGTTCGGTGCCTTCGCGATCATGCTCGACGTCCTGGCGATCGCAAGATTGACCGGACGGATCAGCCAGGCTGATTCCAGAGCCTGACCAGCGGCCCAGCTTTCCTGACACCGGATCGGCCGTCGGCAGCTTTGCTTGCGGAATCGTCTTCAGCGCCCCGGCGTAATTTCGAGCGCCGGCATCGAAACGCCGGCGCTCCCGTCAAACGGCTACTGGGCCGACAACCCCGTCGTCGTCTGGGCCCTCACGATGGGCGGAGGACTCCATTTGCCGGTCAGCGCTTCCGACTTCGGACTGTAGAGGCGCATGGTCAGGTTGAAGCCTCCCTTCGGCGCCGGAAGCCAGTTGGCTTCCTTGTCCTTGCCCGGACTCTCGTTCTGGAAGTACAGATCGAGCGAGCCATCGGCATTGTATTTGAACGGCATCCAGCTGCTGACGGCGAAACGATTCAGCGCGTTGCCGACCTGGAATCCTTCGGGATCGTAAAGGGTGATCGACCAGAACGCGTTGACCGGCGGAGTAGCCCCCTTCTCGAACGTGATGGTGTATTTGTTGGCGCCATCAAGCGCCTTTCCGGACTCATCGCCAAGATTGAGCGGATAGATGGCGTCCTCCGGCAGATTCGCGCCAAGCCCCACCTGCGAGACGATGGCCCGCTTCAAATAGTAGTTGCCGTAGACGCCCATCGTATCGGTGTTCATCGACCAGCCATTGGCAACCCGAGCCAGCGTCGGCACCTTCCAGGCCATCAGCTTCCGACCGTCCTGCGGCGCCGTCTCCACTGCGCGTTGCAGGACAGGATCGAGTCTGCCGATGTCAAAACTCTTGCCGGGCTCGATGCCGATCTTCTTCATCTGGGCGATGATCGGCTCGTCTGTGATGTGCGGCGGGTGGAGCTTCAGCAACTCGGCCGCATAGGCGAAATACACGCCGGCCGACATGGTATCGACCTGCACCTTGGGCGGCGTCTTCATGTCGATGCTTGGATCGGGCTTGAACTCGACCGGCTTGGGCGTTTTGCCGAATTCCGAAAGCAGTGCGACCTTGTAGCCCGCCTGGATCTTGTGAACCGCGTCGTAGTCCGCCGGGCCGTCCGTCTTGGTCCGGCCGATCACCCAGACATAGGGCGTTGGCGCCTCGATCCGCTGCGTGTCCTTTGGAAGCTTGAACTCGTCGACGAACCGGTCGCGCAGATCGGGCCTCCAGCCGGGAGGTGTCACCAGGAAAGTCCCGGCCTTGGTGCCCGTCGTGCGCCAGCCCGGCGAGGCAAAGACATCCGTCCACATGTCGAGCATCGGCAGCAGATAGTAACGTCCGTCGGTGTCCGGAACCGAGATGACGACGGGCTCTTTTGTCATGTCGAGCCATGAAACGGAATACAGCGTGTCGAAGTTCGAGCGCACGACGCCTTTGAAATCCGCCGGCGGGTATTCGGGCACGTTGACAAAGGTGTTCATCGGACCCCTGAAATCGGTGGTGCCGTTGGTGAATTGCTTGCGCGACACGTCCATTGACATGATGGAGTAGAAGTAGACATAGGCATCCACCGCGATCGCGTGCGCCTCCTGCTCGGTGATGGCCGGTGCCGCCTGGGCCAGCGCCGCAGGCGCTCCCGCGGCGCTCAGACAGAGAGACAAGGTCAGCGTCAGAAATCCGCGATGCATGTCGAAATCCTCCTCTTCTGATGTGGGCTTTCTTGATGGGTGGCCGGGTTCGGCGCGCCTTTCTCACTGCCGGAGGCTTTCCGGCTTCCAGGCTCTCGCGCCCGAGTGCGAGAGGTCGCATGCAAAAGAACAAACGACGTCTGCTGCAAAAATCGTCTGCAGTATCGAGGCAGGTTGTCGGAATAGACGCGATGTAGCTAACCGTAGAAGAGCGATTATTCTGCTACCTCTACACGCATGATGCTAGCACAGACGGAAAATTGGAACCAGTCACGATCATGCCGCCATCTCGTCGCACCAGCTTGCGGGTGAATGGTCTCGCGCGACTTTTCTATGCTTTTTAACGTTCTTGCGCCGCTAGCTGCGCATCCACAATCGCACCAGCGGCCCATTCGCGCCCATCACCGGATCGGTCTTCGGCAGCTTCACTGCCGGGATCGTCTTCTTTGCCTTCGCAAGGTTCTCCGGCGTCGGCCGCTGCAAATCCATCGGCGGTCCCGGCGGATAGGCGCCGACCACGGAAAAGTCCGGCGTTGCGGCGAGGCATTGATGCCCAGTGCCTGCGGGCAGGATCGCGACGTCGCCGGCTGAAATCTCCAATTCCTTGCCCTTGTCGCCGCCGAAGCGCACGCGCGCTTGGCCTCGCGCAACGCCGAGCACCTCATGCACGGTCGCGTGGTAATGCAGGAAATCGTAGACGCCGTTCCGCCACATCGCGCCCCAGCCATTGGCGGCGAACAGCTTTTCGATGGTTTCCTCAGGCTGGCTGCGATCGAGTGCGACCGCGCTCTTGTAGACCAGGAACGGCATCGGATTGTTCGGCACGAGGCCGTCGTCCTCGAAGACGATCGGCACGGGCTCGACTTTTTCGCGGACGACGGACATTGGATTCTCCTCCTCACGAAAACCAGGCGTGGATCAAACCAGCCGCCACCCCTTGCGTTCCGCTCCCGCTAAATCCGGAACTTCATCACCTCTTCCTTGAACTTGAGCCCATGACCGGGCCGCTCCGGCGCGGTGATCATGCCGTCTTTGATCGCGGGCGGATCGACCCAGAGATCGTCGATCAGCCCCATATTCTCGCACCAGATTCCATTCGGGATCGAGGCCAGCAGGTGCACGTTCAGTTCCGGAAACAGATGCGGCGCAATGGTGATGCCCCAGGTGTCGGCCAGCGTCGCGATCTTGCGCAGGTCGGTCATGCCGCCGCGCATCGGATCGGGCTGCAGGATCGGCAGGCAGGGATTGAGGAAGAACGGCCGCAGATCGTAACGGGTGAAATGGGTTTCGCCGCCGACCACGCGCATGTCGAGGGCTGCGGAGACGCGCTGGTAACCGGCGAAATCATCGGCCGGCACCGGCTCCTCAAGCCAGTAGATATTATATTTCTCGAACTTGCGCCCCATCTCGATCGCGACATCGGCGCTCCAGCCCATGTTGACGTCGATCATGATGTCGATATCGCCTCCCACCGCTTCGCGCATGCGGCGCACATTGTCGAGATCCTCGGCGGGCGAACGAACATGTGCGACCTGCATCTTGATCGCCTTGTAGCCTTGCTTCACGTAGTGCAGCGCCTTCTCGATCATGCCGTCGCCGCCGGCGCCGCGGAAGCAGCCTGAGCCGTAGATCGGGATTTGCGAGCGGTAATGGCCCCACAGCCGATGCAGTGGCAGGCTTGCGCGTTTTCCCACCGCGTCCCACAGCGCGATGTCGAGCGCCGACATCGCCATCGCGGCGATGCCGCCGCGGCCATAGGTCATGGTTGCGGTCCACAGATCGCGCCAGATCGCCTCGATGGCGGTGGCGTCCTTGCCCTTGACCCGCGGGATGATGCACTCCTCGAGACAGGCGGCGATCGACTTCATTCCGGGGCGGAACAGAAACAGATAACCCATGCCGGTGACGCCGCCCGATGTCTCGACGTCGCAGATCAGGATGTCGCGCATCGGCCCCAGCGCGTGGCCCTTGAGCCAGGGATCGTCGGCCCAGGGCATGCGCAGCATCGTCACCCTGATATCGCGAATGGTCATGTCGGGGTTGGTCATTGCGGGGTCCTTGGCGCTTTCCGTTGTTGGCCCGATCATGTTCACCTGATCCAGGGCAGGGAAAGTCAACCACAGAACGCCGCTGCTGATCCAGCGCCGTCCAACATGCCCGCAATGCGCGTGCAACGATGCCGCTATGGGCTCGTCGGAATCTCGAAAACAAGGCAGGTGGTGGTGGCGTGCGCGAGCAGCCGGCCCTTGGCGTCGAGAACGCGCGCCTCCGCGGTCGCCACGCGGCGGCCGGCGTTGAGCACCTTGCCCTCAGTGCGGATCTTGCCGGTATCCTTGTTCATGCCGCGGACAAAGGAAATCTTGAACTCCAGCGTGGTGTAGCCGGTGCCGGCGGGCAGCATGGTCTGCACTGCCAACCCCATCGCGGAGTCGAGCAGGATCGCGGCGTAGCCGCCATGTACCGATCCGATCGGGTTGTAATGCCGGATGCCGGGAATGCTGTGGATCACGACGGCGCCGGGTTCTGCCGTGCAGTCAAAGGGCTCGACGCCCTCCATGATCGGCGGCTCCGGCAGTTTTCGCGCGAAAATAGCGCGGACGAAGTCGAGGCCCGACATCGAAGCCATCACGTCCAGCGGCGTCACGCCATAGCTAACTTTTGGCGTTGCCTGCTCGTCCATGCGGTTCAAGCCCGCTTCTGCTTCCGCATCAGATTGGCAAAGCGATCGAACAGATAGTGCGAGTCACGCGGGCCGGGTGACGCCTCGGGATGATACTGCACGGAGAACACCGGCTTGCCATCGAGCGCGATGCCGCAATTGGAACCGTCGAACAGCGAGATGTGGGTCTGCGTCGCGCCCTTGGGCAGCGTCGCCTGGTCGACGGCAAAGCCGTGGTTCATCGAGGTGATCTCGACCTTGCCGGTGGTCTCGTCCTTGACCGGGTGATTGGCGCCGTGATGGCCCTGATGCATTTTCATGGTCCTGGCGCCGACGGCGAGACCCAGCATCTGGTGGCCCAGACAAATGCCAAACGTCGGCGTGCCGGAGTCGATCACCTGCTGGATCACGGGCACCGCATATTTGCCGGTGGCCGCAGGGTCGCCCGGGCCGTTCGACAAAAACACGCCGTCCGGCTTCATCGCCAGAATGTCTTCGGCCGAGGTCGTCGCCGGCACCACCGTGACCTTGCAGCCGACGCCGGCGAGCAGGCGCAAGATGTTGCGCTTGATGCCGTAGTCGATCGCGACCACGTTGAACTCGGGATTGGTCTGCCGGCCAAAGCCCTTCTCCCACACCCAGGGCGTTTCATCCCAGGTGAAGCGCTGGCCGGAAGTGACCATCGGCACGAGGTCCATGCCTTCGAGCCCCGGCCATTCGCGCGCTTCCTCTTTGAGGCCATGCAGATCGAACTTGCCGTCCCTCGCATGCACGATCACGGCATTCGGCATGCCCTTGCTGCGGATCAGCGCGGTCAGTGCGCGGGTGTCGATGCCGGAGAGACCGATGATGCCGCGCGCCTTCAGCCACTGGTCGAGATGGCGCGTGGCGCGGTAGTTCGAGGGATCGGTGATCGCGGTGCGCAGGATCACGCCGCGCGCGCCGGGCGTAGCGGCCATGTTCACCGTCTCGATGTCTTCCTCGTTGGTGCCGACGTTACCGATATGGGGGAAGGTGAAGGTGATGATCTGCCCGGCATAGGAGGGATCGGTCAAAATCTCCTCATAGCCGGTCATCGCCGTGTTGAAACAGACCTCGCCCACGGCGTGGCCTTCGGCGCCGAGGCCAAAGCCTTCCAGCACCGTGCCATCGGCGAGCACAAGGAGCGCGGTCGGTTTGTGGTCCGGCCAGGCGGCGTCATTTTCGGATGTTGTCATGAGGCCTCTACATAGTCGCGGAGGCGGCCCGCGTCAAAGCAGTAAGTCGCGGATTCACATGCGTTTCCCGCATATTTGGCAGCGCGGAGCCGGAACCGGATTGTTTCGGGCCGGCGAACGGCCTAGATCAGGGCGCTGACGCAATAAAAGGATAAAACCATGCTGCGCGACGACATCAACAACGCGGTCAAGGAGGCCATGAAGGCCAAGGACGAGCGGAAGGTCTCCACGCTGCGCATGGTCAATTCGACCATCAAGAACGCCGATATCGAGGCGCGCGGGCAGGGCAAGCCGCCGCTGTCCGACGGCGATCTGCTCAGCGTGCTGCAGAAGATGATCAAGCAGCGCCAGGAGGCGGTCGAGCTCTACGACAAGGGCGGCCGCGCCGAGCTCGCCAACCAGGAACGCGAGGAGATCGCGATCATCACCGCGTATTTGCCGAAGCAGATGTCGGAGGACGACGTGAAGAAGGCGATCTCGGCCGTCATCACCGAGACCGGCGCGGCGGGGATCAAGGACATGGGCAAGGTGATCGGCGCGCTGAAGGCGAAATATGCCGGGCAGATGGATTTCGCCAAGGCGAGCGGTTTGGTGAAGGCAGCGCTGTCGGGTTGAGTGTGTTCTTCTCTTGCAGCGCGCTCGGTCTTCCTTCTCCCCTTGTGGGAGAAGGTGGCGTAGGCGGCCTTCGGCCGCCGTTCTTAGAGCTAAGAACGCCGATGCTTCGCATCGGCTATAGCGCCGGATGAGGGGTTGCCTCCGCGGAGGCGAAGAGCAGTTGGACTCGCGGAGAGAGACCCCTCACCCGGATCGCCGCTGCTGCGCACCGGCGATCCACCCTCTCCCGCAAGGGGAGAGGGTGCAGACGAGCAAGCGGCAATGCTCTAAGCTGGACTCATGCTCACCGAGACCGACTCTTACGAAAAACTCTATCGCGATTTCCGCTGGGACATACCGGCGCGCTTCAACATGGCAACCGCCTGCTGCGACCGCCATGCGGATGGCTCGGGCCGTCTCGCGCTGATCTATGTCGATGAGGACGGCAGCGCCAAGCGCACTTCGTTCGACGAGATGCGCGCGTATTCGCGCCGCTTCGCCAATGTGCTCAAGGCCGACGGACTCGCGCGCGGCGACCGCGTCGCGGTGTTCCTCTCGCAATCCCTGGAATTGCCGGTCGCGCATCTCGCCGCGTGGCGGTCGGGTCTCGTCTCGGTGCCGCTGTTCACGCTGTTCGGCGAGGACGCGCTGCAATTTCGTCTGCAAAACTCTGGCGCGAAGGCGGTCGTGACCGATGAAGGGGGCTGGGAGAAGCTTTCGAAAATCCGCGACCGGCTTCCGGACCTGAAGAACATCTACCTCACCGGCCGCCGCGGCGACGGCACGAAATCATTCTGGTCGGAGATCGAAAAGGCCTCGGATCAATTCGCGACCGTCGACACCTCCTGCGACGATCCCGCCATCATCATCTACACCTCCGGCACCACGGGAAATCCCAGGGGCGCGCTGCATGCCCATCGCGTGATCCTCGGTCATCTCCCCAATATCGAGATGGTGCACGGCTTCTTCCCGAAGCCGGGCGACGTGATGTGGACGCCGGCCGACTGGGCCTGGATCGGCGGGCTGTTCGATGCGCTGTTTCCAGCCTGGTATCACGGCGTGCCCGTGGTCGGCTATCGCGCCAAGAAATTCGAACCGCAGGCGGCGATGCAGCTGATGGCCGATCATGGCGTGCGCGTCGTGTTCCTGCCGCCGACCGCGCTGAAGCTGATGCGGCTGGCCAACGTCAGGCATGATGGCGTGAAGCTGCGCAGCATGCTCTCGGGCGGCGAGTCGCTCGGCGCGGAATTACTGGACTGGGTGCGCTCAACCTTCGGCATCGACGTGCACGAGATCTACGGCCAGACCGAATGCAATCTGGTGGTCGGCTGCAATTCCAGACTGTTTCCGATCCGTCCCGGTGCGATGGGCAAGGCGACGCCGGGCTTCGACGTGCGCATCGTCAACGACAGAGGCGAGGAGCTGCCACGGGGGATGCGCGGCATCATCGGCGTGCGCCAGCCCAATCCCTGCACCATGATCGAATATTGGCGCAATCCGGAAGCGACGCAGAAGAAATACGCCGGCGAGTTCCTGCTCACCGGCGATCTCGGCCGCCAGGATGAGGACGGCTATTTCTGGTACATGAGCCGCGAGGACGACGTCATCACGTCCGCCGGCTACCGCATCGGCCCGGCGGAGATCGAGGACACGCTGCTGAAGCATCCGGCGGTGGCGCTGTCGGCGGTGGTCGGCATTCCCGACCCGATCCGCACCGAGGCGGTGAAGGCGTGGATCGTGCTGCGCCCGGGCTTTCAGGCCAGCGACGCCCTCGCGCGCGAAATCCAGGATTTTGTGAAAGTGCAGCTCGCCGCGCACGAATATCCGCGCCACGTCGAATTCGCGGACTCGCTACCGATGACCGCCACCGGCAAGGTGCTGCGGCGGGAGTTGCGGGCGCGGGGATAATCCCCGCCGTCGTCCCGGACAAGCGAGCACAGCGAGCGCGATCCGGGACCCATACCCACAGGGCAAAGTTGATTAGAAGGTTCGGGCCGCTGTTGTGCCCGACAATGATCGCCTGTGGTGATGGGTCCCGCTTTCGCGGGGACGACATTTGAGAATGCGGCAACGATAGCTAGCCGGGCGTCGCGACCCCCAATTCCTTCAGTGCCGCGAGCATCCGCTGCGGCGGGCCCATTTTCACCACCAGCGGCTTGCCGGTTTCCAGCACGCTCTTCAGGCTGGAGAGGATCGCGGGCCAGCCCTGACGGCCGCCGGAGAGGATATCGTCGGAGAGCGGCCGGTCGTGCTGTTCGCTCATGGTGAGCTTGACGGCGTCGCCGACCTGCTCGATTTCATAGGTCACGAGCGTTGGCCCGAGCCTCTCGATCAGCGCCGGCCAGTTGACGTTGAAGGTGAAGGTGAGCTTCTTCGGCGGATCGCATTCGATGACCTCGCCCGAGATATGCAGCGCGCCATCCGGTGTGCGCACGATGTGGGCGCCGCCGACGCGCTGTTCGACCTCGACCGAATTGCCGAAGAAATATTTTCGGCTGAATTCGGCCGACGTCAGCGCTTCCCACACCTTCTCCGGCGTGGAAGCAATGTAGATGGTGTAGACCGTCATCGGCTTGAACTTGTCGATATTCATGTCAGCGCGCGCCCTTCGATAAAGTCTCATTGCTGCTCGAAGCCCTCGTAGGCGAGACGCCGCGGCCGGTCGCCTCGAGGATCTCGCCGGTGTCGGTGACCTTGCCGCCCATCACAAGGGCAAACGGTGAGCCCACCTTCCAGTCGGACCTGACCTCGGTATCAAACCAGTATTGCCGGGTGAACTCGCTCTTCGTCAGCGCATCCCACAGCTTGTCCGGCGTGGTCTCGATATAGGTGACGTAGACGAATTCCGGCTTAGGCACGGCTCAGCTCCTTCGTGCTGAGCGAGGGCAGGTCGGCCGGCAGCGGATGGCCGGTTTCAAGTATGCTCTTCAGGCTCGCGATCACCATCGGCCAGCCGCCGGAGATGTCGCGCAGGGTCTTGCCGCCCTCGTCGAGATTGTCATGCGTCACGGTCAGCTTGATCACCTTGCCGCGCGGCTCGAGATCGAAGGTGACGCGCGAGGTGCGCTCGCGTTTGGCGTCTTCCGAGCAGGCGTCCCAGGTGTAGGCGAGGCGCCGCGGCGGGTCGGACTCCAGCACCGTGCCTTCGACGCTCGGCTTGCCTTGTTTGGTAAAACGATAGGCCGAGCCGACCTTCCAGTCGGAGGTGGCGTGGTGGCCGAACCAGTAGCGCTCGTGGAAGTCGCCGTCGGTCAAGGCATGCCACAGCTTCTCGGCTGATGTCTCGATATAGGTGGTGTAGACGAATTCAGGCTTACTCATCGCGCTTCTCCAGTTGCCTTTTCAATTCAGAGAGCGCGGTGAGCTTGCCGCGCTCGAATTTTTTGATCCAGCGTTCGCCGATCTGATGGATCGGCACCGGGTTCAGGTAGTGCAGCTTCTCGCGGCCGTGCTTGTGGGTCGTGACAAGGCTGGCCTCCTCGAGAATGACGAGGTGCTTCGTCACGGCCTGACGCGTCATGTCGAGGCCGTCGCAGAGTTCGCCCAGTGTCTGTCCGTTTTTGGCGTGAAGCCGGTCCAGCAGGATTCGCCGTGAGGCATCCGCCAGCGCTTTGAAGACCTCATCCATGGTGTTGATAATAGGCAACCAAATGGTTGCATGTCAAGTGCGAATTGAAAAGCCGCCGCAGGCCCGCAAAACACCTCTTCAAACACTTCATAACGACCTCTTACACCACTTAACACGACACCTTGCCGCGGCCGGCTTAGCTTGGCGCCATGAAACGTGGGCGAACGAGGCCGTCGATGATCCGCAGTTTTAATGAGCACGCTGCCAACGAATGGACCTTCCTGGCCTGGGTTCGCACCGGACTGTCCACCATTACGCTGGGTATCGTCGTCAAGAAGGGTTCCCTCCTTGCCCTGGTGGTTGCGGGTGCGTCATCGCTCAGACTCCCCGGGGCCCTGCAGGACGGTGTCAGCGACTATAGCGGTTCGGTTCTCGTCGGGATCGGCATCGCGGCGATGACCGTGGCAGCCGTTCGCTTTGTCCGCACCGCGCTTCGCATTGAGGACAAAGACCTTCATTCCGCCGAAATCGCCCGCCTGGCATCGGCTGTGTCGCTACGAGAGCATTCCGGAGAGATCGAGCGCGTCTCGACGAATGACAGTCCTGCGTCCGCGGACAGGCAGGCCGGACTGTGGCGCGGGGTCAGGCGGTTCAACCTCAGGCTTGTCGAGGGGGCCGACGTTCGTCCGATGCATCGGAGAATCCCCTAACCAAGAGGACCAGGAGCCATGCAATTCGTCTTTGTGAACGATAGAATGCCTCGTGGACGATCGGTCTGCGCTGGCTGCCGCGAGCAACTCGGCCTCGGCTATGTCAGGGAGATGTCGTCGCAGCGCGTGTTCTGCAGCTACCAATGCTACGGATACCATCGCAAGGCTGGCGACGGGTTCATTGATCGCCCAGGATTCGTCACCCGGTCGATGCGACTGCCGATGGACGCAGGCGAGCTTTATGTGGACTGGGCGGCGCCGATCGAGATTTACTGAAACCCGCCACCGCACGATCCTCGCTTGGCCCGAGCAAGGCGCGTAAAGTGCCGCGGTCTTTCATGCCGCCCCTCGGGAGCGTATTGTTTCGATCGAACGAGCTCCGATCCGGGAAACGCTCGAATCGAAACGCGGGGAACGCTCATGACTGGCGCAAGGCTGAAGCACTATGGCTGGGGACGCGAAGGCGAAGGCATGAGCGCAGAGGAGCGGACGTTTGTCCTCGACCGCTACCGCGCGAAATTTGCAACGGACGAATTCGACACGCTCGCAGTCCCACGCCTTGAAGACCTCTCGTTGCGGGAACCGCGCCTGCGGCCGCCAGCGTCGCTCGCTGCCTTCTGCACGAACGAACGCTACGATCGCGCCGCGCACACCTATGGCAAGTCCTATCCGGATTACGTCAGAGCCATGCATGGCGATTACGATTGTGCGCCCGACGTTGTGGCCTATCCGCGCAACGAGACGGAGATCTCCGCTGTCATGGACTGGGCGGGCTCTGTCGGCGCTTCGCTAACGCCCTTCGGCGGCGGCTCAAGCGTTTGCGGCGGCGTCGAACCGCGCCTTGATGGCGTCAGGCACAAGGCGGCCGTCACCCTCGATCTGCGCAATCTCTCCAAAGTCGTCGAAGTGGATTCGGTATCGCGCGCCGCGTCGATCGAAGCCGGAGCGTTTGGTCCGTCTCTCGAAGACCAGCTCAAGCCGCATGGCCTCACGTTACGGCATTTTCCGCAGAGTTTTGAATATTCGACCCTGGGCGGATGGATTGCGACGCGGTCCGGCGGCCACTTCGCCAGTCTTTATACCCATATCGACGATTTCGTCGAAAGCCTTCGCGTTGTGACGCCAGCCGGCGTGATGGAGACGCGCCGGCTTCCCGGTTCGGGTGCCGGGCCGAGTCCCGACCGCATGTTCATCGGGTCCGAAGGAATTCTTGGCGTGATTTCGCGCGCCTGGATGCGATTGCAGCCCCGTCCAAAATTCCGCGCCGCCGCATCGCTGCGTTTTCCCTCGTTCTTCGATGCCGCGCGCGCTGTGCGTGCGGTCGCGCAAGCCGGCCTCTATCCATCAAATTGCCGCATCCTGGACCCGCAGGAGGCCTTCAACACAGGTGCGGCCGACGGCAGCGCTGCAATCATGGTGCTTGCATTCGAATCGGGCGATCATCCCTTGGACACCTGGATCGCGCGTGCGCTCGAATGCTGTGCCGACCACCGCGGAACGCCGGAGCAAGCGAAGGCCGGCGACGCGCATCTGCAGGGCGCCGCAGGCGTCTGGCGCAACGCGTTTATCCGGATGCCCTATGCGCGCGAATTTCTGACGCCCGCGGGCCTCATCAACGATACGTTCGAGAGCGCCATCACCTGGGATCGGTTCGAAAGCTTTCACGATAAGGTCAAGGCAGCAACCGAACGGGCGATTCTGGAAGCAACTGGTTCGAATGGCGAAG
>Ga0210403_10001257_pt1 | contig 24407 bp, 16 predicted proteins | sample IncBWC19MmetaG_FD_150863 | JGI IMG/M metagenome (GOLD analysis project Ga0210403, IMG submission 150863) | Forest soil microbial communities from Barre Woods Harvard Forest LTER site, Petersham, Massachusetts, United States - Inc-BW-C-19-M | ecosystem: Environmental > Terrestrial > Soil >... | reverse complement strand
CTCGGCCCTGCGAAGCCTGTTCGCGATAGTCGGCATGGGGCGAACCAGGTCCGGTGGAACTATCGGCGAAGTGAACGGTTTGGCCGATCTTTTCTTCCAGTGTCATTTGGCCAAGCAATTGGCTGATGCGCTGCTCGATTGCGGCATCGTCCAACCGTGGCGGAGACTGCGCCCTGAGCAAACCGCAGGGCCACGCGAAAGCAACAGTCAGGATGAAAATACGAACCGAGCAGATTTTGGACGCCATGTTCCTTCTCCGTCTCCTCGTTGGGCTGCCTCGGTCAGGCAGACGCTGATTTCATAAGTACATGCGGATTACGGTGTCGCATCGACACTTCACAAGACCGCCCTCTATGTGGCAAAGGCTACTAGAAAACCGGTATTCTAGCAATATATTATGCAATGCGAAGCGACGTAAGCCAGGGAACTGCGTACTCGTGGTCTGCCCGTGCGATTTCCAATCCGAACGTGCCTTCGAAAATAATTCTGCGACTCTAATAGAGGCGGAGAAACGCATGCTGACTTCTGGTGAGTCAGTGGCGCGCCACAGCAAGGGGCCGCACGCGCTCGCGCGGCACAACTCCTTCTCCTTCTTTCACTGCGTAGAAGCGATCGGCCGCAAGATTCGTCAAGGTCTCGGTCTTGCCAGAGGGCCAGAGAATGTCTACGCGGTCCAGCCGTTCGTGGGAACCAAGACCGAAATGGATTCGGAGATCATTCTGCGACAGATAACTTCCACCACTGCGCACTTCATCTATTTGAGTTAAGTCTCCGGCGACAGCCTTAATGCGCGCATTCAGAGCTAGACGATTACTTTTTGTTCCCGCGAGTTCGAATCCGATCCAGTGGTTATGGTTCCCGCCCTCTTCTCGAAGGATCATCGGCTTGCCGTCCAAATTCTCGACGACGATGTCGACGTGCCCGTCGTTGAAGAGATCGCCGAAAGCCGCGCCGCGGCTAACTTGTGGTATCTGAATCGCAGGCCCTACGAGTGCACTGATATTGCGGAACGTGCCATCGCCCCGATTCAGGAAGAGGAGTTTTGGCTCCCGATATCTTGCACCAACATCGAGAGTATCCACCTGGGGGTAGACATGACCGTTCACCAGAAAAAGATCCGGCCAACCATCATTATCAAAGTCAAAAAATGAGGTGCCCCAGCCAACGTAGGGAATTGTCGGCGCCGCGACGCCCGCATGGAAAGAAACATCCGTGAAGCTCATTCCACCATCATTGCGAAATAGGGCTGCGTACTCCTCCGAGAAGTGGGTAACAAAAAGAGAGAGGTGGCCGGTGTGCAAATAATCGCCGAGAGCAACTCCCATGCCGGCTTGCTCGGAGCCATCCTGGCTCACAGCAGTTCCGGCGAGAAACCCTATTTCCGTAAAATGACCTTTCCCCTCATTGCGATAGAGGAAGTTTGGCGTGGAATCGTTCGCGACAAACAGGTCCAGGCGACCATCATCATTGAAGTCAGACCAAACGGTTCCTAAGCCGTAGTAGCCGTGCGGATCGTCCACTCCAGCAGCTTTGGACACGTCGGTAAAGGTGCCATCCCCGTTGTTGTGGAAAAGGAGGTCGCCAGCACCTTTCAACCCCCTCGGACCGCACTGCACGGCCAGACCGTGATACTGACAAGTCTTGCTGGAGCCAAATTTGGGAAGGTCATCCAGGTGAAAGTCCACGTAGTGGGAAACGAACAGGTCCGCCCAGCCATCGCCATCGTAGTCTCCAAAGGCAGCTCCTGTGGCAAACTGTGTGTCGTTGAGGCCTGCTTGTTTGGTCACATCCGTGAAAGTGCCGTCGCCATTGTTGCGGTACAAAACGACGCCGCCGAGGCAAGTCACCAGTAAATCGGGCCAGCCATCGTTGTTATAGTCCCCGACGACCGCTCCCATGGCGAAGCAGGGAAATCCGACACCCGCTTTGTCGGTCACGTCGGTGAATGTCCCATCGCCGTTGTTATGATAAAGAGCGGCGTGAGCCTTTTTGCCCGCAAGCGCCATGTCCACCGTCGGCGCATTCGTAAAGTAAATGTCGGGCAAGCCATCGCGGTCATAATCGATCAACGCCACGCCCCCAGACATGGACTCGACGATGTACTTCTTGTCGGACGACGACAGATGCTCGAACTTAATGCCCGTAGAATCCGTGATGTCTACAAGTTGTGGAAGCGTAGTGGCCGGTTCCTGGCGTGGAACAATTTGGCCGAGGAGGCTCATCGAAAGTACAAGCAAGGCTAAAAGCGCAGATGGTACGCCCAGAAAGCTTAAGGAAGAAAACGCGCGCATCGGCGGAGTGGGCGTGCGGGTCACGATGGAGGATACGGCGGTGAGGAGTGGGCGGGCTTTGCTCCGGGCTGCACAGGACCTGGATTCTCTTTCTCTTTTAGCTTATGGAACTGCTCCATTTCACGTTGAGCACGGTCGCGCTGATTCAGCCGCGCATAAAGGAGTCCCAATTGGTAGTGCGTATCGGGAAAGCTGGGGGCCAGCTCCGCCGCGCGCGTCAAATGTTCCTGGGCCTTATCATACTGGCGCTGCTGTATATAGAGCGTTCCAAGCAGAGCATGAGCTTGGGCATGCTTGGCATCGACGGCAATCGCTTTCTCTAATTGAGAGATGGCGCTCTGGTTGTCGCCCAGGTCGCGAGAAATGAGAGCCAACTGATAATGAGCCTCCGCCTGACTTGGGTCGAGCTTGATCGATTGTTCGAAATTTTCCCGAGCGGCCGGATAGTCGCGCAAGCCAGCCGCGGCCATCCCCAGTGCTAGGAAGGCGAGCGGGTCCTGGGGACGCAACTTTGTATATTTCTCGATCGTTCTGCTCGCCTCTTCCGAGTTGCCAGCCTGGAGTTGCGCGACTCCCAGCAGGTACAAAGCCTCCGGTTCATCGGGCCGCAGCTTGACAAGCTGTTGCGCCGCATCCACCGCGTTCGCCGCTTGCCCTGCGTGCAAACTAGCCGCAGCGAATTTGCGCAAAACGTCAGGCGAGTCCGGCGCGGCCGCACGGGCGCGGCTGAGAAGCTCCAGGGATTTCTGCCACTGTCCCTGGGCTGCCAGCACGCGTGCCAGCGCTTGCAAGGCGTCTATCGAGGTTGGATCCAAGTCCACAGCTCGCCGAAAGTCCCTCTGGGCCAGCGTAAGATCGCCCTTGCGTTCCCGGGCTCTGCCCAGCGCAAAGAACAATTCAGTAGTGGGAGCCTGCAGCTTCTGGGCAGCTTCGAGGATGGCGAGGGCATCATTTGTGAGATCGAAATCCAAGAGCACTTCGGCGTACTCAACACGTAGCGCCGGGTTTTTCGACGCTCGCAAAGCAATGGCTGGTGCGAGCGATCGAGCCTCCGCAACTCGGCCTAAACCCAAGTAGCACGCCGCCAGGAGGGGCAGAGAACTGTCCAGACGATGTTGAATAGGAATACGCTGAAGCGCTTCCAAGGCTCGTGGATAGTCATTCTGTTTCAAATACGCCGCCGCCAACCCGCAGTTAACCTCCGCGTTGCTTGGAGCCAGACGCAGCGCGTCCAAAAGAATGGCGACCTCTTTGTCCGTCTCGGCTTGAGCGTGGAAGACGAGCGCCAAGTTGATATAGGCCGCGAGTAATTCCGGAGCCAGGCTGGTTGCCCGACGTAGCAGGGTTTCCGATTCGGCAAAGCGTTTCTGCTGCAAGCGGACGCTTCCAAGCAAATTCAAGGCTTCAGCATTCTCGGGATGCTGGGTCAGAACTTCCCAAAGAAGTCCTTCGGCCTGGTCGAGTTTTCCCGTTTGGATCAGCGTGGCGACGCGAGCAAACTTCTGCGAATCATCGTCCGCTGCCAGCGGTGCAGCGAGAAACGCAAGTATCGTGAAAAGAGCCAGGCCGCATACGGCTATGTGCCGTCGCATGGCTAGAGTTCTTGGTTTGCCCAAAAGCAACTTGCGCCCGACGTTCACGGCCGGTCGGTCCCGCGTTCTTTCGCTTTGAGTTTTTGATAATCCTGGAGGACGCGTTGAGCGTCTTCGAGCCGGCCATCGCGGCGGTAGGCCACACTCAACTGAAAGTAGCCATAGTCTTTCGTGGGATCGAGACGCACAGCGGTTTCCAGTTTTTCGATGGCGGCCTTCACGTCACCTCGTTCAAGCAGAATTTTGCCAAGCTGATATTGAGCGTCCGCATAATCCGGTTTGTCGCGAACCACCTCGGACAGCAGAGTGAAAGCCTGATCTTTCTGCTGCTGCATCAGAAGGACGTAGGCCAAGTGATACTTGGCCTTGGGATCTCCAGGATGGGCCTCGAGCTCGGCGCGAAATTCGCGGGCCGAATCGTCCACCTTCCCCTCATGGAGCAGAATGAGCCCCCACCCAAAATGCGCTCCCTCGATTTTGGGATCTAGCTCGAGGGCGCGCGAAAACTCCTCCACGGACGAAGTGTACTGGTTCTGGTCGGCATCAGCCTGCCCCAGAAGCACATGGAGTTCGGCAACATTCGGATTTTTTTCCAACATTCGCCTGAAAACGGACGAGGCCTTCGCCGAATCTCCAGTGCGGACAAGGGAAACTCCCAACGCATAGAGGATTCCTGGATCATCCGGAAGGTCCGCCAAAGCGGGCTGAAACACCTCCAGTGTTTTGGCGAACTGGCCTGTCATGAAGTAACTCAGGCCGAGTGGGTCCCTCGTTTTGACATCCTCCGGCTGACGGGCAAGCTGACGGGCAAGCGGGCCGACGGCTTCCTCGAAGCGCTGAGCACGGAAACTCGCCAAACCCCAGTTGCGGTCCAAGCCCCCTAGATCGGGCTTCCATCGCCACGCTTTTTGAAAGTAATTGGCTGCCGGAGCGTACTGTTCGCGCCTCGCCTGAATGACTCCCAGATTGTTGTAAGCGTTCCCCAAAATCTCAGCGAGGGTTGCACGAAGTTGCTCCGCTTTCTTTTTTTCCGCGGCATCGAGCGGAGGACGATTCTCAAGAAACGTGGGCTTTTCCTGGTCGCTTTGAAGGTCGGTAAGCAGATCATGCTGTCCCATTTCCCGGGCTTCTTGGCCCTCTTTGTCACTTTGGAAGGCCAATACGCGCATCTCCTGTGCATGCTTGAGCTGCGCCTCTCCTTCGTCCTGTTTGCCCGTCTTGACCAGGATTTGCCCAATCATGGAATGTGCTTTCGACACCTGGTAGTGATTGCGAGACGGATCGGTAGTCAGATCTATTGATTTCTTCAAAGCCTGGATGGCCAGCTCCGGGTGGTTCGCCTCGTAGTATGCCTGGCCAAGATAAAGGAGAGGGTCAGGGTTCTCTGGCTGCAACTGCGCGGCTCTTTTCAGGTATTCTTCGGCGGCGGCAAAATCACGGTTCTCCAGATAAATTACCCCGAGGAAAAATGTGCTGAAGAATTCTTTCGGATTGATCGCCAACTCCTGCTCGAAAAGCGGGAGGGCCGTCGGAAAGCTCTCCTTTTCTCCCTGTGCAAGATAGGCCAAGGCGAGATAGTAATGAACCCTCGGATAGTGCGGGTCAAGCTCGATGGTCTTCTTGAATTCGCGAATGGCATGTTCCAGGTAGCCCGTCTCGCGATATGCCCGGCCGAGGAGAACATGGAGCTCCGGGGTCGAGCCCATGTCGTTCAGCAGTTCGTCAAACAATAACTTTGTTTCAGCCAACTTGTGCTGACTAAGATAGGCAAGCGCCAGCGAATAGGCCGTGTCAAAGTCGCCTTGAAGTCCCAAAGCGGTGTGCAGGTGATCCGCGGCCGCCGCAAAGTTCCCTTGGGCAAATTCAATGTTTCCAAGCAGCTGCAAACCTCGAACGTTGCGCGGATCGTCTTTGACTACCTGGGCGGCTTGTTCGCTAGCCCGATCCATGTGCCCCGCCCGATAGTAAACCATGGAAAGGTCCAGACGGACGCCCTCGTAAGCAGGCTGGGCTGCAACCGCCTCTTCGAGCAAGCTCGCAGCTTCCTTGGAATCGTTGTTCTCAACCGCCAGAAGATCGCCCATACGTTGTAACGCCAGAGCGAGCACCTGGTGATATTCCGTTTCCGCGCGGTCAAAATCCCCACCCAATTGGAAGGTCTGCGCGGCGCTATAGTGTTGATCGAGCGGATCCGACGCCTGCTGGTGGGCGGCAGCAGATTGGATTAGAAGCACGGTAGCGAGTAATGGAGCAGCCAAGCGAGACACAAACCCAGGGAAACCGGTGTGGAAAAGCACTGGAAGATTTCCATTCAAAATAATGAAAGGCGGGGTTCTTTTGAGCCCCGCCTCCATTAGACGCTGGAGCAACTTGTCCGTCAAGCCTCAGAAGAAAATTCTGAGGGCATACTGAATTTGCCTGGCAGGCCGCGTATAGGTCGCCTGGCCGAAAGTGGAAGAAAGCAGGCTATTACCAGTGGCTCCGCCTATAGTAGCTGTCGGAATCACGTTCGCTGCCGTGTAGGGTATTGCTTGCTTGCCGGTCGGATTACCGAGCAAGAAGCAAGGATCGCTGGCAATTCCAGTGACCTGGACTGGCGTGCCAGCAGCGTTAGAGAAGCAAAGCTGGGCCGGGCCCATACCGTTATTTACACCCTGGAATTCGGTCTTGTTAAAGGCGTTAAAGAATTCAAAGCGGAATTGCAGCCTCACCCGCTCGTTAAGTTTGAACTCTTTGTGCAAGCCGATGTCCCAGTTGTTCAGACCCGGTCCGTAGCAATTTCCGGTCGAGGCGTTCCCGTCGGTGCCAATGGGCAACGTGTAAATCGAGAAAGCGCCCGGGTTTAAGAACTGCTGTTCCAAGCCCTTGACGCTAATACGACAAGGTTGTCCAACGACACGGTTTGGACGGTCCGCATTGGTCCCGGTTCCCCAAAGGTCCGGACCCGTTGTAGGCAAGATGGGGACGCCGCTCTCGAAAGTGATGATCGGATCTACGAACCACCCATTGAGGGCATTTCGCTCGAAGGAATTCCCGCCTTTTAAGCCGGGAAGCGCATAGACGATAGAGCCCGTGAAGATCTGCGCGCGATCGAAGCTGGAAGGTCCATAGTCGAGCCTGGGGTTACTGTTGTCACTGAAAATGTCAGTGTTGCCTTGGCCAATGAGCCCCCCTATGCCCTGGAGAGCGAGTGTCTTTGACCAGGTATACGCGAATTGGTAGACCGAGCCTCGGCTATCAATGTTGCCCCGCCAGAATCCTTGCAGGGCATCGTATTTGGAGGTGCCCGAGAAATCCATTACGGGGAGCTGTGCTTGACCGGATACCGCTTGGCCGAAGTAACTCATATAGGGACGGAACTGAGAGTTGCCGCCATTGTTGCTGTTCATCGAGAACAACGCAAAGTATTGCCGGCACGTATCACCGGCAGGAATATTGAGTCCCGCCGTGTTCACGCCCGGACCGCTGCAATTCGGTGTAATCTGGGCTACGTCTGTATAGTTTTGCAGGTGGAGACCGCGCGATCCGACGTAGCTCAACTGCATCGTATTGTTCCGGAAAAGCTCTCGCGACACAGACATGTTCCATTGCCATTCATTCGGAATGTCAGGATTGGAGGTTCGTCCGAACGCCGGATACCCAAATCCGGTGCCTCCTTGACCGGCTGGAACAGGTCCATCCAAGAACCGGACACCGCTGGCTTTGGCCACGAAAGGAGGGTTCTGGGTCCCTTGAACGATCGGAGGATCGAGCTGATAACGAACGTAGAATTGTCCGACCCCTGCGCGAAGCGACGTCTTTCCGTCGCCGAACAGGTCCCATGCCACGCCGACCCGCGGCGCGATGTTGTGATAGACGTTAGGTACGAGGGAGCGATTCGAGCCTTGTGTAAAACCCGTCGTCACACCAATCGAGCTGCAGCTAACTTTGGCGCCAGGAACAAGCACAAGGCCGTTGCACGGATTTCCCCCTGCCAAGGAAGCATTGAATACATTGGGTTGGAAGAAGGAGAGTTCGTTGTCAGCAGCGTAAGGCTGCATCAGAAGTGACCAACGGAACCCGTAGTTGACGGTCACACGCCGCGTGACTTTCCAAGTGTCTCCACCATACCACTCATAATCCTGATAGCGGCCCGCAGCCTCGTGCAAATTGCTGGCCTCGCCGTATCCATATACGTGGCCATTCATCAGCATGTCGGCGATACCGTTGCCAGAACTGCCTTTTTGTCCCCAAGGAGTGCTGTCGCAGCTGTTGCCGGCCTGGCCGGGAACAGTACCGGGCGTACCAGAGTTTATGCAAGTGTTACCTGGCCCCCAGAAGGCCGGTGATTCGTTGAAGTCGCCGTTGTTGGCTTGGTCTTTGACGTTATGGGCGAGCAAAGCGCCAAACTTGAATTGATGCTTGCCTTTCACTTTGCTGTAATCGTCGTTCCAAGTGTACCGGTCCATGCGGTTGTACCACGGAGCTGCGTTCCACATGGTGCTGTAGCCACCTGGTCCCCAGAAAACAGGGGGCGAGAGATCTTTCCCGGCAGTTTTCCCCGATAGCGGGTAGTTGGGGATCAGATCTTGGTAGATCTGCTGGGAAAGCCCTGGATCGGTCCCTCCTGAAGTGATGTAGATTCGGTTCCCGGAGTAGCTGAAAGCAAAATCGTTGACAGCAGTCGTTCCGATGGTTTTGCTGAGTTTGATGATGGCAATTCGAGAGGGCTGAGCCCAACTGGAATCCACGGTCGGAAACCCACTATCGCCCCACTCTCCGCCAGGAATGCTTGGCGAGGGCTGACTCCAATGCTCCTGCGTGTACTTGACCATTAGAGTCGTAGATTTGTTCAGCGAATAATCGACCTTGGCGTTGGTCTGCCACCAGTTAGTCGGCGAATTCAGGCTTTGCTTCCAGTCCGGATTGGGACAGGGATTTGCGGCCGTCGGGGTCACGTTGGCCGGAGGGTACTGCGAAGCGATCAGATGCCCAGCCGGACTCGCGCCCTCGACGGTCGAATTGATGGTCGTTAGTGGCAGTCCTGTCGCGGGGTCTGTCACGGCAAAGTCTGTGACCCCGTTCTGCGGGAAATTAGAGTTGAAGTAACAATTGGTCAGGTGGCCGCCCGTTGAGGCACCAGTGAAATTGCCCGCTAGCTCCGCGGCGCTGGGGGTCTGCCCGGCATGGAGCTCACCATCAATTTCCCGGTTGAGCTCCTGGGAAAAGAAGAAGAAAAGCTTGTCTTTCTTGATAGGCCCGCCGATCGTGACGCCGAAATCGTTCCGGCGCAATTCTCCAATCGGTATCTGGGGGGTGGTGTTCTTGTTGAACCAATTGTTGGCGTCCAAGGCGTCATTTCTACCGAAATAATAGACGTCGCCGTGAAAGGCGTTCGAGCCGCTCTTGGTGACGATGTTGACTTGGCCGCCGCCGGATTGGCCGTATTCAGGACCATACGCATTGGTTACAATTCTGAATTCCGATATGGAGTCTAGCGAGGGGTAAACCAGAATCGTGTGCTGCGAGCCCATATCATTGTTCGGAGCGCCATCCACGGTAAACAAGTTGCCGGTTTGCTGCCCGCCGTTGAAGGATATGCCTATGTTCGCCTGAAGTCCTTTGACGGTAGCGTTGAACCCGTCTTGAGTTGAAGCGCCGGGAACCAACAGGGTGAGACCGATGAAGTTGAGACCGTTCAAAGGCAATTCGCGAACCTGCTGTCCGTCCATGAGGGTTCCCAGAGTCCCGCTCGTGGTATCAACGGCGATTGCGTTGGCTTCGACCGTCATGGTCTCCGATACGGCGCCAACCGTCAGCTTTACGTTGATCACCACGACCGATCCCACGTGCAAATCGATGTCTTGCTGTTCTTCTGTCTTGAAGCCGTCCCTCGTCACCTTCAAGTGGTAGCGGCCGGGAGAAAGTTCTGCAAAGGCATAAAGCCCATCCCCGCCGCTTGTCACCGTGCGCGTATATCCGGTGTCATTGCTTATGACGGTGACCGCTGCTCCGGCCACGACAGCTCCCGCCGAGTCCGAGACAGTGCCTTGAATAGTCCCATTAGTCTGTTGCGCGACCATGGCCGGCGCAAGAATCAGTACCACCACGCTTAACAGCGCTCCAAACCCCGTCCTGCTCATAAAACCTCCCGGGAAAGACGCATCAAAGTTTTTGTTCGGAACAACTAGTATTTTTATACTACCCCGTGTGGCGCCATTTAGCGTCAAGTGCCCATGCGTTGTCAAGCGGAAAATACCGGTATTCTAAATTTGCCGCGGATAAAAGACCGGTATTCTATGAGGTTCCTGGAGAACGGCCTAGTTTGGTGCGCAGAGAGGGCTCAATAAGGTAGAATGCCAGTCAATTGGTCGAGTCCGACATGGTGCCGTCCTTCACGCTGTATTATCGTGGAGTGTGAGGAGCGAGGGCCGTATGAAATCCCCAAAAAGCAAGGGAGATGGCAGGAAAAACCGTCACGTCACTTTGAAGATGGTGGCCGAGCGAGTGGGTCTGACAAAAGGGACCTGCTCTGCGGTGTTGAACAAGACTGCTGCGTCGCGATCTGTTCCACTGCACACCCAAGAGCGAATTCTCGCCGCCGCCCGCGAGTTGAACTATCGCCCGAGTTTCTATGCTCGCAATTTAGGCGTAAAGCGCACCTATATGATCGGCGTGGTGACCCAGGAGATCGGCGACTTTTACGGCTCGCCGATCATTAGCGGCATTGAACAATACCTTCGGCAGAAGAATTTCTTTTTCCTTACAGTCGCGCACCGCCACGACCCCGAGCTCCTTGAAACGTATTCCCGCATTCTTCTGGACCGTGGCGTCGAAGGCTTCATCACAGTGGACACTTCTATCGGTCAACCCATGCCGCTTCCAACCGTTGCGATTCCAGGGCACCAGCGCATCGAAGGCGTCACGAATATGGTCTTAGATCACCGAAAAGGAGCGTTGTTGGCTCTGAATCATCTGATCGAGCTCGGTCACACTGAAATCGCCTTTATGAAGGGAGCTGAAGTCAGTCCAGATTCGGAGGACCGTTGGAACGGGATCCTTGAAGTGGCCGAGGAACTTGGCGTCCGCATCCGCGCGGAATTGGTCGTTCAACTCGAGGGAGACGATGCCACGCCTCAGCTAGGCTATCCGTTCGCGAAAGAGCTGCTTGCCAGGAAGCGGCCGTTCACGGCGCTATTTGCGTATAACGATATTTCCGCGATTGGCTCGATTCGCGCGTTCGAAGAGGCCGGATTGCGTGTTCCGGAAGATATTTCCGTGGTCGGATTCGACGACATAAGAATTGCCGTGCACAACAACCCCAGTCTCACGACGGTGCGGCAACCACTCCAAAAAATGGGGGAAATCGCAGCACGAACTTTGCTGAACCGCATTGAAGAGCATGAAGACTGGGTCCCGGAAATCTCGATTGAGCCCGAATTTGTCCCGCGGAATTCGACCGGCAGAGTACCCGCCCAATTCTCATCGGCACGCGATGACGAGAGCTCACGAGTGAGCGTTCCGATCGCAGAGCAGCAGGAAAGTTAAAAGCAAACAAACCCCCATGCGGATGACAGCCCCAAACCCAAAAACGGCAATCCGTAGTCAGCTGAATGTGGGGCGGCCAACCTGATGCGTCGGCGAGGAATCAGCAAACGGCTTTTCTTGCGTTTCACCGCATCTTGCCTATTCCTCGCGGCCTGCGCACATTCACCGAGTTTGCTGCAGGCTCAGACAGCCACAGAGGATCGCCTTCTTTTTCGCGGCTGGTGGCCGCGGCACAGCACTCCAGCCGCCGATGAGTATGTTGGACCAGCTCAATGCGCTAGATGTCATCCAGGCAAAGCAGGCACGCAGAAAAACACGCCTATGGCTCGAACCGCGGACCTTGTTGCCGACTCGAGTGTTTTGGCCAGTGGCAGCCACCTTACATTCCACGATGGCAAAATCAGCTATGAGATCGCTACCGCGGAAGGCCACAACATCTATACGGTTACGGACGGCGTGCGAAGCATTTCCGCGCCACTGACCTGGGCCTTCGGCGATGGACACATTGGCCAGTCCTGGCTCTTCGAGCGAGACGGAGAGTTCTACGAAGGCCGGGTCTCGTACTTCGATACATTGAAGGCTCTCGACTCTACCCCCGGCCGCAGACTCACGGACCCACAGAATCTCGAGCAGGCCATGGCGCGGCCCGTCACCGGGGCTGAGCTCGTGCGTTGTTTTGCTTGCCACACCACAGCCTCAACGATCGGCGAGAAGTTCGACCGGCGTCGCATCATCCCAGGAATTACCTGCGAGGCGTGTCACGGGCCAGGCCTCGCTCACGTCGTCGCGCATGAGATGGCGTACCTACAAGGGCAAACGTGGCAAACAGGACAGGAGCCGGACTTGATTTTCGATCCGGGGAAACTCAGTCCGGTGGATGCCGTCGATTTCTGCGGTGCTTGTCACGGGACATGGTGGGACGTCAAGCTTGGCGGCCTCACTGGCCTGGGCAACGTACGGGCACAGCCTTATCGCCTGGAGAAGAGCCGGTGCTGGGGGAAGAAGGGGGACGCTCGCCTCACTTGCGCGGCTTGCCACGACCCACATCAAGAGATCGTGCGTGATTCTGCTTCCTACGATCGGAACTGTTTGATCTGCCACCGCACATCTCCATCCGCAGTGGTGACCACCGACCATCCGGGTCCAGCGTGCAAGGTGAGCACAAAAAACTGCGCATCGTGCCACATGCCGAAGATTGAGGACTCGGGAATGCACTACACCTTCACGGACCACTACATCCGTGTTGTCCGGCCAGGTGCGCCCTATCCCGACTGAGCCAACGCGGTGGCCTTCTTCACTCGCGGACTTCACTCGAAATCAACAGGTTTGCGTCGCGGGCCAGGCAAAGCATCTCTATTCGCTGATGCCAGTTAGTGTGGGTCAAGCTTGGCTTGATTCCCGTCTTCTAATGATGAGCGCGGAGTCTCAGCGGAACTTCGGTTTACGCTCTCAGTTGAACTGGAACCAGTTTAAATTTCCCAGGCTTGTGGTGCCGCTCGCGGGGGCTCTGAACACCACGTACAAGTCATGAACACCACTTGCCCCTGAGGCGTTTGCGGATGGAGTTGTTTGCCAAGTTTGGAATCCACCCGTGGAAGCAATGGCTACCGAAGCCACCAAGGTGCCGGTACTGCTGTCCAATCGAAACTCGAGAGTTCCACCGCAATTTCCAGGGTTTTGCTGGCAAGCCAGCCGCGCGGTTACGCTAGCGACGCCAGTGCCAAAGTCCACGTTTTTGTAAACCGCGTAGTTCCCATCACTGGCGAATCCGACGTCATAGCCGCCATCGGTATCGGAAGTGAGCTCGGTTTCAAGACCCCAAGTCTGGTAGTTCCCCGGAGTATTGCTGCCGGCGGTGCTATTGAAGCTCGATGCTTGAATCTGCGATTTTGCGTTGACCGTGAAGCCGGCGCTTTGCGTCCCGCTCCAGGTGAACGTTGCTGCGGCCAGTGCCGGTAGGGTATAGGTGAAGGACTGTGTTCCCCATTGCACTTCAAACGTCTGCGTCGCGCCGGAGGTATTATAGGCCACCAATACTCGAGAATTGTCCGGGGCAGGATTGACGAACGCGGCCGTTACGATTCCCTGTGCGTTACTGGAATAAACCCGATTGGCCCCCGGCAGGACATACTTGCTGAAATGGCCCAGGGTGTAATATTCGATGCTGTAGGTGATATCGCCCGTGGTGCTGTTCACCAGCGCGATCGGCGAACACGTACTGCAGCCGCCAGTGTGCGGACCTTGATTCTCGTCCACCGATAGACTCCACTTCACGAAAGCCCTGGCCCAATTCCTCATGTTCTGAATGATTTCAGGGAAATCCACGCTCGCCTGGTCGGGATTGGTTACAAAACCGGAGTGTTCCGTCTCGTAGGCCCCCAGACTGGGAAACATGTTTCGGATCGGAGTCATCACGCCTGGCGTTCCACCATAACCGTGCCATGCGACGCCGGCAATCTGGCTCAAATTTTGGTTCGAAAGCACATTCTGCGGATAGTCGCCGCGGTCCCAGTTGTGGTCGTAAACCAGCACCTTAGTCGTGAGGCCGGCGTTGGTCAGCGCGGGCAGCACATGCTGAAACAACGCTGTCTGCTGATCCGTTGATGATGTGCAATCGTTCGAAGCGGAAGTTGCCGGCATGCACATGCCGGGATAACTCGGTGGAACGAAGAGAGGCTCATTTTGCAGCGAAATATAGTCAATGGTAATTCCAGCGCTCTGGTACGCCTGGATGTATTTTACGAAGTAGTTGGCGAAAGGATCGTACGTGCCGGGGAGCAACGACCCACCAATCATGGAGTTCGAAGTTTTCATCCACCCTGGCGGGCTCCAGGGATTGGCCATGATTTTGATTTGAGGATTTGCCTGCTTGGCAAGCAGTAGGAAAGGAATAATGTCCGCCTGATCGTGCGCAATCGAGAAATTCGCCAGTAACGTGTCCGCCTGGCCGTTATTGTCGTCAAACGAATAGACAGTCCGTGCCAGGTCGGAGGCGCCCATCGGATTGCGCAGGAAGCTAAGCCCAATCCCGTTCCCTTGCCTGGTAAACAGATCGCTCACCGCCTGCGTGAATTGCGCCGGTTGCTTGACCTTTGCTATCTCATACAAGTTATACATGGCCGTGTCCGTGGTGGCCGCGCCGAATCCCTCGATCGGCTGATACACCTCCGTTTCATCCATATATATTGGATTGCTGCCGCCCGTCGCCGCCGAGAAACTGACGCTCTCCTGCGAGGCCAGTTTCCTGGTCTGGTCGTCGGTAGTGACCACCACCGCGACCGCCGCTCCAGCCCCCGGCGGAACAAGTGTGTACGAGCCGCTGGCTACGGCACTCGTCGAAAATCCCGATGCCGTGGCAATGGCCTTGATCGTGGTCGACGCGGTGATCGTGATCGGATTCGCGTAAATGGTCGAGGAAGTCGTTGGCGTGGACCCGTCCGTCGTGTAATAGATGGCGGCGCCAGAAGTGCCATCCGTTAGCGTGACTGTCTGTCCCGCCGACGTCTGACTGTACGAGCCTGGCACAGGGAAAAAGGTTGGCGTCGCCGCGGCAGCGGGCGGCGGAGGAGGTGGGGGAGGAGGCGAGTAAGATGCGCCGCCGCCGCAACCCGCTGCCGCAAACACCAGTGCGAAGGCGATGAAACCGTTGCAAAGGGCTCTCAACTGGGAAGCGGCGAAAGAGTCTCCAGGCATTTTAATCCTTCATATCCCTGGCGGCCGCAGGAACTTATTCCGAGACTGCTCCTTTCCGCCAGAGGAACGGGGACTTATAACACAAAAATGGTTTCTAGAATACCGGTCTTCTTATACAATCGGACCACGTTGGCGGGAGCCGAAGATTTTGGCACGATTTCAAATTCATTTCGGCCTTGTGCACGCCAACGGTCCGGCGTCCCAGCGGAGGTCGCGCTTGACTGCCTTTTGACGGTATGTTACGGATGTCGCGAACCGGTATTCTGGCCCGAATTCTGAGGTTTTCAGGTTGCATATTCGACGAAAGAAGAAAACAGCTATGATCATCCGGATGAATTCACGTTTTATCTGGCAATTGAGATGGATTCTCGCCGCGGTGGTTTTGCTCCTGGCCGGTACGGGACGGGCCAACGCGCAGGCAAGTGCGCAATGCACGAATCAAGGCGTTGGCAATTCAACGACCGGTAGCGTCATCTGGACACCGCAGTTCTGCCAGGAGTTTAATGGCGCGGCGTTGACTGCCATTGATACCACCGTGTGGAGTTTTGACCTTGGTGGCGGCGGATGGGGAAACAGCGAGGTGGAAGTCTATTGTGGGCCTCCGAGTTACACGGGCAACGATCCAAAATGTCCCAATAGCCTGAGTACATCCAACAACGCTTACATTGATGGCAGCGGCCACCTGGTGATTCAAGCCATCAACAATGGAGGCACGTGGCTTTCAACGAGAATGAAAACGCAGGGTCTCGAGAGCTTCATGTATGGGCGAATCGAAGCCAGCATTCAGCTCCCCGATACAACAAACCAGGGGCTGTGGCCGGCTTTTTGGTCGCTTGGAACCAACATCACCACCGTAAATTGGCCGACCTGCGGCGAAGACGACTTCATGGAGGTCTGGTCCCCAACTTTAGGCGGGGCTGGCATTGGCGGAAACATATCAACGATTCACACCAAGAATACCGATGGCGCTGGTGTTCAGACGAATAAACACACCTTCACCTTTCCGGTTGGGATGGCGAACAATACGGCCTTACACAAATACGGCGTGATTTGGTCCGCGAACATGGTCCAGCATTACGTGGACGATCCTACGCATCCCTTCTATATCGCCACGATCAGCGACCTCGGTAGCGGTGACTTGTGGCCATTTAATGCCAGCAGCTTTATTCTTTTGAATCTGGCCGTTGGAGGTAATTTGGGTGGTAGCACTACCGGACTGGCTAGTCCGACGCAGCCTTATTTGGTGGACTATGTTCGCCAATACAAAGCGTCGGCGGCACTCGCGCCTCCTATGTTGCCTGCTCCTCCTTCAATCACCGTGAAGGCGGGAGATAGTAGCGGGGTTGCGAACACGAGTAAATTCATTCCAGGGTTGGCCAGCGGAACAGGCTTTGTATTCTTCACTTGCACAACGAATGCGCCCAAAGCCTCATGCTCGGTCGGCACAAGTGATCCTGTCAGCCCGTTTGTGGTTAATTCCAGCCCATCGGGTGCAGCGGAGAGCGTGACAGTCTTCCTTGCGACCACGGCAAATTCGGTTACGCCTCCCTTACCGCTCAACCCCGAAATCCGAATCTGGATGCCAGTTGCAATCGCAGCACTACTCGCCTTGACACTTTTCGCGCTAGCCCGGCGAATGCGAAGCCGCGCGTGGAGTTTCAGTTGGATGCTGCTTGCCGGATTGATGTTCTTTGGAGCCATGATAGCCGGCTGCGGTGGTGGCCCGAGCAACGTGATCCCTCCACCTCCTCCTAACACCGGTACAACTCCGGGAGCCTACACCATCACGGTGTACGCGTTCACAGAGAGCAATGCCAGCGATGGCTCGAATGGCAATGCCGACACCAGCGTCTCCATTCCCGTGACCGTGAACTGACACCACTTCTGCAAGCAATGGAATGAGATAGCCGTGTTAGGATTCACGACGAATGCCCCGGAAACTCTCAGCAGCCTTCTGCGTCTCCATGGCGGTTCTGATTTGTTCGTTCTTTGTGCGCGCCCAAACCAAGACTCCTGCATACAGCGGCCCCGCATTTGAAGATGTCGCCCGGCAAAGTGGTCTGACAGTGCCGCACATTTCTTCGCCTGACAAACGGTACGTGCTCGAATCCATGAGCGGCGGCGTCGGGCTCTTTGATTGCGACAATGATGGCAAGCTGGACATTGTCACCGTCAACGGTTCCACCGTCGATCGCTACCGTGACGGCGGCGACCCGATGATCACCTTGTACCACCAGGAGCCGGATGGAACTTTCAAAGACATCACCAAGTCGGCGGGTCTGATCCGGCGCGGCTGGGGCATGGGTGTAGCCGTGGCCGACTTCGACAATGACGGCTTGCTGGACGTCTACGTGACGGGTTTCGGTGGGAATGTGCTTTACCGCAATCTCGGCAACTGCAAGTTCGAAGATGTCACAGAGAAGGCTGGGGTTCGCGGTGGAGGATTCAGCACGGGTGCAGCGTGGGCTGACTACGACCGCGACGGTCACGTGGATTTGTTCGTCTCGCGCTACGTGCACGTCGACATCAACAACCTGCCCGAATTCGGCCGCGACAAATTTTGCCGCTACAAAGGCGTACTGGTTCAATGCGGCCCCTGGGGGCTTCAGGGGGAAAGTGATCTGCTGTATCGCAACCGTGGCGACGGCACGTTTGAAGAAGTCTCCGTCCGCGCCGGTGTTCACGATTCGGAGGGCCGCTTCGGTCTGGGAGTTGTGTGGGGCGATTACGACAATGATGGCTGGCCGGATCTATTTGTCGCTAACGATGCCGGCGCAAACTATCTATACCACAACAATCATAACGGGACGTTCACGGATGTCGCCATGCTCGCCGGCGTGGCCTTGAGCGGCGCAGGTCTCGAACAGGGCAACATGGGAGTCGATTTCGGCGATTACGATCACGACGGATGGCTCGATCTCATCGACACAACCTTCACGGATCAACCCAAAACTCTCTACCGCAACCTTGGCCGCGAGGGTTTTGAGGACGCCAGCCGGACCGCCCAAATCGCCCAGCCGACCCTTTCCTACGTGGCGTGGGGAACCGGCTTCGTGGACTTTGACAACGACGGTTGGCCCGACATTCTCATCGCTAACGGCCACGTTTATCCGCAGGTAGACACCATCAAAGAGGGCGCGCGCTACCAGGAACCAGTCTTTCTCCATCTCAATAAGCACGACGGTACATTTGAGGACGCTTCCGCCGCAGCCGGACTCGCGAATTTGCCCCTGGCCTCCCGCCGCGGAGTTGCGTTTGGCGATATTTGGAATGACGGTGCCATGGACGTCTTGATTCTGAATGTCGGCGAACCTCCGACTCTCTTGCGCAATCATCTGACCAATGGAAACCACTGGGTCGAATTTAAGTTGGAGGGCACCAAAAGTAACCGCGCCGCCATCGGCGCGCGCCTCACCATGCACTCCGGAAAACTTGTTCAATTCAATGAAGTTCGCGGCGGCGCCAGCTATCTCTCGCAAAATGACTTGCGTCTGCACTTCGGCTTGGGTGCCAACACCAAGATCGATAGCATCGAGATCGCATGGCCCAGCGGCCTCGCCGAGCACCTCAGCAATCTTGCCGTGGATCAGATCTACACGATTGAGGAGGGAACGGGGATTCGCTCGAAGAAAAATCCTCCGTCTCCATGAACTTGTTCGCCTGGCGCCGCTTGGTTGTTCCTCTTCGTTTGCCAGATTTTTCCATTAGCAAACTGTCAGCGATAGCTCTTGCTACGGTCTTTCTGATTTGGGCGGCCACGCGCATAACGCACGCGCACCAGACTGCACAAGGTCCTCCCACGCAGGAAACGTCCTTGCCGCAATACCTAAATTCACAGCCCGCCGTTGACTATGTCGACGACGAGGTTTGCCAAAATTGTCATCCCTCCGAATATCAAACCTTCAAGAAGACAGGGATGGGCAGGTCGGCCTCAATCCCATCCCCAGACGATCTCCGTGAATTGGCAACCCCTGTCTCCATCAAGACGAAGAATTTGAATCGCTCCTACTCGGTTTATTCGCGCAACGGCAAGATGTTCCACGAAGAATCCGAGCGCGACGCCCGAGGCCAACTCGTCTTTTCCGAGACCCATGAAATTGCTTATACCATTGGCGCCGGCGATGTGGGAAAGAGTTATCTCGTAGCCAAAGGAGACGCCCTCTTCGTCTCGCCGGTCTCCTACTACTCGCTCATCCGTGGCTGGGATTTATCACCAGGCTATAACGAAGGTACATTCCGCGGATTCACCCGCCGCGTTGTCGATTTGTGCGTCGACTGCCACACCGGCTGGCCTCTCCTAACCCCAGGCACCCACAACCGCTTTCAGCAGCCTCCCTTCCGCTTTTTGTCTGTAGGCTGCCAGCGCTGTCACGGACCAGGCGCGCTTCACGTCGAGGAACGCAAGCAAAACGCTTCCCTCAAAGGCCCCGTGGACTTTTCCATCGTCAATCCCGAGAGGTTACGCCCCGAAGTTCGGGACGACGTCTGCGCGCAGTGCCATTTTTCCGGTGACGCTCGCGTTCTCCAACCCGGCAAGAATTATCTCGACTTCCGCCCTGGAACCCCGCTCGGCGATGTAGTGGACATATTTTCTGTTCCTCCCGCGCTCAAAGGCACTCGTTTCCTTGCGCTCGATCAGTTTGAGCAATTGAAGATGAGCCGCTGCTGGGCCTCCAGCAAGGGACGCTTAGGTTGTATCACCTGCCACGATCCCCACGTTCAGCTCCACGGCGACCAAGCCGCGGATTATTTCCGCGAAAGATGCCTAAGCTGTCATGCCGGCGAGAGCTGCCGCGCACCGAAGGCGCGAAGGCAAGCCACTTCGCCTCCTGACAACTGCATTTTTTGCCACATGCCGCAGCGCAAGATGGAAAACATCAGCCACTCCTCTCTCACAGACCATCGTATTCTGCGCGCTCCTTCCGAAACTCCCGCGGTTTTGGAGGGCGGCTCTGACTCGGCGCCGCCGATTGATTTGATCCGCGCTACAAGTTCTTTCGGTTCACGCGAGCCGCAATTGGATTTGCGAAATCTCGCCCTTGCTTATTCTCAGGTCGCCGCCCACTATCCTGCACTCGGCGAACGCGGTCTCGCTAGCATCGAGCAAGCCGCCTCCGCTCTCCCCAACGATGTCGAGGTCCAGTCTGCCTACGGTCTCATCCTGGTCGTGGCGCGCCCCAAGGACCCACAGCGCGCCCTTCAGGCTCTTCAAAAAGCGATAGACCTCGGCTCAAATTCTCCCGAAGTTCGAACGCAGCTCGCCCGCTTGCTGCTGCAAAAGGGAGAAGTAACGGCATCGATCGACCTCTATAAAAATTCGATTCAGACCGACCCCTATTACACGCCAGCCTATCTGGCACTCGCCCGCGTTTATATGTTGCTGAAAGATCGCAAGAGCGCTTTAGAAATCCTCGACCGCCTTTTGAAACTAGATCCAGGAGACGATACCGCCCGCCAGGAGCGGCTCAAAGTTTCGGCTATTCCCGACGAAAGCCCATAGCCAGTCGTTCCGTGTTGCCTCTGCGACTGGCTCTGGAAAAGCTCAACGAAGAAACTGGGGCAGGAAGCATAGACCTTAGGGCGAGGGGGAAGTTCAAAGCGGAAATTCTGCTTGATAGTTTCAAACTAATTCTCAGGCAATCCTTCTTGAGTATTCGCTGCGGAGTCTTGTACCCTTGCTGCCATCGGCTCCATAGAATTATGCTCGGGCGCACACGTCCAGTCCTCGGAGAACTAGGTGAGATCACATCCCTTGATCGCAAGAGATGTCCCTGTGCGGGGCTTTATTTTCGACGTGGAGATCGGTCTCCTGCGGAAAGTGCAGCCAATTGCGCAGCGGACGGCTGCCTGAAAGAATCTGGGCTGGTGAGATTTGAGTTCAGCCTCGGGCAGATCAGCGTTACCTCGAGTTTGTCGGTTCAAACTTGAAACGAAGAGCTTATTCCTTGACGTCAAGAGACAGGAAGTTTTAGATTCACGAAGAAGACCGCGATATCCGCGCGATCCAGTGACTGTGAGGCCCAATGACGAAAACGACGAGCTTTCAAACGGACATTCGCCCGCTCTTTACGGAACGGGACATTCGAGGCATGAGCAAGGCGTTCAACCTGGGAAGTTACGATGACGTCAAAAATCATGCTTCTGCAATCTACGATCGCATCCGGGGAATCGGAGGAGCGGTAATGCCGCCCCCACCGCCAAGAGGAGAAGGTCCTTGGCCGCAATCGCGCATCGAACTATTCGCTAAGTGGATGACGGACGGATTCCCACCTTAGAAAGGATGACAAAGACATGCCGGAAGCGACCTGGAAACCTCACGAGAAACACGGACGGTTGACGAAGCAGAGCGACTTACCGGACAGCGTCTATGCGTTTCCGAAGCAGCGTAAAGAACCACTGACCGACGCACAACATGTGCGTAACGCGGTCGCGCGGTTCGACCAAGTCATCGACGTCTCCGATGCCGACCGTGCGTTGGCGTTCGCGAATATCGAGAAAGCCGCAAACTACTACGACGTCAACCTCGCGGAAACGTCATGGCACGACCTGGGCATTCATCCTCAAAAGAATAGAAGAGAGGCTGCCGCTAAAGGCGCTGTCACGCGCGAACAGAGGACACGAAAGGAAAATCGGAAGTGAAAAAGGGTCTGCGCGGAATCAACCCCGCTTCGAAGCCGAGTGGCGACGGGTGTGTGGAATGCTTGGCGTCACCGAAAGGTTGGTGGTTTCACCTCCGCCGGTGTGCGGAATGCGGGCACATCGGATGCTGTGACAGTTCTCCGAGTCAGCATGCATCAAAACATGCAGCGGCAACAGGGCATCCGATCATTGCCAGCTTCGAGCCGGATGAGGATTGGTTCTACGATTACGATAAGCAAGGGATGATCAAGGGTGTGGAGTTGCTTCCGCCGCATTCGCATCCAAAAAATCAGCCGGCACCTGGACCCGCAGGCAGGGTGCCAGCCAACTGGGAATCGCTCCTGCACTAGCTGCCCGTTAGCTGAAATCTCCCTGTGCACGTTGACCGGGTTTGGAAAACTTTTTTTGCGAAGGAGAACACACCGTGTCTGAACTTCTGACGAAATCTGTGGCCCAACAGCAACAAGAACAGAAGATGGAAAGGCGCACCGCCGTGGAACGTATCGCCGGCTCTACCATCGTTGCGACAGCCGTGGCAGTGCTCGCCGTCCTCGTAGCCGCGGCTGCCTACGCGCGGGACGCGCAGGACAAGTACTCGCTGAAATCACCGAGCGGAATCGCGTTCTCCGACTTCAGGGGATACGAGGATTGGTCGGTGGTCTCTTCCGCCCGCACCGACGAAGTGCTCAAGGTAATCGTCGCCAATCCGACCATGATCAATGCGTTCAAGGGCGGCGTTCCCGGCAACGGCCAGCCTTTCCCGGATGGCTCCATGATCGTGAAGCTCCAGTGGAAGCCGAAGAAGAGCACGGAGGCTCCCTTCGTCGTGGATGTGCCAGACGTCTTTAAGCAGGCTTTCGTCATGGAAAAGGACAGCAAGAGATTTCCGAAAAGCGGCGGATGGGGATACGCGGTGTTCAACTACGAAGCCGTATCCGACAAGTTCACGGCCGATGCCAAAAGCCCCTCAGACTGCGGATACGCGTGCCATACGCCCGTGAAGGCGAAGGACTACATCTTCCACCCGTACCAGAAGCGTTGAACCGCGCATGGCCCCGACATCAAATACCCCCCGCAAAGGATGTCGCTCGACTACTATCTGGGCCAAATCGCGCGCTAGGCCGGCATCCGACGCGATACTCAACACCGGGACGTCCAGGATCGGACGCGTTCGAAGCCGATCTTAGCGGACATGTTTCGAAAATCTGATGGTAAAGTTTTACATTTCCTGCACCAAGGAGGTCTGTATGTCTCAGAAAGCCAGCGCAGCAAAGAGTGTTCAGCAAAGCGAAGCCCGGCCGCACCAACCGGGGCAGGACGTTTTCAAGACCATCTTATCCGAAGATGTCGATTGGAAACCGTTCCCGGCGTTCCCACCTTCCGTTCGGCTTGCCGTCGTCGTGGGTCAGCCCTCGGAGCCCGGCCCTTACACGATCAGGGTCAAATCACCGCACGGCGCGAAGCTGATGCCTCACAAGCACACCGAGGATCGAGTCTATACCGTGATTTCCGGCGTCTTTTATATCGGACTGGGTGATGAATTCGACGCGAGTAAGTTGCAAGCCTATCCGCCCGGCGCCGTGATCATTCTCCCTGGCAACACGCACCATTTCCACTGGGCGAAATCCGGCGAGTACGTCACGCAAATAACCGCGATGGGGCCGCTTGGACTGGAATACCTCAGCGCGAAAGACGATCCGCGAAACAACAACTCGTAGAAGGCAATCGATTCGTCGTCGCGCTTCTGGACGCCGTATTTGTAGGAGCACCATACCGAAAGGAGTCATCAATGGACGCCGTACAAGTGGAACAGAAAAGCTATGAGATGCCCCCGCGCGAAGGGATCACCGTCGCGCATTTTCTCACCGTCGCCGATGTCGAGCGATCGGCTCGCTACTACGAAAAGGTCTTCGGCGCTCGCATTCTGACCATGGGTGACGGCAACGCGCCTCCCTACCTTCAGCTTGCGAATATCTGGATGATTCTGAACGTCGGGGGCGGGCCGACCCCGGACAAGCCGACGGTTACGCTCAGCGTCCCCGACCCGAATCACATCAACAGCTTTATGAATTTCCGCGTTGCGGATATTCAAGCGTGTTACGAATTGTGGAAAAGCCGGGGAGCCGAGTTCCTCACGCCGCCGATTCCCAAGTACGGCGAGATTCGCTGCTACATCCGCGACCCTGACGGTTACATCATCGAAGTCGGACAGAGCACCTCCCTCAAGTACGGTTAACGCTTGGCGCGGATAGGATGCCGACCCTACGCCACGTCGTCAGGCTTATGCCAATCGTTGCCTTGAGCAGTCGCTCGGTTTTGACTCGATCAAATCGACTTTGATCTTCCGCGAGTACGACGCGGCGCTGGTAGATTCCATGATGAGGTCGCTGAGGGCGAGGCTCTCGCAAATTGAGTTACTCTGTGCAAGCTAAGATTCGGGAAACAGATTCGATTTCAGAGAGGAGAACAAAATGACAACAAAAGGAAAAGTCTTGGTGCTGGTCTCAAGCGGTCGCGGCTTGCCATTGAAAGATGGCAAGGTGTATGCCGGCGCTGGCTACTATCTCAACGAACTGACGGTTCCGGTTCGGGCCTTGATGAAGGAAGGATACGAAATCACTTTTGCCAACCCCAAAGGCAACACGCCGCAATTAGATGTCAATTC
>Ga0210403_10001255_pt1 | contig 24434 bp, 22 predicted proteins | sample IncBWC19MmetaG_FD_150863 | JGI IMG/M metagenome (GOLD analysis project Ga0210403, IMG submission 150863) | Forest soil microbial communities from Barre Woods Harvard Forest LTER site, Petersham, Massachusetts, United States - Inc-BW-C-19-M | ecosystem: Environmental > Terrestrial > Soil >... | reverse complement strand
GACTTGCCGCTATAGCACGCGCTCATCACAGAGAACGAGGCTGAACCATTTGAATGTCTTTGGCAACTACCTCCACATCGGATCGGAAATCAGGTCAATAACTACGCTAGCCTGGCGAGCCTCTTCTCGCACCCCACTCTGTACGAGTTCCTGAACAAACCTCGGAGGCAAGCGGCGGCCAACCCCGTTGTTGTCGAACAGCAGCGTGGATGGGTCTGGGAAATGCTCTTGCCAACGGACGTAAAACACTAAGCGTTTTTGATCGCTGTGTTCGGCTAGGCGAGCGAAACCGCGCGTCTGATCCGTAGTTGGAATGAGGCTGCGGTATTTGGAATCGCCAACGAATTCGGCAGAAAAAGGCGTGCCGGTACTCGTCGCCGAAACAGTCCCATCGGGATTCAAATAGATGGTTCTTTTCCCTGGCGGCAGGTGATCGGGACGAGTATTCCCGAAGCGTGTGGGAATGTCGCGGATGTTGCGGCTGCCGCCTGGCAAACGCGAGTTGACCACCCGCTCGAGCACCAAGCCTGCACCCTGTTCCACCGCTCCGGGGACGCCGAGCGGACGCGGACCTAGCCTGATCTCAGGCAATTGCCCAGTGCGTTTGCCGTAAACGAAGCGGACGTAATCGTCTTCGGTATTGAGGCGGCGGCCGGCTCGCCCTTGGTACCGTTGCCAACCCGCCTTGAGCTGCGCTCGCTCTGCCACTGACATCCCGCTCAGGTCCACGCGGGCGAGAGCTTCCCTCAGCGAAGCAGCCGGAGCAGGCGGAGGTGCGCTGCCCGGAATCTGGACGGGTTGAGTTCCCGAAGGCTCGGGAGGGCCTAGATGGCTTAGTTCCTCGTCGATCCAGCGCTCGATCACCTGCGGATCGAGACGCGCTTCGGCCGGAGCTAATCTGGCAGCACGGGCATTCTCGAGTTCGAGCCATGCCTGGGCATCTCCTCGTTCGAGTTGGTCCAAGAAGCGCCGATACTCGATTGCCCGGTTCGCAGGCGGCAGTCTCTGTTCTAATTCAGCCAATGTGCGGAGATACTGGTCCATTTTTTCCACGCTGTCTTCAGCGCGACGATAGATCGACGCAAACGAGCTGTAGCCCATCTGCAGCATTGCATCCATACGCTGGGGACCTGCGGCCAGCATGTCCAGGAACTTGACCGAAGCTGATCCCCCCGGTCCGAAGGCTGACGGTGGGATCGAGCGCACCGCTCGAGCAAAGCGCGCGTGCTGACCTTCGGGCAGCGCGTACAGCAGTCCGCGGATTTCGTCGGGCGCGAGACGCCCGTTCCGCGAGAGGCGAGCAAATGCCTCCGCGACATCATCGGACAGCCCGCCTGCCCTGACGGAAAATTCGCTGAGCGCCTCGGCTTTGCGCAGGACATCGCCGATTTCAGCATTGGTTTCCACGAGCCTGGCGAGGTCGGTAGCCTCATGAAGCTCGAGCTTCTCCAGCGCCTGTCCAAGACGTGCCACATCTTCTGATGGCAGCCGGGAAATGAACCGCAGCGCGTCCTCTTCCTTGGCCAACGTCTTGCTTGTGCGGCTGAATAGCCGGGCGAGCGTCTCGAGCTTCGTTGCTACCCGCTCGCCCTCGAGCGCTTTCTCGGCAAAACCAAGTATGCCGAGTATGCGGCCCACAGCGGCAAGCCGTTCGCTGATCCCAATTCCCTGCACCGCCGCCTTGATCTCACCCACACCGATGAACCAGGAGGCAATTTCCCAAATGATCGCCCATTTGATCCGGCGCTCGACGGCCGGCCCCATGCCTGTCACCGCGGCCCCTTTCAGGGCGCAAAGTGCCTGTTCCGCGATCGCAGCGAGTGCCTGCTGAATGGCTTTGATCGACTCCATATGGCCGACCGATGCCAGCTGCACTGTTAGGCTCATTTTGGCCAACTGACCAACCGCATCCACCACCTTCTCGGGGTGGGCGATGAACATCCAGATGCTTTCAAAGAAATTACCAATGAAACGGATGAAACTTCTGGCTGCCTCGTAGGCTTCGGCCGCCGCGTCCAGGGATATCTCGACCCCTTTATCGGTGATCCGGACCCCCGGGACTGGCTGGATCAGCTTTGCCTCCAACAGCCATTTTATCAGCGAGTCGAAGCTGAGCGGCGACTTGTCACCAAAACGCCTGCCCAGCGCGATGAGTAGCGACCACAATTCGCTATCGAGGTCGTCAAAAAGCTGATCCCAGATGCCGGCACCATGGAGCCGCTTGATGACCGTTTCCAGTTCGCTTCTATCGGTGACACTCTTGAAGATCTCGACGATAGCTTTCTCTTGCGGCTCGCTGGTCCAGGCTTTGACGAGCGCGGTCAGATAGCGCACCCGCGTATCTGCATCGATGAGCGAGAAGGCGGTCGCATCAAGCTCGGCCAGCAGATCCGCAGCCTTCTCTAGATCGTCGCTGTTGCCGCTAGCCAGCAGCAGGTCGATGTTAGCAAAGACAGAGGCACGAACCGTCGCGGGATCGAGCGGCAAGCGAGGCTCTTCTCGCGCCATCGCCAACCGCTCTGCGAACCCAGTAAAAGCCTCACGAGTGGGTGCGGTTCTTCCGCCGTCCGAAAAATACACGGATTCGACCGCGTAGCCACCTGAGAGCGAAGGCAGAACCCGGCCAAAGAACTCGCCCGTGGCCCCTGGCACTGGGCGGGCCCTAGTATCGAATGGATGGACTCTGAGGTCGGCCTCGGTCAGCCGCTCGCCGAGCCCTGCGACATAGTAAAGCAGTTCGCCCGATCGTTGCGGCCGCGAAACGATGACCCAGGTTGTCGTGCCGAACAGCAGCCGGCCCCAGACCACAGCGTGGATCGGATCCGTTGTCGTGGCATAGCGATGGGCTTGGATCTTTACATAATGATTGCCCGGCAACGCGAGGACGAGCGCATCCTGGAACGGCGGTTTATTCTCGATCACGCGGTCGGGCGTGACCGTAATTTGCTCCGGTTCAAAAGAGATTACCGGAACTTCTACAGGTGCGCCCTGGTTCTGATAGCTTGGGATAGAATAAGTGCCGGCATCGGGATGATAGCGTGAAGACCCAAATCGTTCGCTAGTGCCCTCCGCACCTTGAACTTCAGCAGACACGATCTCCGAGCCCCGTTCGGCTGCACCTTTAACTGCACGTTCTATGGCAAGGAAGATTGCGCGCTCGAGGCGCGTCTTCTCATCGGAAGGCAGGTTGCTCTGCCATGCGGCGCGGACAGGGATATGATAGCGCGCTTTCATGGTGATCCAGATCAGAGCTTCCAGAAAATTGCTAGACGCGTTCGGATTGCGCGAGAGCTGAGACGGACATGTGATCGCGCGGTGGTCGCATGCTCAGAACCTCAGATCCGAAAGGGTCTTTTGGATGTTCCTCAGCGCTCTTCGCACGCCCTCCGGACCATCCTTGGCTCCCTCTTCCAGCTGTTTGGTGATCAGACCGATGATCCGCGGGGTATGGACTTTGGAGTGAATTTCCGAAGTGAATTCGTTGACCGTCGAGCTCTCCTTTGGTAGCCAGATTCCGTTTTCGGCATCGTTTATGCCAATGTCCGCTTTATCAAGAATTTCTCGTGCCTTCTCTGCTTCCTTCATCCCCTTCGGCACGATGTGATGCGCCTCATGGCCTGGAGGGCGTACCCTCACCTTCTTGGTGAGATTCGCTGCTAGTTGCTCCGCGTCGGTCAGGGTCGCGGTGCGCGGTTTCGTCGTGGTCCCGCTGGCCTGCGTGCCCTCGGGGAGTTGCTCTGCCAGATCGCCGGCGCGCGCCCTTCCGCTGATCTGCGAGGCGGACCCGGTCTCCCTCTTCACCCCGATCGCCCGATCGAGGTCTTGCTCCAGCCCCGCAATCTCCTGACCGACTTTTTCTGGAGTGCGCATCGACTTCAGGCGCTTGGATATATCGTCGAGTTGCTGTTCGCTAACGTGGATCCCGGCGTCTTCGGCCCTGTCCAGAAGCTTCAGGAGCCGGGCTTTCTGAGCCTTCGTCACGCGCGAGCCAACACCTCGAAACAGCCGCCAGTAAGCGCGCGAACTTTCGAGCGCCTCCCGAAGCTCGGCGGTGTCGCGGACGGCAACCTCCACTTTGCCTATCGCCCTCGAGAGCTCGGCGCCGTCGCGCGCTTCGTGAAGAAAATTCTTCAGCTCTGTTGAACTTATTTTAACCCCTTTCACTTCCGCCTCCTTGAGCAGTCGCTCGATGCGCGCCACCTGCTCGGGCGAGGCGAATTCCGGGATGCACGGCGACTTGCAGAGAGTGAGAGCTTGCGCGGCACGGGGATTTTTCTCCAATGCCTCCAGAAGCTCGGGGTTCTTTTCGAGCATGGAGACGGTTTCTTCGGAAATCCCTTTCGGCGCTTTCCTGCGAATCGCGGCACGCGCATCGACGCCGACCCCCACGGCGGCGGACTTTGGCGCCGGCGGACCTGCACGCAATTCGACCGGCGCCGGACCCGCGGGCTTTGAATGAGTCGCCGCCGCTTCCGCTTGTTTGAACTCGTCCACCGCGTTGAGGACCTTGTCGGCCTCGTTCTCGATGCGGACGGCGACCTGTTCGGCCTCATCGACGTTTTCGGCAGCCTCCCACAGCTTGCGGGCGAAGCGCGCGTCGCGCCAAGCGTTGAAGAACTTCACCCCAGAGCGGGCGAAGTTGGCAAGGCCGTAAACGCCGATGGCCAATTCGGCGACATCGGCGAAGAAGGTCATGCGTGGCCCCCAGATTGGGAACCACTTCATCAGGCTCAACCGATTTTCGCGGACCGCCAGGACAAAGAGCGGGATCGCCCGCTCGACGGCGAAGAGGGCGACCTTGCCCGCGGTCGTCGTGGCCGCGCCGCCCGGGATCGCGAAGCTTGCGACAGTCGCAACATGCCCTAGCCAGTTCCGAATCCCGATGTGTTGATAGGCGAGGAGGTCGCGCGCACGGACGATGACGAATTTGCCTTCATCCCAATCATGGACCTTGAACAGCTGATCGGGATCGAACGCCATGCCCCCGATCTTTATTCCGGACGGTAGCGCGTCGAGCTCGTTCTGGAAGGGCATGTCCGTGCCGTATAAACTGGCGCTCCTGTGATATTTGATGACGATCCTGCCACTGGCGCCGGCAATCACCGAAAATGTCACGGGCACATCGTGGCCAAATCCCATCACGTCGTGCCACGGCAATGTTGGCGCCTCCTCGAGAATCGCCTTGACTCCCGTCGTGCTGCCGAGACCGCGCAGATGCAATTTTGTAAGCTCGACATGGAGTTCGAGATTGTTGCCGAGATCGACCACGCGATCGAGCGCGGCAAAAAAGGTCTCATCTCCAAGGTGATCGGTCGACAGTCGGCGCGAGAGTTCGGCAGCCTGGTCGTCCGGAGCGCTCTTGAGGATGTCGAGAATCTCCTGTTCGTCCTTGTTGCCGGTCCAAAACAGGCGAATGCGCTCTTCCAGCAGAACAAGCCGCTGGCTGACCGTCGCCTTGGTGAAGTCGGGCCTTTCTCCGGGATGTGCCGCGAACTCCTTGCGCACCGACTGCAATTCGACCTGTCGCCTGGATTCGCCGGACAATTCGACGGCCTGGTCAAGGACCTTCTTGCTCAACACGATCGCGTAGTCGCAACCGGCTTCGCCCACGCCCCCTCCTTCGAGCTTACTCAGCACTGTTCTGAAGAGGAAATCGCTGATCTTGCGGCGGTCCTCAGGCGCAATAGGCCCAAATCGCCACGGGATCCACGCGTTGACGAGACGTTCGGCGAAACTGTTCAGTCCTATATCGCTATTTTTCCAGGCGCCCCATATTCGGTAGTAAAGAAGGTCTCCACCCCCCTCATCCCTCGGGACTAGCTCGGCCTCTCCGAGCACATGCCCCGTGCGACAGCTACGCTGAGGAGCGGATGTTTGAATCCTGACCTTTGTCTTAGGCGGCCCCTTGTAGGATGCGATCTCGTAATCGCCGGCTGGGGAGTCGACTTGCGTTGGACTCCATATGCCGCGGGATACGCCGCGGGCGACTTCGTGCGAACGTCTGTAGCCGCCGTGCTTTTCCGCGATCAGACGATCCGCGCTAGCGATGCGCGCCGCAAGGGCGCGCACAAGCGATTCGCCGAGTTCATCGAGCTGAGCATCGCTCAGGCGGCCTCTAATGCACACCTTCATTGGGATATGGCAGTTGACTTGATGCATTGGTTCAAGTCATGCGGCTGAGCGCGTCCCCAAAGCTTCGCCAGACACGCGCCTCGATTACTGCGTGGTCCTCCTCGGAAAGACCGCCGATGATGACCACTTCAATCGGAAAATAGTAATTCACCACCCCTTGAGTCATCATCTGCACCGGCTCGATTGTGGCCTCCGAGCCAGGAGCCGGCATGATGTACTCGCCCTCGTGGACGACCGCCAATCCGGTCTCCTTCACAATGCCGCCGGATTGAAACATCGGCAGCTCCTCTCGGCCCTCCGGTTCGAAGTTATTTGCCATGCTCGCCTCCACTGTTCATTCGGCCGGCAGCCGAAATGACTACGCCACAACCGCCACCAGTATCAGACCGCCAATCTGATTCACACAGAGCTTTCCGCCTTCTCCAAGGAGACGGCCGGCGACGGAGCGCGATCGCGTCGCTCGTCTCGGCGAGACGATCGTCATCCGGCTCGCCGCGCAGCCTGACGATGAGCAGTACGACGCAATTGCGCGTGCTCGGCAACTTACGCGCTCTCGTACGTCAGGGCTTCGCCGAAGTCTTTCCACATCCGTTGGCAGATCATCCGCTGATCCTCCTCGGTCAGCGCCTCGACGATGACCTCGACCGGGAAGACGTAGTTCACGTACGTCCGTCGGGGAATTGGACCTCGGCGTCCAGGACGCCGATGGCGGTGCCGTTCATCCAATCGGCTCCGGCCGGCGGATTACGGCTGTACGATCACGATCAGGCGGGCCCCGCCGACCACGGCGCCCGCCGGCGTGCGTTGCACCAAGTCGAAGACCTGCGTGTCTCCAGGCCGATGCCCCGGGTCGAGATTGAGCGAGACGATGAGGGGCTTTTTTTGCCCTTGGGCGAGATCGAACTGCAGGCTGCGTCCGGTACCGAAACCCTCGCTACCGATTGTAAAATTCCGCGGCGACTGGGGCGAGAGTTTCAAAGGCACGTGCGTTTTCTCGTCGATCGGCAGGAAAAAGCGGTTCCGGAACTCCTGAGTTACGCCTACCGTCGTTGGCGCGACGGGGCTCTCGATACGCAGCATGTCCTGGCTGAATGTCTGGTGCGGATCGCCGCTCAGAACCACATTCGGCAGCACTGTCGCCGCGATGATGCCCGGATGGGTTTTGAGGGTCTGCGGCAGCCCGATCCAGGCGCGCGGCCCCGTCTGCCATTCAATCTCGGCAAGCGTCGTGTTACCAAGCCTTGGGGTCGGGTTCGTGACAACCATCGGAAAAACGAGACGCTTCATCCCGCCAGACACCATGCGAACAGCGATATTGCGCTGGGCATGGTGCGAGTTGCAGAGGAAATTGAACGTGTTGCCCTCGTCGGCGAGAGTCAGACTCTTGTCTGGCGGATCTCCGTAGCAGTTCGCTGCGATGCAGACGTGCCCGCCATTGAGGGCAGCGTCGCCCGCCGTCGGCGTCCAGACGGGGGCGACCGAGATCGGGTGCGATCCGCTCGGCGCCAGCGGACCGGCAAAGTATCCTGTCATCGCCGCCCCGCCGGGGTTCGAGGAAGGCAACGCTGAGGATGGGCTCACCCCCATCGTGAAATCGCAGACCCAAGCTTCGACGTTTATATCGCTGAGCGCCTGCCCGGAGATGTTGGTGACCGTCACGGTCACCGTGTTTTGAACGCCGACCCTTGCCGTCCCCGCATCGATGCCGCCCGAAAGGACGATGCTAGGATTGGTCCAGTAAACATGGTTGTCGCCGTCGGCAAAGGGCCGAGTGCCGTTGTCGGTGCCATCGGCTATGAGCAATATCCCGCTATTGGCGAGGTCCGTGGGTGAACAAGGCATTGACTCCTCCTCTGTCGGTGCTCAGCTAAGGGGCAGGTAGGTGATTTGGAATGCCGACAAGGTGACATTGTCCGCCGCTTGAGCGTTGTCCAAAAGTGCCATAAGGAAGTACTTGAAACCGTTGTTGTCCACAACCGCGAAAGTCGGATCGGCCGGGTTGTTCAGGTCAAACGGGGTCCCCGTGCCATCGACGCGCACAATCTGATCGAACGCGGTGGTGCCGGCGACGAGAGCCTGGCGATGTAGAATAATGCGCAGAGCGCCGGCTCCGGAATTGGCGCCGATGACTCGCAGCGACACGACGCGCACATTATTGGGAAGGCTGATCGACATCATGCCTTGAGCGCCGGTCTGGCCTGGCGGTTTCTGGGCAATGCCTTGCTGATGACTCCAAGCGTTCGCCGCCGTGGCGACAAGATTTGGCGTCAGCACGAGCTTCGCCTGTTGCGGTGGTGGGGGCTGGCCGACGGCCTTGACAGCCGCGTCTAGCTCACTGACAATCGTGCTGATCGCATCGAATTCGTGCTCGAGCGCGTGGAATCGGACGTTGAAACCATCGCTTCCGCCGGCCGAGACGATCGTCTCACCGTCAATATAGTCGTTGAACGAGACGCTCCGCGTGTAGGTGATGTCTGCCATCTGCAGCCTTTCTCCTGTCAGAAGCGGAAATTGGGAAAGCTGTACGCGGGGAATTCCTTGGTCGGATCCTGTTCGATCTCCGGCACATGCTTACGAATATTGTCAGTGCGCACTTCGACACCAATCGGATGGAAGGCGTCGAGTACGTTCATGATGATGTCGTATTGCGCTTTGGGGATGACCGTGCCGGGCGCGTCGAGCGCGGGCTTCAGGCGGATCTCGAAGGTATAGGGCGCTGCGCGCGAATCGTCGCGCACGACATAGGTCAACGCAAGAACAAGCAGCCCCGGCTTCGTCGGCGTGAAACGCGCACTGGGGCGAACCAGCGTGTCGAAAGAGCCTGCCCCCGCGCCGATCGCACGCGTGCTCCAATTGTAAGTGCCTGGCGGCAAGGTGCTGGGTACGACAGCCAGGTTGAGCGGCGTGTCGAACTGGATCACATCGCTGGTTCTAACGCCGGCACCGGTAGCGTTTTGGCTCATCACGACTGTCGTGGCGGTCGTCGAAACCACAGTCGTGCCGGAAGGGATGGCCGCTGCGGCGGTAAGATCAACGATCACCATCCCTGGCAGAATCGTCCCCGGTACGGCGGCGAAGTGTAGAGTCGCATTTGCAGCAGCAGTTGGCCCATTCGTAGTCAGCGGCGTGCCGAGGAGGATTTCGGCTGGAAGGGGCGCCGTCGTTGCCGCGTCACCGATCTCGATCCATGTGTCGGGGCGCATGAATGCCGACACCGACGCACCGGCGCGCGCGACATAATCGAAGAAGCGCGAAGCGAGGGCGCCAAGCACGCCGGGGTCGAGAGTCTCGTGTCCGAGGACGAGCCGCCGGCCGACGCTCTCGACTCCAGGTCCGCCGGGGACATACGCTTGGGTTACTCTGAGGCGGCCAGGTGTCGCGCGCGCCGCGAGCAACGCCACGAGGGCGTCGAGGGCGTCGCGCGATACGACTTGCATCTTGGCATTGTTCGGGTCGGCACCGAAATCGATTGCCCCGCTCGGAGCGTGAGTGACCAAGTAGGCGGGGTCGAACCCGGCATCCGGCGAACCGATGATCGCCGTCGGGTCTGGGTCCAGATTGCCGATGGTGTCCAGTGCGTGGCCGTCTGCGAGGGTCGTCGGATCGACGCGCAGCGTCAGCGTGCCCGATCGCGTTCGCCCGCCGCGCCCGTATTCGACACGAACCGCGATATCGCCCGGCGCGTCTGTAGCTAGGCGAACGCGCGGCCGCGATGGGATCGGAGTATTGATCGAGAACTGAATCGAGTCGCCGTTTCCGACGCCGGCCCCGGTGGCGTTCTGGCTCATCACGACGGTTGTGGCTGTCTTCGAAACAACAATCGCGCCGTTAGGGATGACGGCTCCACTGGTAAGATCGACGATCACCATGCCTCGCAGGATGGTTGCGGGTACGGCGGCGAAATGCAGGGTTGCGTTTGCAGCGGCGGTCGTCCCGTTCGTCGTCAGTGCTACGAGATCGGCTGAATGCGCGACAAGGTGCGCGCGCGCCGGACCCGGCGTGATAATCGTCCACGAGAAAATTCCGGCCGAAGGAAGCGGAGGATCGACGGTAAGGTCAAACGCGCTGCCGACATCGACGCGTAGCGCAGCCGCCGGCGCGCTGCGGATCGCGATCCGTTCACCGGCGGGAACCGCGACCGCGATATCGGGGCGGAGGTTGCGCACATAGGCAAACCCCGCACGATGCGCGAGCGCCCCCAGCGCATCCGAGCCGAGCGTCGAGTGACGCAAGCGGAGCGCACGACCGACGGAGTGCAATGGCGTGGGCCCGGTGGTGTCAAAGGAATGTTCGAGAACGAGCGTGCCCGGCGTCGCGGCGAGCCGCGCGACGAGCGCGTCAAGAGCGAAGCCGGTTCCGGCCTGCATTCGCGCACCACCGGGATCGGTCGTGGAATCGACCCCGGCATGCACATAGGTGATCAGGTCGAGCGAGGGATCAAAGCCGGGATCGTCGGCGGGTGTCCCCGCGACCGTCTCGGCTTGCGGCGTCGTGCCGTCGAGCGCGATCGCGGCGCCGGCAGCCAGCGTCGCCGGCACGATCCGCACCGGGGACTCAGCTACCTGCGTTGGCTGGTTCGTCTCAATCAGGACGTAAGGCGCTGAGTCATTGGGAAACGGCGCGGCCTCATTGATCATCGCGATCACGTTCGCCGGCGTGGGCAGCACCCAGTGCCGGAAAATCCGCAGCCGGGCGCGATAGGCATCGTCGTCTTCGCCCAGCGCCGGGTGGAACGTTGCCCGCGCGACTCGCGAGATGCGGACCTCGTCGATGGTCCCGCTCAGATTGTTCGTCGCGGCGGCGGTCGAGCCGAAGCGGACGCCATCGGGTGGCGCCACTGCGCCGAGTGTATCGATGGGCGCTGTCGCACGTTGAACGCCGTCGACGAAGAGCCGCGCCCGCTTGCGTGTGCGGTCGACGATACCCGCTACGTGGTGGAACCTTCCGTCTGCGACAGACAGGTCGGCGAAGAGCTGGACCTCCGGGGTGCCGTCGCACAGCGCGAACAAGATGTTCGCATTAAAGCCGCGCGTGTTGACCACGCACAGCGACCAGCCGGGCGCGTTTGAGACGGCAAGGGTCTGGGCCGCGCGCCGAACGACGATCGCCCGTGGCGTTGCACCGCTCTGAGCCCCTGTCGTGACGAAAGCCTCGATCGTCGCGTCGGCATTGGCGGCGATGTCGAAGTCTGCCGACGGAGCGACCATGATGGCACTGCCGCTTGCCACGAAGCCGATCCCGGTGCCGAACTTGCCCGGCGCGCCAGCGACGGCGCCGGCAACAATGCCCGGATGTCCGGCGAAGCCTGGCCGCGTCGTCTGGTCGATGACAGTTGTTACTGGGCCGCCGTCCGGGACTTCGTCGAGGTGCCACAATGCAATCGTGTTTTCGTCATAGGAGTAAGGCCGTGGCGGAAAACGCGGAACACGCATATCCCTGCCCAGTTCGTCGAGCCCAGCGGCGAAGGCGGATTTAACGAAGCGCATGTGTCGCACGTCTTGGCGCACCCGGGCGAGCGCGTCCTTTTCCGCGCCGAGGACCCAGAGGAGCTTCGCGATCGTGCCGAGCAGCGCGACGACATCCCATGCGTCCCTACCGGCGATGCCGAGGGACGGCGCGACCGTCAGCGAGGTCAGGCGCAGCGTTGCATCCGCGCCGGACCGCAGCGGGATCGGAAAGCCCGTCCCGGCGCGTGTGCCGCGCGGGATCGTCAGCGTCGCCGGCACGCCGCCGAAGGTATAGGCGATCGTCAATATCAGGTCGTCGCCCGCCACGTCCGTTCGCGGCGCGATCACATAAAAGGGCGCCGTTGGGTCTTGCCCCCAGCGCGCCCGGTATTCCGCGAAGTCGTACGGGGCGAAGGGCGTTGCACCCGCCGCGTCGGCACCGAGCGGTATGGCGGCGAACTCGGCACCGCGCCGATAGGGGAGCGTCAACCGGCCGGAAAGCGTCTCGAGCGCGCTCATCGATCGCTGACCCGCAGGTCGATGAGTTGTGAATCGTACTGGAACGTCGCGATTTCATTGGAGGTCAGCGAGAGGTTCGCGCCGAGATCGGCTTCTATAGCGGCGCCCTGGAACTGCTCGCGGTCGCCAAAAACGATCGAGCCGAAGGTTGGCGGATTTCGCCGCAGGTGCAGGTTCTGCACATCGACAACCCCCGAGACGTTTAGGAGGTCGCAAAGAACCTCGGAAGCGAGCACCGCGCCGCCGAGCCCGAGGCCGGCGACCCGCTGCTCGAAGGCGCTCTTGAGCGCAGCGCCAACCGCGACCGCATCTATTCCGGGTCGAGTGGTGATGTTCGCGCGCACACCGACAACGACAAGGTCGGCAAGTCGGATATTGGGAAAGATCCCGATTGGCCGCACCGTGTCAACCGCCAACGCCACTTGATCGCGCAGCCCGATGACAGCGCCGATCGTCTCCCAGGCGTAGCCAGGCTGGGGGGCGACCAGCACGTCGAAAAAGTAGGGGGTACCGAGAAAGCGTGCCTGACCAAAGCGGCGCCGGTCGAAGACGAACGAGTTGAAGATGCTCAGTGAGACGTCGACGCCGCCGAGCGGATCGCTGACCCTGCAGTCGCGCACGCCATCAGTGTTGAGCACCGTGGCGCTGACCGCTTGCACGGTGAAGAGGGTGCGCGGCAGGCGCAGCAGCTGCGCGCGATAGGTCTCGTCGTCGGCCAGTACGTCGCCCCCGGTGAACGGCGCGGAGTTCGTCGCCGCAACGGTCGCCGTGCCGAGCGAGAGGTAATGGCTGGCATAGATCGGATCTATCTGAATGATCGCGCTTGCCCCGACGTTGCCGACTGTGCCGGTCAGCACGGCGGTGGCTGGGAGCGTCGCGGTCCTCTGGGCGCTCGAGAGGGTCGCAGTGTCGGTCGTGCGAAACCGGACCACCGGAGCGGCGGTTTCGACCAGGGTTCCGATCGGCAGGATGTAATTGCGCCCCGGAGCCTCGTTGGCGAGGGTGAACGTCACTTGCCCGGTGGCCTGCTGGTTCGCGCGCTGCCGCCCGAGATCGTCGCCGAGCACATTGAGTGCGTCGCCGGTCGCCGTCGAGATAAAGCTCGCGTAATATCCGCCTTCGAGCGCCTTCCAATGCTCTTGATCCTCGGCACTGGCGATATCGAGGATCTTGCGTAGTGCGCTGGTCGAGCGCAAGTCGACGTCCGGGCCGAACGCCGAACGTGCCAGATGGAGCTTCGCGTTGAGGATGTCGGCAAACGGCTTGACGACAAAGCCGGTCAGCGTCACTCCGTAATCGGTCATGCCGACGCCCCCGAGACGACCACTTGCTGCTGGTTTCCGGCTACTGTAGTCACTGTGATCACGGCGTGCCAGACGCGCCCGTGCCGTGCTGTCGCTCCTGGGTCCCCGGTAGCGAATTCGGGTGCAAGCGCTGCGAAGCCGGCTTCGTCATCAAACAGGATCTCGCCGATTTCCCGGATGCGGTTGTCAGCACTGAGCGACTTGACGAGGTTGAGCCGGATGACGTCCTTGATCGACCGGACGCTATTTGCGACCGTGAAGATCGCGGCAATATCGAGACCGTAGTTGACGTTGATCTGGTCGCTGCCGAATGGCGTCCCAGCGATTACCTGCAGCGCCTGCCCGAAATTGTCGGTGCCGGACACCACCGCGAGATCCCCGTTGACGAGCGTGAAATCGCCATCGACGAGCGCAATGCTCGTGCCGAAGACGCTAGTCGGGACGGCGGCCATGGCTCACGGCGCCTTCAACTTGGACTGGCCGGCGTTCCGCACCGACCACTTTTGGATACCACCTTGCGCGGGAACGGTCCCGTCGGTGGTGCCCGAGATGCTATCGAGCAGCACACCCTTGCCAGCAACCTTCAGCTTGGCCGAAACGCCACCAACTGTTGTTGCGATCATTGTGCATTGTTTGTTGCCGGTGTTATCGGTGACCGTTAAGCAATGGCTGATCGGCGCGCTCGCCAGGTCGCCGGTCACCAGCACTTTGGCGCCGGCGACGGTGAGCTTCGACTGCGTCGCGGTCAGCTGTACCGCGCCTTGATTGGCACAGGCGAGAGAGGATTTTTCCGTCAGGACCAGCGACATATGCAGATGACCTTTGCCCGGGCTGGATTACTTGATCTCCAGACTGCCTTCGATGACCACGTCGCCTTTTATCGACAGCGACGCCTTGCTGGCATCGATGGTCAGGGCGCCGTTGGAGTCGATTTGCACGCTCGTCCCCGATACATGCTCGATAAGAAAGTCGTCATCAGCACCCTCGGTCGGGCGGTTTCCGATACTGGCAAGCTTGCCGGCGCCGACGGTTATCCTCAGCCCCTTAACCTCGATAACCCGCTTACCCGTGTTTCCGGTAAGGTCGTTAACCGCCTTCGTCTGATTGCTCGGCGCCTGCGTCGCATCGAAGTCGATCGGGAGGCACAGCCACCAGTCGCCGGCGTGGCTCGCCGGTGGCGCGAAGTCGGGTTGCTTCGACCAGATATACCCGGCAACGATACCGTCGCTCGCCAGCGCGCGGTTGTGCAGCATCACTGCCTTCATGCCGGGATAGACCGGGGTGACGAGGCCGCATTTGCGCCAGGCGAACGACGAGGCGATCGGCTTGCTGGCATAGATGTTGTCGTCCTGCTGCTGGACGGCGATGTTAATCGAGGGCTGCGTCTCGCTGCCCGCGGCCGGCTGTCCGTAATAGGCATCGGCTTGATACGGGTCCGCCACCGCCTTGACCGAGACGATTTCGACGACCGGACTCTCGAAGGCCTGCGAACGGATCTTGTCGGTAATGTCCCGCGCCGCGGCGGCCGCACCGCGCTCGATAGCGAAGTCGATCTCTCGCGCCGAGGCCCCGTCAGCGAGCCGCTCCGTCGCCGCTCCGACGCAGGTGTAACCGGCCGATGCGCTGAACTGATGCTCGATATGGCGGATGCGAAACTCGGGGTTCGCGCTGCTGGGATAATTCTTGATGTTTTTTACGATCACCGTCTGTCCGGGGCGCAAGGTAGGGTCGCCCAAGGCCGTGAACTTGAACCCTTTGACCGCCTTAGACGGGTCGGGATCGGGCCGGTTGAGCTTGTTTGAGCCGGGGATCTTAAGATCGAGCGGATCGAATTTTGCGAGGTTGGCCGCGTAGTCGAGCTGCGGCGGCGGGACCACCGGGTCATACTTGATCGGCGAGCCCAAAAAGACCTTGCCGTCGGCGATAAAAAACTCCGCGTGGGCCCGCTTGGCAATCTCGTCTATGACCAGCAAGGCGGTTTTCTGCGAGAAGCTCGGGTTGTGCATCGGGTCGCCTTTGACCAGGTCTTTGACCTCGGGCGATTTGTCGACGCAGTTCGGCGGCACCGGCAGCTTCGGGTCGGAGGAGCCGGCGGCGACGGCGGACAGGACGTCGGCAGCTGCGGCCGCGAAGGAGACGTCGCCGTGCGGGCTCTTGCCGTATCGGATGATCGCGCAGGCAAAGAAGGCTTTTTCTCGACCTTCTATCGTCGTCACCAGCTTGTCCTGAGTGGCGTTGCTGTCGACCTTCTCGCAAATGCCGTCGACGACCAGATCCACCGAGGTATCGAAGTAACCAAGCTTTATCGTCGCTCTGAGCGCCGCGCCTTTTGCCAAATCCTTGAGTTGCTTTACCTTGGGCTCGGGCAGGTCGTACAGCGTGATGGTGAAGGTGGTGCCGGTGGTCCAACGGGACATCTTGACCGTCACATCGGCATCGATGCACACGTCGCCGACGAGCACGTCGTTGGACACTTTTAGCGGAAGTCCACCAGTGCCTATCGCCGCGCCTACAGCCCCAGCCGCCGCGGCGGCCGGCGAACTTGCGGCGTCCCCGAATTCGACCACGTATTTGATGAACACGCCGCTGCGCACGCTCATTGCTGCGCCACTCCACCGATGATATTCGACCCGAAATTGCCAACGTTGTTGAGATTGCGGCGCGCGACGATCTGGGTCGGGAAAGTGAGGGCGAGCGCGCCGGCTCGGTATTCGAGCGACGGCACGACCTTGCGCAGGAACACGGTCTGCTGCGATCCGTCCGCAGCGACAATATCGACCCGCACGACGAGAAATCGCCGAGCGTCGGGCAGCACCATCAACTCGTCGATCGACCCGAGCGCCGCCTCCGGAACGTCGGCGTAAAGGGCAAACTGATAGCGCACCCCGTTCAGCAAGAACGGGAAACTTTGCGGAAATCCGGCCGTATTGTCGATTGGGAGCGGGTCATACGCTCTGCCTGAAGCGCCGGTGATCATCAGAGGAATGCCGAACCTGCACCCAGCGCCACGTCAGCAAGACCGAGGAGGCCGCCGAGCTTGGGGCGCGGGACGTTGGTGAGCTGGATGTTGACTTTGAGCGCCTCGCGATTCTGATTGTCCTGCGTAAAAGTCAGGCTGGTGATCTGCATGTCCAGGTGAATGAAGTTTTTCGAGATGACCGGGATGCCGGCGACCGACAGCAGCGGCGCCGTCACCGATGCGAGGGCCCGCGAGGTCAACGCCAGTGCCTCGAGCGCAGGCCGAAACGCGCGCTCTGCGCCGACGAGAAAGGCCTCGATCGTGACCGTTTTGGTCGTCGGCGAGACCATCTGGACCAGCGGACTGCCGGCGATTGACGTGCTCTTGTAGCCCTCGTTGACGACGAGCGACTGGACCATGAGCAACGGCACCACGCCGACAAGCACTGGAACGTTGGCCGCCATTAAGTTACCTCGATGTCGGTGTCGGCAGTAAAGCCGAGGACGATTCCGCTGATCGTAGCGATCGGCACGCCGTCCATCATCGCATTACTCGGGTTCATCGAGGTTATAGCGCAGTCGCGGAATAGCAGCTTCTTGAATGTCCAGTCGGTGCCCTTCTGCTCGGCGAGCTGGATATTGAACTTCGTCCCGGCAATGGCCAGCTTGGCAAGGATAGCGACGCTCGCGCCGATCGCCTTGACCGTCATTGTAAACGTCGCTACCTGTGGATGGTATATCGCTCCGACATTGTCGGCTTCGATTGAGTGATGCGGGGTAATGGGAGTCGTTACGGTTGGTGTGAACGACTCGACTGGCGTGACGGTCGTACCATTGACTGTTAGGACCAGGCGGGAATTCCAATCGGGCATGGTGCGCTCTCCTTACTCGAACTTGAGCGTGATGTTCAGGCGGTGGATCGCGCCGGCATACTCGATGGTGACGATGGAATTGACCGTTCGCGTCGCCTGCGCATTGTGGATTTCCTGAAGCTCGACGTCGGTGAGCTTTGCCGGGTCTTTGTCGAGCAATACCAGCAACGGAAAGAAGACCACATAGCTGTCGATAACGCCGTCGTCTTGCAGCGGCTGCAAGACCGCGCTCATCTCCGAGACCAGCGCACGCAGTCCGGCGCGGTTCACCCGCAGCACACCGATTGAGCGAATTAATGCTGCCTTGAGATCGAACGAGATCTCGTCGATGGTGCGGACGATGTCGACATAGGGCTGATCCGCGCCGAGCGTATAACCCTCACCCATGTAGAACGCGGCGCCGGGGATTAGCGGGGTGCGGGTTACCCAATTGACGCGAGCAGTATTGAAAGCGTCAATCTCGCTGTCGGAAAAGACCTTGTCCATATCGATGGTAATCTGCTTCAGCAATAGCGAAATATGCGGGGCGTAACCTGCAATCACACCTGCTGTGGCCGCCGCTGCATCCTCGGTCGAGTGATGTGCGATCATGGTCATCCGATTCTGGGACATCGTTGCCGTGATAAGCGTCGTGTCAGTGACACCGTTGCCGAGCATCGCGACCCCTATTCGCTCCTTGCCGTCGCCGCCGGTGTTCGAGACGGTATTGCAGTGCGTCGCCAGCGCCTCGATTTCGGCTCTTCCCTGCGGAGCAGCAGCGGTGCCGGCCAACGGGGTGTTGGCGACGACAACGATCTGGACGTTGATTTTGGCCGCCTCGGCCAAGCCGTTCGCTAGCGCGTTGCCGGCATCTGCCGGATCCGTGGCGATCGCCCAGACCGTCGTCGGGCCTGGCGACTGCGCAAAAGCGTTCTTGACCGAGGCTGCGAGAGCCCCGTTGAACCAGCCGACATCATCGACGGGTTGCCCGTTGGGCCAGCCGATCTGGATCGAATCACCATTGCCGACCCCGGGCGCGGTCGCACTCTGGTTCATCACGACAGTGGTCGCCGTCGTCGACTGGACGAATGCGCCCTTAGGGATGACCGGTCTGTTGGTTAGATCAACTATCTCCATGCCCGGGATGATGGCCGCGGGAACAGCAGCAAAAGTCAGCGTCGGATTGCCCGCCGCGGTCGCTGCACTTGTGGTTAGGCTCAGCGGGGACTGGAACGAGACAGCGAGCGGGTTGGTGATCGGGACCGGCGTCTTTTTGGGTCCGTGTGTCGCGGCGGCGACGGCGCCTACGATGGCGATGTCGCCGAACGATTGGGTTGCCGGTACGAAGAGGTTCGTGATCGGCGTGACCGTGATGTATCTGACTGGCATGGTGCCTCCTAGCGCGCGTGCGCCACGTTCAGTGGAACTTTTTCTGGAGACGGACGCGCAACGTCTCGAGTTCGTTGCGCGTCAGCGTGCGAGGGGCCGGCACCGGGCGTTGCGCCGGAGGCTCGTCGGCTGCGCCGGCGGCGCCTCGATCGCGTTGGGTGCGCCGTGCGGGCGCGTCAGCTACAACTTCGGCTTTGTCGTCATCGGCCATGGGTGCCACTCCTTAGGTGATGAACTGCGCGAACATGCGCTCTCCGGCGAATAGCGCGCCAACCGCGGTCTTTGCCTGAGCCGCAGTCAGGCCAGGAAGCGAGGCGTCGGTTACGGCCGCATCGGCAAAGATTGTGACCAAGGCGTAAGGGATGATCCTTTCGACGCCGGAGAGGTCGTCGGGGACCGACTCATGCTCGAGGATGCTGCGGCAGAGCTTGGCCGATTGCAGCGATCCGGCGACGTCGAAGCCGTCGGCGATCTTTACCCGCACAGACACGGTGAAGTCCCGCGCGGCAGCCGGATCGGTCGGGTCAAACGCCGGCGGCGCCGCCCCGACAAGCTCGATGAACAGGTGCCGCTGCCGCTCGAAATCATCGAGGGTCGTAATCCGCAGCCGGGCGAAAATGTCGTCGACGATGCTCGGCGCGTTGTATAGCGCCAGCAATTTCGCTCGCAGATCTGCAATTGAAGCGATCCCGCCCAGCTTCTGCTCGAGCGTCTGCGAGGTGACGCTCTGGAGTGGCGCAACCAGTGTCTGTACCTTGGTGTTGAGGACGGCATCAAAAGCCACATCGACCCAATCGAGCCGGCCGAACCGCGGTAATACGCGCTCCTTTCGCACGCGCTGGGTGTCGGGGACGATGCGCTCATCAGTCCCGCTGCTGCGGATGCTTTCGAACGCCGGGACCTTGTAGGATCGGGTGGAGACTGGTCCGAGGGTGACCGACTGCAACGCAATGTCGGTCGTATCGAACGTGGCGTTGAAGAGCGCCGTCAGGCCGAGACCGTTCAGCAGATTGGTCACAAACGCATCCTGCGCAAAACGCAGAAGCGTGGCGTCGACAAACGCGCTCATTCGGCTGTCACCGGTTTGTCGGCCGGGGTCGCTGCGCCAAGCGGTGCATGAAGATCCGCCCTATCGCGATTCACCGCTTTAGCGCTTCGAATTTGGTCACCCGTGAGATTGAATACGACTGGATCGCCGATCGCCCCGCTCTGGTCGACGCTCTTGTAGTTGATGTCAACCAGTATCCCGCCATTGGGCCAAGTGGCTTTGGTCAGCGCGCTGACCGTGAGATTGGCGAAGCTGATCTGGGCACAGGCGCCGCCGGGTCGCAGAACGCGCGTGGCATAGGCCTGGCTTCCACCATAGCTGAAGACCTGCCGCACCGCGTGGCAGAGCTCGCTATCGTATTCGAACTCGTCGAACAGCAGCTCGTCATCCGCGAAACTGATCCGCACGGCCCGCTGATCGATCCGCGCTGTGATCGATGTCGCGACGCCGGTTACCGTATGAATCGGCCCGGGATAAGTGCGCATTGTCCCCACGCGCGAAACACTCCTCTAGAAGCCCAGCTTGGTGCAGCGCCGCCGCGATGGTCGACCGACCCGCAAAGCGCTGCATGTCATCAGAAGTGTGATATTAAAACCCGCGTATCGCCGCGCGCTATCCATCAGTGGATAGTCTTTTGGTAGAGCAGGGGATATAGACCTTTCTGCAGGACGTTTACCGCGTCGGGTACTACCCGCCATGACTCCGAGCTGGTAGAAAACCGCTCCTAGCTTCACAATTGGGTCCACAGCTTGCCACTTGGCGCTTACGAAGAAAGATCGTTTGGTGAGTTCTGGGGTGCGGCGATTACGCCCAGCTGTCCAGCCTGCGACTGGCAGGTTAAGTGCGATTGTCAGATCGTAATCGGCGCTATTACCGTGTTGCATAAATTGGCGAACTGCCTCTCAACCGGTCGACTGCACCCTCGCAAGCGGGAGGCCCAGGACAGCGTTCGGAGCAAGAGCTCTGAATACCCGCTTTCGCGAGCACGACGAGCAAGCGGGGTCCACATACGCTGACTTCGGCAAGGTACTAGATTCCGATCTTCGCGTTATCCGGACAGATAAAGGCCATGAATGCATCCGGGGACAAATCCGAAAGCCCGGTCTTGATGAACCGTAACTCATACCCGGTAACGGTGCGGGCATCGTGGGAAAACACGATGAACTTTGCCTTCGACAACAGAAGTAATAGCGTGGTGAGTATGATGTCGGATTCTGTGCGGCGTAGTCCAATGACCACAAGATCGGGGCGGAGCTGCTGCAATCGGCGCGCCAGTGCTCTGCGTTTGGTTAGTTCTGCAACCACGTCAAGTTCGACACGGCCCTGCGCTAGCCTCTTGATGAGGTCGCTCAGCATCACGGGTGTCGTCACCATAACGGTGCGGATGCCTGCCAAAGATGATTTGCCTGCTCACGAGGGGTTTGGCTGAAGCGTGGATCTTTTGTATTGTGTTGGCAATCCATCTTGTGGCGGAGAGATGATAGAGGGGCGATCGGCGATCGGCGGAGCGCGCCGATTACCGGATGGCTGTTCCTGAATCTGCGGTGCGACCCCCCCACAGCACGTCAAATGACAACGGACTGTCATTCCTCCATTGCGCTATTTGGCCGCGCCGGTTCAGCGCGAGCTTTCCGAGGATCTTGTGAACGTGCGATTTTGTTGTTCCGAGTCCGATATTTAGTCGTCGCGCGATTTCCTTGTTGCCGAGCCCAACGCTTATAAGTTGCGTCACCTGCTGCTCGCGGAAGGTCAATGAACTTGGCGCGTCGGAAGATACCCGTGAAGTCATTTGACGCGGCGATCGACTAACCCGGCGCAGGAGGGAAGCCGCAATTCTCCTCGAGCACGTTTGCTCCCCGCGCATTATGTCCGTGAGCAGCGAGACAAGTTCAACCAGCCCGGTATTGCGGGGCACGTAGCCCGATACGCCGGCCTCTGCCCAAGCGATCACTGCAGTTTCCGTTTCCATAAGAGCAAGCGCCACGATCTGCGGCCGCGGGGTCAAGGAGCACAGGCGCGAAACAGCGGCCAGCCCGTCGGGCAAAGACGCATCGACAAGAATGATGTCCGGCGCGGTATGAGGCGTCTCGGCGAGCGCTTCATCGACATCGGCCGCGAGGCCAACATTCGCGAACGGACCATCCCTCTGCAACACCTCCGCAAGAACTTCGCGGAAGAAGCGTATGTCGGACAGGACTAATATGCTGCGCGGTGCTTGTTTGCCGGTGGCGTCCCCAGGTTTGTCCTTATCGTCGCGGCTTGTTGGCCAATCCGCGCCGGTTTCCACGAGAAGTGATGCGTCGTTCATGGCGACCCCCCCGATTCTTACTCACCTCGGCGCGTTTCGCTCGTGGACCCTGCTCTGCAGCTTGGATCTGCGGCGGTGATTGCGCGAAGCCGGTTAAGCCGATTTTCTTTACCATAGCTCAACCTTCACCCACTCGTGTGTGAACCAGTTCACACTCGAACGTTTTTGGGTGATTTGAGATTTCCTCCGACTCGCTATTTTGGCTGCCACCGGGTCGGCTGCGGTCGAATTTCGTTGCGGGGCGCCTCGATGGGGCCGAAAATCATGCCCAACAGCCCGGAAATCCGGGGAATGTCGGATAAAGTCACGAGCGGGAGCTGCTTCAACCTGCGCACTGCTTTCGTGCAACGTCGGTATCGGCGACAACGATTTGGGAGGGGAGACATGCGAAGGCAGATTTTGACGTCATTGCTCTTCGGTGCGGCGGTGCTGATCCGCACCGAACTGCGCGCCCAGCAACCCGCGCCGCCCAATCTCGACGCCATTCCTGAGAAGATGCCCTTCAGCAACCCCTACGGAGCGCCGATCGGAGCGCAACGTGCCGAGTCGCTTATCCAGGCCGCGGCGGCGGAGGCTACCAAGAAGGGCTGGTCGATGAACATCGCCGTCGTCGACTCGGGCGCCAATCTTGTCGCCTTCCTCCGGATGGACGGGTGCGCAGCTCGGCTCGATCCCCATCGCCGAGCACAAGGCGCGCGTAGCGGCCAAGTACCGCCGTCCGACCAGGGCTTTTGAAGATGCGGTGCAAAAGTTCGACTTCAAATTCATTTTGAGCCTCGACGACATCGTCGCGTCGCGGGGTTCCGGGGGCACGGGGTCGCAGGATGAGGCGATCTGCACGGCCGCTGCGGCCCTCGTCAACAAATAGCCGCGTCGGGCGCATACCTTCGCATCGCGCTTCGGTTTTGCTGGCCACCGGGTCGACGGAGCCGCACACCGATTGAATATTCGGTCGGCGCGAGCATAGAGCGGTGCGACCGGGCCGAGGGTCTCCTCGCGGGTGGTCAGCACCGCCGCGACGCCGGCGTTCCGCGCGGGTGTCGCCTGCTGGACCTCGACCGCGCAGCGCACCGCATCGACGACGCTCGCAAATTCCACCAGCATGCCGTCACGTCGTAATCTTCTCCCGCGATCAGCACATCACGCCCCCGGCGACCTGATCGAGCGCGTCAGGTTTGCAATGACTCTCCGCTGGGAGGGAGATGGATTCGAACCCTCGGTCCCCCGTCAGAAGGACAACGCTTTTCCATGCGCGCGCGCCACCGCCGCCTTCGAAAATCGAATGTTAGCCGGGAGGGCCTAAGGGGAGAACTCATTGAATAGTTTGCAATAATTTGGAATCGTCCTGCGTTCGATCTGGTTGCGGGCACGCCCGGACACCGCGCCGCAATTTTGCGGTCTCGAAATCGGTGCCCCGCGGCCCCGCTACACATCGGGCGCGTAGAGAGAGGACGCCCAAAATTGCGTCGAAACCGCCCCCCACTCGATGCGGCGGTAACGGCGGCGCCCTTTCCCCACAAGATCGCGCCCAAACCTCGCGCCTCGAAGCGCGGCTAACGGCTACTCCTGCTTCGTCGTGGTCTTCGAGCGGGTTGTCGTGGTGCCGCCGTCAGGGCCAGTCGCGGTTGTCGTATGGCTCTCGCTGCTGCCGGCGACCCCCTCCCGGTAGCTGTCCTTTCTCGTGATCTCGTTGCCGTTGGCGGGCGAGTGTCGCAGCGATCCAGATCGCGGCCAAGCCGCCCAGCCGCCCACCGGTGGGGTATTATGCCTCTTGCGCGCCGGAGCCGAGAAACCGGGCTGGGCCGGAAACGTCGGGCTTTAGGACCTGCACGTTCCACTCCCGCGGCCGGCCTTTCTTCGTCTCCGCCGCGACCATCTCGCGCGCCTGCTGCGGCGTTTCGGCGATCACTGTCGCGTGGAAAATGTCGCTGCCCGAGGACATGGTGCAGATGTATTTGATCATCGCGAGTTCTCCGATTTTGGTCTGAGCCCGATGGCCGGCGTCAGGTGGAAAATGGCAGAAGGACGCTTCTACTACCATTCGGGCAACGTCGAGGATGCGTTCAAACAGCTTCTTTCCATGCGACCCCGTAGGGGGCACCCGCCGAGCCCCAGGGGCCAAGGAGATCGAGCGCGCCGATTATCGACCGCGATGCGGTTGCTACCGAGGCAGAGCGGGCGGTTTGTAGCTCCACGTCCCTATATTTATCAATCTTAGATGAATCCGGCACCAGTCGGCCCGATGGTGGATCCCAGAGCTTCGTTGTGCGTATGCCTTACGCGCTGCCATTTGATGAGCGAATTTGAAAAAAGCTCCCTCTTACGGGGGACCGAGGGTTCGAATCCGTCTCCCTCCAGCGCGGAGTCAGCAACGAACCTTGTGGCTGCCGGGGGTGTCGCACGCGGGTGGGACCCAGAGTTCGAATCCGCTTTGCTCCAGCGGAGAGTCGGGCGAACTTTCGGTTCCTAAGCGGCGGA
>Ga0210403_10001253_pt1 | contig 24443 bp, 21 predicted proteins | sample IncBWC19MmetaG_FD_150863 | JGI IMG/M metagenome (GOLD analysis project Ga0210403, IMG submission 150863) | Forest soil microbial communities from Barre Woods Harvard Forest LTER site, Petersham, Massachusetts, United States - Inc-BW-C-19-M | ecosystem: Environmental > Terrestrial > Soil >... | reverse complement strand
CACGTTCAGGCCGCCCCCGGGGGCCGTTACTCCCGAGTCGTTAGGAGCCGGAGGTGAAAGATAACGTTCTCGATCTACTCATCTATCTCTTCGAGAATTATATGAGTGCCGACGATGAGCCGCGGCCGGATCGGAATACGCTCAAGCTCGAATTGGACAAGGCCGGATTCGCCGAACCCGACATCGAGCGGGCCCTGGAATGGCTCGATGGGCTGTCGGGCGAACAGCTCGGCAAGGTCGCCGAGGCCACGGCGCGGGCCGTGCGGGTATTCAGCAGCCAGGAGCTTTCGCGGCTGGACACGGACGTGCGAGGTTATTTGATGTATTTGGAAAATGTGCGGATCCTGTCGGGCGCCGAGCGCGAACTGGTGATCGATCGCCTGATGGCGCTCGAGGCCGACGAAATCGACATCGAGCAGGTGAAATGGGTCGTGCTGATGGTTCTGTTCAGCCAGCCCGGCCAAGAGTCCGCCTACGCTCAAATGGAAGACCTGGTCTTCGAAGAGCGCACCGACGCTTTGCATTAGACGACTTTGAGCAGCAATCTCGTTATCGTGGAATCGCCTGCCAAGGCGAAGACCATCAAGAAGTACCTCGGCAAGGACTTCGAAGTGCTGGCCTCCTACGGGCACGTCCGCGATCTGGTGCCGAAGGAAGGCGCCGTCGACCCCAAGCATCGCTTCGCCATGAAATATCAGGTGGTGGAACGCAATCAAAAGCACGTCGATGCGATTTCGCGCGCGCTGAAAAAAGCCAAAGCGCTGTTTCTGGCGACCGACCCGGATCGCGAGGGCGAGGCGATCTCCTGGCACCTGCACGAGCTGCTCAAATCCCAAGGCGAGCTCAAGGGCAAGCAGGTGAGCCGCGTGGTTTTCTACGAGATCACCAAGAACTCCGTGCGCGAGGCCATGGCCTCGCCTCGCGAATTGTCCGTGGATCTGGTGAATGCGCAGCAGGCGCGGCGCGCGCTGGATTTCCTGGTGGGCTTCAATTTATCGCCGCTGTTGTGGAAGAAGGTGCGGCCGGGACTGTCGGCGGGCCGCGTGCAGAGTCCGGCATTGCGCATGATCTGCGAGCGCGAGGATGAGATCGACGCATTCGTGGCACGCGAGTACTGGACCATCGATGCGGAGCTGGAGCATTCCGAGCAGAAATTTCCCGGCAAGCTGGTCGAGTTCCAGGGCGCGAAGGTCGAGCAGTTCAGTTTCACCACCGAGGCGCAGGCCCGGGAGGTCGAGCGCACCCTGAAAGCCGCCGCCCAAGGCGAGACCACGGTTCTGTCGGTCGACCGCAAGCAGCGCAAGCGCAATCCCGCGCCGCCGTTTACGACCTCCACGCTGCAGCAGGAAGCGGCGCGCAAGCTGGGCTTCAGCGCCCAAAAAACCATGCGTGTGGCGCAGCAGCTTTACGAGGGTGTCGATGTCGGCGAAGGACAAGTGGGTCTCATCACCTACATGCGCACCGACTCGCTCAACCTGGCGCAAGAGGCCATCGGCCAGATCCGCGATGTCATCGTGCAGCTGTACGGCCACGCAGGGTTGGCCGAAGAGCCGCGCATCTTCAAGACCAAGTCGAAAAACGCCCAAGAGGCGCACGAGGCCATTCGCCCGACCACGGTCAGCGTGCTGCCGGGGGACATCGAGAACAAACTGGAGTCCGATCAATTTCGGCTGTATTCGTTGATCTGGAAACGCACGGTCGCCTGCCAGATGGCGCCGGCGATATTCGACACCGTCACGGTGGAAATGCGCGCCGGGGCTGAAGGGCCGAAGCGTATCGTGCTGCGGGCCAACGGCTCGACGCTGGTCAAGCCCGGCTACATATCGGTCTACCAGGAAGGCCTGGACGACGCCGTGCAAGACGATTCGGATCATGTGCTGCCCCCCATGAAGGAGGGCGACCGGGTCAAGCTGGCGGGTATCGTCCCGACCCAGCATTTCACCGAGCCGCCGCCGCGATTCTCCGAGGCCTCATTGGTCAAGGCGCTGGAGGAGTACGGTATCGGACGTCCCTCGACCTACGCCTCGATCATCTCCACGCTGCGCGATCGGCAGTATGTTGACATCGAAAGCCGCCGGTTTACCGCGACGGATATCGGCAAGATCGTCAGCCGCTTCCTGACCCAGTACTTCACGACCTACGTGGATTACGACTTTACGGCAAAGATGGAAGACTCGCTCGACGCGGTCGCCAGCGGCGAGCAGGAATGGGTGCCGCTGCTGGAAAGATTTTGGAAGCCGTTCATCGACCTCGTGAAGCACACCGAAAAGTCGGTCAGCCGCGAAGAGGTGGCCCAAGCGCGAGACTTAGGCGCAGATCCGGTGAGCGGCAAGCCGATGAGTGTGCGCATGGGGCGCTTCGGTCCCTTCGTGCAGATCGGCACCAAGGATGATGAGGACAAACCACGCTTCGCGGGGCTGCGCCCCGGCCAGAAAATGGGCCAGATCACCCACATCGAGGCCCTGGAGTTGTTCAAGCTGCCGCGCAAGCTGGGCACCACCGCAGCAGGCGATGAAATCATCACGAATGTCGGCCGCTTCGGCCCCTACGTGAAGTACGGCGCCAAGTACGTTTCCTTGACGGCCGATGACCCCTACGAGATCACACCGGAGCGCGCGCTCGAGGTGATTCGCGACAAGGAAATTGCGGATGCCAACCGGCTGATTGTGGATTTTCCGGCCGCCGGCATCCAGGTGCTGAACGGGCGCTACGGACCCTACATCACCGACAAGGCGCGCAACGCGAAAATCCCGAAGGACAAGGAACCGAAAAAGCTGACGTTGGAAGAATGCCAAGCGCTGCTGGCCGCGGCCCCCGAGCGCGGCAAATGGGGGCGCAGGGGCGCGAAAGGCTCGAAGTTTGCGCCGAGGACCAAGAAGACGACGAGCGCCACAGCGGCGCAAGGCCGGGCGGCGCCTGATGCGTCTTCCGACCCAGCCCCGGCGAAACTTGCCGCCAAGGGAAAGAAGGCCGCCGTCGACAAACAGGCGCCCATCAAGTCGGCGGCGGCGCCGAAGGCTAAAGCGAAGGCCCGGAAGAGGCCCGCAAAAAAAAAGGTTTAGGAACCCGTGCCGAAACCCGAACCGGCAGACGCAGCGGCGGTCAAGCGCTACCTGAATGAGCTGCAGGACCGCATCACCGCGGCGGTCGAGAAGGTCGATTCGGTGAAATTTCGGCGCGATGCGTGGGATAGGCCGGAAGGCGGCGGCGGCGAGAGCCGCATCTTGAGCGACGGCGCGGTATTCGAGCGCGCGGGAGTGTCGGTCGCGCACGTGTGCGGCGCGAAGCTGCCGCCGTCGGCCTCGAACCTGCGCCCCGAAGTTGCCGGCGCACCCTACGAAGCGATGGGGCTCTCACTGGTGTTCCATCCGCGCAATCCCCATGTGCCCACCACGCATTGCAATGTCCGCTTCCTCATCGCGCGCCCGGCGAGCGCTCCGCAGGTCTGGTGGTTCGGCGGCGGTTTCGATCTGACGCCCTACTACCCCTACGATGAGGATGTGCTGCACTGGCATCGAACCGCGCAACATGCCTGCGCACCGTTCGGCACGAATCTCTACGGAAAATACAAGGACTGGTGCGACCGCTATTTTTTTCTGCCGCATCGAAACGAGACCCGCGGTGTCGGCGGATTATTCTTCGACGATTTGAACGAAGGCGGCTTCGGCCGTTGCTTCGGGCTCCAGCGCAGCGTCGGCGATCACTTTCTGCCGGCCTTCGTGCCCATCCTGGAGCGGCGCAAGGATCAGCCCTACGGGGATCGCGAGCGTCAATTTCAGCTTTACCGGCGCGGCCGCTACGTGGAATTCAACTTGGTCTACGATCGGGGTACGTTATTCGGATTGCAGTCCCGCGGCCGCACCGAGTCCATCTTGATGTCCCTGCCGCCCGTCGTGCGCTGGGAATACGATTGGCATCCGGCGCAAGGATCGCCCGAGGCCAGACTGTACGAGGAATTCCTCCGTCCGCGGGACTATCTGACTGAACTCGCCGCACCCTAAGCGCCTGTCCGAGCGTTCCCCGCGGCAAGCGCCACCCTGCGGATGACGCAGGTGATCGTTTCCGCGCCAAGCGACAAATACACGTGGCGGTCGGCCACCGTGAGCGCGAACTCCATGCGCCGGTCGAGCCGCGCGGTCAGCGTGGCCAGCCAATCACGATCCACGGCATACAGCTCCAACGCCTCGGCGCGGTGGATCTTCTCCCCGCTCAAGCGCGCGGCGAGCTGCCCGGCATCCTTGTGTGTACTCGAGGCAGTATGCGAGAACGCGCGTCAGCAAGTGATCTTCCGTCTCGGACGAGTGACGCGCCACGCGCAGATCCAAAGGCGCATACACGCCGCGGTCCGAATCCGCAAGTTCGATCTTGAAGTTATAGACAGTCGCGCCGAGCGCCATGGCTCACCGAATCAGGGCTCGGGTCAGCTCCGCGGCGGAGATTTCTTTGCAGCCGCTCACGTTCTGCCCGGCCCACAGGGGCGAAAAATCCCCCGAGCCGGCACTTTCGGCTTTTTTCCGCAGCGACGCCAGCGCGGCGGCGGCCAGCGGGAAAGCCGGTGCCGCGGCGCTGATGGGTCCTAATTCCGCCATGAGGCGATTCATGATTCCCCGCGCCGGGCGGCCCGAAAACAGGTTCGTCAGCGCAGTGTGAGAGGCGCGCCCGCTCTTCACGGCCGCGCGATGCACGGCGCTGGTCGTGGCCTCCGGGCAGAGCAGGTACGCAGTGCCTAGCTGCACGCCGGCGGCCCCCAGCAGCAACGCCGCAGCCACGCCCGACGCATCGGCGATGCCGCCGGCGGCGATGACCGGCACACCGACCGCTTTGACGACTTGCGGCAACAGCGCAAGGGTGCCGGCCTGGGTGGTCAGGTCGTCCGACAAAAAAATCCCGCGATGGCCGCCGGCCTCCGCACCCTGCGCGATGATGGCATCGACGCCCCGGCGCTCCAGCCACCGAGCCTCCTCGACGGTCGTGGCCGACGCAAGCAGCTTCGAGCCCCAGGATTTCACCCGCGCGATCAGATCGGCCGACGGCAGCCCGAAGTGAAAGCTGACGACTTTTGGCTTGAACTGCTCCAGCACATCCGCCGCCGCGGCGCTGAACGGGGCGCGCAAGGCTCCGTCAGAGCTCGCGCTCACATCGATGCCATACTCCTTGAAATAGGGAGACAACAGCTCGCGCCACGCCGCTTCACGCTTGGCATCGACGCTGGGCGGAGGGTGGCAGAAGAAATTGACGTTGAAGGGCGCATCGGTCCGGGCACGAATTGCCGCCAATTCGGCCCGCATGGCATCCACGGTGAGCATCGCACAGGGCAACGAGCCCAGTCCCCCGGCGCTCGACACGGCGATCGCCAGCTCGCTCCCCTGAGAGCCTGCCATCGGGGCCTGAATGACCGGCAGCCGAATCCCGAACAGTTCCTGCAGCCTCAACGTACCTCCGCTGCCATTCTACTGCGATTGACTCCGCCGCACCGGAAGGTATTTTGTGAGCTTCGCGCCGGAGAGGATAGGGGCAGTGCCAGACACCATTCTTGTTCGAAGCTTTCTATCGCACGCGTGAGCACACCGCCGACCATCGCCGGCCACGCGGCAGTTTTCGATGCGTCGGGGCAATTGCTGCCCTGGACTTCCTGGACCGCGGCGCTGGATCGGGAAATGAAATTCTACCAACAGTGCCCGCTCGATCACGGTTATCCGCGCTTTGCTTGCGAGACGTTTCTGGACGCCGGCTGGACGCCCAGTGCGGAACGCACCGATATCATACCGTCGACGCAAAACGGCATGGGAATCCTCTCGTACCTTAAATATCATGGGTGGCGCGGCGAGCAGCAGCCCGCATGGCTCGTCACTGCGCGCCTGCTGGGCGATTACCTCGTGGGCGAAGTGCTCACGCCGCGTACCGGCAAATATCCGGCATTCACGCGCTCCACCGGCAAGCGAGCCCAATTCCCGCAGCCGGCCGACTGCGGTTCGCAATCGGATCGGCCGTATGAGATCCAACCGGATAAGGGCGGGATAGCCGGCTATGCGCTGGTGCTGCTCTTCGAGGCCACCGGCGAGGCGAAATATCTGGCGCAGGCGCTGCAAAATGCGCGCGTGCTGGCGGCGAATCAGCAGAACGGCGACGACGCCCACTCGCCCTGGCCGTTTCGCGCGGACTACCGCAGCGGCGAGGGCCGCGGGCCGATCTCCGGCAACATGACCTATATATTGCGCCTCTACGATTTGCTCACCGCGCACGGCTACGGCGAATTCGCGGCGCCGCGGCGCGCGCTATGGCATTGGATCAAGGAGTACCAGATTCCGAGCGCCGCCGCTGGCGGCGCGTTGTTCGCGCAGTTCTTCGAAGACCACGACACGGCCACCAATCGCAGCGCCTGGGCGCCTTTGAATCTTGCACGCTACCTGCTCGAGAAAAGGGACGCCCTTGACGGTGACTGGCTGACTGACTGCGGACTGCTGATCGATTTCGTGCGCGCAAACTTCACGCACCGCGAAGTTGGCGTGGTGGTATGCCATGAGCAGGATGAGGACCACCAAGCGTGGGGCGGCGTGAACTCGACTTACGGCGCGGTCCTAGCGCTGTATGCACGGGCGGTCGACTCGCAGATTTTGGCCGGTGAAGCGCGCCAGGCGCTGAACTTCACGCTCTACTCGATCGATGAGCAAGGCCGGCCCCGCGATCTACCGCAAAGTCCGCAGCCAGGGGGCTGGCAGGAGGACGCGCATACCGATGTCATCCACAACTACGTCGAAGCGTTGCGCGCATTTCCGCATTGGGGAAACAGCCATGTCGCTGCCCGGGATCTGTTGAGTTCAGACGGGGGTTTTTAGAAGCGCCGCCATGAGCGCGGAGGTGGCCGCATCCGTTTCGCCGAACCGCAAACCGGCGCGGAATCGGCCGTCGTGCATGGCCACGCAGTAGCGCACCTCGGCTTGTATGTGAAATGCCCGGCTCTCGCCGCAGGCTTCCAGTTCCAGATCGATGAGGCATGGTTGCCCGTGCGCGAGCTCAAACGGCACCGTGATGCTGGCGCCCGCGCGCGACATATCTACGGTATGCCCCGGCAGCACCGACATTCCCGGCACCGTCACTCTGGCGTGAATCGCGACCGACTTGCGCTCGTAATTGCGGCGTTCCACCGATGCCCGCTGCACCAATTCGTCGCCGCAATACTCGTGCGATTCGATCAAGCTTTCCGCAGCGATCCTGCTCATGGGCTTTCTCCTGGCGCAGCATGTCCACGGGAAATGGTAGCCGATGCCGTGCCCCGGCGACGCCTGCAACTGTGAACTGGCGCGCGCTTTCAAACGTCGACGCCACAAGATGTCAAATGGCCGAGGCGCGCCGGCGGCGCCGCAGGCCGCGGCCGGAGCCTGTCCGGGCATTCCGGGCGGTTGCTAGCCCGCCATCACCAGCCGACTCATGGCGGCGAATGCCGGCTGCGTGACCGGGTCATTCGCCGCGCTGGAAGCAACGGGATGAGAACAAAATCGCGCGATCACCAATTCGGCCTTGGGGGCGATGTACAGGCGCTGGCCATGGATGCCGCGCCCCTCGAACACGCCTAGCGGGTTGTGCGACACCCACCACATGTTGCGGTAGGAGTAGCCCGGCAACAGCGTGTAGCCGGCCATGGCAAATTTGGCCGGATCCGAGCCGCGCCGAATATCGGCAACGACTTGCGCCGGGATGAGCTGTTTGCCGTGCCGGGCGCCCTCGCATCGCATGAGCTCGCCGAAGCGGCACAGATCCCGCAGGCTTGCGCTCAATCCGGCGCCGCCCATCGCGACGCCGCTGGTATCGACCGTCACGCAGCCGTCCTCTTCGCAGCCGATTTGCGACCAGATCCGCCGGCTCAGCAGGTCGGGCAGCGCGACACCGGTCACGCGCTTCATCACCCAGCACATGACTTCCGTGTTGACGGTCTTGTACGCAAAGGCGGCGCCGTGCGCGCCTTCCTTGCGCAGCGTGCGCAGATATTCGTAGAAATTCTCAGGTCCGGTGTAATCCGGACCACGCGGGCGCAAGCCCCCCGCGCGCCCATAGTCCCAGATATGGGCCTTGGGATCCGCATACAACTCGGAATATTCCACGCCGACCTGCATGTCGAGCACCTGGCGCAGCGACGCATCTTCATAAGCGGTACCGATCATTTCCGGCAAGTAGTGCGACACCGTCCTGGTCTCATCCAGCGCGCCTTCGTGAATCAGGGCGGCGCAAAGCGTGGCCGCGTAGGATTTGGTGATCGAAAAACAGGCATGCGGACGCTGTTCCTGCAGCGCGCCGAAGTAGCGCTCATAGATTCGCCGGCCGCGATGCAGGACCACAATGCCGTCCGTGTAGGTGTGCTTGAGTGATTGCGCCCACGTGAGCTTGCGGCCATGCAAATCCACGAATGCCAGCGCGTCGATCGAGGCTTCGAGGCCGGGCGGCGCCATGCCAAGATCGCTCGGCACGCCCGCGCCGCGCCAAACCGCGGCCGTCGGCGCGAGCTCGCGCATATGCGACAGCGTCCAACGAATCTGCGGAAATTCCAGGAACTTGTCATCCTGGAAACGGATCAGTTTTGCCGGCGCCGGCGGCGAGCCCTGCATCCAGCCCAAGGCAACCGGATCCGACGCATCGGCGTCGGGATATTCGACGCCGTCAATCTCGACTATTCCGCTCTTCATGGCTCTTCCCGCAAACCCGTGGTGGACTCGAAGACTGCACAGTTGACGGCGCATCCGCAAGCGAGGCTTTTGGCGCGCGCCGCAGGACTTGAGGCACAATGCCCCATGAATTACCGCCACATCTACCACGCAGGCAACTTTGCCGACGTCGCAAAACACGTCGGACTGCTGTACTGCCTGAATGCGCTGAAACGCAAGGATGCGGCGTTTTTCGTGCTGGACAGCCATGCGGGCCGCGGTTTTTACGACCTGCAGGCGCCGGAGGCGCAGAAGTCCGGCGAAGCGCAACGCGGCGTGCAGCGCTTGATCGTCAACGCCCTCGGGAGCCGATTCCTTGCCGAGTACCTCACCGCGATACGCGCGCGGCGCGGCAAACGGCTGCCGCGCTATCCCGGCTCGCCCGCCTTGATTGCGCAAGCTCTGCGACCGCAGGACCGCGCGCTGTTCGTGGAGCTGTTGCCCGCAGAAGCCCGCGCGTTGGTGCGCGAGATCGAATCCTTGGGAAGGGTTCGAACGCAGATCGAGGATGGTTATGCGGCGCTCAAGGCATTCCTGCCGCCCGAGGAACGCCGCGGACTGGTGCTGATCGATCCACCCTACGAAAGCCTCGATGAACTCAAGCTGATGCTGCAGGCATTTGCCGAGGCTTATCGCCGCTGGCCGCGCGGAGTCTATTTGATGTGGTATCCCATTCGCTCAGCGACGCAGCGCAGGATGGTGCACGCGCGGTTCGAGGCGCTGCAAATTCCCAAAATGCTCACTGCCGATCTCGCCGTTCATCCGGACGATGCCGGATTGGGGCTCGCGGGAAGCGGCCTCATGATCGTCAATCCGCCCTACGGCGCGGACCAATACCTTCGCGATGCCTACGGCGCGATTCACCAAGCCCTCGCCGTGGCCGGCGCAGGCTACGTCGAAGTCGCGCGCCTGACACCGGAGCGAATGGCAGAATAGGGCATGCTTGCCGGAGGATAAGCCTATGGATAGAAAATCATTGCGCGAGCGGCTCGCGAAACTGCATGCCGAACTGGCCAAGGCGCATCAAGAAGATCCCGCGACGCGGCAATCGCTCGGCGCGATCCTGCCGGATGTCCAACGCATGGTCGATGAGCCGCCGGGCCCCGCGGCCCAATCGATGTACCAGTCTCTGCCTGAGCGCCTGGAGCGGGTTGCAGTTCAATTTGAAGCCGGGCACCCAACCCTGGCGGCGAGCGCTCGGCGGCTCATCGACCTGCTGAACGAGGTGGGCATTTAGCAAACCTTCAGTCTCAGCGAGTCCAGACGATCGAATCGTCGACACGCGCGGCAATGCGTTGGATTTCGCCGCTGCCCACCGTTGCGTCGCGCATGAGCACGGCGATGCTGCCATGGCCCGGCACGGGCACGATGGTTCCGCGATAGCCCTCATGGTCGAATTGCATCGGCCTGCGCACGGACTCATGTACCAGCACCATCACCGTCACCGGACCTACCGGCGTTTGCACCACCAGATGCGGCACCCGATATCCACGGAATGAACAGCTGCTGGCGTAGCTGACGATACCCGCATCGGGCTTCAGGCGAAGCTTCGAGTCCTTCAGCACATCGTGCAATTCGGATTGCGCCACGGCCTCGGTGCGCCGCCACGCTTCCGGCTCTCCGGCCATGTGCGCGACCACGGCGGCGGCAAGGCTGCGCTGCGGCAGCGTAAGCCAGACGCTGCCGGCGATGGCAACCCCGAGCAGAACGCTCGCCGCGATGGCCATCCAGCGGCGCGGCGCGCGGGTCGCACCGAGGGGCCTGGCCTCGAAGGACATGGCCGCGGCGGAAGCCGGAAACCCTGCGCGCAAGGCGCGTTCGAGCCGCGATTCAAATCTCAACAGCCGTTCGGTGAATTCGCGGCACTCGGCGCAAGCCTCGCGATGCGCGCGCAGCTCCGGATCCGTGCGCTGCGGATCGGCCAGCATCGCGGACCGGTAATCTACGTGTTCCATCATTCCTGCGGGTCCAATGTCGTATCCTCACCGCAGGCCGCACGCAATTGCCGGCGCGCACGGTGCAAGCGGGTCAGCACCGCAGGTCCCGAGAGATTCAGTTCGCGCGCGATCTCGGCGGTCGAATACCCCATCAAGACCTGCAGGACGAGCGGCTCGCGATATTCATCGGACAACCGCATGATGGCGGCACGCACGTCGCTGATGTCTTGGTCCTCGGCGGCGGCCAGCATCGGCTCCTCTTTGGCGATCAGTTCGTCGACATCCACCGTCGCGAAGCGCTTGCGTTCGAAGGTGCGGGCGTATTCGCGGCGGATGATGGTCAGAAGCCAGGGTTTGGCCGCGCTCTCATCCAGCAAGGAATCCTGCGCCTTCCAGGCCCGCAGCATGCTTTCCTGGACGACATCCTCGGCCAAGGCCCGGTCGCGGGACAGCCAAAAGGCGAAGCGCAGCAGGTCCGGGCGCAGCGACTGGCATAGCGCCTGAAACCGCGTGCGTCTCCGAATTCCGCCAGCCTCATCGTTCATGTATGAATCAAAACCGCGCTTGAGGTATCGTGATCGCAATACTACCGCGTTAGACGCGCCGCGCCGACGCTCAAATGTGCCGGCTGGGCACGGACTTGGGCTTTTCACGGCGGCAAACTGTGTGATAGGAGTCACATCTAGATGACCGGATTGGGCGGCGTTTCATTTCCAAAGACCCGCATGCGGCGCATGCGGCGCGACGAGTTTTCGCGCCGTTTGATGCGTGAGACGCGCTTGAGCGTCGACTCGCTGATCTATCCGATTTTCGTGGTCGAGGGCCGCGGCGATCGTCAGCCCGTGGCCTCGATGCCCGGCATCGAGCGGCTGTCGGTCGATGAGTTGCTGCGCGAATGCGCAGCTTTGGTCCGGCTCAAGATTCCGGCGATCGCGCTGTTCCCGTTTACCCCGGAGGCCAAGAAAACCCTGGACGCGCGTGAGGCCTGGAATCCGCAGGGCATCGCTCAAGTTGCCGTCAGGGCCGTCAAGAAGGAGTTCCCGCACCTGGGCGTGATCACCGATGTCGCGCTCGATCCCTTCACCACGCACGGACAGGACGGCATCATCGACGAGCATGGGTACGTGATGAACGACCTGACGGTCGAGTCACTGGTGCGCCAGGCTCGCTCGCATGCCGATGCCGGCGCCGACATCGTGGCGCCGTCCGATATGATGGATGGGCGCATCGGCGCGATCCGCGCCGCCTTCGAGACGGCAGGTTTGGTGCACATGCGCATTCTGGCCTACGCCTCCAAGTACGCGTCCAACTTCTACGGCCCGTTTCGCGACGCCGTCGGTTCGGCGGCCCAGCTGGCAGGCGGCGGCAAACACACCTATCAAATGGACGTCGGCAATTCCGACGAGGCGTTGCGCGAAGTGGCGCTCGATATCAGCGAAGGCGCCGACATGGTCATGGTCAAACCGGGCCTGCCGTATCTGGACATCGTGCGGCGTGTCAAGGATGAGTTCGGCATGCCCACGTTGGTCTACCAGGTGAGCGGCGAATACTCGATGATCATGGCCGCCGCGGGCAACGGTTGGCTGAACGAGCGAGCGGTCGCACTGGAAGCACTGATGTGCATCAAGCGCGCCGGCGCCGACGCCATTTTGACCTATTTTGCCAAACGTGCGGCGGAGTGGATTGCCAAGGAGCCTGTCTGAGCTCGAGCGTGGGGTCAGAAGCGCCGGATCAGTATGGGGTCGCCGGTCATCCGATCTCCCATAGCTGGTCGCCCTTCATTCACGGCATGTTTGCCAAGGCCACGGCCCAAAAATTGGCCTATCGGCTCTTCGACATCCCGCCCGAAAATTTTCGCGGCGAGGCGCTGCGCTTGTTTGCCGACGGCCTCAAGGGCTTGAACGTCACCCTGCCCCACAAGCAGGCGGCAGCAGAACTGGTGAATGAGCTTACGCCGCGGGCGGAACGGGCCAAAGCGGTCAACACCATCGCGTTTTTCGAGCAGACCTCGCTGTTGGGCGACAACACCGACGGCTTGGGATTGCTGGCTGATCTGGAGAACAACTTAGGCGTAGCCCTCACGGGCAAGCGCGTGCTCATTCTCGGCGCCGGCGGCGCGGTTCGCGGCGTCCTCGGCTCATTGATGGATCGGGAATTGCGCGAAGTGGTGATTGCCAACCGCACGCCCGACCGCGCCCGCAAGCTCGCCGCGGAATTTGCCGATTTGGGCGAGATTTCCGGCTGCGGCTTCGCCGAGGTGGAGGGTCCACCCTACGATCTCATCATCAACGCCACATCGGCGAGCTTGCAGGGAGAGATGCCGCAGATGCCGGCGGGGCTGGTGAGCGAAGAGAGCATTTGTTACGACATGGCGTATGGCCGCGGACAAACCCCGTTTACACTGTGGGCAAAGTCCCTGCATGCGGCGCGCACCACCAAGGGCTGGGGAATGCTGGTCGAACAGGCCGCTGAGTCATTTTTGCTCTGGCGCGGAATACGGCCCGACACGGGACCGGCGCTCGAGGCGCTGGCGCAGCACGCCTAGGCGCAGCGTCGCCGGGGTACCGCCATCAGCGCATCGTGACCAATTCTTCCGCACTCGTCGGGTGTATGGCCACCGTATCGTCGAAATCCGTCTTCGTGGCGCCCATCCGAATCGCCACCGCAAATCCCTGCAGCATTTCGTCGGCACCCAATCCTAAGATGTGGCAGCCGACGATGCGCTGCTCGGATCCCACGCAAACCAGTTTCATGTCGGTGTGAGTCTTGCGCGTCGTCAGCGCGTGATACATCGGCGTGAAATCGGCAACGTACACCTTCACCGCGTCGCCGTGCCGGGCGCGCGCCTCCGCTTCGGTTGCACCCACGGTGCCGATCGGCGGGTACGTGAAAATCACCGTCGGGATCAGGTCGTAGTCCAAGTGCCGCTTGAGCTGGCCGCCAAACAGCCGGTCGCTCAAGCGCCGGCCCGCGGCTATGGCCACCGGCGTCAGGGCCGCGCGTCCGGTGACATCGCCGATCGCATAGACACCCGCCACATTGGTGTTTTGATAAGCATCGGTGATGATGCAGTTGCCGGCATCGATGGCGACGCCCGCCGCGTGCAGATCAAGGCTCGCTACATTGGCTTCTCTGCCGATGGCCCACAGCACGCAATCGAAGCCGGCAAATTCGCGCCCGTCGGCTGCCACCAGGGTTCTACTGCCCGCCACGTCGCGCACGGCGGCCAGCGTCGCCCGTTCATGAACGATCATGCCCTGGGCGCGAACTTCCCGCATCAAGGAGTTGCCCAGCATCGCATCGAAGTTCGTCAACAGGCGATCCTTACGGATGAACTGCTCCGTTTGGCTGCCGAGCTCCTGAAAGGATGCGGCCAGCTCGCAGGCGATGTAGCCGCTGCCGACCACGGCAACCCGCCGCGGCCGCGCCTCGAGGTCAAAAAATCCGTCCGAGCTGATGCCGAGCTCGGCGCCGGGGATTGGCGGCAGCATCGCCTTGCCGCCCGTCGCGATCACCACATGGCGCGCGCTCAAGCGTCTTGCGTTCACTTCCACGGTGTGTGCATCCAGGAAACGGGCTGCTCCGCGGATATACGCCACACCCTTGGCCGCCAGGTTGCGTTCATAGATGTGGTTCAGGCGCAGCACGTAGGCATCGCGCTTGCGCTTGATTTGCGCCCAGTCGTTCTCGCCCACTGTGACGTCGAAGCCATAGTCATTCGCATCCTGCAGGCTCAAGGCGACGCCGGCCGCATTCCACATGACTTTCTTGGGGACGCATCCGACGTTCACGCAGGTCCCTCCCAGGCGGTGTGGTTCGATGACCGCCGCCTTGGCGCCGAACTCGGCCGCGCGCTGCGCGCAGGCGAGGCCGCCGCTGCCGCCACCGATGCTGATGAGATCGAACGCTTGGTCGGACACGATGGAGTTCATCCTCTGGAGGCTCGGCGGGTGCCCATGATACGTGTTCGCCTGCCATACTGCCCGTGGCCGGATGGCGGCGCGCGTCTGCTAGAATCGCCGGGTGCACAATCCACTTCTAGAACTCGGCGCACTGCCTGATTTCGGGCGTATCGAGCCGCGCCATGCGCGTCCCGCCCTCGAAGCGGTGCTGGCGGAGAATCGCGCGCGCCTTGCGGCGCTGACGACGCAAGACAATCCGACGTTCGCCTCGCTGGTGGTGCCGGTCGAGGAGCTGAGCTACCGTTTGAGCCGCGTGTTCAGCCCGATATCGCATCTGAATGCCGTTGCCAACTCCGCGCCGATGCGCGAGGCGTACAACGAATGCGTGCCGCTGCTCACCGAATATTCATCGGAGCTCGGGCAGAACCAGGCGCTGCAAGCCGCCTATGCACAGGTGCTGAAGCGGGAGGGCGATGCGCTGGATCCCTCGCAGCGCAAACTCCTCGAAAATGCGTTGCGCGATTTCCGGCTGGCCGGAGTCGATCTGCAGACCGATCAAAAGACCCGCTATCGCGAAGTGGCGCAGCGCCTGGCGCACCTGGCAACCAAGTTCTCCGAAAACGTGCTCGATGCGGGGCGCGCTTATACGCGCAGCGTGACCAACAGCGCGGAACTGGCCGGTCTGCCGAGCAATGCCATCGACCGCGCCGCGGCCGATGCGCGCGAAGCAAATCAAGCGGGGTGGCTGTTCAAGCTCGATCAGCCCACCTACATGACCATCATGTCCAGCGCCGAAAATGCACAGCTGCGCCGCGACCTCTACGAGGCCTGGATCACCCGGGCCTCGGAACTGGGCCCGAGCGCGGGACGCTTCGACAACTACGGCATCATCGCGCAGATCCTGCCGCTGCGCGACGAGCTGGCGAAGCTGCTGGGATTTCCCAATTTTGCCGACTACGCGCTGGCCACGCGCATGGCCAAGAGCAGCAAGCAGGTGCTGGCCTTTCTCGACGACCTGGCGCGGCGCTGCCGGCCGGCGGCGCGCGAGGAATTCCTGGCGCTGGAGGAGTTTGCCGGCCGCAAGCTCGACGCCTGGGACATGGCCTACTACGGCGAGCGGCTGCAAGAGAGCCGCTACAAGGTCTCCCAGGAGGCGCTGCGTCCGTATTTTCCGCTGCCGAAAGTCCTGGACGGCTTGTTCATGCTGACGCAGCGGCTCTATGGCATCAGCGTTCGCGAACGTACCGATGTCAGCGTCTGGCATCCGACCGTGCGCTTCTATGACCTGCTCGACAAGGATCAACGCATCGTGGCCGGCTTCTTCCTCGATCCGTATTCGCGCGCCGAAAAGCGCAGCGGCGCCTGGATGGACGAGTGCGTGATCGCCAAGGCGCTGCCGTCGGGCACGGCGTTGCCCGTGGCCCAGCTGGTTTGCAACTTTACCGCTCCGGTGGGCCCGCAACCGTCGCAACTGACGCACGATGAGGTGATCACGCTGTTCCACGAATTCGGGCATGGGCTGCATCACATGCTCACGCGGGTGGCCTATCCCAGCATTGCAGGCATCAACGGCGTCGCGTGGGATGCGGTGGAGCTGCCGAGCCAATTCATGGAAAACTTCGTCTGGCGCGCCGAGGTGTTGCCGCTGATTTCCGCGCACGTCCACACCGGGGAGCCTTTGCCGGTTGATATGCTGCAGCGCCTGCTGGGCACGCGTACCTTCAACGCGGCGCTCGATACATTGCGGCAGATCGAGCTCGCGACGTTCGACTTCGAGTTGCACGCCAACTTCGATCCCCAGGTGGGCGCGAATGTGGCTGCAACGCTCGCGTCCGTGCGGCGCCGGGTGGCGGTCGTGCCGCCGGCGCCGTTCAACCGCATGCCCGCCAGCTTCGCGCATATATTTGCAGGCGGCTACGCGGCCGGCTACTACAGTTACAAATGGGCCGAGGTGCTGGCGGCCGATGCGTTCGAAGCCTTCGACGAAGCCGGTGTTTTCGACGCCAAGACGGCAGCGCGCTTTCGCGAGTCCATCCTCAGCAGAGGCGGCAGCGTCGATGCCATGGACGCGTTTGTCCACTTTCGCGGGCGCCAGCCCGATGTTCGGCCGCTGCTGAAGCAGACCGGAATCGCGGCGTGAAGTGGCGGGCCGCGCTGCCGCTGGCGCTGCTGTCGATGCCGGGCGTGGCCGCCACCGCCTATGTGAGCGATGAACTGGTGCTCGGCGTCTACGCCGAGCAAAGCAGCCAAGGCCCGCGCCTCGCCACGCTGCATTCGGGAACCAGCCTCGAGACTCTGGGGCAAAATGGGGATTTCACCCAGGTTCGATTGAGCGACGGCACGACCGGCTGGGTGAAGTCGGCGTTCTTGACCAGCAAGGAGCCCGCCGTGGTTCGCGTCAAACAGCTCGAGGAGGAACTCGATCGCAGCCGAGCGACCACGCCGGCGCTGGCCGAAGCGGCCGCACGCCGCGAGGTGGAGCGATTGCAGTCGGAGCTTGCTGCAAAGCAAGGCGAGTTGGACGCGGCCCGAGCCGCCAGCTTAACCCCGGTAATCGCCTCACCGCCGGCGTTGGGCACGCTGGCGGCGATCCAGGCGGCCGCGGCAGTGCGCTGGCCGGCGATCGCCGCCAGCTCCGTGGCGGTCGGATTGGCGGTCGGGTTCTGGCTGGGCTACGCGACCCTCGCGCGGCGGGTACGCAACAAATTCGGGGGAATCAAAGTTTACTAAATCCCGCATTTTCCGGTCCGGCGGTTGACTTAATACCGTGAGCTGCGCCCCAAAGGAGAAACAGGCACGTGGCGCCCCCGGCCGGTAGCGCCTAAACTCTCCTTGATGTACGACCTCAGACGTAACGATTACGACGTCGCGAACTCCGTTCAAGTCAGCTCCACCGCTGCGGTCAGCGCCGCGGTCCGTGAACTGTTCACCAGCGCGTGGCCGGCCGAGTACTTCGAGAAGGTCGCGGTTGCCTTCGAGGACTTCGACAAGCTTTTTACCGGCCGCATGCCGGGTTATCACGGCGTCGACACGCTTTATCACGATCGCCAGCACTCGCTCGACATGACCCTCGCCATGGCACGGCTTCTGGTCGGCTATGAGCGCAGCGTCGACAGCCGTGTGCGCTTCGGCGGCGAACGCGCCGGTATGGCGCTGGTCACGTCGCTGTTTCATGATGCCGGCTATATTCGAGAGTTCGACGATCGCCAGCACACCAATGGCGCGGAGTTCACGCTATATCATGTGACGCGCAGCGCGCGCTTTCTCGCACGCTATCTGCCGAGCATCGGCATGGAAACCTGGGTGCCGGTAGCCACGCGGATCGTTCATTTTACCGGCTACGAAATCAAGCTCAACAAGATTCAACTCGCCGATCCGAAGGATCGGAAGCTGGGGCATCTGCTCGGCACCGCGGATTTGATCGCGCAAATGGCGGATCGCTGCTATCTCGAGAAATGCCGCGATCGGCTCTATCCGGAATTTGTCCTGGGCGGAATCGCCGCCACCACCGGCATCGACGGCTCGCTCAACGTCCGCTACAGCTCCGGATTGGACCTATTGCGCCAAACGCCCCAGTTTGTGCGGGAAACATTCGTCGCGCGCCTCGAAGGCGAGTTCGAACACGCCTACCGCTACGTCGAATGCTTGTTCGGCGGTAAAAATCCCTATCTTGAGGCCATCGAGCGCAACGTGGGTTATCTGCACCGCGTGCTGCGCACCGAGCGGTGGCCGATGCTCCGCCGCAATCCGCCGCTCTTTACCTCCGGAGACACGCAGATCAATCAGGTTCGCGGCCTGATGCTGAATCGGCTGAAGGAGATCTGGGCTTGAGGCCCGGGAGCCCCTAAGGTAGATCGATCGCCGCCACATAGCGCGCGTGCAGCTCATCCAGACGATCAAGAACCACGTCCTTGCCCAATAACGGCGCGGCTAAAATGGCCGCTCGCAATACGTCCGGACTCAAGCGGCGCCGCGCCATTTCCGCGATTGGCGCAAAGCTGCAATGCCAGGGCTCGGGTTGCACGCCTGAGCGTACGCCCCGAAAGGGACGAAAGAACCCGAAGCGCGCGGCGTGGTTCGTCAGCCAGACGTCCAGCGCGGCGAGCGGTCCGCCCGGGGCGAACTCCGCCCGGGTCAGCTCGATTCGATAGCCTGCCTCGGTCGCCTTGCCGTCAACCAGGTCCAGCTCCGTGCCCCAGTGATGGCGACTCGCGCCCGGCAGCGCCGACCACAGCAAAATGGCCTCGATGCGTTCCCACGGCGTCAAGGCAGCGGCGTCGAGCCTTGCTCCCGCGGCGTCGTGCATCGGACGCTCGCCGCTGAATTTGCCGTTCCAAATTGCGAGCTGGCGGGCGAAATCGCGGAAGCTGCTCACGGGTTTAAGGTCGATGCCGTCCGCGCGGGCGGCGCGGCGCAAATTCAAAAACGGCGTCACCGCCTGGGCGTGCAGCTGACACTCCGGATCGGCAACGGCGGCAATATGCGTGCGTGCGTTGCCGGTCAACTCAGCAGGGTTCACGAGGCCACACCGCGGGCGGAGGCAAACTCGGCCACCTGGTCGAACACACGGGCAAGAATCCCCACCTCTTGGGCGCCGGATATCGTGTACTGGCCGTCGAATACGTAAGTCGGAACGCCGGTGATACCGAGCACGGCCGCGTGACGTTCCGCCGCCACAACACCATCCTGGCCCACCCTCAATATCAACGCGTTGCGGGCCGCCGCGGCGCTCAAGCCCGCCTCGCTGGCCAACCGCACCAGTTCGTCGAGGTCGCCGATGTCGCTGCCCTCCTCGAAATAGGCGCTCATGATTCGATCCGTGACCGCAGCTTGGAGTCCGAAGCGCGCCGCGTGGGCGATCAACAGATGCGAGCGGCGAGTATTGGGGATGCGGCCGATCAGGTCGAAGCGGAAATGAATGCCGCTGGCCTCCCCGAGACGCTCGAGCTCGGCATGGCTCTGCTCCAACCGCGCTTGGTCCGGCATTCTGGCGGCCATGTACGTTTCACGGTCGACGCCCTCGACCGGCACGTCGGAATTGAGCTCGAAAGGCCGCCACGTCACCACGGGTTCGTAATGGGGACGCGCCGCGACCGCGAGGTCGAAGCGTCGCTTCCCTAAATAACACCAGGGACACACGGTGTCGGAGTAGATATCAATGCGCATAGAAACCGGCCATGAGCCTCGATTGTACCCTCGCCCCTTATGGGGGTTGGCCTGAACAGGTATGATTATCGTATGGCACGAAGCCTCAAAACGAGCTATTTGCTGCTTGCCTTAGGGGTAAGCACGGTGCTCGCGCTGATTCTCGGCGGACTCGCGTACTACGAGCATCGCGTCACGACGGCCGACGCCAATCAGCTCACCTACACCACGGTCGAACAGAAGCTGGAGTCTGATCTTCGGGCCCGCGCCAGATCTTTGAGCAACATCACGAGTACTTCGCTCGCTCCGGCGCTGAAAGCCGGCAACACGAGCGCGGCGGCCGCTATTGCCGCCAGACTTCTCGACGAGCCCGACATCGAGCGAGTCGAGGTCTGGGGCCTGCACGACGACATTCTTTATTCCGGCAGCAATCCTCTGGCCCGGCCCACCAGCTCCGGCCCGTTCGTCCTGCGGACCGAGGTGGAACGCGCGGGGATTCTCGAAATTTGGGTGAGCCGCGCTGAAATGCAGGACACCTTGTCCAGCATTCGCTCGCAATTGCTGAGCAATCAGGGAATTCAGACCAAGCGCATTCGCGGGGTATTCACCGTCATCACGGTGCCGCTGTTCATCATGGGGCTGCTGGGCGCCTGGCTCATCGCGCGCAGGCTCTCCGGCCCGATCGCGGCGCTGGTGAAGAGCGCCGATCGAATCGGCGACGGCGACTACACCCGGCCTCTCGCGGTCGTGCGGCGCGACGAACTCGGCGACCTGCAATTTGCGCTCGAGCGCATGCGCCAGAACCTGAACGAAACAACGATCACCAAGAATTACCTGAACACCGTTCTCAACAGCCTGAGCGACGCGGTGTTCGTGACTTCGCCGCAGGGCATCGTCAAGAGCTGCAATGAAGCCGCGCAATTGCTGCTGGGCCGTTCCTCCGAGGAGTTGGTCGGCAAGCCGTTGCTCGGCTTCATCGATGAGGTGCATCGCAACGCGTTCGACCCGACGCATTCCGCGCAGGAAGCGCGCGAGACCGTGCTGCGCACGGCCAGCGGCCAGACCATTCCGGTTTCCATGGCAAGCTCGGCCATCGATTCGGAAGATCCGCAGTTCCAGGGCAACATCTACGTCGCGCGCAACATCACGGAGCGCAAGCGCGCCGAACGCCGTATCCGCTACCTGGCGCGCTACGACACGCTCACCAAGATGCCGAATCGCATGCAGTTCCAGCACTTGCTGCAGCAGGCGATCGCCCGCGCGCGGCGCAATCAGCGCTCGCTCGCGTTGTTGTACCTGGATTTGGACCGCTTCAAGGAGGTCAACGACACCTTTGGCCACGCGGCGGGCGATCGAACCTTGGAGATCTTGAGCGAGCGGCTGACGCGTAATTTGAGCAAGGATGCAGTGATTGGCCGGCTCGCGGGCGATGAGTTCGCCATGTTTATCGACGATTTGCCGGTGGATACCGACAACCGCACGTCCCTCGGAACCCTGGCGCGGACGCTGCTCGATGAAATAAGCCGGACCTTCTATGTCAACCAGCAGGAGGTTTATCTGACCGCCAGCGCCGGCATCGCGATTTGCCCTCACGACGCCGAAAACGTGATCGATCTGATCCGCAATGCCGATGCGGCGATGTATCACTCGAAGCAAAACGGCGGCAACTCCTGCGCGTTCTACGTTCCCAGCATGAATGCCGCGGCGGTCGAGCGCCTCATGCTGAAGAGCAAGCTGCGGCGCGCGCTGGAGCGCGACGAGCTGGTGATCCTCTACCAATCAAAGGTGGACCTGCGTACCGGGCGCGTGGTCGGTGCCGAGGCGCTGCTGCGCTGGCGCCTGCCCGGTTACGGCGACATTTCGCCGTCGCACTTCATTCCCCTCGCCGAGGAAACCAGTTTGATTTTGGATATCGGCGAGTGGGTGTTGAACCGCGTCTGCTCCGACTATCGAGAATGGCAGAAAGTGGTGCCGCAGCCCGGGCGGATTGCGATCAATCTTTCCTTGCGGCAACTCAAGCAGGCAAGCTTCATCTCTCGCTGCCGCAGCGTGTTTCGCAAGCATGGCGTATCGCCGACCTGCTTCGAACTAGAGGTCACCGAAACCACCTTGATGACCGACCCGAAGCGCACGATCGGCCTGCTGAATGAGCTCTATGCCATGGGTTTGAGCCTCGCCATCGATGATTTCGGCACGGGCTATTCCTCGCTCTCGGCCCTGCAGCAGTTTCCCATCGGCACATTGAAGATCGACCAGTCTTTCGTGCGCGATGTCGCGGTGGACACGAATGACGCCGCCATCGTGCGCACCATCATCGACATGGGCAGAAGCCTTGACCTCGAGGTCATCGCCGAAGGCGTCGAGGAAGCCGAGCAGCTCGAATTCCTGCGCACCCACGGCTGCTACTACGCGCAAGGACGCCTGTTCGGCGACGCCATGGAAGCCAATAAGCTGCTGGGCATCCTCGCCGGCCAGGAAGGCGGCACGCCGCATCACGGCAATCTGTGTGCGCCGACCGTGCTCCGGCCGGTGCGTCTCTCCTCCTAAAGCTCGATGCTGAGCGCGAGAGATCTCACGCTGCGGCGCGGCCCGCAGCCGCTCTTCGAGCGGGTTGATTTCACTGTCTATCGCGGCAGCAAGGTTGGCATCACCGGGGCCAATGGCACGGGAAAGTCGAGCCTGTTTGCGGCGATCTTGGGTGAACTCGGCCCCGATCGCGGCGCCATCGACCTGCCGGCAGCCATAAAAACAGCACATGTCGAGCAGGAGATCGCCGCAAGTCCGCGGCCCGCGATCGAGTTCGTACTGGACGGAGACGCCGAGCTGCGCCACGTGCAGCTTGCCATCGCGGACGCGGAACGCGATGCCGCGATGGCGCTTGCCGAGCTCTATGCCGAGTTGGAGGCCATCGACGGCTATCGGGCGAAAGCCCGCGCCGCGGCCATCATGCATGGCCTCGGATTCAAGACGGCGGATCATGAGCGTCCCGTCGCGGAATTTTCCGGGGGCTGGCGGGTGCGCCTCGCCATGGCGCGCGCCCTGTGTTCGCGCGCGGAGCTGTTGCTGTTGGATGAACCCACCAACCACCTGGACCTCGACGCCATCGTCTGGCTGGAGCAGTGGCTTACTGCCTACGCCGGCACGCTGCTGATGATTTCGCATGACCGCGAATTCCTGGATGCCATCATCGATCGCGTATTGCACATCGAGAATCGAACCGTTCGCGCGTATGCCGGCAACTATTCGCAATTCGAGCAGAAGCGCGCCGAGGAGCTCGCGCTTAAGTCCGTCCTGCACGCCCGGCAGGTGCAGCGCATCGCGCAGATCACGGCGTTCGTGAATCGATTTCGCGCCTCCGCCACGAAATCGCGCCAGGCCCAGAGCCGCCTGAAAATGCTGCAGCGGATGGAGCGCATCGTCCCGGCGCACGTCGACAGTCCGTTCGAATTCGAGTTTTCGAAGCCGCTGAAGACGCCGCGGCCGCTCATTACCGTGGAGGACGGCGTGTGCGGCTACGACGGCCTGCCGATCGTCGGCGGCATCAATGTGTCGATCGGACCGCTGGATCGCATCGCGCTGCTGGGGCCGAACGGCGCGGGCAAATCGACGCTGACCAAACTGCTTGCCGGCGAAACGCCTCCGCTCTCGGGAAAGCGCACCGCGGCGCCGGATCTGGCCGTCGGCTATTTCGCGCAGCAGCAACTCGAGCAGCTCGAACCCGACTGCGACGCTTTTTGGCATGTGCGCAATCTGGGGGGACCGGACTATGCGTCGGGCGATGAGCAGAAAATCCGCAACCACTTGGGAAGCTTCGGCTTTCAGGGCGACCGCGCGTTCGAGTCCGTGGGCCGCTTCTCCGGCGGCGAGAAGGCACGGCTGACTCTCGCACTGCTGGTGGCACGGCGGCCGAATTTGTTGTTGCTGGACGAGCCGACCAATCATCTGGACATCGAAATGCGGCAGGCATTGAGCGTCGCACTGCAAAGTTTCGAAGGGGGTCTGGTCGTGGTGTCGCACGACAGGCACTTGATCAAATCGGTGGCCGACACGCTCATGCTCGTCGCGGACGGGAAACTGCAGGAGTTCGCCGGCGACCTCGATGACTACCAGCAGTGGCTGGGGTCGCGCGGCAATGCATCGCCGGCGACGGTCACCGCCAAGGCCGCGTCCGGGCGGCGTTCGAGCAGGGGCGGCGCGGCGGTGAACAAGGCTCCGCCCGACCGCAAGGAACCGCGCCGCGACCCGTTGGCGAAGCTGCGTCAACAGCTCGGGCAAGTCGAGGCGCGCATCGCCGCCGTCGCCGCCGAGCGCGCGTTGCTCGAGGCTGAGATTGCGGCGTATCCCGGGGAAGATCGGCTGGCGATGCGGCGGGCGAATTTGGCGAGAGATGCGGCCTATCTCGAGTCTCAATGGATGGAGATCGGAACCGCCATCGAATCGGCGGGGTAATTTTGTATCACTTTATAGACTATATTGATAAATTAGCCTATATTGTGATACATGCCAGCCAAGCAGCCCCTCTTCTACCCAGCCCAGAAGCATATTCTCACCGCGCTCGGAGAGCGCCTGAGGCTCGCCCGCCTGCGTCGCCAGCTCACGATCGAGATTACCTGTCAGCGAGCCAGTATCTCGCGCATGACGCTCTTTCGGGCCGAAGCCGGAAGTCCCGCGATCGCCCTCGGAACCCTGCTACGAATTCTCTCAGTCCTGGGACTCGAGGGCGATCTTGAAGCGCTCGCGCGCGACGACAAGGCAGGCAGGCT
>Ga0210403_10001250_pt1 | contig 24472 bp, 30 predicted proteins | sample IncBWC19MmetaG_FD_150863 | JGI IMG/M metagenome (GOLD analysis project Ga0210403, IMG submission 150863) | Forest soil microbial communities from Barre Woods Harvard Forest LTER site, Petersham, Massachusetts, United States - Inc-BW-C-19-M | ecosystem: Environmental > Terrestrial > Soil >... | reverse complement strand
TTTCGGCAGTTCGACGCGCCGGTGTCGCTGGTGCTGACCTATGACCGCGTGCTTGATCCCGGCGCGACCTGTCATTTCGACCTCGGCGCGCTCTGCTATGGCATCGTGCTCGCCGCCTGGGATCGCGGGCTTGGCAGCGTCATCAACGGGCAGGGGATCACGCGCTCCGACATCGTGCGCGAGGTTGCCGCCATCCCCGAGGACCAGGTCGTCATGACCTGCATCGCTATGGGCTATCCCGACGATTGCTTTCCGGCCAACGGCGTGCGGTCCGACCGCCGGGAGAATGATGATTTTGTCCGCTATGTCGGCTTTGGCGATTGAGGGCCTGCGCTAGCGCGGCTCTTCCCCGCCACCCTTGGACACCTGCTTGTGCGGGCCATTGCCGAACTCCTGGCAAGGCAGCTGTTGCCATGAGCCGTCGGCCGCCTGCTGGTAGGCATGGCAGGGTGAGGAGGTCGACTGGTTTTCGTCCGTTTTCTGGGCTTCTGGATGCTTGGCACGCGCCGGGGCTGCCATCAGCAATGCCGCCACAGAACCGACAAAGATCACCGTTGCGATCTGCATCTCAGGTTTTCCTTCCGTGAAAGCGAGGGCATTTCCGAGGGGTGATTGTGGTTATTTTGCTCCCTCGGGGTTCGCCTTTAGGAGGCCAGCCGGCCGTTTGCTTTACGCTTGGTTCTGCTGGCGACTCCGGGCATAAGGGCTTGGGCTGTCTCGATTATGCCGTAGTTTTGGTTTTCATAATCGGGTTGGCTGGTCGAAGTAGCCTTGGCAGGGTTGGGTACCCAACAAGGTTGGAACTGGGGACGTGATGGCTTCCGGCAGATCGACGGTGGACAGCTATGTGTCGCGCCGCCGCGTGGGGCGATCGGAAAGAGCCGCGCTGATTGCGGGCGCGCTCGCCCTTTCGCTTGGCGCTGCGGCTTGGCTGACCGAAGTGGACTCCTCCGCTTCTGCGAACACAGCCGACGTCATGTCATTTGAAGATCGTTTCGTTCCGCTGTCGGCGGGTGAATCGTTTCACAGCATCCGCATCCTGCAGCCGCTGGATCGCTCCGCGCTGGCCGCGCTCGATTACAAGCTGCGCGATGCCAAGGGCGTCCTGGCCCAGCAGCTAACGTCTTCCGATTGGCGCTCCACGCTTCTCGGTGACAGCAAACCTGAGACTGCGTCCGCGTCCGATATTCCGCTGCCGCGCTCGCGCCCGGTCACAGCCGACGTTCAATTGGCTTCCGCTGACCCGGCATCGGTATCAGTATCGGCACCGGCGCCAGCGCCGCGGTCCGATGACCGCAGCGTGCTGCAAAAGCTCTCCGATCTGTTGCCGGCAAAGATGACGCTGGCTTCGCTCACGCCCAACAGCGGACTGTTCCAGAGGGGACCGGACCTTGCTGCACTCGGCTACGACAATCAGACAGCGGTCTACGACATCTCGGCGCATGCGGTTTACCTGCCGAACGGATCGCGCCTGGAAGCGCATTCGGGCCTGGGCAATCTGAGGGACGATCCCGAGCACGTCGACCAGCGCATGGTCGGCGCCACGCCGCCCGCGACCTACGAGCTGAAGCCGCGCGAACGTCTGTTCCACGGCGTCCCCGCGCTGCGCATGCTGCCCGTGGACGGCAGCACGCTCGGCCGCGCCGGCCTGCTTGTGCACAGCTTCATGCTTGGGCCCGAAGGGGATTCCAACGGTTGCGTGTCAATCCGCGACTATGAGCGCTTCCGCAAGGCCTACGACAACGGCGAAATCACGCACCTCGTCGTGGTGCCGAGCCTTTCCGCAAGCCAGACCGCGCAGCGCACAACTTCGCAATCGTGACCTTCTTTGCTCCTGACAGCCTGGCGTCGAGCTCGGAGACGCCGCTGCGCTCAACGTTCAGGATCCGCCTGAACGGCAAGACGGTTGCGATCGCGACCGTCGGCCAAGCCTATCAATTCCTCACCACGCTGAGCTCGATCGAATGGATGGAGTTCCGCGCGCTCCATGACGATGCCGTCGATTCGCTCGAGCGCGCGGCTGCCAACGCCATGCTGGCGGTGCAGGCGACCAACGCGGTGCGCGCCTTGTTCGTCAACGCCAGGCTGCTGTGAGCGCCGAACTCTCCGGCACATGAACGCCAGCGAGATCGTCCGCGCGCAGGATGTGAGCGGCGATTTTCGGGTTGACCAGCCCGGCATGCGTGATCGGCAGCATGTGCCCGGCCGCCGGGAAATGATAGGACTGCGCGCCCGCGATGGTCGAGGCGAGCCGCTCGACGATGCGCTGGGTGAGATAGGGCGACAATCCGCCGGAGAGCAACAGCGTCGGCACGCGCAGCGAGGCGGCGGCGCCCGCCACGTTTCTTTCCAGAAAGGCCGCGGTGAAATCGAAGGCGATTTTCTCGATGCGTTCGATCATGCGCAGCCGCACCTCGGGTGGCAATTGTTCAGCCGGCTCCGAGCCTTTCCAGAACGACATGAACTTGTCGGTCGCCTCAATGCCCATCGACTGCGCGAGGTCGTTACAGATCTCGCGCGCCAGTTTGGCGAAGCGGTCATGCAGCCGCCGATCGGCGGCATTGTCGTCGAGCAGTGTCGGCAACACCGGCTCGATCAAGGTCAGGCTCTGCACGCGACGGTCGAAGCGCGAGGCGGTCGCGATCTTGAAGGCGATCGCGCCGCCGTAGGAATGGCCGACGAGATGGATGGGGCCGATCGCCTGATCGATGCGGCTGTCGAGAAACGAGGTTTCTTCCGCGAGTGTCGTCGGCAGGTCGTAAGAGATGCGATTGTCGCCATAGCCGGAAATATCGGGAGCGATCACCTGATAGTCGGGCCCGAGCAATTGGCTCAATTGGCTCCACTGACGGCCCGAGCCGAGCGAGCAGTGCAGGGCGATGACACAGCCTTTCCGGCCACGGGAGAGATGGTCTGGATTCGTCATGAAGGAAATTCTCGAATTGAGGTTCATGAGACAATCCGGGCTCGGCGGCGCGAACCCGGATCGTTTTGAGATGGCTTGGCGGAGACGGCGCGGCGTCAGGCCGACCGGCGCCAGGGCACGAGCATCGCCACCTGCTGCCGGTAGCGGCGATAGTCGTCGCCGAACAGGTCCACGAGATCACGTTCCTCGAGCAGGATGCCGACAAAGATGTACGCCGTGGTCACTGCCGCAAACAGCAGGTGGCCCGCGGTCATGGTCGGCGCCGCCCAGAACGCGATGATGAAGCCGAGATAGATCGGATGCCGCACGAATTTGTAGAGCAGCGGCGTGCGGAACCGGATCGGCGGCATCTGGCGGGCGGAGAAGTTGTTGACCACCTGATGCAGCCCGAACAATTCGAAATGATTGATCAGGAAGGTGCTGGTCAGCACGAGCAGCCAGCCGAACAGCGACAAGCCGATCAAAAGATTGGCCGCCATTGGGCTCTCGACATGCCAGGCGACGGCTGTGATCGGCCGCCACTGCCAGCACAATAGCGCCAGCGCCGATGTCGCAAACAGCACATAGGTGCTGCGCTCGACCGGCTTCGGCACGAACTGCATCCACCAGTGCTTGAACTGCGGACGCGCCATGACGCTGTGCTGGATCGCAAACAGCGACATCAGGATCAGGTTGATGATCAGCGCTTCCGTGACAGGCGCCTGCGGGCCGACGTCAATGGTCCGGGGGACGAGGAGGTTCTCGACGAAGCCAACGGCGTAGAGGAACGTGATGAAGAAAAAGGCGTAACACAATATGCCGTAGAGAAGCGCAATCAGTCTGGCCATTTGAAAACATGCTCCTGGTTCACACGTGAGGTGAACCGAGCATGGTCGCGTGCGGGCCCAAAGACTCTGAGGGCGCGTGGATTTTGCCTTGAGAGCAGCTTGATTTTTTCTTGAGGCCGGCTGACCGCTGAAACCGGATTCAAAAACCTCTGTCAGGAATCGGTGGCTTGGTGCCAGTCGTTGAGAATTTGATGCGCGCCGCGAGAGGGCGCTATTCGAAGCCCTGAACCGGAGGAGCCGAAGAGGCGGTCCGGGGGGCCGGCAGTGGAACCGGCGCTGCTGCGGGCGCTGCTGCCGGCGTTGTCGCCGCCGCGGGAGCGCCCGTCGCCTGGGCCGCGTCCTGTCGCGTCGGTCTTGTCCGCTGCGCGGCCGAATGAGAGCGTCGAAAGCCCCAGGAATGCGCGATCGATGGCCCGGCGGTGTATCCCACGGCCGCGCCCGCGATGGCGCCGATCGGTCCAAACACCACCGCGCCCGACAACGCACCGAGTGCGGCGTCGCCGCCGCGATGTTCATCCGCGCGCGCCTGCGAAGAAATCAGCGGCAGCGCCAGTGCCGCAATCGCGAGTGTTTTCTTCATGCGGGTTCCCCTCGATCCTGGCCGAGGGCTTACCCAAAAAATGCGGCGAGAAGAGAGTCCAATTGGGGCAGCAGGCGGCGCGAAGACGCCCTCACTGCGCCGCAGGTTCGATCGCAATTCCGTTGCGGCGGGCGCAGGCGCACACCAGATTTGGGCGTTTGACGCCAGTGGTGGGACTGAGGTTGATTACCGGCCGCCGCAAAACCCGCGGCATAGGAGTCCCGACCCATGAGCCTGTTCAACCCTGCCTTCGATCCCGCCCGTGAGGCTGCGCTGGTCACCGGCGCCGGCAACGGCATCGGCCGCGCGATCGCGCAGGCGCTGGTCGGCGAGGGCGTGCGCACGGAGTTCGCCGATATCAGCGAGGAGCGGGTTTCGGCTGCGATCAAAGCCTCGTCCCGGCCGGAGCTTGCCGTGCCCTTTGTCGGCGACCTCGCCGATCGCGCCGTCTGCGACGCGCTGCTGGCGCATGCCGAGAAGACCCTCGGCCGCGTGACCCATTTCGTTCATTCGGCCTCGCCGCCGCGGCGCGAAGCCGATCACGCCTTTGCCGTGAGCGAAGAGACCTGGAAACAGATGCATGCGGTCAACATCGATGCCGGCTTTCATCTCTCGCGTGAGCTCGCGCGAAAGCTGATCGCGGCAAAGGAGCCCGGCTCGTTCCTGTGGCTTACCTCGCTGCATGCCGGCACGCCGCGCAATTTGCCGCATTACTCCAGCGCGAAGGCGGCAATGGCGATGCTGGTAAAGGAATTGGCCAAGACGCTCGGCCGCTACAACATCCGCGTCAATGCACTGGTGCCAGGCGCGATCGCAGCCGGCGGCTTTGTTGCCGATCCATCGCTCGCCAAACATATTCCGCTCGGCCGCATCGGCCAGGCCGAAGACCTCGCGCCGATGGCGCTCGCGGTACTGTCGAACCGTATCTCCGCTTACGCGACGGGAGCTTCGATCACTGTCGATGGCGGTCTGGCACTCACCAACTGGTTCGATCCGCCGGCATTTGAGCTTTGAATGGCATGCATATACGCCGATGGCCGCCGCGGTGGTGAGGGAAAAGGTGGCGTAGCCGCCAATGTTTTGGACTGGCAAGGAACGAGAGCTCGCTTCGAACCGTTTGTAGGGCGCCCGGCAACCGCAAAGGACCGGTTGCCGTGGCTTCAACCGAACCAGGGAGAGCCATATGACGTCGGAAACGCAGATTCATACGATCGCGCGCCAGATGTTCGAAAAGCACGGGCCCGCGGCGATCGCACAGGCCGCGCAGCAAGCACTGGCTTGCGAAAGTCGTGGCGATGCCGAGGAGGCGCGCGAGTGGCGCCATATCGAGGAGGCCATGAAGATGATGCGCGGCCCGCATCAAAGCTGACAATCTTGTCATCGCCAGGCGCGCGCGTGGGGCGGGTTCGGGAGTTGCGGAAACGGCAAAGCTGACGCAAAGTCCGGCTGAACGCCGCAGGCAGTCGGCGAGATCACCCGAGGGAGTATGTCATGTTCAAGGTCAGCGTCATGTATCCGAACAAGGAAGGTGCGCGTTTCGACCACAGCTATTATCGCGACAAGCACATGCCGCTGGTGAAGGACCGCCTGGGCGACGCCTGCAAGTACTATACGGTGGACAAGGGGCTTGCCGGCGGCGCGCCCGGCGCGCCGGCGACCTATGTCGGCATGTGCCACATCTTCTGCGACTCGCTCGAGGCCTTCCAGACCGGCATGGGCAAGCACGGCAAGGAGATCATGGGCGATATCCCGAATTATACCGATATCGCGCCGGTGATCCAGATCAGTGAAGTCGTGGTCGGCTGACGGGAACGCACGTCCGCTCGCGTCTCCGTGAAGGTCGAGAACAACCGTCCGGGCGGCTGCCGCCCGGCGAGGGGTTTTTTCTTTGCCCGGCCCATGCGGCGACCGCAACGTTGCTATTTCGTGGAAGCGCTTGCCGGGCAGGGCCCGCCGGCAAACATTAAGGCGATCCCTCAACCAACGGGAGCAGAGGCAAATGGGCCTGCAAGAAACAAGAATAGAATCGCTTCCTTTCGTAACTGCCGAACTGAACTATCTGGCGCCGACCACGGGCAAACCGCGCACCTACGCCTTCGATCCGCCACCGGGCGAGCCGAAATCGACCAATCTGCCGGAGCCGCACCAGGTGCCGATCTTCGACGGCCGCCTGATCGCCAAGACCTTCTCGCTCGATCGGGAAGGCTTTGAGCTGGTCAAGCACCCGACCGGCGTGAAGAATTTCTACGACGAAGCCGAGATCAAGCGCGTCTACTATCCGGCCGTCGAAGCCTTCATGCGCGCCGCGCTGAAAGCAGATCGCGTCCTCATCTTCGATCACACCGTGCGCAGGCGGGTCGACGGCGCGGCCGACATCCGCGGCGCAGGCCCGCGTCAGCCGGCGACGCGCGTCCATGTCGATCAGACCGTGACGTCGGGAGCAAACCGGGTGCGCGAGCATCTGCCTGAAGAGGCCGACGAACTTTTGAAAGGCCGCGTGCAGGTGGTCAATCTGTGGCGGCCGGTCCGCGGGCCGGTGCGCGACGCGCCGCTCGCCATGGCCGACGGCACCACGGTCGCGCCGGACGACCTCGTTGCCTCAGACCTGATCTATCCGAATCGGAGCGGCGAGACCTACTCGGTGAAATACAATCCGAACCATCGCTGGTTCTATTTCCCCGAGATGACGCCCGACGAAGCGCTGCTCCTGAAGTGCTATGACTCGCTGACCGACGGGCGCACGCGCTTTGGGCCGCACACGGCCTTTGTCGATCCGACCACGCCGGCGGATGCGGCGCCGCGCGAGAGCATCGAAATTCGCGCGCTGGTGTTTCACCGGACGTAACAGGCGAGCCCCAGCGCGGCTTGCCGGATCATCGGCCGCTTCCGTCATTTCTTGACGAAGTCGAGAAGGACGCGAAGCGGCACCGGACTGGGGCCGTCTCGTTCTTGTGTCGCGGATTTGCCGTCGCGTCCAGAAGGCCATCATTCTTTGCGCGAACGGCGCTCCTGCTCCTTGAGCAGACCTTCGAGCTCCTCGTTCTGGATCGAGAGGCGTTCGGCGTTGCGTTCTTCGTCGGCGGCGCCGGATTGCGCGGCCGCCTGTTCGGTGATCTGCCTGATATTGTCGCGCACGATCGCGATGCGGTCGGCGAGCTCGGTGGAAGAAAGTAAACTGAAGTCGGTCAAGCCTGTTGTTCTCCTCTGGTAACTTACGAAAGAGGCCCACCCCGTGCGATGAACTCGCCCAGGAAACGAAGCAGCCGCAGCAAACGATCCCTGAAATCGCGAAGTCCCGCTATCGTTTCCGCTGGCTTACGGAGGGCGAGCCTTTGTCCCGCGGTGATCTCTGGGTGTTTGAACGGCAGAGCACGCTCCAGCATCGGGGTTTCCTCACATGATTTTCTTGCGCGCCAGATCGGACGCGGAATATCAGCATCATGTTGGGTTCCGATCGATCTTTCAAGCAGCCCGTCCCGAACTATCTCCCTGAATGGGCGTGATTGCCGCGCTGCAACTACTTGGCGGCGTCCGGCGCAAATGCCATTGATTTGGGTCAACCCGCGCCCCGCAAATCGGCGTTGACTTGCGACAAAAATCAGGGAGGGGCCGATGGAGGAAATCGCCCAGTTCATCGCCATGCCGATCGACCTGACGGATGAAGGTCTCGTCACGGGCGAAGCGTTCAAATGCGCGAGTCCGGCCGCCGCGATCGAGCGCGCCAAGGGCTACTGGAAGGTGTTCGGCCATGCCGGTGCGGTGGCCTTTGTCCGCACCGGCTATCCGGAGTCCACCACGACCGTGCTGAGGCGGTTCGGCAGCGTGCCTGAGGACCTGCGGATTTAAATCGTCCCTTCGACGCTTCGGCCGTCATTTTGACAGGCTTGCGCTCTAATTTGGAGCGAGGAAGGGCAATCGTTGCGGGGCACGATGAAGGTGATATTGCGGAGACAGGTTCTCCTGACGCTTGGCGTTGCGGTGCTCTTGGCCGGAGGTGCCGCACGAGCCGAAAATCTCGACGCGGGCAAATCGGGTGTGAGACTGTTTTCCGAGAGTTGCGCGACCTGCCACCACGGCGCGCGGGGACTGAGCAAAGGCCGCTTCCGTCTGACGCTTTACCTTTTCCTGCAGCAGCATTATGCCAGCAATTCGAGCGCGGCCTGGGAGCTCGCTTCCTACCTCGAATCCGTTGACGATGCGTCGCGAGGCCGCTCACGCAGCGCCGCGGCGAAACACGCTGCCGCGACGTCTTCGAAATCAAGCGCATCGCTGCGACCGCCGGCGCCGGTCCCGCAGCGCTAAAGCGCGATGAGATTAGGTTGAATCGTCACCGCGCTTTAGCTTTTTGATTGAGCATGATCTCCGCGCAAACGCTACGCGTTTGTCGCGAGGGAAAACCGCTACACACTTTTCCGGATCATGCTCTAGCGCAATTATCGTACCGGCATCGGAGGCCGCACCACCGGATCGCCGTCCGGCTGCGCTGGCGCGAGCTGCACTGGAGGCGGCGCGGCCACGGGCGGCGGCAGTGGCGCGGCCGCGGCTTGCGGCGCCGGATAGGCGACCGGTTTCGGCTTGTGCTGGACCAGCGTGCCAAGCGGTCGCGGCGGCGCGCCAAGTTGCTTGGGACGCGGCTCGGCCAGCCTCGGCTCGGCGGGTTTCGCCTCGGCAACCCGGCCGGCCACGTCGCGTGACAGCTGCTCCTGGGCCGCCTTCAGCTGCGCGATGCTGGCTTTGAGTTCTCCGATCTGCTGCGTGAGGCTTGCAACGTCGCGCGACATTGATTGCAGCGTCTGCGCGGAGTCCTGAGGCTGGGCTGCCAGCGCCGGCGCGGCGCTATCGGCGGCCTGAGCCGCGGCCGGCGGCGCAGCGGCTTGATCCGCCACGGCGGGCTGCGGGGCAGCAGCGTCCGGCTGCGCGGCAGTCGCGTCCCGCTGTGACGGCAGCCATGAAGTCAGGTCCGGGATGATGGTCCGCGGGGTAAAATCCGCGACCATCGCCTGCGCCACGTCGCCATAGCGCTCCCAGGCGGCGGTAGCGAACGCGCTGACGAGCGCGAGCAGGAAAGCCACCGAGGCGGTTCTGACCCATCGGCGCGACGGCCGGACGCCTTCATGGACATCGCTGGCGCGAAACGTCGTGTCGACCTCGGGCGCGTGCGCGGCGGCAAAGCCGGATCCCATGTTGGGCTGGCGGTCGAACGGCTGCCCCATTGCATCGGGCGCGAGCGACGGAAAACCCGCCGCGGCGCGGGCGACCAAAACGACGTCGGGCGCGATCTCCAGCACGTCGTGCGGATCATTCTTGGAGTCCAGCGTGGATTGCATTGCCGTCCCCTGATTAGTCCAATGTCATCCGCCCAGAAGGGCGTACGCGCTTACGCTATTTCGGGCGAACCCGGCCCTGCACCACGACTCCAGCGCGGTTTGACCAAAGCAAGGCGAAGGCGTGGAGAGGTTAGGGCCGACGCGTGTGGAATCTGGTGGGGATGCGGGCTCACGCGACGTTGGCCTGCGCGCCCTGCTGCACCTCGATGGCGAGCGCATCGAGGTCGACGAGCTGCGGGTCGTCGACGGCGGGCTCCGCCTTCGCTTCGCCGCTGCCATGGACATGCATCAGCGTCTGCACGCGCCTCGCATTGAGATAGTCCGCATGCTGGTGCCGCAGGGCGACCGGCAACAGCGCTTTGGGCAGCGCAACCATCGCAAAGGCCGGCGCGGTCTTGACCTCACTGCCTTCCCGCCAGAGCAGCGGGTTGAGCGTGTAGATCATCTGCCGCTCGACGCCGGCGGAAGGCGCCTGCGCTGCCGCGGGTGGTACCGCCAATGTTGCATTCGCATTACCGGCGCGCGTGCGCACCGCGAGCGTCCGCAATTCCCAGCACACCAGATCCGCAGCCGAGAGCACCTCGCGGCGCACCGCATCGACGCTTGCGGAAAACTGCGTGGCTTCGGCGATCTGCGTCGCGGCCCTGGTGACGGCGTCGACCAGCGCCGTGGCGCCGGCGCCAAAGCCGGGAACGGCGCGCTCGATGCTTGCGGCAAGCGCCTCGATCTGGTCGGCCAAAAGCTCGCGGTCGCGCTGGGCCGTTGCCTCGGCGAGAGCGCGTTCGGCCGAGACGATCTGCTCGTCGATGTCGGCGACCTCCGCGCGCAGCATTCGCGCACGATCCTCGTCGGCGCGCATTTTCGCTTCGGCCTTTTCGAGCCTCGCATTGCTGGCACCGCTTACGGCGAGCTTCTCGGCCGTGGCGCGCTGCTCGGCCAGCGCCTTGTCGGCGAGGCCCAGGCGGACCGCGAGCTTCTCGCGCTCGGTTTGCTTCAGTTTCAGCGCAGTCTCGAACCGCTCGACCGGGCTGAGCTCACGCTTGAAAAATGCCATCAGCAACCCCTCTAATGAAATGAGACCGTCCGCCGAATCGGTTCAAGTCTATCGTGAGGACGAATTATTCTGAAACTTGGATGACATTGCGGCCGATTTCGGCGTGGCGTGGATTGGGGTGGTGCGCTTACAATCGCGAGAAGCCGTCGGAGGGACCGGGTCTGGATGGGATGGCAGTCGAAACGCTTTGGCGGCGTCATCGGCCTCGTCGTGCTGGCCATGGCCTTCGCCTGCTGCGCCGCCACTGTCGCGGCGGACAATCTCTACCGCGCGCAGACCATCGTCACCGGCCAGGGCGAGGCCAACCGCACCATCGGCTTCGCCGCCTGCCTCGAGGACGTGCTCATCAAGGTCTCCGGCGCGCTGCAACTGGCCGGCGATTCGCGGTTGGCGTCGTATAAGGCCAAGGCCGGCGAATTCGTCAAAGCCTATGACTATCACGACCAGATGTCCGGCAAGCCCAAGCGCGACGAGCAGGGAACCCGCGACCGGCCTTACGACCTCCTTGTCGACTTCGACGAGAACAAGATCGACGATGCGCTGGCGGTGCTTGGCCTGAAACCCTGGCCGTCGCCCCGGCCTGGCCTCGGCATCCTCATCGAGATGGAGCAGGGGGCGCGGCAATACATCGTCACTTCGGATGCCAGGCAGTCCGACCTGCAGCGCGATTCCCTGCTTTCCGCGGCCCTGAAGCGGGGGATGGCGGTCGCGCTGCCCAGCGCTGCGGCGCTGGAGAAGGCGAACGTTGGGGTGGCGGAGTTGATGACGGCGCCACCCGCGACGCTCGCGCCGGCGGTATCAGGTGACGTCCTGCTGCGCGGGCATCTGGTGTGGAGTGATGAGGATTTGGGCTGGATCAGCGAATGGCAGATGGATTTTCGCGGGCAACCGCACCGCTGGCGGTTTCGCGGTGTCACCTTCGACGAAGCCTTTCGGCGCGGCCTCGGCGGCGCGGCGCAGATCCTGTCCGGCAATGGCGAGCCGGGGTGAGGCGTTCCGCCTTACGCGTTCGTGATATGCTGCGCGCTCCGGAACGGCCCCGATCGTGCTATAAGCATGCATCCAACAGAGGAGCCCGGTCATGAGAAAGCTCGTCGTTGCTACCGCCTTTGCGGCTGTTGCTTTTGCCGCTCAATCCGCTGCCGCCTGCGACTGGAACCGCGAAGCCAGCACCGAGCAGCAGGTGGTCGCTACTACCGCGCCGCCCACGCCGGCACCCCAGACCACCTCAACGGCAACGCAGACGGTCACCGCCGATACCAGCAAGCCGGTCGAGTCGACGGCGCCGGTCGTCCTCGTCAACGACCGCCACTAGCAATATCGCCTGATCGCAACGGTCGCCGCTCGCATTGCCGGGCGGCGTGCTGTTCGCGTCAGCCTTGCGTGTCGATGGGTTGAGCGACTGGTTGCCGTCGCGTAAGCGTCGGCGATGATCGAGCCCTCCGGCGGTACTGACGTCCTCGCCCCAAAATCAGATGCGACGCCGGCCCTGCTCGGGGTCGCATGCGGCGTGGGCGCGGCGCTGTTCTGGGCGCTGGGCTTTGCCGCGACCCGCCACGGCCTGAAAGCGGGGCTTTCGCCCGCCGACCTGCTGATGCATCGTTATGTCTGGTCGGGCATCGCGTTCCTCCCACTCGTCGTTCGCTCCGGTCTCAAAAATCTCTGCGGCATCGGATGGAGCCGCGGGCTTGCGCTGATGGTGCTGGGCGGACCGGTGTTCTCCATCATCAGTTACAGCGGCTTTCTGTTTGTGCCGCTGGGGCATGGCAGCGTCATCCAGCCTTCCTGCGCGACGCTGGGTGGCCTGTTGTTCGCCGCGGCATTGCTGCGTGAGCGCATCTCGCTGTCGCGCTTTGCCGGCGCGCTCGTCATTGTTGCCGGCCTTGCCGTGATCGGCCTGGAGTCGATCGGCCATATCGGGCAAAGCGGGGTGCTGGGCGACCTGATCTTCGTCCTCACCGGCTTCATGTTCGCCGGCTTCGGCACGCTGCTTCGCTTCTGGCGCGTCTCCGCGCTGTCTGCGGCTGCTGTCATCAACGTGCTCTCGCTGGTGCTGCTGCCGGTCTATGTGGCATCGGGCGGCCTCGAGCATCTCGCAGCAGTCGGCCTCGGCGAGAACGCACTGCAGGCGATCGGGCAGGGCATCCTGGCCGGCCCCGCGGCACTCTACCTCTTCGCCTATTCGGTGCAGTTGCTCGGCGCCGGACGCGCCGCCGTCTTCCCCGCAATCGTGCCGGCGCTTGCCTTGCTGGTCGGCTGGCTCGTGCTCGGCGAGCCGCCGAGCGCGTTGCAGGCGGCGGGCCTCGTCACGGTGCTGTCAGGCTTCTATCTCGCGCAGCGGCAGCGCTAGCTCAGAACGCCGGCCGCGCGATGTGCCATTGCGTGGACGCATCGGCGCCGTTGGCCTCGCCCGGGGCCTTGTCGGCCTGTGAGGTGTAGAGCGGACGATAGCGATAGGCCCACATCTTGCTGCCATCGTCGCGCGTGATCACGGTGAAATCGCCGGTCGGCTGGTCGTCTTTCGACGCCGTCAGCGGAACCCAGCGTTCATTGCATTTGCCGTTGCAATTCGACTTGTTGCCGCTGTCGTCGCGATCGAAATAGTAAAGCGTCATGCCCTTCGTATCGGTCAGCATCGCCCCCTTGTCGGTCTGGATGACGTTCGCCGGCGCGGGCGAGGGTCCTTTTTTCGGCGGTGGGGGAGCAGAGGACTCGCTGCCATGCGCCAGCACCTGGCTCGCCGAGAGCAGCATGGCGGCCACAATCAACAACCTGAACATCAAAGCCTCAATGGTAAATCGTTACTTAAGCAGTGAATGGAACTCACACTAACAGCCGAAGGTTAGTTCCACGTTTCCGGGAATTGCTGCAAATGTGAGCAAGGTTAACGCAAGCCGCGCGGATGTCCCGGCCTGCGGCAAATAGCTCACGCCGGCTTGAAGATCGCGGTGGAACAGCTCCTCGCCTCGCGCCGTTGCAGTTTCTGAAGTCACATGGAGGAGACCGATGACGAAGCTCAAACTGCTCGGCGCCGCAGCGGTGCTGTCGATCGCGCTAGCGACCCCGCTGATGGCACAGGAGGTCAACCAGGAACCCGGCATGATCGGGTTCAACTATCCGAATTCGCACTACCTGACCGGCGGCTACGGCGTGCGCGGGCCCTATAATAGCGGCCGTTTTGCGCGCATGCCCTATGGTGGCTATGTCGTCGTTGAGCCGGCACCGGTGGGTGTTGCCGTCGGCGTCGGTCCGGTCGGCGTCGTTGTCGGACCCGGTCCGTACGGCCCGTACGGACCTTACGGCGCTTACGCCTACGATCCCTACTGACGCGCAATGCAAAGGAGCGGCCTCGGGGCCGCTCTTTTGTCGTTCGCCGACTATACGTCGTGACTCCACCAAATCGCCACGCTGTCGGCGAATTGCGGCCAAAGCCTGCCGGTTGGATCGGACATCAGGCGCCGGGGTAGGCGAGAAACAGGGACAAGAAAATTGGCCTACAGGATGATCGCAGAACGCGAGAACGAGACGGTGAAGGTCGAACGCCAGAGCCGGCTGATGATCGCCGCGAAGGCGAAGGTCTTTGCGAGCGCAGGCTGGAAGGTCGTAGTCACCGACGGTGCGGGCAAGTCCTACGAGCCTGCGGAGTTCGAGAAGCTGATGGCGGCGTGAGCTGTTGCGACCGCGATCATGAGGCGACAGATCGACGAAGGGGCACGGTTGGATCGAGGGTGGCGCACCGCGTTGCTACGGCGCGCTATGTCCTACCCCATGTTCGATCGCGCGCGCCGCGTCCAGCAGCACCTCCGCCAGCTCCGGTTCGCGACGGGGACCGAGCCTTGTGCGCACGGCTGACACCGTGATGGCCGCGACCGGACGATGGTCTGATGTATTGATCCAGGTCGACATCGATTTCGTGCCCTGGATCAGACCGACCTCGCGCAGATAATAGCCGCGCCGTCTTGCTGCGGCGATCTGGGCGAGCGCGGTGGTTGCATCGGTGCGATAGGCCGCAAACCTCGCTTCATTGGCGGTGACGATTTTTCTCGCCTCCGGTGCCGGCATCGCGGCGAGGATCGCAACGCCCGCGCTGCTGACGCCGAGCGGGCGTCGCGCGCCGACCTCGATCGAAAGCACCTGGATGGGATAGGAGCCGATGCGGCGGTCGACGCAGAGCGTGTCGTTGCCGGTCCGCACTGTCAGGAACAGGGTGTCGCCGACCTCGCGGGAGAGCTTTCGCAAGACCGCGTCCGCGGCCGCCAAGAGCGGCGAGCGGGACGGGCGCGCCAGCGCGAGTTCAAGCACCTGGCCGCCGATGGCGTAGTGGCCGGTCTTGTCGTTGCGCTCGACAATGCCCTCCTCGATCAGCGCATGAACGATCCGGTGCACGGTCGGGCGGGTCAGTCCGGTGGCTTGCACCACCTCCGCGAGCGGCAAACCCGCCTCGCGTCCCGCGGCCAGGATGCGCAGCACCGCGAGCGCGCGGCGGATTGCCTGCGCGCCTTTCCGCGGTTCCGTCGGGAGCGTGAGCGCCATGCCGTTGTCCACCATGTGGACAAGAACGGCATAATTCCGTCGACAGGTAAAGGCCGGAATCGAATGATGCCCGGTGCGCAAGACGCGCCACCGGCGCCGTCCGGCAGCATTCGGCCAAAAACGGGCGGATAACGATCCGCCCCGACTTCGGGAGGAATTTTGATGCGGTTTCTCGCAGGTGCGCTGATCGCCATTGCGGCCGTTGCCGCAGGTCTGGTGGCCGCCGAGACCTATCCGGAGCGCAATGTCCGCCTGATCGTGCCCTATCTGCCCGGCGGCAACGTCGACACCGCCGCCCGCATCATCGCCGACAAACTGCAGGAACGCCTTGGCAAGCCGTTCATCGTCGAGAACAAGGCCGGCGCCGGCGGCATGATCGCAGGCGAAGCTTTTGCGAAGTCGGACCACGACGGTTACACCCTGTTCGTCGGCGCCAACGGCCCGGTGCTGTTCGCGCCCGTCATCAACCAGCGCGAGGCCTATTACTGGAAGCGTGACTTCGTTCCGATCACGTCAATCTCGATGACGCCGCTGCTGCTCGAGGTGAATCCTTCCCTCCAGGCCAGGACCGCGAAAGAATTTTTCGATCTCGCCCGCAACGAGCCCGGCAAGCTGGCCATGGCCTCGCCGGGCGCCGGCACGACCAACCATCTCCTGAGCGAGCTGGTGCAATCCGAGCTCGGCCTGAAATGGGTCACGGTGCATTATCGCGGCAATGCGCCGGCGACCAACGACCTGATCGGCGGGCAGGTGCAGTTTGCATTTGACCAGGTTTCGGTGGGGCTGCCCTTCATCAAGAGCGGCAACGTCCGTGCGCTGGCCGTCACCAGCCCGCATCGTGTTGCGTCGCTGCCCGACGTGCCGACCTTCGCCGAGCTCGGCTTCAAGGATTTTGACGCCCAGACCTTCACGGGCTTGTTCGCGCCGGCCGGCACATCGCCTGAGATCGTGAGCAAGCTGCATGACGCCATGGTCGCGGTGCTGAAGGATCCGTCCGTGGTCGACAAGTTCGACAAGCTCGGCGCGGAGGCGGTGGCGATGACGCCGGCCGAATTTGTCGCCTATCTCGAGCACGAGGACGCGAAATGGATCCCCGTGGTGCGCAAGGCGAACATCAGGTCCGAGTAAGGCGACGTCGCGCGCGCGAAGAGGCTGGCGATCACAATGCGGCTCGATCCGGCTGACTATGGTGCAGAAAAGACCTACCGGCTGTTGACCGGGATCGTGGTGCCGCGCCCGATCGCCTGGGTGACGAGCCTGTCTGGCAGCGGCATCCTCAACCTCGCGCCGTTCAGCGCCTTCACGTTTGTCTCGCCGAAGCCGCCGATGCTCGCGATCAGCGTCGGCCGCAAGGGCGAGATCTACAAGGACACCGCGCACAACATCCTCGCGAACGAGGAGTATGTCATCCATATCGCCGACACAGCCCTGATGAACGCCGTGCACGAGAGCTCGGCCGAGCATCCGCCCGAGATCAGCGAGGTCGATGTGCTCAAGCTCGAGACCATGGCCAGCGAACGGATCAAGGTGCCTCGGCTCGCCGCGCCGCCGGTGGCGATGGAATGCCGCTTCCGCCAGTGCCTCGAATTTGGCCAGACGCGGAGCCGGCTGATCGTGGGCGAGGTCGTCATGTTTCATATCCGCGACGGGCTGCTCAACAACGGCAAGGTCGAGACCGAAGCGCTCGACCCGATCGCGCGCATCGGCGGACCGCGTTATGCGCGGCTCGGCGACATGGTGACGCTGCAAAGTGTCTTTCAAACCCCGAAATCGACCGACTGATCCCCAGAGAAGGAACGGTGTCATGAGCGGCACAGCACGGCGCAAGAGCATCCATATCGGCGGCTTCAAACACGCCAATCCGATCCCGAACGCCTGCCGTATCGGCAGTCTCGTGATGAGCGGCGTCATCCTCGGCCGTGACGGCGACGGCAAGATGCCGGAGAGCATGGAAGCGCAATGCGCCAACATGTTCGCGCATATGAAGGCCACCGTCGAAGCCGCAGGCGGCTCGACCTCCGACATCATCAAGATGACGGTGTGGCTCAAGGACCGCTCGCAGCGCGCACCACTGAATGCCGAATGGTTGAAAATGTTTCCCGACGAGCATTCGCGCCCGGCGCGTCATGCGCTGCAGTCCGGCATGGAAGGTGGCGCGCTCGTGCAATGCGATTTCACCGCCGTCATCGACTGAGAGGGAATTTGGCCTTGCCGACCTATCTTCCGTTCGATCCAAATCCGCGCCGCCCGTCAAAACCGCCGCCGCGCAACAGCGTCGACAGCCAGTTTCATGTGCTGGGGCCGCTGGAGAAATATCCGATCCGCCCGGGCGCGGCCTATCAGATGCCGAGTGCGACCTGGGAGGCGGCGCTGCGCATGCACCGGATGCTCGGGATTGATCGCGGCGTGATCGTACAGACCACGACCTACGGCGCCGACCACAGCGTGGTGCTCGATGGGCTCGCCATGATGGGCCCGAACTATCGCGGCTGCGCCAATGCGCTGGTGTTTGCGGAAGCTGACGACGCCTATCTCTCCGAACTGCACGAAGCCGGCGTCCGCGGTGCGCGATTCAGTTTTCGCCAGGAGTTGGGCGCGGTGTTGTCGGACAAGGATTTCGCGCGCGCGATTGCGCGGATACGGGAGCTCGGCTGGTACGCAAAAATCCAGCCGGAGAAGGACGGCATCATCTCGAGCGTCGAGAAATACCAGTCGCTGGGTGTGCCCGTGCTGATCGATCACATGGCGCGGCCCGACCCCGACGCCGGCAACAACGATCCGAACCTGCGCAAGATGCTGGAGCTTTTGTCGAAGGGCAATTTCTGGGTGATGCTCTCGCTCGGCGAGAAGACCTCAAAGGCAGGCCCGCCCTGGGACGACGTGATCCCCGTAGCGCGGACCTATATCGAGGCCGCGCCCGACCGCTGCGTCTGGGCCAGCGACTGGCCGCACCCGGTGTCGGTAAAGCAGCCGCCGAACGACGCCGATCTCCTTGAGCTGATGTATCGCTACGCACCCGATCAGGCGGCGCTGGAAAAGATACTCGTGCACAATCCCGCAAAACTGTTCGGATTTGCGGAGTAGGGCGGCGCTAGCGGCTTTTTGGCTGAAGCGCGGCGACAAGTTCAAACGGCGCATCGGACCTACGGCAAATCCAGTCGGTTCGGCAGCGAGATCCAGAGCACGGTCTGCGCCTGCGGCGAATGGCGCGAGATGTGGCCCTTTCCTTCGGTATCCTCGATCAGCACAAAGCTGCCGGCGCCTACGTGCCGTCTCTCGCCGTCGCTCGCGGGTATTTCAACCTCGCCGAAACGGGATTCTCCATCCGGCGTGGCGTAGATGCGCAGGCACTTCATTGTCGGCTCCGAAAAGTCAATAATGGCCAAGTCAATGATTGCGGGTGGGACTGCAAGGCGTGACAGGATAGCATGCGCGCCAATAGCGCGATGGTTCGGCAAGGAGTTTCGGATGACCAGGGTGAAGAATTTTGCGACGGCTGTGCTTGCAGCTTCGATGCTCGCGGCGCTTGGCGCTGGTGCGCACGCCGCGACATGCGGCAACGGGCCGGGCGGGTTCGAGGCCTGGAAGCAGCAAATAGCGGGCGAGGCGAGGGCCAATGGCGTCGGGGCCACCGGCATCAACGCGCTGATGGGGGCGAACTATGCCAGCGCGACGATTGCCGCCGACCGCAGCCTGCACAGTTTCAAGCTCTCGCTCGATGCGTTCATGGTCAAGCGTGGCTCCGCCGCGATCGTCGCGCGCGGGCGTTCGCTGAAACAGTCGCAAGGAGCGCTGTTCGCCTCGATCGAGCAGCGCTATGGCGTGCCGCCGGGGCCGCTGATCGCGATCTGGGGCATGGAAAGTGGCTTTGGCAGCCAGCGTGGCAATCAGAACATGCTGTCGTCGATCGCAACGCTCGCCTATGACTGCCGGAGGCCCGAATATTTCACGGACCAGCTCTACGCCGCGCTGAAATTGATCGATCGCGGCGTGGTGTCGGCGTCTACGCGCGGCTCCATGCATGGCGAGCTCGGACAGACCCAGTTCCTGCCCAAGACCATGCTGGAATACGGCACCGGCAATCTCGACAATGCCGCCAATGCGCTGAACTCGACGGCCAATTTCCTCAAAGCCCATGGCTGGCGCGCCGGCGCCGGCTACCAGCCGGGCGAGCCGAATTTCGCAGCGATCGAAGCCTGGAATGCCGCGCAGGTCTATCAGAAGGCGATCGCGATCATGGGAAGGCAGATCGACGGGCAGTGAGATGCGCGTCGACGTGAATAGGCTCCGCGGCCAAGCCTAAGCCCGGGGGCGGACGGCCCGCTGTTGGCGAAGCGCGCATCTCGTGGCAACCTGCCGCGCACAAGAGCGCCCCGAAGGGCGCCGATCATGGAAACGCCCGCATGCTGATCCCGATTGCCGACGTGCCGCGCTGGTATGCCGAACGCAAACCAGAGGATGCGATTGCGATCAGCCATGCCGCCGACACGCTCTCCTGGCGGCAGCTTGAACGCAACTCCAACCGGCGCGCCCGCGCCTTTGCCGCCAAGGGCGTGAAGCCGGGCGATTTCGTCGCCATTGGTCTGCCGAACAGCAATGAATTTTTCGAGACCACCTTCGCGGTATGGAAATGCGGGGCGACGCCGACTTCGCTGTCCTGGCGGCTACCGCGCGGTGAGGCCGCGGCGGTGCTGGAGATTTTAAAACCGTCCCTGGTGGTAGGCGGAGAGGCCGACTGGAATGCCGGCAATTCGCTGCCGGCAGGCTTTGTGCCCGAAGGCTTTCCGGACGGGCCGGTGACCAATCCGGTGGCGCGCTATTGGAAGGCGATGACAAGCGGCGGCTCGACCGGCCGACCCAAGGTGATCCTCGATCACCAGCCGGCGGTGACCGACACCGCTGTCGATCAGCCGCTGGGCGTTGCGCAGGGCACCACGCTGCTCAATCCCGGACCGCTCTATCACAACGCACCTTTCATCGTGTCGCATCTGGCGCTGTTCGCCGGCGGCCGGATCACAGGCATGGTGAAGTTCGACGCCGAGGAAGCACTGCGACTGATTGCGCGCGATCGTGTGCAATTCGTGAATTTCGTGCCGACCATGATGCACCGCATCTGGGCGCTGCCAGAAGCCGTGCGCAACGCCTACGACCTGTCGAGCCTCAAGATCGTGTTCCACATGGCAGCGCCGATGCCGCCATGGCTGAAGGAGAAATGGATCGAGTGGCTCGGCCCCGAACGGATTTTCGAACTTTATGGCGGCACCGAGCGGCAGGGTGCAACCATCATCACCGGCACGGAGTGGCTCGCGCACAAGGGTTCGGTCGGCAAGATCGGCGAGACCGCGCGGCTTCGCATCATCGGCGAGGACGGCAACGATGTCGCGCCAGGTGAGACCGGCGAAATCTATTTCCTGCCCAATGACGGCCCCGGCAGCACCTATCATTATCTCGGCGCGGAGCCGAAGCGGCGCGCGGATGGCTGGGAGTCGCTGGGCGATATCGGGCGGCTCGATGCCGACGGCTACCTCTATCTCGGCGACCGCTTGGCCGACATGATCCTGCGTGGCGGCGCCAACATCTATCCGGCCGAGGTCGAAGCCGCGGTCAGCGCGCATCCGAAGGTTCGTTCCTGCGTCGTCGTCGGTTTGCCCGACGCCGAATTCGGGCAGCGGGTGCATGCGATCGTCGAACTCGCCGAACAAGGCGATGCGCAGGCCGTCGCTGACGGCATGGGCGATTTCCTGGCCGACCGCCTCAGCCGCTACAAGCATCCGGAAAGCTTTGAGTGTGTCACGGTCGGCTTGCGCGACGATTCGGGCAAGGTGCGCCGCACGCTGCTGCGCGACGAACGCGCCGCATGGGTAAAGCAGAACCGCGCGTTCCGGATTTTTCCGGCGCGAGCACACGCCAGGGCGGATTGAAAGTCCTGGTGTTGCGGGGACAGCGATCTGGGCTCTTCCATGAGAAGAACCGCGGGAACGCAGGCGGCCTGCACGGATGCAGCCGATGACGCGTCGGGGCGCGATCACGAGGCGATTTTGTTCAATCTCGGGAACGAACCGGCTTGTCGCGCGGGTTCCTACCGCTTCTCGATCCTGTCCCGCCACAGCGCTTCGAACGTTCCAGCGTCGTCAGGCGCGCGGGCCTGCGCATCCAGAGGATCGTGACGCTTCTCCACTGAGGCGCTTGCAAGCTCTCTGTTGTTATCGGAATCCATCTTACTGGAACGCGCTTGCGCCGGAGCGCGCGCGGACCATTCCAGCAGTGATTTCGAAAGCATGGGCTTGCCTTCGTACCAGCACTTTCGCCCATCGATCATGCGCCAGGACCAATAACCTCCCGAACCTTGCGCGGCACTGCATTGCTGCTTGGCCTGGGCGGTTGCTATGGCGGTGATTGCGAGCGCGGACACGCAGGCGGCCAAAGTGATTGCTGAAATCTGCGGACGGCGTCGCGCGGCACTGACGGCTCGACGAGCCAAGGGTTGATCAGTCATTGCTTCTTACCCATCCCAAACATCACTGAAGTACCGCGCGAGTCGGGAAAAGAGCGTAAAATCAAGACGCTAGTAGGGGGAAGAAATCAACTTTTTGCGATATGAACAGGGAAGCGGTGGGCTGGTAGGGGTACGTAGGGCGCAATAGCCCTGCGCGCCAGGCACGGGGCCGGCTAATGCGCCTTAGCGTGCAGATGCCGCGCGCGCCATTTCGGCCCCGGTCCGCGCATGTAGTGCAGTTCGGGGCGATAGGGATTCAAGACGCCGTCGATCCGCGCGAGGCGCTTTGCGATCATCGCCTTCAGGCGCCGGGCAAGCTGCATTAACGATGGTTCCGCGCAGGTCATTGGTGTCCTCTCAGTGCAGCTTGCCGAGGACGGAGGCGAACGGAACCGTGAAGAGTTCCCCGCCGAGTTCGTCGGTCGCGTGCAGGACCCAATTGCGCCAGTCTTCCGCGCTGGCCGTCATGACGTAGGAGCGGACGATGCGATCCGCGTGCTCGAATGCCTCGACCAGGCGGTCGATGGCGACACCGCGTATGGTGCCCAGCACGCGTCCGTCGTCGGTGCAATGGAAATAGACGTCCGTCATGTCCCTGACCCCGCGGGCTTGTGACTCTCCGTGGCCCGCAGAGGTATCAGCTGCGCAATTAGCAAAGAATCCGGGAGAATGCGGGGATTGCCCGCGATTTGAGTCAAATCGATTTGATCAGGCCGCGCGCACTTCGGAGAGGAAGCGGTTGACCTGATCGGCGAGGTCGCGCGACTGCGACGAAAGCTGCTCGGCGGCGCCCAGCACGCGGCTCGAGGCCGCACCGGTGTCGTCGGCAGCGCGCTGCACGCCGGAAATGTTGGAATTGACCTCCTGCGTGCCGCGCGCAGCTTCAGAGACGCTGCGCGAGATTTCCTTGGTGGCCGAGCCCTGCTCCTCGATCGCGGCCGCGATCGCAGTTCCAATCTGGTCGATCTCGGTGATGACCTCGACCACGTTGCGGATCGCCGCCACCGTCTCGTCGCTGGTCGACTGGATCGCCGCGATCTGCTCGGAAATTTCCGTCGTCGCCTTGGCGGTCTGCCCGGCCAGCGATTTGACCTCGGCTGCGACCACCGCAAAGCCGCGGCCGGCCTCGCCTGCGCGCGCCGCCTCGATGGTTGCGTTCAGCGCGAGCAGGTTGGTCTGCTCGGCAATGCTCTGGATCAGCGTCACCACGTCGCCGATCTTCTGCGCGCCTTCGGCGAGCGAGCGCGCGGTATCGCCGGTGCGGCGGGCGTTCTCGACGGCGCGTCCGGCGATCTCGGTGGATTGCGCCACCTGGCGGCTGATTTCCGAGATCGACGAGGTCAGTTCCTCGGTCGCACTCGCCACCGTCTGCACATTGCTCGACGTCTGCGATGACGCGGTGGCGACCAAAGCGGCCTGGCGGTTGGTGGCGCCGGCGGTCTCGGACATCGACTGCGCGGTCTGTTCCATCAGGGAGGAGGCGGACGACAATCCACCGACGAGCTCGCCCACCTTGGTCTCGAAGGCGCGTGTGAGATCATCGAGCGCGCGGGCGCGGCGCATCTTGACGTCGCTTTCGGCTTCCTTCTCGGCGGCGAGGTGATCGGCGGCAATCTTGTTGTCCTTGAATACCTGCACGGCGGCCGCCATCGCGCCGATCTCGTCGCTGCGTGCAGCGCCCGGGATTTCCTCGCGGACGTCGCCCGCAGCCAGCCGCGACATGCGGCCGGTCAGCGCGACGATGGGCGTGGTGATGCGGCGATAGACCATGGCTATCAGGCCGCAGCTTGCGGCGGCGACTGCGATCAGGCCTGCGAGTGCGACCAGAAAGGAAAAGCGCGCCGAGGAATAGGCGGCTTCCAGGCCCTGCTCGGCGTTGTCATAGAAGGCGTCGCGCACCGCGATGATGGCGGCCAGGCCAATCTGCGACTCGTCATAAAAAGTGTTGACGTCGTGCTCGTATTTGCCGCTGACGGCGCCTTCGCGAGCGAACTTCAATTCGTTGCCGAAGCGCTCGACATAATCCGACCGCATCCTGCCGAGCGCTGCGGTGACGTTGGCGGGCGTCGCCGGATTCTTGCGCAGCGCCTCGAGCGTGGAGAGGATCTGCTCGGTGCGGCCGTTGGAGCGGCTCAATTCCAGCTTCTCGGCGTCGGTCGCGATGCGTTTCGCCGCCACCAGGCTCTTGTGCATGCTGGCGTTGAGGCCGCCGATGTCGCGTAGCGTCATGGCGACGTTGGCGTAGCTCGCCTGACGGAAGGCCACGCCGTCCAGCGCAGCAAGCCGGCGGACCTGCTCGTCGAGCAGCGTGGTGGCATCGGCGTTCAAGGCGACGTTATCGGCGACGATCTTGTTGCCGGCGGTGCGGCGAGTGTCGGCCGGCGCGACCAGCGCGTTGGCGATGGCCTCGCGGAGCGCGGCGAATTTCGTCTTCAGCGAGTCGATCTCGCGCGCCACCGCCTCGCCGTCCTCGATCGGGCCGGGTAGCGAACTGCGGACCTGGTTCACCTTCGCCATGGCGCCGTCGGTCAGTCCGCGCAACTTGTCGAGCTCGACCGTCTGCTTCGGGTCGATCGCGCCGGCGCCGAACAGGATGTTGGTGGCAAAACCGCGCTCGGGGTTCATGTAGCGCGGGATATCGCCGACGGCGCGGACGATCTCGAGCCGCCTCTCGGCCACCGAGACCCTGTCCATGATCTGGTATTTGGTTGCCGCGATATAGGCAGCGA
>Ga0210403_10001249_pt1 | contig 24523 bp, 26 predicted proteins | sample IncBWC19MmetaG_FD_150863 | JGI IMG/M metagenome (GOLD analysis project Ga0210403, IMG submission 150863) | Forest soil microbial communities from Barre Woods Harvard Forest LTER site, Petersham, Massachusetts, United States - Inc-BW-C-19-M | ecosystem: Environmental > Terrestrial > Soil >... | reverse complement strand
AGGAGTAACCGAATATCAAACCAAATTCCGTGAAATTCAACTACGACAACTCACCAAAAAAGCATCAGAGCTTGGCTTCCAACTCACTGAAATTAAACAACTGGCATGAGCAGTTTCTGGAGAGCCCATGAAGCAGATTGGTAACTTGCCAAAATTGGCAATCGAGGAATCGAAGTACTGCATCATTGGGCGATAGCGATTGTTGGAATTCAAATATTGGCATTTCAAATGTTGGCGTTTCAAGACTGGCTCGAATTTCAATTACCCGATTACCCGATTTTGGCAATTACCAATCTGCGTCATGGGCTGAATGCTGAGTGCTAATTGCCAATTGCTGCTTCCAATACTGGCAATCACTCTTGGCTGAAATGCATCGTCTCATCCACACTGATGGTCCTGGGGATGCTCGTGTTTTCCGGCCCGGCATAGGTTGCGATTACGTGGAAGCCAGAGGCTGTGGTGTCGATGGAATAGTTGTAGGGACCGCGGCTGTCCTGGCCGGCGCTGAGGTCTCCGGAGGAGTGCAAATCCGAGATGGAGGCGAAGCTGGCGTGCAACACCTGATAGTTGCGTTCAGCGCGGGCGATATTCATGAGGTCGCGCTTGATTGCGACCATGTCGATGGTGCTGGCCGGATTTGTGCTGCCGGAGGCGGTCTGGGCCTGATGCATGAACATGTACGCGCCTGCGCCGGTGATGGCCAGCACGATGAGCAGGCTGAACAGTCTTCCCATAAGAAGTCCTCCCTTTCGGTCATCTAGATGATAACTTTGCGGCTGGCGCCTGGCTCTGAGAAAATCATGGGATTGCATGACGGAAGTCCAATTCGCGTTGCAGTCGTAGGTGTGGGAGCGTTTGGAAAGAACCACGCCCGTGTTTATCACGAGCTGCAACAGCAGGGCCAGGGGGTGGAACTGGTGGCCGTGGTCGATTCCGACCTGGCCCACGCCCAGGCGGTGGCCCGGCAGTTCGGTTGCCGGGCGATGACCAACATTGAAGAATTGGGCGGACGCGTCGATGCCGCCTCGGTGGCTGTCCCCACCGTTTATCATTTGCCGGTGGCTGCCGGATTGATGGCTGTCGGCATCGACGTGCTCATAGAGAAACCGCTGGCTTCCACACTGGCCGAAGCCGATGAACTGGTGGCGTTGGCCAAGGCCAACCAGCGCATAGCCCAGGCCGGCCACCTGGAGCGCTTCAATCCTGCCGTGCGGGCCACGCTGCCGCTACTCACCCGGCCGATGTTCTTTGAAGTCCACCGGCTGAGCGTGTTCACACCCCGCAGTCTTGATGTGGATGTCGTCCTGGACCTGATGATCCATGATATCGACGTGGTGCTGTCGTTTGTGAAATCTCCGGTGCGGGAGCTGCGGGCGGTGGGTCTGCCGGTGGTGAGCGGCAAGGTGGATATCGCCAACGTGCGCATGGAATTCGATTCCGGGTGCGTGGCCAACCTGACCGCCAGCCGCATCAGCACCGAACGTGTGCGCAAGCTGCGTTTCTTCCAGCCCAATGAGTACATCTCGCTCGATTACGGAAGGCAGGACGTGCTGCAATTCCAGGTGGCCGCGGGCCAGAAATTCTCGGCCGCACAGCTTCTGGCCATGGCGACCACGCCAGGTGCGGTGCCCATTCCGGGCGTAAGCATGAACAAGCCGGCGGTAAAATCGGAAGAGCCTTTGCGCGCAGAGCTGAAATCATTCCTGCAAGCGGTGCGTACGCGCGGCGTTCCTGAAATACCGCTGGAAGACGGGCGCCGTGCGTTGGATGTAGCCCTACAGATATTGGCGGCCATCGGCGAGCACAATCAGCGGGCCAACATCCACGTTTTGTAAAGACTTTGTAAAGCCGGGCTGCGCTTCATCGCTTGTCTTAATACCTTCGTACCTCAAAGCCGGGAAGAATCTGCTATTCCCTGGGCATCCTGCCGCCTGTCCACGAAGAAATCGCCATCCGGGGCAAAAATTTACATTGGCGGGGCGCATGAATCTTCGTAATTAACGTTCTATGAATGAGAAAATAGAGTAGCGAAGCAGCTTGAGGAGAATCCAACAGTCAGCGATGGTCGAATGCCGGTAATGGAACCCTTACTCCGTGATCCCGAAAAGTCACCCTCCATGGATGAATTGCAACTGCTCATCATTTCCATGGATGACGAGCTTTCCGGATACCGCTGGCGCGAAGCCATCTGGCTTTCGATTCTGGCGCACGTGGTGGTGTTTCTGGCGGTATGGACCGCGCCTTATTGGCTGCCCACGAATGTGTTCCTGACCGCCGTACTGAAACCTAACCGTGATAACACGACCTTCATGGTGATGCCCAGCGACCTCACACACGCTCCCAAGCCCCCCAAGACCGATATTATTTCCGACAAGAACCGCATGGCGCAGTCGCGCACTCCGGTGCCCGACCGCGAAGCGCTACGCCGCCTGAATGTGCAAAGACCCGGGGCGCCAACGCCGGAAACGCCTCCGCCGGGGCAGCCGCAGCAACAAGCGCAGCAGCAACCAGCCGGAGGGGGAACGACCCAGCCTCCGGAGCAGCAGCCTCCACCACCTCAGACCGCTCAGATACAGGCCCCGCCGCAGGCACGCGGCCCGTCACCCTTCAAGATTGGAATGGCGCCCGGCTCGGCCATTGAAGAGTCGGTGCAATCGATTGCCGCCGGGCATGGCACCTCCCACGTTTCCTTCGGAGGCGGCGATTACGGGGCCAGCCGACCCGACGCCCGCACCGACGTGCGCGGAGACGTGGATATCCTGAGCGATACCATGGGGGTTGACTTTGGCCCCTATCTGCAGCGCGTCATCTTCGCCGTGAGGACGCACTGGTATAACCTGATTCCGGAGTCGGCGCGTCCGCCGATCATGAAGAAGGGCAAACTGACCATTGATTTCGCCATTCTGAAAGATGGGCGGATGGCAGGTCTGCAAACCGTAGCCACCTCCGGCGATGATGCCCTCGACCGCGCCGCCCGTGGCGGCATCACCGATTCCAACCCCTTCCCGCCCCTACCCGCTGAATTCCGCGGACAATTCCTGCAACTGCGGTTCAAGTTCTTCTACAACCCGAGCACGGGAGAGATCGAGTAGGATTGCCAAAATTGCCATAATCGCCGGAATTGCCAAAATTGGAAAACAGCAATTGGCAAATAGCAGTTAGCAATTGGCCTTCAGCACTCGGCCCCGAAACCGTTTTGCTATTCAGCAATCGGCAGATCAGCTCACCGCACACAACGTGCCCTCTCGCGGAAGAAACGACGCGGCGTCAGGGCTGAATGCTGAGTGCTAATGGCTAACTGCTATTTGCTAACTGCCAATTGCTGTTTTCCGATTTTGGCAATACCGGCGATCATGGCAATTTTGGCGATTCTATCTGGCCGTCTCCATCCCCACAACCTCCACGTCTTTTTTTCTGCCGAACAGGTTCTTGAATCCCTGCTGCAGGCGGTCCAGGTACACGTAGTAGACGGGTGTGATGTAGAGGGTGAGGGTTTGGGAGAAGACCAGTCCGCCGACCACGGCGAGGCCCAGCGGACGCCTTGACTCGGCGCCGGAGCCGAAGCCCATGGCAATCGGCAGGGTGCCCATGAGGGCCGCCATGGTGGTCATCATGATCGGGCGGAAGCGTACCAGCGCTCCCTGATAGATCGCGTCTTTCGCGGACTTGCCGTCTTCGCGCTGGGCATCGAGCGCAAAATCGATCATCATGATGGCGTTCTTCTTTACCAGTCCCACGAGCATGATCACGCCGACGAAGGCGTAAATGCTCAGCTCTACTTTGAACAGCATCAGGGTGAGCAGGGCGCCCACACCGGCGGAAGGCAGGCCGGAGAGAATGGTGATGGGATGGATAAAGCTCTCGTAGAGAATACCCAGCACGATGTAAATCACCAGAATGGCCATGATGAGCAGCAGGCCGAGTCCTTTGAATGACGATTCAAACGCCTGGGCGCTGCCCTGCAAAGTGTGGCTGATGGTCGGCGGAAGTATCTCAGCCGCGGCCTGATTGAGCGAATCAATCGCCTGGCCGATCGAGACCCGTGGATCGAGATTGAAGCTCAAGGTCACAGCAGGCTGCTGCCCGAGATGGTTGACGGTCAGCGGCCCCACTTCGCGGTTGAAACTGGCCACCGACCCCAGGGGCACTAACTGGCCGGTCTTGGAGTGAATATAGAGCATGGCCAACGCCGAAGGATCAAGCTGGAACTCGGGCTTCAATTCCATGATGACCTTGTACTGATTGTCGGGCGCGTAAATCGTGGAGATCTGGCGCGAACCGTAGGCGCTGAAGAGGGCGGTTTCCAACTGGCGCGGATCGACATTCAGCGCTGCCGCCTTGTCGCGATCGATCTGCACGGTGACTTCCGGGTTCTTGACCTGCAGGTCGGTGGTCACGTCGATAAAGCCCGGCAGAGTGCGGGCCTTCTGTTCGAGAATAGGCGCAACGTGATAAAGCTGGTCGGTATCGGGCCCTTGCAGCGTGTATTGGTACTGGCTCTTGGAAAGCTGTCCGCCGATGCGGATGGGCGGAGGCACCTGCAGGAAGGCGCGAATACCGGGGATTTGGGAGATCTGCGGCCGCAACTCCTCGATGATCTGTTCGACGTGCGGGCGTTGGTTGCGAGGCTTGAGCCGGGCAAAGACGCGGCCGGTATTCAGACTGGAATTGACGCCGCCGCCCCCCACGGTCGACGTGTACGAAGCCACATAAGGGTTCTTGCTGATGACATCGGCGATGACCTGCTGGTGCCGCACCATGTCTTCGAATGAAATACCCTGCTTGCCCTCGGTGAAGGCGAAGATCTGTCCCTGGTCTTCATTGGGCAGAAAGCCTTTGGGTATCTTCACGTACAGCCATCCGGTGGCGATCAGCACCATGAACGAGACCATCAACGTGGCCAGCGGGTGTGCCATTACTTTCTTCAGACTCCAGTCGTAGCTGTTCAACATGCCCTGGAAGACGGCCTCACTTTTTCTGTACAGCAGGCCGTGCTGATGGCTGGGCGGGCGCAGGAAACGGCTGCCGAGCATGGGCGTGAGCGTGAGTGAAACGAAGCCGGAAACCAGAATCGCAGCGCCGATGGTCACCGCAAATTCATGCAACAGCCGGCCGACCAAGCCGCCCATGAACAGCACCGGAATGAAGACCGCGGCCAATGACAGGGTTATGGAAATGATGGTGAACCCGATTTCCTTCGCGCCCTCGACGGCCGCCTGATACGGACGCTTCCCCATTTCCATATGGCGCACGATGTTTTCCAGCATGACAATGGCGTCATCGACGACGAAGCCAACGGAAAGCGTCAGGGCCATCAGCGAAAGATTATCGACGCTGTATCCCAGCACATACATGAAGGCGAAAGTGCCCACGATCGACATAGGCAGCGCCAGACTGGGAATGATGGTGGCCGAAATGTTGCGCAGGAACAGGAAGATCACCAGCACCACCAGGGCGATGGTGATGCCGAGCGTGAATTTCACATCATCGACCGAGTTCCTGATCGACACTGAGCGGTCATAGAGAATGTCGAGGCCCACGCTTTTGGGCATCTGCTCACGGAAGGTGGGCAGCAGTTGTTTGATGGAATCGACGACTTCCACGGTGTTGGTGCCGGGCTGGCGAAGAATGGGCAGCACGATGGAGCGATTGCCGTTGTACCAACTGGCGGTCTTGTCGTTTTCCACGCTGTCATAGACATCGCCGACTTCACTGAGGCGCACGGGCGAGCCATTGCGGTAGGCGACGATCATGGGGCGGTACTGCGCTGCGTTGAGCAGTTGCCCGGTGGCCTGTACGGTGTAGGCCGTGGAGTGGCCAAACAGCGTGCCCGTGGGCAGGTTGACGTTGGCGTTCTGGATGGCCGTCCCAACCTCATCGATGCCGATCTGGTGAATGGCCAGCTTGCGCGGATCAAGTTGGGCGCGCACCGCATATTTTTGCGCGCCGAAGACCTGTACCTGGGCCACACCGCTCACCGTGGAAATGCGCTGGGCCACTGTGGTTTCGGCGTACTCATCCACATCCGAGAGCTTCATGGTGGGCGAACTGAGCACCAGGTAAATAATCGGCTGGTCGGCGGGATTCACCTTCTGGTACGAGGGCGGCGAAGGCAGTTCCGGCGGCAGTTGAGAGACGGTCTTGGCGATACTGGCTTGGACGTCCTGCGCGGCCGCGTCGATGTTGCGGTCGAGGGTGAATTGCAGCGTGATGCTGGTGCCGCCGAGCGCATTGGTCGAACTCATCGAGTCCAGCCCGGCAATTGTCGAAAACTGTTTTTCCAGCGGCAGGGCCACGGCCGCAGCCATGGTCTCAGGGCTGGCGCCGGGCAGCGATGCAGTCACACTGATGGTGGGAAAATCCACGTTGGGCAGATCGCTGACCGGCAACAGGCGATAGGCAAACGCGCCGAAGATCAGGATGGCCGCCATGATCAGCGTGGTGGTAATCGGACGACGGATAAATAACTGCGTATTCATAGGGCTGCTGCTTTTTAAAATCGGGGCCTCTTATGACCCGTTCTTGATGCTGACCTTGTTGCCGGGCAGCACCTGAAGCTGTCCATCGGTCACAACGCGCTGGCCGGGCTGAAGGCCGGAAGCAATCACCGTGTCATCCCCCAGGGTGCGCGCCACCTTGACGGGCTGGATGCGCGCGGTGAGGTCCTGATCGACGACATAAACGTAGGTGCCGCTCTGCCCGGTCTGTAAGGCGGCGTTGGGGACCACGATGGCGTTGGTCTGGCTCGTGAGTGTGAGGCTGCAGTCTACAAACTGGCCCGGCCACAACGCGTGCTGGCGGTTGTCGAACGTGGCTTTGAGCTTGATGGTGCCGGTGGTGAGATCGACAGCGTTGTCAATGAAGCTGAGCTTGCCATCGAACTGCTGCCCGCTGCCCTGCAACGAGGCATGCACCGTGAGCACTTTGCCGGCGGAGTATTTTTTCAGTTCCGCCAGTTGTTGCTCGGGAATCGCGAACGAAACGTAGATCGGTTCAATCTGGTTGATGGCCACCAGCACGGGTACGTCGTTGGCCTTCACCAGGTTGCCGGCCTTCACGGCCACGTTGCCGGTGCGTCCGTGGATGGGTGAATAGATCGTGGTATAGGCGAGGTTGATCTTCGCGGTTTCCACGGCGGCCTTGTCGGCGGCGGCGGCGGCCGCCAAAGCGTTGTAGGCGGCGGCTGTGGCTTCCACCTGCTGCCGTGAAACGACTCCTTCGCGTCCCAGGTCTTTATAGCGCTCGGCATCCAGCCGGGCATTTTCGGTCTGGGCCAGGTCCCGGGCCAGCATGCCTTCGGCGTGGCGAAGGTCGGCCTCAAAGGGAGCGCGGTCGATGGTAAACAGCAACTGGCCTTTCTTTACGAAGTCGCCATCCTGAAAATGCACCCCCATCAGTTGCCCGGATATTTGCGGTTTGATGCTGACCGTGGAAATGGCTTCGACATTGCCAATGGCCTGCAACTGCAGTGGCACGGTGCGTGAAGCCACCATGGTCACAGTAACGGGCGCGGCGGGCGCCTGCTTGGCCGCCTGCACCGCGTCCCGGCCCGAACATCCGGCGGCCAGTAGGGCGAGCATGAGCAGGCAGAGTTGCGTAAATGTATCTTTCGTCGTGGTCGTGTTCATCATCATGTTCTTGTTTTCTTCTTCGAGGCGGGTTGACGGTGGCCATTGGAGCTAACGGCGTGGGATTGAACGCCGGTCAGCCAGATGGCCGCCAGGGTCGCCGCGACCTCTTCCGGATTGAATTTCTGGTACTTCTCCGCTCCGAACAGTTCCTGCACCAGGAAGTGATAAACCACCATTCCCATGAAGCTCCGGGCAGCCAGCAACGGATCGGTCTTGCGGAATGCGCCGCTCTTGATGCGCGTGCCTATATAGCCGGCCAGGGCTTCATAGTAGACGGCGATATAGGTGCGGAAAAAGCGGTCGGAGAGCTCGTGGTTCTCAAGGGCCGTAAACCACAAAAGGCGCGTGAGCTCCGTATCGCGCGGGGTCCGGAGTACGATCTCCCGGGCAATAGCGGTAAATACCTGCAGATCGCTGCCGCCGCTTCGCAGGATGGCCTCGACGCGGCGCTGCCTTCCGCGCGCGGAGCACAGCTCTTCGATGATGGTCCAGTAAAGATTCTCTTTACTGGGAAAATGCCGGAAGAGCAGCGCTTCATTAATGCCGGCCTGTTCTGCGATCCTGCGGGTGGTAGTCCCCTGGAAGCCCTGGCGCGCAAACAGGCACATCGCGGTATCCACGATTTGCTGGCGGCGGTCAATTGCAGAAAGACGGGGCATAGGACACGGAAGTAAGTATTCACTTACTTTATCAGAGTTTGATCAGAATTTGGACGCCGCCGCCGATAAATTTGTGCCTGAATTAGAATGGGGGCCGACATGGTGAAACGTGCCCCTGCTCGCAAGCGTCCGCGCAAGGCCAAGCCCGGTGTCCGGGGACTTGTCCCCTCAGAGTGCCGGTTGGATGGGCTGGAAGGCGCAGCCGCGCAGGTTGCGGAGCTGGTAGAGAAGGCCGGCGGCACTGTCGTGGGCCAATATAAAGAGCCGCTGGGTGGCCATCCCGTTCTGCTCTCGATTCTTCCCATTGGCGCCGTAGAGCCTACGCCGTTCCAGCGCGATCTCTCAGACACGCATCACAAGCGGCTGGCGGATGTCATCAACAAGACGGGACGATTTCTTGATCCGGTCATTGCGGTAACGGCCCCCAACGGAGGTTTCTGGACGCCCAACGGCCGCCATCGGCTGGAAGCGATGCGCCGTCTGGGCGCGAAGTCCATCACCGCGCTGGTGGCGATCGACCGCGAAATCGCCTGGCAGATCCTGGCGCTGAACACGGAAAAAGCCCACAACCTGAAGGAACGATCCCTGGAGGTCATCCGCATCTACCGTGGATTGGTGGAAGAAGATGCCTCGCGTCCGGAATCGTCGTTTGCTTTCTATCTGGACGAATCATGCCTGGTCACCCTCGGCGTCTGCTATGACCAGGTGCCGCGCTTCGGCGGCGGCGTCTACCAATCCATTCTGCGGCGGTTGGAAAGCTTCACCGATGAGCCGTTGCGCAAGGCCATCCAGGGACACGAGAAGAACGCACGGCTGGTGCTCGACCTGGAAGAAAAAGTAGCGGCGGCGGTCAAGAAGCTGAAAGAACGCGGACTCGTCAGTCCTTATCTACGCGCCTTCGTCGTGGCGCGCATCAACCCATTGCGCTGGATCAAGGGTGATCCACCTCCCCTGGAAGAAGTGCTCAAGACCATGCGCGACCGCGCCGCAAAATTCAACGTGGAAAAGATCAAGCCTCAAGACCTCGCCGGAGCCGGAGGGCCGCCGGACGAGGAAGGGTAGTACGGTGACCGGCAGATCAGTCAGAGCTTGCGGAAAAATGCCGACACAACTGTCAAAGAGGGCGGCTTCAGCTGAAGCCGCCCTCTGGTACGGCTACTCCGGCATTTCTCCGCAGGCTCTGCGCCGTGGGTAATTTTGCAGGCCGTTTCTGCGGGTTCAGCAGGTTTAGCTCCCCAACCCGTCGAGGCGGAAGATGATACATACATGATGCATAGATGATACAGGGGTGGGGGTTGGCGACCTGGTTACTCCCCCGGTTCGGGCAGGCTGGAGCTCATGCCCGAAGTACGGCATCCCGGCAGGGCACCAGCCGTGGACAAGTCAAGTTATGCTACCTGCCGGGTACGGTCCTGGATCTGAGCGGAGATGCTTTGTAAAACATATGCTCAATCCGCTTATCTGTCCGGATCCTACCAGATCATACCGATTATGAAGTTTTCAAAGAACGAACCCATCGCTGCCTCCTAGGGGGCATTTTTCTATCCATTTTCAAGTGTGACCGCAGGGACGGCGATGGGTCAAGACTTTGATGTCGTTTGGCTGTCAGAGTGGCAGCAACATCGGGGTGTACCCTGGCAGAGCATGTGAGAATGTAGAAACTCCAGGGGCAGTCCCTGCGGGACTTCCTTGCACGGCTGAAGCCGTATTCGTTGAGGGTTGGGCTGATCGTGTCTCTCTTTGCCGAGCATTTTTCCTCAGCCGGATGGACAAGTAACAAAAGCTGCGCTTAGACTTCAGGCGATGGTTACCGCCCACAGAAGAACTCACATCTGCGTTTTCATTTTCTTACTGTTCATTGCGGCCACCTGCCATTCGCAAGCCCCGAACACCCAAGATGTGGCCAGAATGTTCGATTATGAGCAAAATGCGCCACTCGACCTACAAGAGAAATCGGTCGTAGATCGCCAGGGAATCCACGTGCATGACATCAGCTATGCCAGCCCCAAGGGCGGGCACGTATCCGCCTATCTGGTTGTGCCAGCCGGTAAAGGCCCGTTTGCTGGAATCGTTTTTCTGCATTCAGGGCAATGGGACCGGCATGAATTCCTGGCTGAGGCCCAGTTGCTGGCGCGCGCCGGCGCGGTCTCCGTTCTGCTGGACGCTCCGCCTATGCGTTCCCGGGAGTTTCAGAAGAAGCAGGAAGACCGGCTCCAATCCTACATTCAACTGGTAGTGGACTGCCGCCGCGCGGTAGACCTGCTGGAACAATTGCCATCCAGCGCAATCACCACGGCTGCACAACCCGGAGAGGCAAATACGTCACAACGCCTGGTTGATCCCAAGCGCATCGCCTACGTCGGACACAGCCTGGGCGCCACCTGGGGAGGCGCTCTGTCAGTCTCGGAGCGGCGTTTTAAAGCGCTAATTCTGATGGCCGGATTCTCCCAGTTTTCCGTTTCCACCCGCGCCGAGATTCCGCCGGCGCAGTTGGAAAAAGCCGAGCCGTTCCTCAAAGCGGCTGCCCCGCTGGACGCCGACCGCCTGCTCCCCCACGCCGCGCCCGCCGCCCTGTTCTTTCAGTTTGCCGAGTTCGATCAGTACATCACCCATGAAGATGCCCAGCGCTCGATCGATGCCGCCAGCGAACCAAAGACAGTGAAGTGGTACGAAGGCGGGCACGAGTTTGGCGATCCGAGGGCACTACCGGACCGCGCCGAGTTTCTGCGTCAGCAGATTGGGATTGGCCCAGCGAGAGGCACCGCGCGTCATCAGAGAACGAAATGAACACCTTGAGGAGATATCCAGTGGGTATAACCGAAGGAATAACATTGCGCCGTGCCTCCGTGGAGGACGCCAGGACGATTGCAACTCATCGACGCGCCATGTTTCACGACATGGGCTATCACGATACGGCAGCTTTGGACGCCATGATTGCGAAGTTCCTCCCGTGGCTCGAAGCAAAGATGGTATCTGGAGACTACCTGGCATGGCTGGCCGTCACTGCCGGTGACGCCGTAGTGGCCGGCGCCGGCCTGTGGCTGATGGATTGGCCTGCTCACATGGTGGGGTCCTCTGTCCGCCGGGGCAACATTCTGAATGTTTACACCGAGCCGGAATTCCGCCGTAAAGGCTTAGCTCGCCGGTTGACAGAAGCCGCAATGGATTGGTGCAGGGACAACAGGGTCGATTTCGTGGTCCTGCATGCCAGCCCCGAAGGCCGGGCACTCTATGAATCGTTGGGCTTCGAAGGCAGCAACGAAATGCGGATCAGGTTGTCTCTTGATCGGCCTGGCTAAGCGAAGATAGTGACGCCAGATTGTTCTGCAGCTTTGCGCATCAGCATACAGGCTAATCTCGTCTGGGAGTCCCCAGGCAAGGGCGACAGAGGCATCAACGACTAGAGCAGGCATTCTTACTGAGACCGGCGCCCGTAGTTGACATAATCACGGGTCGTCCAGCCTTCTGGGTCAGGTTTGACGCGTGCTCGTAAGGAGCGCATTTCGTCAACGACGCTGCCGGCAGTGCCGTGGGCCTCCTGTTCAGCCAGACTCTGCAGCCACTTCTCAAGGCTGAGACCTTGGGCTGCTGCTCTTGCTTGGAGCACTGCGGCTTGTTCGTCGGAAATCTTGATTGTTACGGTCATGATTATGTTCCTTGTGCCCCAATCGAGAGACATAGATACTTCTCGTCTATTTTACGCCCGCGACCTGTTTATCGACACTACCGAGTTTTCGGCTGTCTTGTGATCAAGGGCCCTTCTGCGGAACCCAGCAAAGAGCATTTTTTAGGGCGCTCCTGCCGCTTTGCGGCATGCGCGCGAGCCCTGCGGGCGGCAAGGAAGAGAAATGTTCCGTACCTTACCCAGCGCTTAGCCTCTCCGCCCCGCAAAGAGCGCGTGGCGGAGAGGCACGCGCTGGGCTAACCTGTTCCGCGCCGCTGGCGCTGGTGCATTGTCGATTTTGCAGCCTCGATTTCCTTAAGGGAAAATGGACAAAGCTGGCAAGAGACATGCGGAGAATAAGAGACAGCCTTGAATATTCCGCATCGCGAACCGAAATCACGGCCAAATGTCTTGTTTTTCCGATGTCCCAATGTCTCGATGTCCCGATCTCCACTTCACTCAACCGCTCAACACCCTATACCGGAAGTTCTTCTTGCTGCCAATCACTGCCAGCCGCTCTGGGTTCGGCGGCGAGTTGCAGGACCAGGTTTTCGAGAATGAGACGTTTGCTGGGCGGGCTGGAGCGCAGGGCCATGTCGGCGCGGGCGATCAGTTTGAGGGCGCGGGAGAGTTCACGGCGGGATTTGTAGCGGCGGGCCTGGCGGATAATGTCTTCGGCGGCGAAGGGGGGCACGCGGAAGCCTTGCCATAGCGCCTGCCAGATCGTCCGGGTATCGCGGACGTTTTTTTCGAGTATCACCATCATCTGGCGGAAGGTGCGGGCCAGCATATAGAGATGTCCGATGGCGGCATCGTCGCCTTCGCCGGTTGAGAGCACGGCATCGAGCACCGCCAGCGCGCGCGATTTGTCTTTGGCGGAAATCGCGTCGGTGAGTTCATAGAGCGAGCGCTGCTTGGCGGCCAGGACCATGGTCTCTACGTCGCCGGGCACGATGCGTTTTTTCTCGGCCACGTACAGAATCAGCTTTTCGAGTTCGCGGCTGACCAGCATCATGTCCGCGCCCAGGGCGTCGACCAGTTCGCGGGCGGCGTCTTGTTCGACCTTGACGCCTTCCTGCGCGGCTTTCTCGATCACCCAGCGGATGCCGTCGCCTTCATCCACGCGCGCCAGTTCGACGATGCCGCAGTGTTCGCCTAGAGTGTCGCGAATCCGCTCGTAGCGGTCTTTATCTTGCATATCCATGCGGCGGGCGTCGGCGGGAATGCTGATGTGGTCGGCGACCAGAATCAGCACGGCTGCCGGGTTAGGGTTCTTGGCATAGGCTGCAATCGCCGCAAATTCTTCCGCGTGGGAGCCCCGGCCATAGAGGGCCTTTACGCCACGGACAAAAAACACTTGAAAGGGCGCCATCAGCGAAGGGGTGCGGGCGCGGTCGAGCACTTCAGCCACGCTGACTTCGGCCAGATCAAGATCATGCAGGCTGAAGTCGCGCAGGTCGCCGGGCACCAGGTGTTGGAGCAGCGCCTGGCGGCAATGGTCGCGAAAGAAGACTTCGTCTCCGATGAAGACATAGGCGGGGCGCAGCTTGCGGCCGGCCACTTCAGAGATGAAGCGCTCCGAGGGCGCGAAGCTGCGCAGGGCCATCAGTAGGCCTCCAGGATGTCGCTGACCAGGGTGCGGGCAAAATCCCGGGACATGCGCTGCAGCGCCGGGGTCTCTTCATCGAAGAAGCTGGCGATTTCCCGCGACACCTGATATTGCTCACGGAAAACATAATTGCGGTCCTCGAACAGAACCTTTCCGGAGCGGTCTTCCAGCGTGACCTTCATGGCGACGGTAATCATGGCGCTGGAGGCGCGCCCGGTCTGGGCGTCGTAGGTGAGAGGGTCGGCTTTAGCCGACAGCACAATGCCTTTGAGCGTGGCCTGGGCATCGGCGGAAGCCGCGTTGATGACCCGGTACTGGGTGCGTCCGATGAATTCGCGCACCACTTCCTGGGTGAGCACTTGCTCCACGCGGTAGGTCTGTGTCTTGTTGATGAAGCCGGGAATGGCGATGACCTGGACGTTGGCCGGCAGACGTACGGCATGGCCGGCGGTGTGATAGCCACAGCCAGCGAACAGGAGGGTGGCGCAAAGCCAGAACGCGACGTTGCCGCAAGCAAAGGCATTTAGCCACGAATGAACACGAATCAATACGAATGAGAATTTGGCCGTTGCCGCCTCTGGAACCGGCGCGTGCCGCGGCGGTGCGGGGTCGCCGTCCAGGGATGTCAGCGGACTCTTCACTGCACCTTCCCATGGGGCCGGACCGCAGCCAGGGCGGTGGCGCACTCTACCGCGGTGGCTGCCACCAGCCTCAGATTGTCGACTGCGGCCCATAGCCAGAACCCGTTTTCGCGGGCGGCGTCGCGCCGCACACTGACCAGAACCTCGTCTTTGCCCGCGACATTCACATTGCTGGGAGAGTCTTCAGCCGAGCGGGCGATTTCCACGTGCTCGCCGGCCAGCGCCTGGGTGAAATCCCCCAGCGCAACGCTTTTCTCGAACTCAAGGTAAATGGAAAACGTATGCGCATGGAACACCGGCGCCTGCAGCAGCATCAGCGAAGGAACCGGGACGCGCCCTTCGAGCAAGCGGGCCAAATGGGCAGCGATGCGGTGCTGAATCGATTCCAGGGCGCCGGCAGATCCCTCGCCGAAACGGTCAATCACGTTGAAGGCGATTTGTGAACCAAAAACCCGGGTGGGCATGGGTTGGAAGGAAAGCAGGTTGATGGTCTGCTCATGAAGTTCATCCATGCCCTGCTTGCCGCTCTCTGTGACTGGTTCGAGAAGAGTAGCCACCACCGAACGGATGGGGGCGGCCTTGAGCGCGCGTAGCAGCAGCAGGGCAAGGGCGATGGCCGCCGGATGCGCTACTTCGATCACGGTTGATTCCAGGTCGAGTGGGGCATGACGGCCCAGTTCGCGGTCGATCCAGGGAGCGCGCACCGGGGCGTCGATTTCCGATTCCAGCGCATAGGAAAGATCTACGATGGCGCTGCCGGCGTTGCGCGCCAACTTCCAGTTTTTGCGGGTAAACTTTTCATTGGAAGCAAAGAAGGTGAAATCCATGCGCTCGAGTTGGGCCGCAGTCACCGGCTGGATGAAAGCAACTTCATCCTGCACCTGGTCGAGCTGGCCGAGGGATTCGTCATCGTCGAGCAGCTTGATATCCATGGCGGGAAAATTCCGCTCGTCGAGCACCTGTTTGAGCTCTTTGCCCTTCAGTGTGGTCGCGCCTACGATCGCCACCCGGAACAGGCTGGCCCATTTCTGGCTGTCGGTTTTCATCGGGCGTCAGGCGCTTCCTTGTATGTGGGATCAGGCGCCGGCCCCGTGGGACGGCGGCGCAGCATGTACGAAAAACGGGTAAATATACCGCTCAACATATAGGTCACCGTGATGCCGAACAACACCTGGTGGGAAAAGAACCAGATCAGCGCGCCGATGCCGCAGATCAGAATCAGCGTCTGGAACGGATGGCGGTTGCGCAAATTGAGGTCTTTAAAACTATAGAAGCGCCAGGTGCTGACCATCAGGAACCCCACCAGCACCAGCACGGCCAGCCATACCGGCGCCAGCCACCAGGAGTTCAGCGGCTGGCCACTGGTGAGATGCACCACCGAAGCGATCACGCCCGCGGCGGCCGGAATCGGCAATCCGACAAAATATTTTCTTCCCGGACGGCCGGGATTCGAAGGCTGGGGATTCACCTGAATGTTGAAGCGCGCCAGACGGCTGGCCCCGGCCACCAGGAAGAGAAACGTCACGATCAGGCCGAGCTGTACCAGTCTGGTCTGCAGTTCAGCGTCGCCAAAATCAGGGAGCATGCGGAAGCCCCACATCCAGGCCAGAATCGCCGGAGCGACGCCGAAGGTAATCACGTCGGCCAGAGAATCGAGCTCCCGCCCGAAGTCGCTGGTGGTATTGGTCATGCGGGCAATGCGGCCATCGAGTCCATCGGCCACCACAGCTACGCCGATGGCCTTGGCTGCCACGTCGAAGTGCCAAACGTCATAGTGCAGTCCCTCCGGCAGCAGGTGAGGAATGGCCCCTTGCAGCGTGTGCGAAATGGCAAAATATCCGGCCCCGATATTGGCGGCTGTAAACAAGGAAGGCAGAAGGTACATGCCTTTGCGCATACGCCGCTTCTGCGCGGGCGAAATCTGTTCTTCCAGTCTTTGCTGGCCGGGGAATCTCATTGCACCGCCCCGGAATGCTCAGGTTCACGCGCAGAGACAGGCTGAGAAACGGGCGTTCGCGCCAGGACCGAGGAACCGCCTTTTACACGGTCACCAACTTTGACATTCATCTGCGCCGTAGCGGGGAAAATTACATCGGTGCGTGAACCAAACTTGATCAAGCCCACACGCTCGCCACGCGCTACACGGTCCCCGGCTTTGCGGTCAAAGACGATGCGCCGCGCCAGTAGACCGGCAATCTGTTTGAACACCAGCGTCTGGCCTTCGCCTTCCACGGTGACCACGTTCTGCTCATTTAAATCGGCGGAAGCCTGGTCCATGGCGTTGGCGAACTGGCCGCGCCGGTACGTGACATCCCGGACCACGCCCGCTATCGGGGAACGATTTACGTGTACGTCGAAGACGTTCAGGAAGATGCTGACCCGTGTGTAGGGCCGGCCTTCCAACTGGGTTGCGGAGACATCGGTAACCTTTCCATCGGCGGGCGAAACGATCAGGCCTGGCCCATCAGGAACCACGCGTTCCGGATCGCGGAAGAACCACAGAAAAAAGCACGCCAGCGCCAGCGGCAAGGCCGCATAGGCTGGGGCCCGGGTCATCCACCACAGAAACCCGGCCACGACGAGCATTCCCAGTGCGTAATAGATGCCATCTCGAACCATTCAAAAGATTATAGCGGCTTTGATGCCCGCTCGCCCGTCGTGCCAAAGAGGTGAACACCGGCAGAGAACATTGTTTCCGGCAAGGAAAACATTCCCAGCCATGTTCGGTATTTCTACTGACAGATCAGGCAGTCTCTGCCGCCATCATCGTGGATTGCGTTCTTAGTGCCGTGACCGTTGAATTCGCAATACCGCAAAGAAGCAATCCGGCATTTCCGATCACCCGATCCGCGATGACTACTGAATCTCCCGGTCACGGTACCAGAGGGGGCTCCCCGGCAGCCACATGGGTTAGGGAAAAGCTTCGCGCCAACCATGAACTTTTGACAGACTTCAACCTGTACCAGGCATAGGCCATTGGCCCGGCGGAGGCGGTTTCGGCCGCCTTTTTCTCTTTATTTTTCAATGGTTTCATTGTGGGCCCAAGGGGTGTTTTTTGGGTTTGGCCGGCGGTGGCTACTATTGGCTATCAACTTGCAATAAGCATAGGCGGATAGGACAACCCATTTTGAGCGGAGTGGATGATGCGCTGCCCCTTACAGCCGTCTTGGATTGAACAGACGATAGATCTGTGTGATGAGGTCCTGATAAGGGCCGCGAAGGCCCATCCCACAAATCTGCTCTTGGGAATGATAGTTCGTAACATCAAGATGACTGAGATCCCGGTCGCAGAAGCGGAACCGCCTTCTTGCATCGAGTCATTGGCGTCATAATCGTTCAATCACAGCAGATCAAGCTACGTGCGCCTGACTCGGCCTGTGGTGCTGTTCAATGCCCTCCATCTGGTCTTTGACCAGCAGTTTAAGCTTTTTCAGCCGGACTTCTTCCAGCTTCTCGTCATCCGTCAAATATTTCTTTTCTATGAGCGAATCGAGCCGCTGTGAGTATCGATGATGTTCCTGAGCCAGCCGACGAAACTCTTCGTGGCTGGCAAGAAGCTGTTCGCGAACGGAATCCACCATCCGGAAAAACCTCCCTGCTTTGATATATTGCCACGAAGCTAGCACACAGGCATTCCCAGTTCAACCAAATTCCATATCAAGGATGTGGAAAAGAAAACTTAAGGATTAAGGCGTCCTCACAAGGGTCCTGATAGTACTGCTTTCTTCGGCCGGCTTCACAAAAAGCCCACTTCTCATAAAGTGCGCGGGCGGCCATGTTGGATTCGCGCACTTCCAGGAAGACCGCGCGCGCGTTTCTGCTGCGGGCATGGTGCATAAATTCACCCAGCAGGCGGGAACCCAGGCCACGGCGGCGGGCGGGGCCAGTAACGACCAGATTCTCGATCTCCCATTCGCCTGCGGAGTCACGCCCGGCGAGAAAGCCTGCTACTTCACCTTTCTCTTCTTCCAGCACTAGCACCAGCCGCGCGGCTTCGCTGTCATCCTTGAATAGGCGTTCGAATACCGCGCGGCCCCACTGGGCCGCGCCGGGAGCACCCTGCGCCAGCTCCATCATCCGGGGCAGGTCACCGGTGTGGGCGTGGCGTACACGGACCATCAACCCTGAGGCCCCGGCCTGGAAAAAATCTCCGCGTCCGACCGGCGGATGTAGTTGGCATCGAGGGCCTCCACCGAGACGGTTTCTCCTGCCAGTAGCTTCCGCAGGCCGATGCAGGCAGCGATTTCACTGCCGGGCCGGGCGGCCTCCTGCACCTGCATCCCGGCAGAAGCGGCCAACGCGGCGAGCGGCGCCTCGCTGGTGATCAAGCATGATGCGCCGCAGGTCTTCACTCTTTCCAGGAATTCCGGCTGCGACAGAAGTTGTTCTTCGATCATGGCAGCGCGTCCGGCGTTGAGGCCGTAGAGTCCGAAGTAGACCTCGCTTCTTCCGGCGTCGAGCGCGGCTGCCACCCTGCCCGGCTGTGACGATAGGCTGGCCAGCGCCTGCAGCAGGGAGACGGTGGCAATCGGCCGCTTCAGAACTTCGGCCAGCGCCTTGATAGCGCTCAGGCCGATCCGCAGCCCGGTGAAGGACCCTGGCCCGGAAATCGCGGCGAAACCTCGCAGATCAGCGGGCTTGTATCCGTGTTTTTCCAGCAGGGAAGCGAGCGTGGGCACCAGTTGCGCGGAAAATGTTCCGCCGGCAATGGCCGAAGATTCAATCACACGGAATGAATGGTGATCACCCTCCGCTAGGGAGATGCCGCCCAGCTTGCCGGATGTGTCGAAGGAGACGAAGAGCATAGGAACTTTTCACCACGGAGGAAAAGATTTTGAATTTCAAATTTCAAATTTGCAATTTTAAATCTGTTTCACGCCCTGCTCCTCGACCAGCTCAACCAAAACTCCACCGGCGCTGGAGGGATGGACGAACACATAGCGATGTCCGCCGGCGCCGATTTTGATTTCTTCACTGATGAGCCGGGCGCCGCTTTCCTTTAGGGTCTTCACGGCCGCCGTCAGATCGGGGACGTGTAGCGCCACATGGTGCAAGCCTTCGCCTCGTTTCTCGATGAATTTGGCAACGACCGAGTCGGGACTGGTGGCCTCGAGCAATTCAATACGGCTTTCACCCATGGGCAGCATCGCCACCTTCACCTTTTCGTGGGCCACAGTCTCTTCCTTGGAGACCTGCACGCCGAGCCTTTCATAAAACTGGCGGGCCTGCTGCAACGATTTAACGGCGATTCCGAGATGGTCGATGGTTGGCATGTTGGTGCTCCTGGCGGTTGGTGAATCAGTACTTGGTATATGGTAATTGGTACTTTGGTCGAACTGCGGGTATCGTGATCTCAACCAGACGTTCAAGTCTTTTTCGCCGTGCCCTTAAAGTTTTCCACGATCTCCTCCACCAGCGTATACGGGTCGCGCTTATGCTCCGCGATTTCTGCGGCCAGACGGGCCATATCGCCTTCCTGCATTTGCTCCCGCAGCAGGCGGTTGAGCAGGGCGTCGCGCAGCATTTCCACCAGACGTTCCTGCCAGTTACTGATTTTTTTCTTGAGCAGCAGGTCCTGTTTCGTTAAGTAATCTTCATAGCCGGCGATGGTGGCCGCCAGCTCACTGATACCCTTGCCTTCGCTGGCCACAGTCTTCACGATGGGCGGCGTCCACTGGTCTTTGCGAATGGCGAGAGACTGCATGGCGCGTATCTCGCGTTCCACGCGGTCAGAGCCCTCGCGGTCGCTCTTGTTAATGACAAATATATCGGCGATTTCCATGATGCCGGCTTTAATGGTCTGGACATCATCCCCCATGCCCGGCACCAGGATCACCACCGTAACATCGGCGAGCCGGACGATATCCACTTCATCCTGGCCTACGCCCACGGTCTCGATGAGGATGGTGTCTTTGCCGCTGGCATCGAGGGCGGTGGCCACGTCGGTGGTGGCGCGGGCCAGCCCGCCGAGACATCCGCGGGTCGCCATGCTGCGGATATAGATTCCCGGATCGGCGTGATGCGATTGCATGCGAATACGATCGCCGAGAATCGCGCCGCCGGTGTAAGGACTGGTGGGATCGACGGCCACGATGCCGACCGTGTGCTGCAGCTTGCGATACTCGCGGGCCAGTTGGTCGACCAGTGTGCTCTTGCCCGCGCCCGGCGCGCCGGTCAGGCCGATCACGCGCGCTTTGCCGCTGTAGGGGAACAACGCCTTCAGCAGCACCACCGATTCGGGCGTGCCGTCTTCGATGGCGGTAATGGCCCGCGCCAGGCCGCGCACGTTCCCTTCAAGGATCATGCGCACCCACGGTTCAACCCAGGCTGGAACGGTGCTGGCCAAACGATTAGTCCTTTAGAATTTGCCGGGCGATGACCAGCCTCTGGATTTCACTGGTGCCTTCGCCGATGGTACACAGCTTCACGTCGCGGTAGAACTTTTCCGCCGGATAGTCCTTGATGAAGCCATAGCCGCCGTGGATCTGCACGCACTCATTCGCGCATCGCACCGCCACTTCGCTCGAATAGAGCTTGGCCATGGAAGATTCCTGCGTGGTTTTCATGCCGGCGTCTTTCATGCAGGCGGCGCGCATGGTCAACAGCCGGGCAGCATCGATTTCCGTGGCCATGTCGGCCAGCTTCCACTGGATGGCCTGAAAGTCACTGATGGGCTGGCCAAACTGCTTGCGCTCTTTCGAATACTTGAGGGCCGCCTCGTAAGCGCCCTGGGCCATACCCAGACCGAGCGCGGCGATGGAGATGCGTCCGCCATCGAGAATGCGCATGGCGTCGCTGAATCCGCCGCCCTCTTTTCCCAGCAAGGCGTCATTGGGCAGCCAGCAATCTTCAAAAATCAGCTCGGAAGTATCGCTGGCCCGCAGCCCCAGCTTGTTTTCTTTCTTTCCCGGACGGAATCCCTTGGCGCTTTTTTCCAGCACAAACGCTGAAAGGCCATGGGTGTGCGCGGTCTTGTCGGTGACGGCGACCACCACGATGGTGTCGGCGTAATGTCCATTGGTGATGAAGGTCTTGGTGCCGTTCAAAACCCAGCCGTTATCCTTGCGGACGGCGGTCATGCGCGCCCCGCCGGCATCGGAGCCGGAGCCGGGTTCGGTCAACCCCCAGGCGCCGATATGATCTCCGGTGGCCAGCTTGGGAATGTACTTGCGCCTCTGCGCCTCGTTCCCGGCGAGAAAAATATGGTTCGAGCACAGCGAATTGTGGGCGGCCACGATAATGCCCACCGATCCATCGACGCGGGAAAGCTCCTCGATGGCAATCGCATATTCGATATATCCGAGCCCTGTGCCGCCATATTCGGCAGGGAAGATCATGCCCAGCACGCCCATCTTGCCCAGTTGTTTGACTACGTCGTAGGGGAAGATTGAGGCTTCGTCCCATTCCATTACATGCGGCGCGACTTCACGCTCGGCGAATTCGCGAATTGATTTCTTTAACTGCAACTGCTCTTCGTTAAGCTGAAAATCCAAGCAACTTCTCCCTTTATCTTCGATCATGCCCTAGTGCGACTCATGCCGTTCGAGGCAAAACAGACCATTATATAGAAACCGAGGGCAACGTTAACCACAGCTCTGAATCACGGCGTGTCGGAGACGCCAACAAAACCTTTGAAACACAGCGTGACGTAGCCACAACCAAAAACAATTAGCCGCGAATTAACGCGAATAAACACGAATAAGAGATGGGTTGTCGTTGCTCCCGGAATCGTCGTGTACCGCGAAGATTCTGGGGGATAGCAATACAGAGGAACCCTTCGCTACCGCTCAGGGTAAACTCCGGCAACAGAGGCTTTTGGGGTTGTGAGGCGGATTCAAGGATTTCGGCGAGCCACAAGGATATTGGGCCGCCACCGCATGTTTGATCTAAAGGTTCACGGCTTGAGATGATTTTTCCGCCGCCTCACAACCCAAAAATCCTCTGTTGCCTCTGTTCCTCTGCGTTTCAAAGGTTTTCGTTGCAACTCGTTGCGCTGTATCTACCTCCGTAGCGCGCTTTCGATTTTGGTAAGCTAAAACCATGCCTCCACGGAACACGAAGCTGAGCGACCGGCATCTGGTGCAGATTGTCGATGCCGCGCTTGCCGATACTGCCCGCCGCAGCGGCGCGTGGCTGGCTTGCCGTCCGGGATGCACGCAGTGTTGCCACGGGACGTTTGCCATCCATCAGCTCGACGCGCAACGCCTGCGTTCGGGTCTGAGCAATCTGGAAACCGATGATCCGGCACGGGCTGCCCGTATTCAGGCCCGCGCCGCCGCTTCGATTGCGCGCATCGCCGCCGGTTTCCCCGGCGATCTGAAGACCGGCATTCTGTTTGAAACCGAAGAAGCCCAGCGGCAATTTGAAGACTTCGCCAACGACGAACCTTGCCCCTTGCTCGATCCCGCTTCCGGGCTTTGTGATCTTTACGCAGCCCGTCCCATGACTTGCCGCGTCTTCGGCCCGCCGGTGCGTTCGGGAGATGAGAACGGCCTGGGCGTATGCGAACTCTGCTATCACGGGGCCAGCGATGAGCAGATTGCCGCTTGCGAGATGGTGGCTGACCCGGAAAACGTTGAAGCGGCGCTGCTCAAAAGACTCGAAGAGCGCACAGGCATTAAGGGAAAAACCATTGTCGCTTTTTGCCTCGGCCAGAGGAGTTAGCCACGAATGAACGCGAATGCACACAAATTAAGATCAAGAACGAGCGCTGCAAGATCGGGGGATCGATTATCATAGGCAAGAAACCACTCAGCGCGACCCTACTCTAAAAGGAACTCAACCATGCCAATTGTCGATTCAATTTTGATGGAGTTCGACCAGGAATCCAAGACTACGCGGAAGCTGCTGGAGCGGCTCCCGGAAGACAAACTTACCTGGAAGCCCCATGCAAAATCCCAGTCCCTGGGCGTGCTCTCGATGCACATCGCTACAGCGCCCTCCAACATCGCCGCGGCCGCAGCCCTGGATACGTTCGAATTTGCCGGTGCGCCTACGCCTGAGCCGAAAACCAGGCAAGAGGTACTGAATGCATTTTCACAAGGCATCGCCAAAGTGAATGAGACCCTGAAGCCCATGGATGATGCGCGCATGATGGCCATGTGGAAGGCGACCATGAAGGGCCAGACGATCCTGTCGGTCCCCCGGGTCGCATTCATTCGCAGCATTCTGCTGAATCATGTCTACCACCATCGCGGACAGCTCTCGGTCTATCTGCGTCTGCTCGACGTTCCCGTGCCTTCGATCTACGGTCCCAGCGCCGACGAAAACCCGTTCGCGTAAAAATTCCCGATGATTGTGCAACGATCGTGGCGTAGAGACGGTGCTCCGCACCGTCTCTGGCTGCGTTCTGGGAATGCTATCTATTGTTTTGGAAATGCCGTCTATTGAAGAGGCGGAGACGCATAATTTGGCGATGTTTTTGGGATAGAGACGGTGCGGAGCACCGTCTCGCCCGGCTTTTTCTGCTCCGGCAATGGTTCCCGGCGGAATAGCTTCGTGGCGTTCTGCACGACCGAAATGATCAGGACCAGAAACATTCCGGAGATGCCGATGGTCCCGCCGATGTCGAACAACCGCCAGGCGCGTCCGAAGAGATGCGCCACGGAGCCGTGGAGCAGCGCCAGATTGCCGGTGCAAAGCAGCAACCGTAATTCCGTGGGACCCATCTTGAAGTAGGAAATCTTGAAGTCACCCAAGGTATAGGTAGCGAGATACACCTCAATCGAAAGCATTAGAAAGGCCACCAGCAATCCGGCGGCGATGAATGGCGACATGTACCCGGAAAGTCCAAGGCCTGACAGAAGAAAGAGGGCGCCGAAAGCATCCACAATATGGTCGACATAAAAGCCATAGCGCGGGCGCGGACAATTGCGGTAGCGGGCCAGTGTTCCGTCGAGACTGTCACCCAGCCAGTTCAGCGCTAGGCACATGGTCACCACCAGAAGTCCCGCGGGGTTGGTTTTTGACCACCAGTAGCCGGCCCCGGCGCCCGCCATGGAGGCCAGCCCTAGAACGGTAAGGTGGTCGGAGTTGATCGAGACCGGGGTGCGGGCCGCCAGCCACAGCAAGGTCTTTTTTTCCAACACCGCCAGAAAGCTCTGCTGGATACGTTTGGCCTCGCGAAAGCGAATGGATGAAGAGTTGTTCGGTTGCATTTTGTCCTCCGGAACTGCGTTTCCGTAAGGCCACTTTGCCGCAAGGCGCGCCGCGCGGCAATGCGCCCCGTCTCATTCGCGGGTAAAACCGATCTCAACGGCTAAACGTTTGAAAATAAACTGTTATCATGGGAAAGTCATTTGACGCTGGGCCCATGCTGA
>Ga0210403_10001247_pt1 | contig 24577 bp, 26 predicted proteins | sample IncBWC19MmetaG_FD_150863 | JGI IMG/M metagenome (GOLD analysis project Ga0210403, IMG submission 150863) | Forest soil microbial communities from Barre Woods Harvard Forest LTER site, Petersham, Massachusetts, United States - Inc-BW-C-19-M | ecosystem: Environmental > Terrestrial > Soil >... | reverse complement strand
ACCACCGGGCTCGCGACCAAGCCGCCGGGATCGAGCGTGCCGACATAGGCATGGCCGGTCTCATAAGCATTGTAGAAGGCCCGCGACTCCCGGCGGAAGCGCGCGGCCGTGCGCGCCTTGCCGATCGAGACGTTACCTGAAGCGATCTGCGCGCCTTCCATGCGCTCGAACATCACGGGCTCGCCATTGGTATCGACCACGGCGATGTTCATCTCCCAGTTCCGCTTCTTGGCTTCGGCTTCAGCGGCGGCCATCACCTGCTTGGCGCGCTCAAGCCCGATCGACTGGCCGTAGGGAATGTCGAACGGCACCGCTTCGGGTGTCCCGCCCGCGGATGGCTGTGTCGGCGGCATCGCGGGTGCAGGCGTTTGCGTCTGCGCAAGCGCCGACGAACTCACCAACACCACGGCGCAGGCCGCCAGATTCAAGGAAACGATAGCTCTCAATTTGGCCTCCCCTTTTTGTTGATTATGTCTCTATTTTGTTCAGCGATGGCGCAACGACGTCCGCGCCCACACGCTGCAACCCCGTGAAGCTGCCCATATTCCTTTGGAAATCTGGACGAGCTAATCGGCCTTGATGCCGGCGTCCTGGATCACCTTGCGCCAGCGATCCTCTTCCTCGCGGAAATAGCGGTCGAGTTCGGCCGGCGGGCTCACCGCCGTCACCAGTCCTTCGTTGACGCTGAGCTTCTTGAAGGCGTCTGCCTTGACCGCGCTGGCTGCCGCCTTGTTGAGGCGCGTGATGATCTCGGGCGGCGTCTTGGCCGGCGCGAACAGGCCGTACCAGGCTTCTGCATCATAACCAGGCACACCGGCTTCAGAGACCGTCGGCAGGTCCGCAAAGGCCGGCGAGCGCTCCGCCGAGGTCACTGCCAGTGCGCGCAATTGCCCGCCCTCGATCAGCGAGGCGGCGCTCGCCACCGTCGTGAACATCACCTGGATCTGGCCGCCGATCAAATCGGTGATCGCGGGCGCCGAGCCCTTGTAGGGCACGGTGGTGAGATTCACGTTCGCCATGTGCTTGAACAGCTCGCCCGCAAGATGGGCCGACGTGCCGGTGCCATAGGTGCCGTAGGAGAGCTTGTCAGGCTCGGCCTTTGCGGCTGCGATCAAGTCCTTGATCGACCGGATCGGCGATTTCGGATTGACCACGACAATGCTGAAGGAGCGCGCCACCAGCGCGACGGCTGCGAGATCGCGGTGCTGGTCGTAGGGCAGCTTGGCGTAAAGGCCGGGATTGACGGCGTTGGCGAAGGTGCCCATCAGCAGCGTGTAGCCGTCTGGCTCGCTCGCCGCGACCGCCTGCGTGCCGATAATGGTCCCAGCTCCCGGCTTGTTCTCGATGATGACGGAGACACCGAGCTCCTTTGCCATCTCCTGCGCCAGCGTGCGCGCCACCACATCGGTGCCGCCGCCCGGCGCAAAGGGCACCACGATCTTGATGATGCGGTCCGGATAGGCCGCACACGCGCGGCCGATCGGCAGCGAGGACAGCACGCATGCTGCAATCGCGAACAGAAAGTGGCTCAATTTGATTTTGGGGAACATGGGACCGCCATCGCAGGAGAAGCATCGCTTCATAAAGCGAGTCGGCGTCTTGCGCCATGCGCCGAACGACGGACGGCAGCGCGCGAACGGCAATGGACGCACGCCACGCTTCCCTACCGCGGGCCTTGGCTGATTGCGCTTCTGATGTAGCCTAGAGAAATGACTACAATTGTGGCCAAGGCGAGTACTCCCGCAAAGGGGGCGATGATGAGACCAGTGACAAAACTTTCAAGGAGTTCAAAATCAACCCAATTCTGCTGATCGCAAAACAGCCACTTCGGCATCCAGAGCCCGTTCCCTTGAATCCAGCCCATGCCTAGTTCGTCAAGCTCTACCAAGACAACGGCGAGCGATAAAACAAACGACGCATAGAAAATGACTTGAGACATCTGCCGGCGGATCGTCGCCATTTGACAAATGATCACGACAATCCATGGCAGGACGAAGAGAAGATGGTCTTCTGCCGCCACCCTGACATCGCGATACTCGCCGCAGAGGGAAGCTTGTTTCCACTCAAGGGTAGCCAAATTCGTCGTCACAAGCAGCGCTGCGGCAACAGTCAGATAAACGGCGGCGAGTCGGAATCTCGAGACCGGATGTGCGAGCTGTGGCATGACAACCCAGCCGGAGACACTTTGTTACCTACGCAAATCTAGCGAGAAAGCAGTACAGCTTTTGTGACGGCTTCGAGTGCTGGACGACTTCTCCCGCACGTGGGGGAGGTGCATCGTTCTTGTTAGGCACTGAACCTCAAATCATCCGCCCGATAACCGGAATCTTCCGCAGCAGGATCACCGTCACCCAGCTTCCCGCCAGCGTGCAAGCGAACACGATCGCGAATTTGAGGAAAGGCGACCATGCGGGATCGTAGACCGCATATTGCAGCCAGATGATGAAGATGTAGTGCACCAGGAAGATGCCATAGGCCGATGGCCGCATCGCATCGAGCAGGCGCAGCGGCGAATTCGCAAAGCGCAGGAACAAGCCGGGCTCCGTGAACGCCATCGCGCCGCTGAACAGCGCAAACGCGAGGCCATAGCCGACACGCCACGACAGCGGCGGCGAATTGAAGTTCGCCACCCAATTATGGTGGGCATAGACCAGCAACAGGATTGCGCCGTAGAAGAGGAGCGCGAACGCGGCCCATATTTTCCAGCGCGCGGCGAGCTCGCCGTTCTCCGCGAAAATGCCTGACTTCAAATCGATCGCGCCGATGCCGACGCCGACAAGGAAATAGCCGGAATAGAGAAAGATGCGGCTGGTCTGGATCGGCAGCGGAAAGCCGTCCGGCTCGAGCCAGGCGGAATCGCCAAACCTAAGGTGCATCGGCAGATACACGATCACCGAAAAGGTCAGGAAGGCGGCGAAGGCCAGGCCCGGCCGGTAGCGCAGCGCGTAGATGGCTTTGCCGAGTCCTTCGATCACGCCCGGCGCAACCGCCCACACCAGCGCGACGACTGCATCGAACGCCAGCAACACCCAGATGAACCATGCCGGCCCCGACGGCCAGGGGCCGACGGTCAGCGTGTGCCACCAGAAATGAAAATAGTTGAAGTCGGTGGTGCCCGGCAGATGGTAGCGCAGGAACGTCGGGTAATAGGCGAGCGGCATCACCACGAAGATCGAGACGAGATAGGGCACGCCGAGCCGCCAGGCGCGGTTGACGACGAAGTTTGTCGGCCCCCGTCGCGTCAGGCTGTCGCGCACGAACAGGCCCGAGATCAGGAACATGCAGGCCATGAAGAAGCTGTCGTTGAACAGCACGATGAGGTCGAAGCCGAGCCAGTGCGCCTTGTCGCCATGGCCGAAATAGGTGTAGTTGACGACGGAATGGTGCAGCACCACCAGCAGCGTGATGAAGGTGCGCGCGCGGTCGAATGCGACGATGCGCGCCGCCGTGACGATGTCATTGGGAGCCGACTTCTGCAGCATCGTTACTTCCCGATCATTTCTCGAACGCGTCGTAGATGATCTTCTTGATCGTGGTGTTCACATGCATGCGCCCGGAAGGCGAATCCTGCATGACAACGAAGAACATGTCCTCGGCCTTGTCGATCACGAGATAGACACCGGTTGCGCCATCCCATTTGAACTCGCCGAGCGAGCCGGGCGGTGACGGGATGGCGAAACCGGGATCTGTGCGCACACCGAAGCCATAACCGAAGCCAAAACCGTCACCGGGATAGTAATCATAATCGCGCGCGATGCCGGCGCCCGGCCCGATGTGATCCGTGGTCATCGCCTTGAAGGTGGCCGGGCTGAGATAGGTCTTGCCATCGAGCGTGCCGCCGTTGAGCAGCATCTGGCCATAGCGGGCGAAGTCGGCGATGGTCGAGACCATGCCGCCGCCACCAGACTCCCAGCGCGTGACATCAAGCGAGTTGCGCTCGACATGGCGGTCCTTGGGCAAAGGCTGGGCATAGCGCGCCCGCTCGGCCGGATCGGTCAGGAAGAATTTCGTGGTGGTCATGCCGAGGGGATCGAGCAGGTTTTGCTTCTCGAACTGATAGAGCGACTGGCCGGAGGCGACCTCGATGACGCGGCCGAGCACGTCGATCGAATGGCCGTAATCCCACAGTGTGTGCGGTTGTTCGGCCAGCGGCACTTTCGAGATCCGCTCGGCGAAGCCGGCATTGTCGAAATCGCCGAGATAGATGCCGGCATAGGCCGCCTTCACGAGGCCCTCGCCATAGAAGCCGTAGGTGATGCCGGAGGTATGCAACAGCAAATCCTCAACGGTCATCGGGCGCTGCAGCGGCACCCGATCGAGCACGGTCTTGCCGCTCTCGTCCTTGCGCTCGACGCCGACCTTCATTCCTGCGAACGAAGGTATGTATTTGCTGACGGGATCATCGAACGCGATCTTGCCGCGATCGACCAGCATCAGCGCCGCGACGCTGGTGATGGTCTTGGTGACAGAATGGATCGGGAAGATCGCGTCCTCCGTCATCGGCGTGCCCTTGTCGGGATCGCGCTTGCCGAACCATTTCAGATAGACCGGCTTGCCGTGCTGCTGCACCAGCACGGTAGCGCCCGGGATTCGCCCCGCAGCGACCTCGCCGTTGACGAAATCCTCGATGGCGCCGAGCTTTTTCACCGACGGCTTGGAGCCCGGCGGCGGGCCGAATGGCGGTGTTTCCGCCCGTGCAGCGCCGCCGAGCGCAAGCGCGGCCAATATGACAAATTTAAACGTATGTCCGGTGATGTCTGTCATTTCGAGCCGGACGATATTGCATTGCGGTGCGCCGATCCAGTTGGGCGCCGGTTCTATTTTCTAATCCGCCCGATTGTCGCTCAGGAATAGGGATTGATCAGCTTCTGCTGGTCGGCAGCGTGCCGCGCCAGGAGATCGATAAAGGTCCTGACCTTGGCCGAAAGATGATGGCGGTGCGGATAGACCGCATTCATGGAAAATTCGACCGGGCGGTATTCGGGCAGCAGCCGGACCAGTTCGCCCGATTCGAGATGGTCGCGGACCAGAAATCCGGCTGCCAGGAAGATGCCGACGCCGGCGACCGCGGCGCGGTGCAGCGTTTCGCCGCTGTTGGAAATGAGGTTCCCAGATATCCGCACCGACGCCGGCGCTCCCTTGCGGTCGATGAAATGCCATTCGTCGCCGAAGGGGTAACTGGCATGGCGGATGCAGTTGCGCCCGGCGAGGTCGGCGAGATGCTCCGGCCTGCCGTGCTTTTCGAGATAGCCATGCGAGCAGCACAGTACATGCCGCCAGGTCGCAAGGCTGCGCACGATCAGGCTTGAATCCGGCGGCGGCAGCATCCGGATCGCAACGTCGAAATTTTCATCGATCATGTCGACATTGCGCTCGCCGATGGCGAGATCGACCTTCACGTCGGGGTAGGAGGCGAGGAATTCCGCGACGACCGGCGAGAGGAACTGCACGATGTGGGTATTGGTGTAGATGCGCAGCGTGCCGCGCGGGGTCGACTGCAGGGCGCCTGCGATATCATCGGCCTGCTCGATGTCGGCGAGGATCTGCGTGCAGCGGTCGTAATAGGCCTTGCCGACCTCGGTCAGGCTGACCTTCCGCGTCGTCCGGTTGAGAAGCCTCGCCCCCAGCCGCTCTTCCAGCGCCTGCACATGGTTGCTCACCATGGTCGTGGACATATTGAGCTTGCGGCCGGCGGCGGAAAAACCGCCGGTATCGACGACCCGGACGAACGCGGTCAGGCTGGTCAGCCGGTCCATATGCGCCTCCGATTATCCCCTTTCAGTGGATAATGCTTTCGGTTTTTCCCGGATTATCACAGGCCATGAGACATTGCATCTTCAAGGCATCTTCGAAGGCCCCTTCGGGGGGTGCCGATCGAACCCTTAGGAGGATGCCATGTCGAATGCCGCTTATGTCTCTGAAACCAAAACGAAAATCTTCCTCACCCCATCCCGTCGGACGATCAAGCGCGCTGCATTGGCTCTCGCCGTAGTGCTCGGCCTCGCCGCCGCCGCGGATTTCGGCCACTACTACCTGACCGTCGGGCGGTATCTGGAGACGACAGATGACGCCTATGTCAAAGCCGATTCCACGATCATTGCACCGAAAGTGTCCGGCTACATCGCCGACGTGCTGGTCGGCGACAACGAGAAGGTCAAGGCCGGACAGCTCCTCGCGCGGATCGACTACCGCGATTTCCGTACCGCGCTGAACCAGGCCAAGGCCGACGTCGCCGCCTCCGAAGCCGCCGTGCGCAATCTCAATGCGCAGATCGAGTTGCAGGAGCCCCTGATCCAGCAGCAGGCTGCCGAAGTCGACGCGGCCGAAGCCAACCTCAAATTCGCGCAGGAAGAGCGCTCCCGTTACGACGACCTGATGAAGTCGGGCTCCGGCACCGTGCAACGCGCCCAGCAGACCGATGCGGCGTTGCGCGCCCAGACCGCGCAATTGCAGCAGGGCAAGTCGGGTCTGATCGCCGCCAAGAAGAAGGTCGAAGTGCTCTCGACCCAGCGCGCTCAGGCCGTCGCACAGCTCGATCATGCCCGCGCGGTCGAGCAGCAGGCAGCGTTGAACCTGTCCTACACAGAGATCACCGCGCCCGTTGACGGCACGGTCGGCGCCCGCTCGCTCCGGGTTGGCCAGTATGTCCAGGCCGGCACGCAGCTGATGGCGGTGGTGCCGCTGGATGCGGTCTATGTCGTCGCCAACTTCAAGGAGACGCAGCTCACCAACGTGCGCAACGGCCAGCCGGTCGAGCTCCAGGTCGACAGCTTCCACTCCACCACGCTGAAGGGCCATGTCGACAGCCTGTCGCCTGCGAGCGGCCTGGAATTCGCGCTGCTGCCGCCCGACAACGCCACCGGCAACTTCACCAAGATCGTGCAGCGCGTTCCCGTGAAGATCGTGCTCGACGACCAGAGCCTGAAGGGGCTGCTCCGCCCCGGCATGTCGGCGGTGCCGACCGTTGATACCAAGGCGACCGTGATCGCTGAGCGCGAGAACCAGAAGCGGCTCGCCTCCAGCGGCTCATCACCCCGCAGCTGACGCGTATCCAGCAAGGCATCTTCAAGCCCTGCTGGATAATGCTTCCGCTATTTCCCCGATTATCGAAACAGCCTGTTCAATACATGCTCTCCCGGCAAGCCAAGAGGAGACGATCATGACCGTCCTTCAAGCAACCCTCGACAACACCGCCCCCGCCGGCCGTCCCTCCCCCGCCGCCGTGCCCGCTACTCCTGCCGTCTCCGCCAAGACCTCGATCGCGGTGATCGGCGCCACGCTGGGCGCCTTCATGGCGGTGCTCAACATCCAGATCGTCAACGCCTCGCTCGCCGACATCCAGGGCGCGATCGGCGCCGGCATCGACGACGGCGGCTGGATCTCGACCTCGTACCTGATCGCCGAGATCGTGGTGATCCCGCTCAGCGGCTGGCTCGCCCAGGTGTTCTCGGTCCGCATCTATCTCCTGACCAACGCCGTCCTGTTCCTGGTGTTCTCGGCGGCCTGCGCGCTGGCGCAAGACCTGCCGCAGATGATCGTGCTGCGCGCCGTGCAGGGCTTTACCGGCGGCGTGCTGATCCCGATGGCGTTCACGCTGATCATCACGCTGCTGCCGAAGAACAAGCAGCCGATCGGCCTTGCGATGTTCGCGATCTCCGCCACCTTCGCGCCGGCGATCGGACCTACCATCGGCGGCTATCTCACCGAGAATTATGGCTGGGAATACATCTTCTACGTCAATGTCGTGCCCGGCGCGATCATGATCGCCATGCTGTTCTTTTCGCTCGAAGCCAAGCCGATGAAGCTCTCGCTGCTGCGCGACGGCGACTGGGCCGGCATCATCACCATGGCGATCGGACTCTCAGCGCTGCAGACCGTGCTGGAAGAAGGCAACAAGGATGACTGGTTCGGCTCGACCTTCATCGTCCGCCTCGCCGTCATTGCCGCGATCGCGCTGACGCTGTTCGTTGTCATCGAGCTGACCAGCCAGAAGCCACTCCTGAATCTGCGGCTGCTGTTCCGCCGCAATTTCGGCTTCGGCATTCTCGCCAACTTCCTGCTCGGTGTTGCCCTGTACGGCTCGGTCTATGTCCTGCCGGTCTATCTGTCCCGCATCCAGGGTTACAATTCCGAGCAGATCGGCATGGTGCTGGCCTGGACCGGCCTGCCGCAGCTCCTGCTGATCCCGCTGGTGCCGCGCCTGATGAAGCGCTTCGACCCGCGCATCGTGATCGGTATCGGCTTCGCGCTGTTCGCCGCCTCCAACTTCATGAACATCTACATGACCAATGACTACGCCACCGATCAGCTGTTCTGGCCCAACGTCGTCCGCGCCATCGGCCAGGCACTGGTGTTCGCACCGCTGTCAGCGGTTGCGACCGCGGGCATCGAGGCGGAGAACGCAGGTTCCGCGTCCGGACTGTTCAACATGATGCGCAACCTCGGCGGCGCCATCGGCATCGCCGCGCTGCAGACCCTGCTCACCAAGCGCGAGCAATATCATTCCAACGTGCTGTCGCAGTCGGTCTCGGTGTTCGAACAGGCGACCCGCAACCGGATCGATCAGCTCACGCAATATTTCATGAACCATGGCGTGATCGACCGCGTTGATGCCGCCCACCGCGCCTATGTCGCGATCGGCAAGGTCGTACAGAAGCAAGCCTTCATCCTCGCCTTCAGCGACACCTTCTATCTGCTCGGCGTGGCGCTAATTGTCGCACTGATCGCAGCGCTGATGCTGAAGAAGCCCGACCACCTTGACGCCGGTGGCGCCCACTAACCATCTACCTCAACCTGCAAAGGAGAACGACCATGAAACCCCGCATGAACTTCTACCAGGCCGCACCTGACACCATGAAAGCGCTCACCGCGCTGGAAAACCAGATCCAGGCGTCCGGTCTTGAGCAATCGCTGATCGAATTGGTCAAGACCCGCGCCTCGCAGATCAATGGCTGTGCCTTCTGCATCAACATGCACACCCAGGACGCGCGCAAGCGCGGCGAGACCGAGCAGCGGCTCTATCTCCTCAACGCCTGGCGCGAGGCGCCGGTCTATACCGACCGCGAGCGTGCCGCGCTGGCCTGGACCGAAGCGGTGACGCTGATCTCAGAGACCCATGCGCCCGACGACGTCTACAACGAAGTCCGCGCACATTTCTCGGAAGCCGAGACCGTCAACCTGACCATGCTGATCGCGACCATCAACTCCTGGAACCGGCTTTCGATCTCCTTCCGCGCGGTGCCGCCGGTGAGGGTCAGCGCCGCGACCGCAGCCTGATCAGGTGCCCGTCGCCTTCGCGAAGTCGACATAGATTTCGCGAAGGCGGGTGGCCATCGGGCCCGGCTTGCCGTTGGCGACCGTCTTGCCGTCGATGCTCACCACCGGCTGCACAAAGAGAGAAGCGCTGGTGATGAAGGCTTCCTTGGCCTTCAGCGCTTCATCCACCGAGAACGGCCGCTCCTCGACCCGGAGCTGCCGTTCTTCCGCGAGCTTCACCACCGCCTTGCGGGTGCAGCCCGGCAAGATCTCGCTGCCGTTCTGACGCGTCACGATCACGTCGTCTTGCGTCAGAATGAACGCCGACGACGAGCCGCCTTCGGTCACTTTCCCATCTTCGATCATCCACGCTTCACCTGCGCCTGCTTCAGCCGCAGCCTGTTTCGCCAGCACCTGCGCCAGCAGCGCCACGCTCTTGATGTCGCGCCGCGCCCAGCGGATGTCGGGCACCGTGATCACGGCAATGCCCTTCCTGCCGGATTCCGCATTCACGATGTCCTTCACCGAGGTGAACATGATCAGCGTCGGCTTCACGCCCTTCGGAAACGCAAAATCGCGCCCCTCGTCGGCGCCGCGCGTCACCTCGATGTAGACCAGGCCGTTTTCAAGCTTGTTGCGCGAGATCAGCTCCTTCTGTATCTCGATGATGCGCTCGATGCTCTCGGGCAGCGGCAGCGCGATCTCGCCGACCGAACGCTCCAGCCGCGCCAGGTGAGAGGCATTGTCGACCAGCTTGCCGCCCAGCACGGCGGAGACTTCGTAAATGCCATCGGCAAACAGAAAGCCGCGGTCGAGGATCGAGACCTTGGCTTCCGATAAGGGCACGAACGAACCATTGACGTAAGCGATCGAATCCAAGGTCTTTCTCCTGTCGCGACGCGATTGCGTCGCACCTTATACCCCAAATCGTCAATGAGAGAGAATCTTGGACAGGAATTTCTGCGCGCGGTCGCTGCGGGGCTTGCCGAAGAAATCATTCTTGTCCGCGTCCTCGACGATCTCACCCATGTCCATGAAAATCACACGGTTCGCGACCTTTCTGGCAAATCCCATCTCGTGGGTCACCACCATCATGGTCATGCCCTCGCGCGCGAGATCGACCATGACGTCCAAGACCTCGCTGATCATCTCGGGATCGAGCGCCGAGGTCGGCTCGTCGAACAGCATCGCGATCGGGTCCATGGCGAGCGCACGCGCAATCGCGACACGCTGCTGCTGGCCGCCGGAGAGTTCTGCCGGATATTTCTTCGCGTGATCTTTCAGCCCGACGCGATCGAGCAGTTTTGCGCCCTTCGCCATCGCCGCATCGTGCGAACGTCCCAGCACCTTCTCCTGCGCGAGGCAGAGATTATCGATGATGCGCAAATGAGGGAACAGTTCGAAATGCTGGAACACCATGCCGACACGGGCGCGCAGCTCCGGCAGATTGGTCTTGGGATCGTTGACCTTGATGCCGTCGATGATGATCTCACCCTTCTGGAACGGCTCCAGCGCATTGACGCATTTGATCAGCGTCGACTTGCCCGAGCCCGACGGACCGCACACCACCACCACCTCGCCCTTGGCGACCGACGTGGTGCAGTCCTTCAGCGCCTGGAAACTGGCGGTGTACCATTTGTCGACGTGGCTGATCTCGATCATGGAATTCCCGCTAGCGCAACACTGCGATGCGCGACTGCAATTGCCGCACAACGAACGAGGCGACGCAGCAGATGATGAAATAGACCAGCGCTGCGAACAGGTACATCTCGACCAGCCGCCCGTCGCGGTGCGCCACGATGGTGGCCGCGCCAAGAAAATCGGTGATCGAGACCACATAAACCAGCGATGTGTCCTGGAACAACACGATGGTCTGAGTCAACAGCACGGGCAGCATGTTACGGAACGCCTGCGGCAGCACGACGTAGCGCATGGTCTGGTGATAGTTGAGGCCGAGGGCCTGCGCCGCCATCGGCTGCCCCCTGGAAATCGACTGGATGCCGGCGCGCATGATCTCCGAGAAATAGGCGGCCTCGAACATGATGAAGGTGATCAGCGAGGAGGCGAAAGCGCCGACCTTGATGGGACGCGAGGCGCCCGTCAGCCATTGCCCGATATAGGGCATCAGGAAATAGAACCAGAAGATCACCAGCACCAGCGGCAGCGAGCGCATCAGGTCGACATAGAGACCGGCGATCCGGCCGGGCAGCCGGTAGCCGGAGAGCCGCATCAGCGCGATCAGCGTACCGAAGATCAGTCCGCCGAGCGCGGAGAGCGTCGTCAGCGTCAACGTGAAGGTCATGCCGTCGTAGAAGAGATAGGGCAGCGAGCGGCGGATGACGTCAAAATCGAAATTGGCGAACATGGCCTCTCACTTCCCCGAAATATAGCCGGGGATCGCCACCGCGCGCTCGACGAAGCGCATGACGGTGACGACGACCAGATTGACCATCAGATACATAACGGTGGCGGCCGTGAACGACTCGAACACCTGGAAAGAAAATTCCTGCATGGAGCGCGCCGCGCCGGTCAGCTCGACCAGGCCGATGGTGATCGCCACGGCCGTGTTCTTGATGGTGGAGAGAAATTCCGAGGTCAGTGGCGGCAGGATGATGCGGAACGCCATCGGCAGCAGCACGTAGCGATAGGTTTGCAGCGTCGTCAGTCCGAGCGCTGTCGCGGCCTGCCTCTGCCCGCGTGGCAGCGAGCCGATGCCGGCCTGCAATTGCACCGCGACGCGCGCCGACATGAAGAGGCCGACGCCAACGGCGGCCGTATAGAATGGCGCATGCGGCAATTGCTTCAGCCACAGGCCCGCCCGCTGCGGCAGCAGCTCCGGCAGCACGAAGAACCAGAGAAAGAGCTGCACGAGCAGCGGCATGTTGCGGAAGAACTCGACATAGGCGAAGCCGAACCACGAGGCGGCCCTCGACGGCAGTGTACGCAGCACGCCGACGATCGATCCGCTTACGAGCGCGATGACCCACGCGAACAGCGAGGTCTCGATGGTCACCAGCAATCCCGACAGCAGCACGTCGAGATAGGTGCCGGCCCCGCCCGGGTCCGGTTCGAAAAAGATGTGCCAGTTCCAGTGATAGTTCACAGGGCGCTGTCCGGTTGGCCTCTCACATCGGCCTGTAGGAGTCCGGATCCGGCGAATCCGACGGCTTCGCGAACTCGGCCTTCAATGCCGGCGCAATCGGCGTGCTGAGGTTCAGCCCTTTCGGCGGTATCTTTTCCATGAACCATTTGTCGTAGAGCTTCTTGCCTTCGCCGGAGGTGTAGACCGCAGCAGTCGCTGCATCGACCACCTTCTTGAACTCGGGGTCGTCCCTGCGCAGCATGATCCCGTAAGGCTCGGGCTTGGAGAACGCGTCGGGCGAGATCACATAAGCGCTCGGCTCCTTCGAGCCCGCGACAAAGCTTGCGATCAGGACGTCGTCCATCACAAGCGCAGCGGCGCGGTCCGTTTCGACCATCAAGAACGCCTCGGCGTAGTCCTTGGCCGGAACAATCGTGATGCCGAGATTGCGCGCCGCGTTAACCTCGGTGAGCTGCTTGATGTTGGTGGTGCCGGCGGTCGAGACCACCGTCTTACCCTTCAGGTCGTCGATCGTGTTGAGGTTGTTCGCCTTCTTGGAGACAAAGCGGCTGGCGGTCAGAAAATGCGTATTGGTGAAGGTGACGAGCTTCTGCCGTTCGGCATTGTTGGTGGTTGAGCCGCATTCGAGATCGATGGTGCCGTTGGCGAGCAGCGGAATGCGGGTGGCTGATGTCACCGGGTTGAGCTTGGCCTCGATCTTGTCGAGCTTGAGTTCTTTCTTCACCGCGTCGACGATGCGATAGCAGATGTCCATCGCAAAGCCGACCGGCTTCTGGTTGTCATAGAGATAGGAGAACGGGACTGAGGAATCGCGAAAACCGAGCGTGATTACGCCGGTTTCCTTGATGTTCTTCAGCGTCCCCGTCAACTCCTCGGCGCAGGCCTGGCCGCCGCCCAGCAGGCCAGCCAGCGCCAAGCCGAGGATTTTCAATCGTTTCATTTTTTCCGTCCCTCTGGATGGTCACCGGGAGTACATGCATAAACCGGACCGGAATGAATGTACTCGCCGATACCTCTCATGGACGGTTTCTCGAACGGTGCCGCGCAGGAGATTACCTTACATCGCCTTGTACGAATCCGGGTCCGGTGAATCCGACGGCTTCGCAAACTCCGCCTTCAATTCCGGCGAGATCGGCACGTTCAGATTCAGCCCTTTCGGCGGGATCTTGGCCATGAACCATTTCTCGTAGAGCTTCTGGCCCTCACCGCTCTTGTAAATATCGCCGGTCGCGGCATCAACCACCTTCTTGAAGGCCGGGTCCTCCCTGCGCAGCATGATCCCATAGGGCTCAGGCTTGGAGAACGCGTCCTTGGAGATGACATAGTCATCCGGCGACTTCGATCCCGCGACGAGGCTCGCGAGCAGGATGTCGTCCATGACGAAGGCCACCGCGCGATCGGTCTCCACCATCAGGAAGGCTTCGGCATGGTCCTTGGCTGGGACGATGGTCGCGCCGAGATTGCGCGCGACATTGGCCTCGGTGAGCTGCTTGATGTTGGTGGTGCCGGCGGTCGAGACCACCGTCTTGCCCTTCAGATCATCAATCGAGTTGATCTTGCTCGACTTCTTGGAGACGTAGCGGCTCGCGGTGAGGAAATGCGTGTTGGTGAAGGCGACCTGCTTCTGCCGCTCGGCATTGTTGGTGGTCGAGCCGCATTCGAGGTCGATGGTGCCGTTGGCCATCAGCGGAATACGCGTCGCCGAGGTCACCGGGTTGAGCTTGACCTCGAGCTTGTCGAGCTTGAGACCCTTCTTCACGGCATCGACGATCTTGTAGCAGATGTCCATCGCGAAGCCGACCGGCTTCTGATTGTCGTCGAGATAGGAGAATGGAATCGAGGAATCGCGGAAGCCGAGCGTGATCGCGCCGGTCTCCTTGATGTTCTTCAACGTCCCGGTCAGTTCCTCGGCGCCGGCGTGGCTTGCGCCGAACGCGGCGAGGAGCGCAAAACCAAGGATTTTCAATCGTTTCATCGTCTAACTCCCCACATGGATGGTCGGCCGGAATGCTTGCACAAACCGGGCCAGATTAGAATGTGACTTTTGGAGGCCATCGGCCCCCGGAAGGGTCCATGGCAAGCCCAGCCAAGCCTGTCCCGGACAATTGCGACAAACTGCATGCCGCAGGCGCGTTTGCCGTGCGCCATTCGGTCACGCGCCGACCCGCCGGTTCATGCGTGGCGCCCCTGCTCCGGCGATACCTGTGCCATTTTGGATCTCGCTCAGGACCGGCGCGATGTAGCGCCGGAATTGCTCGGGATTTTCGCTCATCGGAAAATGCCCAAGCTCTTCCATCACCGTGACGCGGGCGCCCGGGATCGACGCGGCCGTGCGCTTCGTATCCTCCGGCGTACAGGAAAAATCATATTCGCCGGTGAGCAGATAAAGCGGGCAGATGCCGGTATCGATCCTCTCAACCTTGCCGCGCAGGTCGCCGTCGACGCGGTAGAAATAGAGATCGCCCTTGAACACGCCGGGCCCGCCCTGCCTATAGGCCCAGAGCGTTTCGTCGCGTGACGCTTTTGGACTCTGTGGAGCGATGAGCCCGGACACCAGCGCGGCACAGATTTCGCCGCCATGGACGTCGGGACGATTGAGCCAGGTCGTGTCGTACCAGGGCTGCTGGAAGTCGGCGGCCTCGAGCCCGATCAGCGCGCGGAATTCCGCGGCATGATCGATCGCCAGATTGAGCACGATGCGGCCGCCGATCGAGCAGCCCACGACCACGGGCTTGTCGAGTTGCAACGCCCTGCAGAAGGCGCGGATCGTCTGCGTGTAGCGCGCGGTGGTGAGCTGGTACTCGTCACCGTTCCAGCTCGGGGGCGGGTTGGATTTGCCGTGCCAGGGCATGTCGAAGGCGATGATGCGGAAGGCCTTGGTGAACTCGGCGTCCGCCAGCAGATGCCGCCATTGCCGTCCGTCGGAGCCCGCGGTGTGCAGGCACACCAGCGGAATGCCCGCGCCGCTCTCCTCGAAATAGATGCGATGCATCTCGCCGCCGACGTCGACATGGACGTAGCGGCCGATCATCGGCTCGATCTGGCCGTTCATGCCGCGACCTCCGCTTGATGGAGCCGCGGCAGCGCCAGCAGGTCCTTGAAATATTGCAGATGCGTCATGAAAGGATGCAGATCGCCTTCCAGCACGGCCTCGCCGCGCTTGGTCAGCGCCAGCAGATCGTGCCAGCCCGGACGCGGCATCGGCTTCCAATATTCGCTCCAGGCCGAAGCTGTCGCACGATATGAAAAACGCCAGGAGCGCATCAGCGTGGGTTGCGCGGTCATTTCGACGATGCGGCCGGCGCGGATGGACACGAAGAACGGCTGGTCGATCAGCCCAAGCCGGCAGTCGCAATCGAGAAAACGGCCGCGCAACACCAGCGCGGGAGTGGCCTCGAGCCAATCGGGGACGGCTGCAAAGGTCCTGATCAGTGCATCGTGCGTCATTGTCATCGCGCCCGTTCGCCCAGATCCCAGAACAGGCCGGCCATGATGCCGAGCGCCTCTTCCGTCACCGACAGCAGGATGTGCTCGTCGGGCGCATGCTGCGAGCAGCCGGGATAGGAATGCGGCACCCAGATGGTCGGTAATCCCAGCGTCTCGGAGAACACATCGTTCGGCAGCGAGCCGCCGAAATTCGGCAGCACCGCGGGCGGCTTCCCCGTGGTCTGCCGGATCGACTCCGCCGCCCAGGGGATCCAGGGGCTGTCGAAATCGGTGCGCGAGGCGAGGAAGCTCTGCGTCGCGCTGACCTCCACCATCGGGAAGCCGTTGGCGTGGAGATGCTTGCGCACGGCATCGACGACCTGCTCATGCCTGGTGCCGACCACGAAGCGAAGCTGCAGCACCGCGCGGGCGTGACCGGGAATGGCGTTCGCCGGCTTCTCGATGTTGCCCGAGGACATGGCCAGCACTTCCAGCGTATTCCAGGCATAGAGCCGCTCGGCGGCGGAAAGCCCCTCCTCGCCCCAATTCTCCGCGAGCGCGGGTTCGTCCGCCGTCGGCTCGATCTCGACATCGGCGAGATACGCTCTGATCTGGTTGGTGAGCCGCGGCGGCTTCAGCGCTTCCAGCTTCATCCGTCCATAGTGATCGACCAGGCACGCGATCGCATTCGCAAGGATCGTGGCGGGATTGGCGAGCACGCCACCCCAGTTGCCGGAATGATGCCCGCCTTCGCGCAAATTCACATCGAGATGAATGCGGATGCCGCCGCGGCAGCCGAGGAAGATGGTCGGACGGTCCGCGGCGAGCCGCGGCCCGTCGGAGGCGAGCAGCAAATCCGCCTTCAGCTCGTCGCGCAGCGACATGCAGACCTTATTCAGGTCGGGCGAGCCGATCTCCTCGCCCATCTCGACCAGGAATTTCGCGTTGAAGCCGAGCTTGCCGCCACGAGCCTCGCGTACGGCACGTAGGGCAGCGAGATTGATCGAGTGCTGGCCCTTGTTGTCGGCGGTGCCGCGGCCATAGACGCGGTTGTCGATTTTGGTGGTCTGCCAGGGATCGAGGTTGCTGCGCCATTCGCCGACCATGCCGTCGACGACATCGCCATGGCCATAGATGAGAACGGTCGGCAGCGATGCTCCCTCGCGATGCTCGGCCACGAGGAATGGCGCCTTGCCGCTCGGCGATTCCACCAGCCGGCTCTCGAAATCGAGCTCGGCAAGCGCGGTGCGCATCTCCTGCTCCAGATAGGCGCGCAGCTCGTCGCCGCGGCCGGCGTTCTGGCTCTCGGTCTGGTAGGCCACCCGGCGCTCCAGCGTCTTCAGGAACTCGCCGGAGGCGATCTGGTGATGGGCGTGGGCGATGGCACTGGCTCTTGTCATGTCGTCCTTTTGCGTCGCGGAATGTGGCCAATCGCACCAGCGTATCGGGATACGTGCGCGGCCGGAAGAGTACCTATTTGCGGAATTTGACTTGCTAAGGTGAGCGGGGATGGACCAACTTTGGCCGAGCGCCCGGCGGCCCACCGGGCTGGTGTTCGGAAGGAAATTGCAATGAAGACGATGCTGCAGGCGACTGCTATCTGCTTGTTGTTTGCGGGTTCCGCGTTGGCGCTAACTGGCGAGCGATTCCCGGAAATTCCCCTGGACAAGATGACACCGGCCCAGCGTAGTGTGGCCGACGCCATTCTGTCCGGTCCGCGCAAAGAAATAGGCCCGCCTTTCGATACCTGGCTGCGTAGCCCGGAATTGACGGATCGATTGGCAAAGCTCGGCGAATATCTCTTCTTCAAGACCTCGCTGGATAATCGCGTCCGGGAGATGGTGGTCCTGATGAGCGCGCAATTCTGGGGCTCGCAATATGAGTGGTACGCCCATGCGCCGATGGCGACCAAAGCGGGCCTTGATCCAGCCACGATTGCAGCGATCGGCGCCGGACGAAAACCTGACAATATGAAGGATGACGAGGCCGTCGCCTGGGAGTTCACCACGCAGCTTCGCCGCGACCATGGCGTGGACGATGCGATCTATGCCAAGGCCGTTGAAAAATTTGGCGAACGCGGCGTGGTCGACCTGATCGCGCTCAACGGCGGTTACGACCTGGTGTCGATGACGCTCAACGTCGCCCGCGTGTCGGTCCCGTCCGACGCGCAATTGCCGTTCAAACAGGCCGGCCGTTAAACCGAACTCGCGCGGATCATCATGAAGAAAGAAATCCGGCTCAACGCCTTCGCCATGAATTGCGTGGCACATCAGTCGCCGGGGCTGTGGACCCATCCGCGCGACCGCACGGCCGAATATAACCGCCTGCCCTACTGGCTCGATCTCGCAAGGACGCTGGAGCGCGGCCGCTTCGACGGACTGTTTCTCGCCGACGTGCTCGGCGTCTATGACGTCTATGGCAACAGCCCTGATGCTGCGCTCAAATACGCGACGCAGACGCCGGCGAACGAGCCGTTGCTCCTGATCTCGGCCATGGCCGCCGTGACCAAGCATCTCGGCTTCGGCGTCACCTCCAATCTCTCCTTCGAGCCGCCCTATACGTTTGCACGGCGGATGTCGACGCTCGACCATCTGACCGAGGGACGGATCGGCTGGAATGTCGTAACCGGCTATCTCGACAGCGCCGCGCGCGGCGCGGGCAAGGACAAGCAGACCGCGCATGACGACCGCTACGACATCGCGGATGAATATATGGAGGTGGTCTACAAGCTTTGGGAAGGAAGCTGGGAGGACGACGCCGCGGTGCGCGATCGCGCGCGCGGCATCTTCACCGATCCGTCGAAAGTGCATCGCGTCACCCATGAGGGCGAGAATTACCGGCTCAATGCGATCCATCTCGCCGAGCCGTCGCCGCAGCGCACTCCGGTGCTTTATCAAGCGGGCACCTCGCCGCGCGGAAGGCAGTTCGCGGCCCAGCACGCCGAATGCGTGTTCATGTCGGGGCCGTCGGCGAGGGTGATCGGGCCGCGCGTGGCGGCAATTCGCGAAGCCGCCGCCAAGTGTGGCCGCAACCCGGCCGAGATTTTGATGTTCAGCATGTTCACCGTGATCCTCGGGAAGACGGAAGCCGAAGCGAGGGCGAAATACGAGGACTATCGCCGCCACATCAGCCCCGAGGGCGCGCTGACGCTGATGTCGGGCTGGACCGGCGTCGACTTCTCGACCTACGCGCTCGACCAGGAAGTGCGTCATGTCACCAACGATGCCGGCCGCAGCGCCATGGACAACATCACCCGCGCCGATCCCGATCGCGTCTGGACCGTGCGCGAGGTTGCCCAGCATGTCGGCATCGGCGGCATCGGGCCCGTCGTCATCGGCACGCCGGAAAAAGTCGCCGACGAGATCGAGGCGTGGTTCGAAGCCACCGGTGTCGATGGCCTGAACATGCCGTTTGCCGTGTCGCCCGGCGATTTCGAGGACATCTCTGACATGCTGGTGCCGGAGCTGACGCGTCGCGGACGCTACAAGACCAAATATGCGGAAGGCACGCTGCGGGAAAAACTGTTCGGCACGGGACGTGCTCGGCTAGCCGCGCCGCATCCGGCGGTGCAGTACCGGCCGCATGTCAGTGCGAGAGCGGCGGAGTAGTTGGCCAACGGACCATCCGCCGTCGTCCCGGCGAAGGCCGGGACCCATACCGCGGAATCCATCGATTGGGCGACCGTGGTCGACGCTCTGCGCAAACGACAACGGCTGGTGGTTATGGGTCCCGGATCGCGCTCGCTATCGCTCGCTTGTCCGGGACGACAAACTGGCTCACAGCACGAATGGCACGATCATTTTCGTTCGCTGCATGTAGGCCGGATATTGCCCGGGAAATTGCTGGCGCATCAGTTCTTCCTCGCGCCGCGCGCTGTAGATGAAATAGGCCGCGAACAGAATGAGCGGCAGCGTCCAATAGATGCTCTCGCCGATCGCCGAGCCAAGCATGGCCAGGATGATACCGCTGTAGATCGGATGGCGGACAAACGTATATGGCCCGCTCGTCACCAGCTCCGGATCCTCTTTTCTGGACATCGGCATGCCCCAGTTGCGGCCGAGATAGACCCGCGCGAACACGGCCAGCCCGACGCCAAGCAGGACCAGCAACGAGCCGATCGCGCCCAGGACCAGGCTGTGGGTCTGATAGGCCTGCACGACCCGCAGCGCATGCTCCCTACCCACGAGATGAAATACAACGAGCGTCAGCACGACAATGCCAAGACGCAGCAGGCTCTGCTTCCACCAGGCGGTGGTCCCGATACTGCGCTTGGCGCCGAGCGCGGAAATGCCCCAGTAAACGGCGAAGAGCAGCCAGAGCGCCGGGATGATCCACTGGAAGATCGTCATGGAGAGATAGGCACAAGCGATGAAATTGTTCCGGAATTGAGCTCGCAACTCAACGCGCTTTGCAGGCTCGGCAGCCGCAATTATATGGTGGACTTGAATGGGTTTGTAACCCAGTGGGTCATGGGGAGGTGCGCATGCTGCGCGGAAGTTGCTTGTGCGGCGGCATCAAGTATCGGATCAGCGGGCGACTGTCCGGCGCCATGAATTGCCACTGCTCGATGTGCCGGAAGGCGCAGGGGAGCGCCTTTCGCAGCCGGGCCGCCGTGAAATCGGCCGAGTTTGAGTTCGTGCAGGGCGAGGAGCTCATCACCTTTTACGAATCATCCCCGGGAAATCACCGGGGTTTTTGCCGGGTCTGCGGGTCCCCGATCCTGAGCAAGTTCGACAATTATCCGAACGCTTATGGCTTGCCGCTGGGCGCGCTGGATGACGATCCAGGCATCCAGCCAAAACTTCACGTCCACGTCGCCAGCAAGGCGTCCTGGTTTACGATCACCGATGATCTGCCGCAGCTGCCCGGCGCACCGCAATAGGAGGCGGCCCGCGTTTCCGAGATGCTGGTGCCGGAGCTGACCCGGCGGTGCAAGCATTCAAAGCATGCTCCGGCCGACGATCGCCAGCAGAACCAGCACCACGAAAGGCGCCACCGCGCGGCGAAGTTCGCCGTGATAGACCACCGTTGCAACAGCAGCGATCATGACGGCGCTGCCGAGCGCCGCACCGAACAGCCGCGTCATCGCCATCGGCAACAACAGCGCCACCGCCAGTTCGAGGCCGCCGGTCACGAAATGAAACCAGTCGGGGTAACCCCAGCGTTGGTATTCGGGACCGACCATCTTCACCGCAAAGGTGTTGATGACAAAGCCGAGCCCGAAGAAGGCGCTAAGCGCCCAACTCAGGTTCTGGATCGAGAGGATGCTGCTCATGACCGCACCTGTCGAACCCTGATGAAGCGCGCCGCCTCCTCGACCGACGCCATGCCTTCCTCCAGCATTGGCGCGAACAATTGCCAGCCGTGGCACATGCCGTCGAATATCTTCAGCTCGGCATCGACGGCCGTCGCACACAGGCGCGAGACCAGCGTGACCGAGTCGTCGCGAAGCCGTTCCCAGCTCCCGACATGGACCAATGTCGGCGGCAGTCCGTTGAAATCGCCGTCAAACGGCGTCACCGCCGGCGACTTGCGGTCGATCTCGCCGAGATAGGCCCGCTTGAAGCCGTCGAGCAGTTGCGGCGGCAGGATCGAATCGTCCGGCGTCGCACGATAGGACGCGCCTTCCTCGGCGAAATCGAGCCAGGGCGAGAACAGCACCAGCGCGCTGGGCAGCGGCAGCTGCGCGTCGCGTGCTCGGATGATGGTGGCGAGCGCGAGATTGCCGCCGGCGGAATCGCCTGACAGCGCGATCCTGTCAGGCAGATGGCCCTGCTGCAACGCCGCCCGATAGACGTCAAAAGCGTCATCATGCGCCGCCGGCGCAGGATTCTCCGGCGCTAATCGGTAGTCCGGCACGAACACCGCGGCGCCCGAGGCGCGCGCGAGATGCGTCGTGACGACACGATAGGTCCGGCTCGAGAACAGGAAGAAGCCGCCTCCGTGATAGTAGATGATGAGCCGCGAGGTATCGCCGCCGTCCGGCAGGATCAGGTCACCGTGGCATGGTCCAAGACGGGAACGGCGAACGGTCACGCCAAATGCGAGCGGGGTGTGGTTCGTGATCCCTTCCGCCCAGTCCCGCATCATCGCGGGCGTGGCGTTTTGCGGCGGAGGGTTTTGCGCACTTATCTTGAGGATTTCAGTCAGCTGTTGGGTGGACATGGTCCATCTCCTGGGTTTGAGCGGAAGCCGCGGTTCGGTGCCGCGTTACCCGGAAGATGTACTTTTCATTGAATGGATAAATAGGCTATAACTGGAAACATTATCTCATTAATGGAATTATAGAATGGCTGCGCCCTCACCAGCTTCGCTGCACCTCGAGGACATGGCCTTCTTCGTCGAGGTCGCGCGCGCCCTGAGCTTCACCCGCGCAAGCCACGCCACAGGAATTCCGATCGCGACGCTGTCGCGACGCGTCGCGCTGCTGGAGAAGCGAGCCGGCGTTCGGCTGTTCCAGCGTACGACACGGCGGCTCGCGCTGACCGAGCCGGGCCGGCGCTACTTCGAGCGTTGCGAGCGCATCGTGCAGGACGCCGTCGCCGCGCACGAGGTGCTGAAGGAAGCGGCCGAGCAACTGGCCGGACATCTGCGCGTGTCGATGCCGGTCGAGTTCGGCCTCACCTTGATTGCGCCCGTAATCGATGATTTTGCGCGGCTCTATCCGGCCATCACCATCGAGGCCGAGCTGTCGCCGCGGCCGGCGGACTTTTCAGATCAGAAGATCGACGTCAGCATCCGGCTCGGCGAGCTGAGGGACGGCTCACTGGTCGTGCGCCGCCTCGGCAATGCCGCACGCCTGTTTTATGCGTCGCCGGCCTATCTCGCCAAGCGTGGGGCACCCATGCAGCCAGCCGATCTGAGCCAACACGACTGCATCCTGCAGTCCTACATGGCCAAGCCTGGCATCTGGCGTCTCGTCTCGGGGAAGAGATCGACAGAGGTTAAGGTGAAAGGCCGCTTTGCGACCAATAACATCTCGATGACGTTGAAATTCGCCGAGCAGGGCCATGGCATCGCCGTGCTGTCGCCGCCGATCGCGCGGCCCTCGCTCGATGCCGGCGCGATCCGGCAGGTGCTGAGCGATTGGAGCTTTCCACCGATGCCGGTTCATGCCGTGATGACATCGCGGCTGATGCCGGCGCGGGTGCGTGCCTTTGTCGACTTCCTCGCGAGCCGGCTGATCGTTCTCTGAGCCGCCGCCGGCTAGATCACCACCGGCGCGTCCGGCAGCTCGTTGTGCGGATGGCGGTCGGGCGGGAAATATTTCGCGAGCTCGCGCGAGACGGCCTCGATGCCCTTGATCACGCCGGATTCGAATTGGCCGGCCCTGAAATCCGCTTCCATGTCGCGGCAGATGTTCTCCCAGCCTTCGCTACCTACCCTGGCGTCAATGCCGCGATCGGCGACGATCTCGACATCGCGGTCGGCAAGCAGGAGATAGATCAGCACGCCGTTATTGTGCGCGGTGTCCCAGATCCGCAAATGAGAGAACACGTCGAGCGCGCGCTCGCGCGCGGCCTGGTCGCGGAACAGCGGCTTGCCGTCGAGCGCACCCTCGACCACGAAGCGGACCTGGCCCGCATGGGTCTGCTCGCCCGCCTTGATTGCGGCCTCGATGCTTGCGAGCACTTTTGGCGTGAACACGCGCCGCGCCCGCCAATGGTGCTCGACAAGATGTCTTGCGATCCGCCCGATGCCCATGCCTCACCAGCTCCCCGAGGCGCCGCCGCCGCCAAAACTGCCGCCCCCGCCACCGCTATCGCTGTCGCTCGAACTCGAGCCGCCGCTCCAGCCACCGCCGCCCCCGCTCCAGCCGCTGGAGGAGGAGCCGCTATAGCCGCCGCGCCCCGATGGCCCTGCCATCTGAAAGGCGTCCGCGATCAGCACGATCAGGAAGGCAACTCCTCCAAGTGCAACGGCTGCGATCAGCGATCCGACCACGAACCACGCGATGACGGCCACCACTCCGCCGGCCACCACCGAGCCGAGCAGGCTGCCGAACAGCATACGCAGAAAGCTACCGACAAAGAGCGCGCCGAAGAAGGCGAACGGGACGAATGAAGACAGCGCGTTCCAGTCGGGCTCCGGCCCGTGCGAGGCCTCAGGCGCCGGCGGCGGCAGCCGTTCTCCGTCGATGACGCCGATCATGCGGGTGAGACCGTCGCTGATGCCGCCGGCGAAATCGCCGGTCTTGAAATGCGGCACGATCACCTCGTCGATGATGCGCCGCGCGGTGACGTCGGTGAGCGCGCCTTCCAGCCCATAGCCGACCTCGATGCGGAGCTTATGGTCGTTCTTGGCGATCACGAGCAGCGCGCCGTCGTCGATCTTCTTGCGGCCTATCTTCCAGGCCTCCGCGGCCCGGATCGAATATTGCTCGATGGTCTCTGGCTCTGTCGTCGGCACGATCAGCACCGCGATCTGGCTGCCCTTGCGCTGCTCAAAACTCCGGATCCGCTGGTTCAGCGTCTCGATGTAACTGCTGTTCAGCGTATTGGTCGTGTCGACCACGCGACCGACCAGCGGCGGCACCGCGACCTCGGCGAACGCCGCCTGCGCCCAGCACAGGAACAGCGCAAGCAGGACCGCTTTGGCGCGCCAGATCGCGGACACGGCACGCACTCCGGCTTACTTCGCAGGCGCAGGGTTGAAATCAACCTTAGGCGCGGTCGAGATTTCCTTCTCGTTCTCTACGGTAAAATTCGGCTTATCCTTGTAGCCGAACGCCATCGCCGTCAGATTGGTCGGGAAGCTGCGGATCGTGACGTTATAGTCATGCACCGACTTGAT
>Ga0210403_10001245_pt1 | contig 24589 bp, 17 predicted proteins | sample IncBWC19MmetaG_FD_150863 | JGI IMG/M metagenome (GOLD analysis project Ga0210403, IMG submission 150863) | Forest soil microbial communities from Barre Woods Harvard Forest LTER site, Petersham, Massachusetts, United States - Inc-BW-C-19-M | ecosystem: Environmental > Terrestrial > Soil >... | reverse complement strand
CTGAAGCCCATGATCGAGGTGTCGGAGATGTGATAGCCGGAGCACCAGTCCCACTGATCGTTGAAGGTGTCGGGGCTGAGTTGCACGGCGCCGAAGGGTACGGTGGCTCCGGGGAAGGTGTGTCCGTGTCCGCCGGTGCCGATGCGAATATCGACCAGCGATGCGGGATCAAGCGCGGTCTGGCTCGACTTGGAGCCGGGGATCATCTTGCCGAATGCACTCGATTGCGTTGCACCCACTGCATATGCTGCCGATACGCCGCCGAGAAACGTTCTTCTGGAAATCACAAATACTCCAATTATCTGAGATCGAAACGAGTGTCAAAATCGGTGAATCTGGGAATCGTCGCCGGTACAACCTTCAACTCAGACGGAACAAGGATATGGAGGTAGAGTAAATTGAATGAGGCAGTGATTTAATCAAAATTATGCTCATTTCTTCACCAATAGATCCAATTCATGCAAAACATTCCATGACATTGGGGAAGTTGGCAATCCTCACCGGCTGAAACGACGATAACCCTCAGGCAGAGTCTTCAGAACTGATGCGGGAGCTGGCCGAGGCATGCGGCCAGACGATTCCGGCGGTATTGACGCCCGTCGCTCCGATTGCAGACGTAGTAGACCTCCAGGATATTCAGAGGATGGAGAACCTGAGCGCCGGATTCTTACGGAGGGTCGAAACGAAGCCCTGATCTGCTGGCAGTTCTGGAGGGCAAGTCCACACCGCTCTTCGATCTGCTGCGAAACCCATTTAACCTGCACCTGGCATTCGCCTTGCTGGGCGACGATATTTCTCTCACAGAACTGCGGACGATTCAATCGCAGGTACAACTCCTTGAGAGCTATTGGCGCTATCCCGGCATTGACGCGGCTCGGCTTCGACCTGACTCGCATCCTCAAACGAATCCGTCCCTCTGGTGTCAGCGCTCATCTTCATTACTGCTGGGCGTATCGGGGAGAGGTCATCATCAAAACGAACAATCACTCGACCAAAGGTCCATGGACCGCTTTTGAGGCCGGATCGGGTTACGGTCGATCCCCGGACGCACAACCTACACTGAATCTCGCAGCCGACGGAGTCGCTTTGGAACTACTGCAACATCCTGCGCGATGACGGTCTGTCGTATCAGGAAAAGCCGGAAATAAAGGACAGCATTGCCCCACCCCTTCCGGCCACCGATTGACCGCCTAATGCTGAATGCAATCAATTCTGCCCAATGCAGCGTTAGTCATTATCGACCTCTCAGAATAAGAAGGTGCGGCAATACGGGAAGGCTCTCTGCGTCGGGTTGTCGAAAAGGGTGGTCTGCCGATGATTGGTCCGAGTTGGTCATGCAACGCAGCCGGCTGCGGATGCGCCACTGGCTTCGAGTATCTCCACCAGCTCCTGGCATGAAGCGGAGATGGGTGGCATCTCGAACGCCTCGATTGCGTTACTTGTCATTTCTCTTCTTTCCCGACTTGGCAGGCGTCTTCTTCTGCACCGTGTTGTCCCGAAGCCGATCCAGGGTCCAGAAGACGGCCTCTTTATGCTTGACCCATGCCAGTGACAGGTTGTCGAGGCACAGAATTGCCTCTTCATCGCTCCCCACCGAGTACATGCCAGGCAAGTGTTTGGGCATGGGCTTCTGTCCGCTCAGATAGAGTTCCACAAAGCGGTTCTTCTTGCGCGCGTCCTGCAGTGCAGTGATTGCTCCGGGAAGATCGGCGGCGAGATAGCGCTCCAGCACGCGCCCCCAGGCGAAGTTGGCCATGGAGTCTTCCCCATAGTCCCGCAGCAGCTTGCTTGCTCCCGCCAGGTTTCCGGTCGCCAGGTAGAGCCCCAGCAACGGGTCGCGCACGCCCTGGTTGTCGTTGGGGTTCAGCGCCAGCATGGTCTCGTAGTGCCGGATCGCCTCCGGGTAGAGTTCTGCGCCGCGCAGCAATCCGGCCAGTTGCTCCAGCGCGCGCATGTAGGGACGTGTCTCCAGGAGACCCCAGAAATCGCCTTTGTTCTCTTTGATGAACTTGGCTCCCAGCGACCGTTCACCGGCGGCCACGGCCTTCTGCAGGCCTTCGATGGCCTGCAGCGGCGACTTCGCGTCGATCTCAGCTAACAGCGCCAGCGCATCCACGCAGTCGGGGTCTTTGGCCAGGGCAAGTTTGGCCAGCTTGCGCGCCTGCGGCTTGCTCTCCGCCTCCATCGCGTCGAAGGCAATCTCCTGCGCTTCATCCTTGAGCGATTCCGGCTCCAGATCAGCCAGTGACTTCTTAAAGCCGGGACTCGTAAGCATCTTGAGAAAATCGTTCATCTCGGCGAGGTCCACAAAGCTCTTGCTCGCCAGCGCCTTCTGCACGTCACGCATCATCTTTTCTCCGGTGGAACGAGACGGGGGTGGCGAGGGTGGCTTGCTGATCTTGGCGGCCTTCTTGGTCATTTGGCTCCTCGCAGTCGCATTCCAGCATACCTCTGTGAAGGCTGGTAGTGAGCTGTTAAGTGGTTTAATCCACAACGCCTCTGGTGGCGTGTACGGCCTGTCCGATGGCCGGAGACAGGGGCAGCAGGATGCTCAGCTGCGCGCCACCCTGGGCCCGGTTTGAGGCGGTGATCGTACCGCCGTGGCTACGCACGACGGCCTCGACGAAGGCCAGGCCGAGACCGCGGCCATTCGAGTTCCGTCCCTTGACGCGACGTTCGAACATCTGCGCGCCGATCTCCGAGGCAAAGCCAGGGCCGTCGTCTTCGACAATGAGGTTGGCGGAGTCGTCTTCGGCGAAGAGGCGGATGGTCACGGTGCAGGAGGCGGGCAGGTGCTTGAGTTCGTTGTCAAAGAGATTCGCGACCATGCGGTGCATTAGTGCAGAGTCGGCGGAGATATGCACCGCGCTGGCGCTGCGGAACAGGATCTTGATTCCCTTCTCGGACATGCCTGGTTCGTAGAGATCGATCATCATGCGCAGCAGCATGTCGAGATCGATCTCGGAGCGCCTGAGGCGAAGCGCGTTGGCCTCAGCCTCGGCGACGTCAAGCGACTTGTTGAGGAACTCGGTGAGGCGATCGAGCTCGTCAATGGCGCAGACGATGGGTTCGACCTGCTCACTGCGTGCGATCGTCGAGAGCGAGACCTCGAGCTTGCCGCGGATGGCGGTGAGAGGGCTGCGCAGATCGTGCGCGAGCGAATCGGTGATGCTGTGCAACTGATGCATCGAACTTTCGATGCGATCGAGCATGTGGTTCAAGGTAAGAGCGAGATGCCCTACCTCGTCGTTACGCGGCATGGCCGGCACACGGCAGCTGAGATCCGATTGGCCGATGCGCGAGGCGGCCTCGGTGATCTCACGCACGTGGCCGAGCATGCGGCGAGTGGTGTAGAAGACGATGACGAAGCCAAAGAGGACGATCAGCAGGCCGAGCAGCAGAAAGCGTGAACGCAGACTGCGGAGCACGCGTATCCCGTCGCGCTCGGAAAGGCCGAGATAGATGCTGCTGCCGTCGTCCATACGGAGGGCGGCCACACGGAAGGGGATGGAATGGCCTTCGATGTGGATATCCGACGGCGCATCGGGGAGGATCGCTTTGCGACGGATGGCAGCGAGGCTCGCTCGTCCATCGCCGGCGCCCACCCAGAGCTTCATGGCGCCGTCCTTGCCGGCCTGGAGGAAAAAGACGGAGTCATTGGAGTTGTCGAAGCCCGGTTGGATGCGGTTAGGAACCTCGCGACTGGCGAGCTCGGCGGCCTCGCCGACGACGCGGCTATAGAGGGCGTCCTTGGGAGTGCGGGAGGCGACATCGCCGAGCACCGCGACTTCGCCGGAGAGCCAGGCGTCGTTGCGTCGCTGGATGTCGGCATCCATGAAGCGCTGCAGGAAGACGAAGACCACAATGGTTCCGCAGGCGAAGGCGAGTGTTGCCCATAGCGAGATTCGCCAGGCCGCACTTCGCATGATGGGCTTACCGGTTTTTGAGGACATACCCTACACCTCGCAGCGTTCGAAGCAGGGGCGGATGGCCCTCGCTATCCACCTTTCCACGCAGGCGATAGATATGCACGTCCACGACGTTGGTGTCGGGCTGGATGCGCATGCCCCAGACCTGATCGAGGATCATGGAGCGGGTAACGACTCTGCCTGCGTTACGGCAAAGGTACTCGAGCAGGATGAACTCCTGCGGCGTGAGTTGCAGCGTCTTGCCCCCGCGCGACGCCTCGCGGCGGAGCAGGTCCAGCTCCAGATCGAGCACGCGCAGGCGCGTGGTTTCGCTACCGGGGCTTGCGTTGCGCTTGGCCAGGTTGCGCAGGCGCGCCAGCAACTCGGCGAGCGCGAAGGGCTTGGTGAGGTAGTCGTCACCGCCCTGCTCCAGGCCACGCACGCGGTCGTCAACCGAGCGCCGCGCGGAAAGAATGAGCACCGGGGTGCGAACGCCGATCTGGCGCAGGCGGAGGATCAGGGTCATGCCATCCTGATCCGGTAATCCGAGGTCGACAATCAGCAGATCATAGGTTCCTTCGCTCGCGAGGCGCTCGGCGGCTTTGCCATCGGCGGCGACATCCACACGATAGCCGGCCTCCTCAAGCGAGCGCTTGAGAAAGTCTTGAATATCGAGTTCATCCTCCACCAATAAAAGGCGCATCAGGGCATCTTAGTTGATTGTACAAGCGCCCTGACAGGGCGATTCTGGCTTCGTCTACGCGACTTCTCCAAGATGAACACTTTGTCATAGAGCGGTTCTCTGCGCGTCATGTTTCGCGGATATCCTGCACAGGTAAGAACCTCGGCACGTAGACATTTGCTACGATGTGCTCGTCTTATCCATGGGCCGCAGTGCTACCGCTTGCCACAGAGAACCGATCCCGAGAGGAATGAGGATACGATCGTTTGGCGCTAGATATGGACCACCTAGAGACCAGGCTGTTCGCGGCAGCGTTCGGCAGCCTTCTTCCTCTACCAACAAAGCTTGAGCCGCACCTCGAGGAGGCGTTGCGTCATGTTTTGAACCATCCGGGGACGCTGGTGCGGCCGCGACTCGTCTTCGAGATGGCGCTGGCGTACGGACTCGAGAGCGGACATGCGCGGGATCTCGCGGTGTCGCTCGAGTACTTTCATACGGCGTCGCTGATCTTCGACGATCTACCCTGCATGGATAATGCCCAAAAGCGCCGTGGCGCGCCGTGCGTGCATGTTGCCTTCGGCGACGCGACGGCAATTCTGGCCGCGCTGGCATTGATTAATCGGGCTTACGCGCTCAGCTGGCGTGCGGTAGCGGGAGCCCCGCAGGAGCGGCAGACGCGTGCTCTGGCGTACATCGAGAGGCGGCTTGGAGTGGAGGGTTTGTTGAACGGGCAGAGCCTGGACCTGCGCTACTCCACGCTGCCGCACGACCGCAGGACGACGCAGCGGGTGGCGAATGACAAGACGGTCTCGTTGATACGCCTGCCGCTGATACTGCCGGCGATGCTGGGCGGCGCCTCAGAAAGCGAGCTGCAGCTACTGGAGCGGCTAGCGCTAAGTTGGGGATTAAGCTATCAGATAGTGGACGACTTGAAGGATGTGCTGCAGAACTCGGAGGAGACAGGCAAAACGGTTGCGCGCGACAGCTCGCTCGATCGACCGAACTTGGTGCTTGCGATCGGCATCCCAGCGGCTGTGGAGCGGCTGACGCGGTTGATTGAGCGTGGGGACAAGGCGCTCGAGCGGCTGATTGAGCAGCGGCCGGCAATCAGGTTTCTGAAGAAGTTGCGCCATGATCTGAACTCCGAGAGTACGCGCGTGGCCCAAAGCGCCTGCGCAACGCGAGGCCCAGCGTGATCCTGCTAAAACTAATACTGACCAATCTGAGCCGCCATCGCGTTCGGTCGTTCATCAGCATCGCCGGCATCGCCTTCAGCGTGGCCGCAATGCTGACGATCGTGACGATCCTGCAGGGAGCGGTGGGTATGTTCTCGGGTATTCTTTCGAGCGACAGCCAGATCATCGTCTTCGAGCGGAATGTCTCGGATCTCTTTTTCAGTGACGTGGCGCCCTCCGCGCTGAAGGAGATTGCGAGCTGGCCGATGGTGCAGCACGCGGATCCTGTGCTGTTCGGTATTGTGTCCAGTGCGGATCATCCGATCATCACATGCTTCGGTGTGACTGAGGCTGACGCCCGGATTCGCAAGGCGACCTGGATTAAGGGCGATCGTGCCGAGTTTGGCAAGCATGACGACGATGTGGTCCTGGGCGAACGCGCCGCCGACTTTCTGGCTACCACGGTGGGCAGCCGCGTGCAGATAGGACACGGGAGCTTTCATGTGATCGGCATATTGCAGACCACGAACGGCTTTGAGGATGGCGGCGTGTTCATGCCGCTCAGCTCAGCGCAGAGCTTCTTCCATAAGAACGGTTCGTCGGTGATCACCATCAAGCTGCGCAGCAAGGACGAGATTGCGGCGTTCAAGAGTGCGGTGAAGGCCAGGTTCCCGAACCTGATTGCGCTCGAGGACCAGGAGTTCACGCGCTCCTACTCGCAGTTCAAGATCCTGAAGGCAACGGCATGGGCGGTGGGTGGTTGCGGGCTGCTCCTGGGCGGTCTGGGTGTAGCGAACACGATGATCATGTCGGTGTTCACGCGGATTCGCGAGATCGCCATTCTGCGCGTCAACGGCTTCTCCAACGCGCAGATCGCGGGGATGATCTTCGGGGAGTCGGCGCTGGTCGCAGTGGCCGGGGCGTTCGCCGGACTGGTGATCGGCACCTGTTTCCTGCTCGTGCTACAAAGGATTCCGGCATTGCACGGTTATGTTGACGTTACGATTGAACCGCTGGTGGTGATGATCGTCATTGTGCTCGCTCTGTTGACCGGCGTGGCGGGAGCTCTCTACCCGGCGGTCTACGCCATGCGGATTCGTGCGGTGGAGGCGCTTCGTTTCGAATGAGTAATCTGTCCTCTACGACGAATGGTTCAGCGCGCGTCGTTCTTAGTGCGGAGCAGGTCTGGAAGAGCTACGATGCGGGCGCGATCACAGTGCTGAAGGGCGTCAACTTCGAGGCGGTCGAAGGCCGCACGGTTGCGCTGTGTGGTCCTTCCGGCTGCGGTAAAAGCACGCTGCTGCATCTGCTTGGAGGATTGGATGAGGCTGATCAGGGGCGCGTGACGGTGAACGGCAGAGAGCTCGGTCGCGACCCCAGTCCGCTGCGGATGCTGCGGCACGAGGTTGGGTTCGTCTTCCAGTTGCATAATCTGATTCCCGATCTCACGCTCGAGGAAAACTGCCTCATTCCGACGGTGGCGGCGGCCCTCGACCGGAAGATGGCACGCGCGCGGCTGCGTGAACTGGCTGAGCGGACGGGCCTGGGTCATCGCTTGAACCATCGTATTCAGAAGCTTTCGGGAGGTGAGCGCCAGCGTACGGCGCTGTGCCGCGCGTTGATGAACAAGCCACGCATCCTGTTGGCCGATGAACCGACCGGGTCGCTCGATGAGCAGACCAGCGCCAGCGTCTTTCAACTTCTGCTCGATCTCGTGGCCACCGAAGGGGTCACGCTGGTGATGGCCACGCACGATCGCGGACTGGCCAGCCGGTGTGATCGGCTGGTGGAGATGCGCGACGGGAGGATTCATGAGTCGAGTTCCCTCTAGCGCGATCGGATTCGAGTCCCGCGCCCACGAGCGGGTGCAGGCTGGACCCGTCGCTGGTGTGGAATCATCGCGCCAGCCGGAGGTGTTTCTCTTCGCGGCGTGGCACAGCCTCTTCTGGCTGGTCTTCGCGAACGCCGTAGGCATCCTTGTGGCAGCGCTGCTGGTGCTGCCGCGAATCGACTCGCTGCTGGGCGACTGGAGTTATGGGCGATGGATGCGGGTGCACATGAACCTGCAGCTCTACGGTTGGAGCAGCCTACCGCTGGTCGCATTTCTCTTCAAGGTATACGGGGCTGATCGCGGGGCTGCAGCAGGGTGGTGCAGAGCGATGTTGTGGGTCTGGTCGTGCGCGCTGGCGGTGGGTTCCTGGTCGTGGATCACCGGCCATTCGAGCGGCAAACTCTTTCTCGATTGGACGGGGTTCTCTCGCGTGCTGTTTCCGCTGGCGCTGGCGGCGCTTTGGTGTTTGCTCGCGTTCGCTCTGCTGCGCGACTGGAGACTGGGGAACACGAGCCTGGTCGCGCGGATCACCAAGTTAGCTGGGCTGGCGCTGCTGCTTGGGGTCCCCATGCTGCTCTACGTGGCATCAAGTCCGAACCTATATCCTGCTATCAACCCCGACACCGGCGGACCGACCGGCGCGAGCCAGCTTGAATCTACGCTGGTGATCATCGCCATCTTGCTGTTACTCCCCTTTGGGCTGACCGAGCGCAAGGCTGCGCGAAGCTGGCAGACAAGGGTAACCTGGAGCGTCTTCGCTGCGGAGCTGCTGCTTTGCATTGGGTTGGGTCGCGGCGATGTGAGCCATCATCGCCCAGTGCAGTACATCAGTCTGGGAAGCCTGCTGGTGTGGTTGCCGCTGGCGCCGGCATACTACAGTGTGTTCGACTGGCATCCGAGCACGCGCCGCTGGCGCATTGCGTTCCTGTGCTGGTGGTCCGTGTTGGTTCCCACTGGCTGGTGTCTTTTCCTCCCCGGTGTCCTCGATCATTTCAAGTTCACCGATGGCCTGGTGGGACACTCGCTGCTCGCAATGGCAGGGTTTGTAACCAGTCTGCTGATCTTTGTCATGGTCCAGTTGCTTGGCGAGGCTGGATGGATCTTCAACGGCACATGGTCTTTTTATGTATGGCAGAGCAGCGTAGTGGCGTATGTGGCAATCATGTTTCTCGCTGGCTGGCACGAAGGCTCCAACCCAGCCTTTACGATGGTGCCGGGGACCGAACGAAATGCGATCTACTTTCTGAGACTGGTGCTGGGGGTTCTCATGCTCGCTGCCTCTGCGGACTGGTTGATCGACGGCTCGCGGCATCTGAGGGCTTCGGGCAACTCGCTGACCGGCGCTGTCGGAGGTGCACGATGAAGCTTCGCCTGCTGCTTGGGTATCAGGTGCTGACCGGGTTCTCCGACGGCTCGACCGGGCTGCTGCTGCTATTTGCGCCCGCGTTGACGCTGCGCCTGATGGGGCTCCACGTCGCGGCCGAGGCCCTGCCCTTCCTCTCCTACATCGGCGCGTTCGTTCTGTCGGTGGGGATCGCTTGCCTGTACGGAGCTTCGCTGGTGGGCCGCCACGGAGTCGCGGCGAAGCTCGAGGTCGTGTGGCTGTTGACTGCGATTACCCGCGGCTTGGTGGCCGTGTTTGTCGTGACGCAGATTGTGGCTGGAAGGCTTGAGGGCGGCTGGATAACAGTAGCCTTCTCGGATGGAGGGCTCGCTCTGCTCCAGGCATTTGGTCTCGCCAGGAGGTGGCTCTCCGATGTCCGGGGCTGAGGCGCGATGGACAGGATGGCGTGGCGCTGGCCTCGTCGCGGTTACATATGTTTACTTCCTCATCTTCGCTCAGTTCGCCTTTCTGAAGCGATTGGCCGATCTGGGCATTGCGGGCGAGCACCTCAAGGCGGTCATGGGAGCGATGGCGCTAGGCGGCATCGCGTGCAGTCTGCTGGCGCCACGCTTCAACCTCTGGGCGTCGCCGGTGACGCGCCTTCGCACTGCTTTTTTTATCTGCGGAGCGGCCGCGGGGCTGACACTCGCAGAGCTGAACCTCAGCGGTGCGATCGTGATCGCAGTGCTGATTGGCGGCGGCCTCGGGTTGCTCACCGTCACCCTGGTAACACATCTGAGGATGTTGCTTGGGGGAGGCAATCACCTCTTCAAGGTTGGTCTGGGCACGGGCCTGGGCTACCTCATTTGTAACTCTCCTGCGGTGTTCACAGCGTCGCCCAGCACTCAGGCCATCGCGGCGGCTCTGCTCTGTCTTGTGGGCGTCTCGCTCACCTCACGCGGCAGGGTAGGCGGTAGGGTCAATGGAGAAGAGACAATTCCGAATGGGCAGCGGGCGCTGTCGTTTCCGCGCGTGCTCGCCTGTTTCACTGCCCTGGTGTGGCTCGACTCCGCCGCGTTCTACATCATCCAGAACACGCCTGGCTTGAAGACTGGCACATGGCAGGGGGCCTTCCATCTTTGGAGCAACGGGATCCTCCATCTGATCGCTGCGCTGGCGAGCGCCTGGCTACTTCGCCGGCGGGGATTGTATTTCGTGCTGGCTGCGGCGTTCTTTGCACTGGCGGTGGCGTGCCTGCTGTTGCTGCACGCGGAGAGCGCGGTGCTTGCATCAGCCTTCTACCCAGTAGGCGTGTCTCTCTACTCGGTTGCGCTGGTGGCTTATCCGTCGCTGCTTGCCCAAGTCCCTGCCGAAAGAGAACGCGGTATACAGGCAGGCTGGGTCTATGCCGTGGCGGGGTGGTTTGGCTCGGCGATGGGCATCGGCATGGGGCAACACCTCGGCCATGTTCCGGCCGACTTTGTGCTCGCGGCTGGTCTAGTTATCCTGGCGCCAGGACTTGTCATGCTTGTCCGGCGGCGCATGCGTGAGTGCGTCGTCACGGCTGCTGTAGTTAGCATCGCGTTCTGCATCGAACAAACGACGCCATTCCGGAACGCCCCAACGCCTCGAGTCGACGCAGTTGCGCGTGGGCGGCAGGTGTACATCTCTGAAGGATGCATCAACTGCCACTCCCAGTACGTACGTCCCAATAGCCCCGATGTGCTGCTGTGGGGACCGATGCAGACGGTGGGGGAGCTGCATCGCGAGCGCCCCCCCTTGATCGGCAACCGCCGGCTGGGACCCGACCTGTCGGAGGTCGGTAGGCGGCGCTCGCCGCTGTGGTTGCGGGCGCACTTCTTCAACCCCGCGGAGGTGAGCCACGCCTCGTTCATGCCGTCCTATGCGTACCTCTTTGAAGGCGAGGGTGGTCAGCGAGGCGAGGACCTCATCGCGTACCTGAGCAGCTTGCGTGGAGATGGAGAAGCTGAGCACCGGTTGCAGGAGGAGACGTGGCAGCCTGCTGCGGAGGCCGTTGCGGACGCGAAGGAAGCAGATGGCGCGCGGCTCTTCGCCGCGTACTGCTCCACCTGCCATGACGCCAACGGAGCCACGCGGCGACGCTGGGGAGCGAGCTTCCCGAGGATACCGCCAGATCTCTCCGCGGGAGCGTTCCTCTATGTTTCGATGAGCGCGTCGGACGCAGAGCGAAGGCGTCAACTCGCGGGCATCATCAAGTTCGGAATTGCCGGAAGCGTCATGCCTGGCCACGAGTACCTCCCTGACCAGGAAGTTGCTGCGATCAGCCGGTGGCTCGATCGCAGCACGCGGCAGCCAAGTGCACGTGCCAGAAACAGCGCAACTATATCGACCATAGGAGAACAACCATGAAGACCTTCTCGCCTTTCTTTCTTCTCGCCCTGTCCCTGTTGCTCGCCTCCAGCTCCGTGGCGCAGCACCAGACCTTTACCGCTTCGCCGGAGGCCAGCGATGTCCAGTTCACGCTGGGCGGCTCCGACCATAAGACACATGGCAGCTTCCATGTGAAGGATGGGAGCATCGCGTTTGACCGCACCGCCTCGACGATCTCCGGCACCATCGATGTCGCTGCGGGGAGCGGCACCAGCGGAAACCAGAGCCGCGATAAAAAGATGACGAACGAGGTACTGGACGTAACCCACTATGCCGATGTGTCGTTTGTGCCGCATAGCTATCAGGGAAGCATCGCCCCAACCGGGGATTCGACGATTCAGCTGAGCGGCACGTTTACGCTGCATGGCACGCCGCATGAGATCACGGTGCCGGTGCAGCTAAACATGGATGGCAGTAACTGCACAGTGAAGACCCACTTCACCGTCCCCTATGTGAAATGGGGCCTCAAGGATCCGAGCGTCTTCATCCTGAAGGTGGCCAAAGACGTCGATATCGATCTCACGCTGGTCGGCCATCTCTCCTAGACTCTCATCTGTGATGCCGTAGATCGAAGCAGACGCCTTCATGTAGCGACCTTCGATCGCGGTGTTCCCGTAGTCGAAGATCTGGGCCGAGTTCCAGTGGCACCAGGTATATCGTTACGCGATCCTCCGGCACACATGCCACCCGATTCGGGTGGCATGGGTGCCCATTGGCGTTCAAGTTAGTAATTCAGCTTGAGTGCAAGTTCGATCTCGCGCCCAGGGTTCGATCCATCGAGCAATCCGAACAGCCCCGTTGTTCCAGAGCCGCCTCCGTTGACGCCCGTGGTGCGAACGCCACTGCAGCTTGCACAGGAGCTGTACTGGCCCCACCAGCTCGCCGGCACGCTGAAGATCGGCGTGTTGGTCAGATTGATGAACTGAGCGGTGATGGCGAGGTTGACAGTCTCCGTGACTGGAACGGACTTGATCAGGCTAAGATCGGCCGTCTTCAGGCTTGGACCGCGCAGCGACCCGGTCTGGCAGTTACCAAATTGGCCGTTTTGAGTACCTGTAACCGCCGCTGGATTAAGGTTGACGCGGCCAATACTGCTGCCGATCTGCACCGTTTGCATGGGCTGATTGGTGGCAACGTTGGATACGCAGTTAGGGCGAGGCTCGTAGGATCCGACCAAGGAAGAGGCAGAGTTCGGATTGGAATCGCCCATATAGCTGCCCGCGAAGGGAGTGATTCCAAAACCCGAGTGGAGGGTAAGGCTGAGCGCCGTCTGCCAGCCGCCGATTACCCGGTTCACAACCCGATTGGCCTGGCCACCGATCAACTTTCCTGTTCCGAGAGGAAGGCTATACACGGCATAGCCACCCAGGTTAGACTTCACGTCCGTGGTGCAGTGCCCGTAATCGCCCTTCGGATTGTACTCATCCTGGAAGAAGTTCTGGGTCGCCTGTGTCTGCGACTCTCCAATGCCCTCTTCGTCCCCGTAGGAGCCGAAATAGCCCAGGGTGTTCGTAAGGCATCTCGACCATGTGTACGAGAAGTTGTAGTCGAGCCCGTGGAAGTTCCTCTGAGCCATCGTTGCTTGCAGCGCGCTGTAGCGAGAGATTCCGTCTGAGTTGTTATAGCGGGCCTGTCCAACCCCCTTCGCGATCAACTGCGTCATGTATGGTCCCGGAACGACCTGTCCGTTCGAGAGCAGCTGCTTCTGGTTGTACAGATAAATGTCTGCCAGATGATCGACCTTGTTGCCGACATATCCAACGGACACCGTGGCATTGCCCTTGAACTGGTGTTCGAAAGCGAAGTTCCACTGCTGATCCAATGCAGGCTGAAGGTTGGGGTTGGTCGCGTGCGCCTGAACTCCAGAGAGGCAATTGGAAGCGAAGTTAGTCAGTTGGGCTGCCGTACAGGCGGAGGAGAACGTGGAGTAGCCCTGATCGAGCGTCGTAGCGGGCGTGTTCGTCGAGGAAAGGTTCTTGACGTCCGTCATGATGACATTGGGGGGATTCACGACCGCCATGTTATTGACGCCGTTTCCTTCCATATAGGACGAGATATCGTAGGCCGCACGGAATACCGAATTCGGAGCCCAGGAAGGTTTCCATGATAACCCAATGCGCGGCTGAAAGTTGCCTGCTCCTTTGTAGGTGTTATAGTTTGTTCCGATCTGGGGAGTCCCGGTCAGCAAATCAAAGTTGACGTTGTTATTTTTATTTTTATCGCCGCGTGCCGTAGTGAGCTCGTAGCGCATGCCCAGAATCACAGTTACGGTCGGTGAAACCTTATAGGTATCGGTTGCAAAGCCGGCGAAGAGGCTGTTCCGCAGGTGGAAGTTCAAGGGCGCACCCTGCTGAACCTCCTGCGGCAGGCCCAGCAGAAAGTCGGCAAACGCATTTCCCTGGGGCGTGACCAGCTTGCCATTCTGGAGGACCGTAATGCCCGTGTTGGCCGTATATTGACCGGAGAAGGTGAAGCCGCCCGAGGCGCCAGAGTTTCCGGCGTACACATCGTTCATGATGTAGTGGTAAAGCTCGAAGCCGGCATGAATCTGGTGCTTGCCGTGCGTCCAGAAGATGGAGTCTTCCGCCTCAATCGTGTGGTCATGGAAGATCTCAACCCCGTTTGTGTTACCGATTGGCTGGTATCCAAAGCTCATCGCTGGAAGAATGTCGCCCGTGACCCCGGGAAGGCCAAACTGTGACGGCAGGTTGCCGCCGGATGCATTGGTGTAGATCTGGTCGTTTGCCGGGAAGATCTGACCGCCCAAACGAACCTGATTCACCAAGCTAGGCGTGATGGTGCGGTCATAGTTCACGACGAAGTTCTTCAGTGGATATTCGCGCGTCAGGTTCGGGCTCAACACGTTGGTGCCATTGCTGGTCTTGTTGATCGTATACATCTGCGAGTAGCGGCCCGATACGTGATCCTTCGGAGACGCCTGCCAATCGATCTTGAGGTCGCCCTGGTAGGCATGCACATAACCGCTGGTGTAATAGTTTTGCTGCTCCTCTTGCTGCTGAAACAAGGAAGAGCTCACGATTGAGGAGGCGACCTTGCTGCTGATGGGTACCTGATTGTTCGCGAAGGGACTGCGGCTGGCGGGGTTCGTCCCCGAGGCAGGCATATAAAGCTGATAGAGCGGATTGGAACAGACGCCGTTGACAAACGTCGCTCCCTGGCTGGTACAGAGCGCGGAGAAATCCCCGGTGAGATAGGCCGAAGGAATAACTGAATTGGTCTGCGCTGTCTTGGGCGTGTTGTTCATCGCCACTTGCACGTCGGCAAAGAAGAACAGCTTATCCTTCACGATCGGGCCGCCGATCGTTCCACCAAACTCATTCCATTGCAGTACGGGACGGGACAGGGTTGTGGCACCGGGAACGCCCACCAGGAAGCCATTGGCTTTGTTCTGCCAGGTGTTTGCATTCAGCACGGTGTTGCGAAAGTATTCAAACACGTTGCCATGGAACTGATTCGTGCCCGACTTCATGGTCTCGACGATCACGCCGCCGATGTAGTTGCCGAAATCTGCAGGGGCATTGCTGGTAATGATGTTGAAGTTCTGGATGGCATCGGGACTGGGAACGTAAGCGACGTCGTTGTTATCCGCCTGGTTGACATCCATGCCATCCAGGGTGAAGTTATTGTCCTGTTCCCGAGCGCCGTTGACATACGGACGGCCCGTTCCGAAGGTGGTTTGTGCGGACTCGAAGGCAAAGATATTCGGGCTGACGACTCCAGGAGCAAGCAGCGTGAGCTGGTTGATGTCGCGAGTTGCCATCGGGAGGCTCGAGACCGCCTTCGCATCCAACAGGGTCGAAACCTCGGTTGAATCTGCCTGCAGCAGCGGCGGTGCGGTCGTTACCTCAATGGCTTCGCTGAGCTTGCCCACGCTCATTTTGAAATCGACGCGGGCGACCTGATTCACAACCAGGCTGAATGCGTTATGGACTTGCGTAGAAAAACCCGGCGCCTCAACTCTGACCGTAATGTTGCCCACTGGGATTTGCGGGAAGCTGTAAACGCCCGCGCTGCTGGTTTGAGTCGTCCAGGTTGTGCCGCGATCCACATCGCGGGCAATCACCGTCGCATTGTGGATGGTAGCCCCAGCTGAATCCTCCACCACACCGGTAATCGAGCCGGCAGTCTGTTGTGCCCATGAGGGAAATGTTCCCAACGCCATTGCGAGCAAACACACAACACTCGCAGCTATGAGTGATTTAAGACGATTTAGCTTCACAATACCTCCTTCGAATTTCCGCTTGCCGGTCTATTCGGAGTTACGTTCATTTTTTGACTTATGCAGAAGGGAGACTTCCCCTATTCCGTCTTTTTGAAATGGAACTTACTGCTAGACAACTGGGGCCGATAGCCACGTCCTGACCGAGGTCGAACCCAATCGCCGTGAGCTCCCCGCCAAGAGGCGACAAGATGCAAATGACCCAGAATCATGAGGCCCAGGAACATACTGCCAACCATCACATGTGGCTTGGAGCGGGGCACCGGTCCAGAAGGTGCCTCCCCTGCAGCAGGATGCAACTCTCCTGAGCCCATTCGGCCAGGCGCTCGTCTCGTCAAACTCATCATCCTGGAAGCGGGAAGCCGCATGGCTTTCCAAGATTGATCTACCGTGACGATCGGTACAGAAGGTTACGCTATGCCCATTGCTCAGTGATCCGAATACCAGGCAAGCGCGGACAAAGATGTTCAGTGGTCGATGAAACGCAGAAAAGAACACCCATCGAATCATCTCACTGGTCAAGTAAGTAAATCAGGAACCTAGAAATTGAGCGACAGCGCGGCTTCTTTTAGGCAAGCACATTTGTAGCTATTTGCTGGATATTCATCCATCGTGTAGACACAGCGGAAATTAGAGCGCCCTGTACGTACTTTTTTCGAATCGGCAGTACGACCACTACGAGCCAGGCCTCTGTGCAAGAGGAGAAAGAAGGTGCATACGATCATCAACGGGGGTTGAAAGAAACCTATCGCTGCTGTGACGATTGTGTGAATTATGTGAGCAGCCTAGAGGCAACGTTCTCGATTGTCAAGCCTTTTTTTTGGCGTAAGCACGGTAATCGATCCACTGTTTGATCATATGAGGCAAGAGTGGCTGTTTTTGGGCGGTTTCCTTAGCTCCCGCGAAAGTCGAGTGCCCGGTGATTTTTGTGCCAGTTGCGATGCGACAAACTGGAACAAGAGGAGCTGTGGATGGCACGTGGGAAAAAGCATACGGCAGAGCAGATTGTGAAACCTGCTGCGGCAGGTTGAGGTCGGGGGGCAACGGGAAGTCGATGGCTCAGGTGCACAAAGAGGCTGAGATCGTCGCCGGATTGCCGGCCATCCGCCCAGACCGCCACAAGGCGCCCTGTTCAGGGCTCAATGCATTATGAAAGAGCGCCCCAGCCTCAGAGATCGGGACTGGGGGTGGCGCCGCCTCCGCCTCCGCTTGGCTACGCTTTGCATGGGCTTCGCTCCGCTGCGGCGGCGCTAGGGAGTAACCGGTGTGCCCGGCGGAAAAACCGCATGGAGGCTGTCCAGAAGACACTTCGCCGTCCGTACTCAGGATGGAGGATGGCCAACGTCGGTTTCTAAAATAGTACATCGGCATGGACGTGCACAAGGAAGCGATAGTGATCGCCGTCCTGAATGGCAGTGGGAAGCTTGTCATGGAAACCATCCTCGAAACCAAATCCAGCAGCATTCTTCAGTTCATCCACGGTCTACGGGGCGACCTACATGTGACCTGGGAAGAAGGGACCTGGGCAGCCTGGCTGTACGATCTGCTGCAGCCGCAGGTGCAGCAAGTTCTGGTCTGCAATCCGCGCCGGAATGCCTTCTTAAAGGAGGGGAGCAAGAGCGACAAGGTGGATGCGCGCAAGCTGGCCGAGTCGCTGCGCACCGGAATGCTGCGACCGGTCTATCACGGAGAAAATGGACTCCGGACGCTGCGCGAGTTGGGGCGCAGCTATGAGACCATCAGCAAAGATTTGACACGGGTGATGAATCGGATTAAGGCACTGTACCGGGGCTGGGGCATTCCCTGTACTGCCACCCAGGTCTATGCCCCGCGCTATCGGGACGAATGGTTGACCAAAATCCCGCAAGCCCTCTGAGAATGTGGCGGGGCTGGATGTAAGTCGCCACACCCACGTCTTCCGAGGGGCGGGGAGGAGTTTTCCCTTGACATCCTCTTTCATAGGATGAGTGCCTCGCCCTGTTATCGATAACGACACCTTTCCGGCAACAAGCACAATCGAGGGAACTACTCAATCACTTCCAATGAGCGGACTTGAACGAAGCCGCGCGGCCGCTGTCCCTACACGGTAGAGTCCGCGACGTACGTTGCTGCTGGCACGTCCGGCCTAGCAGAGCGCCATCCAGTAGGGCAGGACTAACCACCCAATATTTTGGAGTCTTCCCAGAAAATGGTAGCTTTCCTTGGACGGCAATCGCCGTTTCTATGGCCGGGTGCTGGTAACCCGCGTCTCGAATCTGAGACGTGAGTTCACGCCTCGCGCTCAGGCCAGGGGGAGCTACCGCGGATGCCACGGGCCCGTCGCTCCTAATACCCAGTTGCAGAGATGAAGAGTTCGAAACGCCAAGGTGACTAGGGTTTGGCCACTCGATTGCGCTACGGGCTGGTGGGGAACGGCGACCTTCTATCGAACGGAGAGCATTTGTGACCCTGGAAACGGTACTGACGAAGGTTCAGAAACTCAACGTCGTGGTGCTCGCGGGAATACTTGTCGTGGTGGTGATTCTTTCGACCATACATCTCGGCGTATTGGTGGGTGAAGAGATCATGGCTCCTCCGCGGTTCTTGATTCGAGTCCAGGGCCTGCTGGAAATCTTTGGTTACTTCCTGCTGGTGCTGATCGGCGTGGAGTTGATTGAGACGCTGAAAGCCTACTTGAAGAAGGATGTAATTCACGTTCGCGTGGTTCTTGAGGTCGCGCTGATTGCGATGGCGCGCAAGGTAATCATCGAAGAACCGAACAATGTGCCCAGTTTGACGCTGTTTGGGATTGCGGCCCTGATTCTTGCCTTGGGCATTGCCTCGTACTTTGAGCGGCAAGCAAAACGCGATCCACACGAACTGTTGAAGCGGGAGCCCTAAACTGCGTTCCTGATTCGGCTTCTCCACCGGCAAGTCCGAGGTCGCGCAGAGGTCACGGCCAGAAGTCGCTATTGGGCATATCCCGAGGTCACATCCCTCACTCAGCCTTCGATCTCAAACCCAGAAGTTGAGATAGGCTGGTCTTTCTCGGTTGTCGCCAAAATCGCCAATGCACGCATTGACTGCGGCGAAGGGTCGAAGCTTCCGGGTTGTTGGCGTGTGACGGACAAGAACCCACCTTACCCGTTCGTCGTCCGTTCGGGCGAGTAACGGAAGGTTTGCCGACCAGAAGTGAGCCAGATCATTAGGTTCAACAGCGCTAAGCGCTGCTGCTGATAGACGGAAGGAAGCACCCGGCACCTTTAGAAGCACATCAACCGTTCCGTGGAAATGACAAAGTCCTGCTCGGATGTGGCGCTGCTGCTTAAAGCGGTAGCCCCTTGCCCGAGACCGTTTCGATGCTTGGATCGATAGCTCATCGCCCGGAAGTTTTGCGTAGTTCGCACAGCGGTGTCGATCGTATGACAGGAAGCCAAATTTGACTGGTGCCAGACTAATCCAAAAAGGAGAAAACAAATGAAGCGACAGCGACTGGTGAAATCGGCAGCTGGAGTCGTCGCCGTCCTAAGTGCGATTGGTCTGGACAGTGCCAAAATCGTTCGAAGCCGGCTTTTAACTTCCGTAACACGCTTGACAGCAAGTTTGGGTGAGAGCAGAATCCGTTTGTGCGTGCAGTAGCCCCTCCTCGCAAGCTCCGGCCTTTAAGTCAGGATCTCTCCCCGAATCTTGGCAAATCAAGTTGTCGATAGTTGCATTCTCTTTGGCCCTAAAGACAGCATATAGCCCAGACGACGTCCTCTCCTATGTAGCTAGACCTGATCTAGTCCAGAGTCGTATCGACCCCACTCTGCAGTGCGATAGATCGAGCAAGAGTTAGTACGAGATCGTGTGCCCCGTACAGCGGAGAATTACTCCGCCTACTCTAGCTTAGTGAAACCTTGACTGCGAGGTTCACTGTGACTCGTCCTGTGTCTCCTACTACTTTCCGTCTGGTACGGAGCTCTCGCTTTCGACTGTCTTTGGACCATCAAATGCCGGGACTAAGCACCTAGTAAGACCGCTCCAGGGGATGTTTCTCTTGAGTGGCATTTCATGCAATCGAAAACAATTCCTTAGGGAGAGGGCAGGATTATGAAAACAGTAGGAGAATTTTGTGCTTCTCAGCGGCAGTCCTATCCATGCAGATTCTGGCGGCCCTGTGCGGCCTTCCAGCGGCGGCGCAGCAGACACCAGCCCAGCCCCAGGTGCTCAGCAATGCGGTAGCGAACGAACCAATTCAATTTGACGTTTCTCCTGCGCTGGCCGAGCTGGTGAAGGAAGCACCGGCTCAGCAAGGCGTCCGTTTGATGCACGCGCCTATGCGACCAAAGCTGCAACAATTGACGGCTGCTCAACAGCGCCCGGGTGCAGCGGCGGAAGCCGCTCTCCCGCCATTTACCGGCCACCGCATCGGTGCCACCATCGGCCTGAGCTTCGAGGGGGTCGGGAACACTTCTACTCTCAACTGCCCGAGTGTTGCAGGCATTACCGTTGCGCCTCCCGATACCAACGCGGCGGTGGGCGACACCCAGGTGGTGCAGTGGGTCAACGTGTGCTATGCCGTCTTTGACAAGTCCACGGGAGCCACGATCACGGGGCCCTTCGCGGGCACCAACTTCTGGAAGGGCTTCGGCGGACCGTGCGAGACTTCCAACGACGGCGACATCATCATCCAGTGGGATAAGAGGAATCACCGCTGGCTGGCGTCCCAGAACGTGTTCTTTTCGACACCGTATATGACCTGCATCGCCGTCTCGCAGACCGCCGACGCGACGGGCAGCTACTTCCGTTACGCCTTCCCGCAGCCTGGCTTCCCGGACTACCCGAAGTGGGGGCTTACGCGCAGCGTCTATTACCAGACCCAGAACGATTTCGGCAACAACGACGGATACCAGGGTGTGAACGTTTGCGCCTATGACGCCGACCTTATGCTGAAAGGCAGCAATAAGGCGACGCAGGTCTGCATTATGGATAATTCCAACGGCACATTGTTCGACGACAGCATGCTGCCAGCCGATGACGACTCGGAGCCCGGGCCCAATCCGTCCGAGGTCTTACTCGGAAGCATCGACAATTTCTTGCCCGGCGACACGCACGTCTACGAGTACGTGTTCAGGGTGAACTTCAACAATCCTGCCAATTCAACTCTCACCGGAGTCAACGGAAGCATGCCGATCAGTGTGCCCGCGTTCAGTTTGGCGTTCTGCACCAGTAGCTCCGTCCTCACCACCGACTGTGTCCCGCAGCCGGGCACCCCGGCGAAACTGGACACGCTCGGCGATCGACTGATGTATCGGCTGGCGCACTTCGACGATCAAGGCACGCAGCACTTTCTAGTGACACATAGCGTGAACAACACCAGTGGTGTGGCGGTGAAATGGTACGAGTTCCGGGCACAAGGTCTAGGCACGACCACATTGTCCCTGTATCAATCTGGGCAAACCCCAAATGACGGTGAGTACCGCTGGATGGGCTCGGCAGCCATGGACAAAATGGGGGACATCGCCATTGGGTATAGCCGTTCGAGTGCAGCCTCAGGTGACTACCCGTCGATCTACGATGCCGGCCAGACGGCAGGTGATCCTCGAGGCACCACGGAGGCCGAAGCTCTGATCAAGCAGGGCTCGGGCTCGCAAACAGATACGGACGGCCGTTGGGGGGACTACTCGAGCATGGCTCTCGATGGCGAGGACTCTTGCACATTCTGGTACACGAGCGAATACTACCCGGCGACCGGCTCGTTCGCGTGGGCCACGTGGATCGCTTCGCTCAAGTTCCCAAACTGCGGCCGTTAGGAGTATGCGAGCGTCAGCGCGTTAGGAGGGCAAATATAAGGGGCGGTTGCTGGCCAGCAGCCGCCCCAACTCCTTTCGAATCATCTCGCCCAACCATCTTCACCTCAGCGATGAATATCTCCTCCAAAACCCACACCCTTCCACGGAAACCTACTCGCGCCCGGGATAAGACGGGGCCTGCTGACCTGCCAGTCCGCCTGCACACTCCTCCCTTGAGAACGCCTGTTCATCGAACTGCAGCAGCCGAAAACGAAGGGAATCCTGTTCCCGAAATCAGGTCTCGATTGAGGTTTAACTGGCAATCCATCGGGACATGAGTTCTTCCGAGAAGAAGTTGTGCGCGACGGGATCGCGTTGTCGGACAGAAGTCCGAAACGTGCTCTATTGTCCGTTTTCTGAAGGGACCTCAGTAAGGAACGGTCGCGTTGGCCGATCGCGAAAAATTGCAGCCCCGCCTTCATGGAGAACACATCGGGCCACAGACAGCGATCAGGACGGTTCGTCGTAGACTCCGATATCCGCGATGTGAAGCGTGTTGTGGCTGCTCTCGAAGGAGAGGCGGACTCTTCGGGCCGTGACGCGCGGAATCCGGTGGATGGTCGTCGGGTCAGGCGATCCGCCTTCCACCAGGGTGATCCAGTGCGCGCCATCCCAGCGCTGAAAGCGATAGCTTTTGATCCGCGAGAGCTGGTAGTCGTCCCCGCGGCCCACCGGCTCCACGAGCGAGAGCACATTAAAGCTCTGCTCCATTTGCAGGTCCACCTCGAGCCAGCCTGCAGTCAGCCCCTCATCCAGATACCACGAGGACTGGAAGCTTCCATCGTTGGCGAGGTCGGGCCCGTTTGTGTCCGGATAGGAGCTGGCATGAGTCGGTTTGCCGGTTGCCAGATTGGGCGTGGTGATGACGGTGTGTTCGGTGATTTTGGCGGATGGTCCGGGGTGCTTCCATGCTCTGCCGATCTCTTCGAGTCGGCTGACCACGTTGGGAGCGAGGCGCCCCTCGCGGGTGGGAGGAGCGTTGAGAATCAGGGTGCAGTGCCTCTGGTTGAGGGGCACGAGCCACTCGTCGACCACCGTCGAGGTCGGCTTCAGCTCGTCGTTGACGTCGCGCTGCTTCCAAAACCATCCGGGGGTGATGGTGACGCAGGAGATTGCCGGCACGTCGCTCTGCTGTGGCACCTTCTGGCCGGCGTTCTGTTCGAACGCCTTGATCTCCGAGTAGTAGAGGCCGCCTGAGGGGTACTGGCTGGCGTTCAGATCGGCGATCAGACAGTTGGGCTGCATCGCTTTGATGTGGTCGTAGATCTCCCGATAGGGGACCTCCTCATAGGTGATGCGGCTCCATGGCGCATCCCAGCCGTCCGTGATGAGGACATCGATCTGCCCATAGTTGGTGAATAGCTCGGTGAGCTGATCCTTGATGAGCTGTATCTTGTCGGGCGTGATGTTGAAGTGGCGAATGTCGTCGCGCAACGAGAGGATCGAATAATAAAGCCCCACGCGCAGGCCGGCCGCGCGGAAGGAGTTCACATAGGCGCGAACGACGTCGGTCTGGTGGGCGGTCTGGCGGACGCTCGCACCGCGGGTCTTCGTCGGCCAGATACAAAAGCCATCGTGGTGCCGGGTGGTCAGGCATCCCCAGGTCATATTCGCCGATTTCGCGGCTGCGGCCCACTGGTCGGTGTCGAGAGCCGTGGGATGAAACAGCTCCGGCGGCGAGGTGGGATCACCCCATTCGCGGTCCTGGAACGTCGCCATGTTGAAGTGCAGAAACATGCCGAAGCGCAGATCGACGAACTGCTGCTGCAGTTCCAGCAGCGGCCGTCCGCGCTGGATATCGCGCTTTGTCGCACGAGGCTGGGGATTTTGCTCGGCGGAGAGGGTGGAAGCGGGAAGCAGGGCCAGAGTCGCCGTTTCGGCGGCCAGGCGAAAAAACTCTCTTCGTGTCGTCATGCGGGACCCGGAATTTGGAATGTTTTCAGTATCATACCGTTTCCGTCAGACACGACTGTTCCGATTTTGAAGACGTTTCCACAATTTCCTCTCCGCTTTGGACCGCGGGATCGGGCCGACGCCATAAAAGGTTACGCAGAGAGCTCGTTTGCGCACGCGTGCAGTGCCCCAAATCGAAGCCTTCTGCAGCGCACCTAAGCAGGTCGGGCCAGCGGCGCGACGACGAATATCCGTAATACTTACGCCGGGATTACCAGAGATGGGTGGCTACGATTGAGGGTGATGCGGTTTTTCCGTCGATCACTGTAGCCTTCAGGACAACTTCCCGATTTCGGTTCTTCCAGCCCTCCGGCAACCGCCGGTTGAATTCATTCAGCAGGGTCTCGGACCCAACGAACTCGCCCGCTGCCTCGGTTCCGTTTCGCCCCGCGCCGGCAATCACCATGACGATACCGCCCGCCGTGGGATCGTGATAGCGCGCGATGATTGAGCAGTCTTCCACCACTGTGGGGTGCATGCCATCGTTGCTGACCGTATAGGCCCATTGTCGGGAGGATAGATTCTGGGAATCTTCGACGTGCAGCGAACCGACCGAACTGAAATGGAAGCGCAGGGGGGCCAGCAACTTCGTTGTCCATGCATTGGTTTGGCCGCCGATCAGAATGACTCGCCGGAAATCGTACAGGACCCGCCAGAAACGAGTCTGGTCGCTATCCAGCCAGGCCACGCCAGTGTTTGTCCTTCCTCCACAAATCATGCTGGCCAGTTCGAAGCAGGTCTCTCGGAAGATCGCCGCGGTGTGTTCTTGTCCCCTCGATACCGACGCAAGGGAGCGTGAAGCATTAAGTCTGGCGGACGACTTTCCTCCGCCGCAGGCTCACTTCTCGGTTCGCGGCCATATGCTCCGGCGGTCACACGTGTCTACCGTTAGGTGGCGACGTTTGGCTACAAGTCCAAATTTATCAATGCTCCACGTACAACGTTAGAGCGCCGTCTTAACGTTGCCAGCTCGGCCAAGCGTGGCATAAGGTGATCGGCGGTTGTGAAGGCCCGGATTTCTGATTCACAGAGAGCATGTACAAACCAGGATGTTTCCTCTAGGGGCAAGGTATGCCGCTAAGAGAGTTCCGCCCTTCGCCACAAGGCGGCAGGGACCAAAGAGTTTGCATGTCTATCAGTTCCAATTTTCATACTCAGCTTGATCCCAAGTAACACATTGACCGGGGAGGTACTTCTTTCGACTGGAGATTCGGTCCCCACCAACTATTACTGCACTTCAAGAGAGGTCAA
>Ga0210403_10001244_pt1 | contig 24591 bp, 21 predicted proteins | sample IncBWC19MmetaG_FD_150863 | JGI IMG/M metagenome (GOLD analysis project Ga0210403, IMG submission 150863) | Forest soil microbial communities from Barre Woods Harvard Forest LTER site, Petersham, Massachusetts, United States - Inc-BW-C-19-M | ecosystem: Environmental > Terrestrial > Soil >... | reverse complement strand
CGGAAGTGAAGCGCTATTACCCGACCGACGCGCTGGTCACCGGCTTCGACATCATCTTCTTCTGGGTCGCGCGGATGATGATGATGGGCCTTCATTTCATGAAGGCCGCGCCGTTCTCGACCGTCTACATCCATCGCCTCGTCCGCGACGAGAAGGGCGCGAAGATGTCGAAGTCGAAGGGCAACGTCATCGACCCTCTCGGCGTGATCGACGAATATGGCGCGGATGCCTTGCGCTTTGCGCTGGCGCGCGGCGCGGCGCAGGGGCACGACATCAAGCTGTCGCCGCAGATGGTGGAGACCAATCGCAACTTCGCGACCAAGCTCTGGAACGCCTGCCGCTTTGCGGAGATGAACGATTGCGTGCTGCCGGACGGCTTCGAGCCGACCAAGGCCAAGGACACGCTGAACCGCTGGATCGTGCACGAGACGGTGCGCGCCACCCGCGAGGTCACCGAGGCGATCGAGGCCTATCGCTTCAACGATGCCGCGAATGCGATCTACCGCTTTGTCTGGAACGTCTATTGCGACTGGTACCTCGAACTCGCAAAGCCCATGCTGATGGGCGAGGAGGGGGCGGCCAAGACCGAGACCCGCGCCATGGTCGCCTGGGCGCGCGATGAAATCCTGAAGCTGCTGCACCCCTTCATGCCCTTCATCACCGAGGAGCTGTGGGAGGTGACCGGTCGCCGCGACACATTGCTCGCGCTGTCGCCATGGTCGCGCAAGGCTGACGCCGTGACGCCGGAGCAGCTGGCGATGTTGGCGGCCACGAACCCGAGAGGGCCGATGGTGCCCGCGGCGATGCTTGACATCGCGCCCGCCGATTTCACCGACGAGGCGGCGGAGGCCGAGATCGGCTGGGTGGTCGATCTCGTCACCGCGATCCGCTCGGTGCGCGCCGAGATGAACATCGCGCCGGCCACGCTGACCACGCTGGTGCTCTCGGGCGCGTCTGCCGAGACAAAGACGCGCCTGCCGCGCTGGAACGACGTCATCAAGCGGATGGCGCGGCTGTCGGACATCTCCTTCGCCGATCGCGCGCCGGAGGGAGCGGTGCAGCTCCTCGTCCGCGGCGAGGTCGCCGCGCTTCCGCTCAAGGGCGTCATTGATCTCGCGGCGGAGCGGACGCGGCTCGACAAGGAAATCGCCAAGGCCGACGCCGACATCAAGCGCGTCGACGCCAAGCTCGGCAACGAGAAGTTCGTGGCCAATGCGCCCGAAGAGATCGTCGAGGAAGAGAAGGAAAAACGCGAAGCAGCCCTGGCGCGCAAGGCAAGGATCCTTGAAGCGCTGGAGCGGCTGAAGAACGCGTCGTAGCCGATGCGCGCCAGTCAGCCCAGCCTGGCGTCGGGCTACGCGCCGGACGATTTCAAGTTCGATCCCTACGGTATCATTCACGTCGACCGGGCCTGGGTCGGAAACGGTTTGCTGAGGAATTTCGAATCTTTCAGCCCATAGCGCCAGGGCAGGTCGACCGCCTTGGTGAGGCCGATCCGGATGCCGCTAACCACATCCACCTTGCCTTTCCGCGCATGGAGCGCGAACGGCGGTGTATCGAGCGCCAGGCCATTGTGCTCGCGCGTGATGCCGAGCGCCTCCGTCAGCTTGCCCGGGCCCGAGCACAGCGCGCGGTCCTCGTCGAGCCTGCGGCGCCGCCGCATGGCGGCCAATCCGTGCGTCGGCTCCAGCGCGCGTATCAGGACTGCGCTGGCGGAGCCCTCCTTCTCGCAGACAAAATTCACGCACCAATGGATACCGTAGGAGCGGTAGACATAGACAAAGCCGGGCGGGCCGAACATCACCTGGTTGCGCGGCGTCGGCCCGTTATAGGAATGCGCGGCCGGCTCGGTGTGGTGATAGGCCTCGAGCTCGACAATGACGCCGCCGACGCCATTGAACAGCAGCGTCGCGCCGATCAGGTCGGGCGCGACCTCGTGCACGCTGCGCGCGAAAAAGCCACGTTTCAGAGGCTTGCCGAGGGCAGGGGCGCCCGCGCCCGATTTTGCACCTTGAGCCATTTTAAGGGGATTAGAATCAACAGGAACAGGCCGGAATGCTGCCAATATCTGGCCCGATCTGCTAGCCTCAACCATGCCGGGTTGCGGGTCTCTTCCGGACGGCATAGCTAAGGGTTTCGCAGAGAATCCGGCACCATGGTCACCCTGATCGACACCGTTTCGCAAACCCCCTTGCGCCCGCGCCACCCCGAAAAGGTGAACCGGCCGGATTCGGTGTCGCCGCCGAAGCCGGACTGGATCCGCGTGCGCGCGCCGAACACGCGGGGCTACGCCGATACTCGCAACATTGTCCGCGAGAACGGCCTCGTCACGGTGTGCGAGGAGGCGGGCTGCCCGAACATCGGCGAGTGCTGGGACAAGAAGCACGCGACCTTCATGATCATGGGCGACACCTGCACACGGGCCTGCGCCTTCTGCAACGTCAAGACCGGCCTGCCCGGCGCGCTCGATGCCGGCGAGCCTGAGCATGTGGCGGAAGCGACCTTCAAGCTGGGTCTCGCCCATGTCGTGGTCACCTCCGTCGATCGTGATGACCTCGCTGACGGCGGTGCCGAGCACTTTGCGCAAACCATCCGCGCCATCCGTGCCCGCTGCCCGGCCACGACGATCGAGATCCTCACGCCTGACTTCCTGCGCAAGGACGGCGCGCTTGAGGTCGTGGTGGCGGCGAAGCCGGACGTCTTCAACCACAATCTCGAAACCGTGCCGTCGCGTTATCTCAGCGTGCGGCCGGGGGCGCGCTATTTCCATTCGATCCGGCTGTTGCAGCGGGTCAGGGAGATCGATCCGACCATCTTCACCAAGTCCGGCATCATGGTCGGGCTCGGCGAGGAGCGTCACGAGGTGCTGCAGGTGATGGACGATCTGCGCTCGGCCGAGGTCGATTTCCTCACCATCGGGCAGTATCTGCAGCCGACCCGCAAGCATCACGCGGTCATGCGCTACATCCCGCCGGATGAGTTCGCAGGTCTCGAGAAAGTCGCCTACACCAAGGGATTTTTGATGGTATCGGCAAGCCCGTTGACCCGCTCGTCGCATCACGCTGGCGAGGATTTTGCCAAACTCAGGGCGGCTCGAGCAGCGGCCGCCAGCTGAGCGCTTGATATGCCGAGATTTTTGAATAGGCGCCGGGTCCAGCACCGCGCGGAGCAGATGTTCGACCTCGTCGCCGATGTCGAGCGCTATCCCGAATTCGTGCCGCTGTGCCAGGCGCTGAAAATTCGCCAGCGCAAGCACAACCCCGACGGCACCGAGACGATCGTTGCCGACATGACGGTGTCGTTCAAGCTGGTGAAGGAGACCTTCACCACCGAGGCGACGCTGGACAAGTCCAATCTGACGATCCTGGTGCGGTATCTGAAGGGACCTTTCAGCAATCTCGAGAACCGCTGGAGCTTTGAGCCGAAAGGCGAGGAGGCCTGCGACGTCGGCTTCTTCATCGCCTACGAGTTCAAGAGCCGGATGCTCGCCACCCTGATGGGCGCGATGTTCGACGCTGCGTTCACGCGCTTTTCCGCGGCGTTCGAAAAGCGCGCCGACATGATCTACGGCAAGCGGGTGGCGCCTTAAATCATCCGCGCCACCGCGGCAACTCTTCGCAGCAGCAGCGTCAGGGTCCAGCTCACGGACAGCGTGCCGGCGAATACGATCAGAAATTTGACGAAGGCGGGAAGGGGCGGCTCGGCGATGATGTATTGCAGCCAGATCAGCGGAATGAAGTGCAGGAGATAAATGCCGTAGGCCGAAGGCTGCATCGCGTCGAGCAGCGGGACACGTGATCGCCCAAGGCGCAGGAAGATCGCGGGCAATGTGAATGTCATGGCCGCGCAGAACAGCGCGAACGCCAGCCCATAGGCGATCTGCCACCACAATGGCGGCGTCCTGAGCTCGATCAGCCCGCTGTGGTGGACATAGACGAGAGCGATGATCGCGCCATAGAACACCAGCGCAAAGGCGAGCCACAGGCTCCAGCGCTTGGCGAGCTCCCCGTTTTCCGCGAGCAAGCCGCTGACGAGGCCGGCCGAGCCGACCACGACGCCCGTCAGGAAGTAGCCGCTATAGAGCAGGATCCGGCTGGTCTGGATCACCAGCGGGTAGTGGCCGGCGGTGAACCAGGATGAATCGCCGAAGATCACGTGCAGCGGCAGATAGATCAGGATCGAGAAGGCGAGGAAAGCCGCAAACGCAGTGAGCGGCCGGTCCGCGAGCGAGGCCACGCGCCGGCCGAGTGCGGGGAACGCGCGCGGCGCGGCGATCCAGATCAGCACAGCGATCGCATCAAAGACCAGCAGCACCGAGAGGAACCAGGACGAGCCCGGCGACCACGGCCCGACACTCACCATGTGCCGGTAGAAACCAGGGAAACTCAGCTCGGTGTGGTAGTAGCGATAATACGCCATCGGCATGATCACGAAGATCGAGACGAGAAAGGGCACGCCGAGCCGCAAGAAGCGGCTGGCGAGGTAGTTCGACGCGCCTCGGTGCGCCAGGCTGTCGTGTACGAACAGGCCGGCTAAGAAGAACATGCAGGCCATGAAGAAGCTGTCGCAGAACAGCACGACGCCATCAAAACCGATCCAGCGCATGCGGTCGCCGCCGATGCCGAAATACGTGTAATTGATGACGGAGTGGTAGAGCACCACGAGCAGCGTGATCGATGTCCGCGCGCGGTCGAGCGGGACGACGCGTTCGACCGCAGTGGTGACCGGGCTGCAGTTATCGGTTTTCTTCAGCATCGGTTCTGATGTCTCGCAGGGCCCTTCTTTAGCCTGACGAGGCCGCGCCCCAAAAAAATTGTCCGTGACCGATGAGTTTCGGCTGCGCCGCCGGTCCTACCCATGAGACAGGCACGCGCAGCCGCCCTCGGCGGCGCTCCCGAACCGAAAAAGGGCAGTCAAATGAGGAAGTTGATCGCTGGAATGAAGATTTCCGTTGATGGCAAGATGGAGGCGGCCGAAGGGATGGCGGATTGGGTACAGGCGTGGTCGGAAGACTACGGCCTGATGCCGCAGATCGATGCCTGCCTGCTCGGCTCGGGCATGTATGGCGGCTCTGTTTGCGACCACCGAACGTCGCCGCGCCCTCGAATTCTCGAAGGTCGACCAGCTTCAGGGCGGGCTGTTGCGGCTGACCTACACGATCAAGCGGTGAGTTGAGGGAGGACAACATGTCTTCATTGACAGGCAAGACCATGGTCGTGATCGGCGGCAGCCGCGGCGTCGGGCGGCGGATCGTCGAAGCCGGCCATGACAACGGCGCGCGCGTGCTGGCGGTGGCGCGCGACGAGGCGCGGCTGAAGCAACTGGCGCAGGAGGTTTCCGGCGTCGAAATCCTGGCGCTGGATGCTTCGGACGAAGCCGCGCCGGCCAAGATCTTCGACGCGTCGAAGCCCGATATCCTGGTCCTGTGCGCCGGCGCGTTTCCGCCCGCCGCGCCGCTGCACGAGCAGAGCTGGCGCGAGTTTTCCGTCAACTGGGAGGCCGACGTCAAAATCGCCTTCCACTTCTGCAAGGCGGCGCTGTTGCAGCCGCTGCCGGCCGGCAGCACGGTGATCCTGATCTCGTCGGGCGCCGCGCTTGCGGGCTCGCCGAATTCGGGCGGTTATGCAGGTGCCAAACGCACGCAGCTCTTCATGGCCAATTACAGCCAGAAGGAATCCGATCGCCTCGCCCTCGGCTTGCGCTTCCTCGCGCTGGCGCCGCGCATCATGCCGGACACCGAGCTCGGCAAGCATGCGGTGGCCGGCTATTCCCGCTACCTCGGCATCTCCACGGGCGATTTCGTCAAGAGCATGGCTTCGCCGCCAACTGCCTCGGATGTCGCGGCCGGCGTCATCGAACTGGTGACGAAGGACGCCTCCAAGGGAGGGGCGTTCATCGTCTCCGGCAAGGGCCTCGAGGCCGTGACGCCATGACCGCGCCATTGCAGAAAGTTTGGGGAAGTCCAATATCGCTGGTCATGACGGCGACCGAACCTTCCCATCAGGCGCAGGCCTTGGCGCGCATGCCTCAGCCGTTCGAACGGCTCGCCGAGCCGCTCCGCCGCGAGATCAAGCTGCATTGCTATCGCATGCTCGGCTCCATGCACGAGGCCGAGGACCTCGTGCAGGAGACGTTTTTGCGCGCCTGGCGCAGCTTTGACAGTTTTAAGGGTGGATCGTTTCGCGCCTGGCTCTATCGCATCGCGACCAATGCCTGCCTGAATGCGATCGAGAGCCGCAAGCTCGCACGGCGTTTCATGCCGGACCAGCAGGGACCGTCGGCCACTGGGATGCCGGAGAGCGGGCCGGCGAGCGAGATCGCGTGGCTCGAGCCCTACCCGGATTCACAGATCGAAGGCATCGCCGACGACGCGCCCGGACCGGAGGCGCGTTACGCCTCGCGCGAGGCGGTGCAACTCGCCTTTGTCGCCGCGATCCAGCAATTGCCGCCGCGTCAGCGCGCCGCGCTCTTGTTGTGCGACGTGCTGGGCTGGGCCGCGACCGAAGCCGCCACCCTGCTCGGCGGCTCGACCGCCTCGATCAACAGCGCGCTGCAGCGGGCGCGCGAGACGCTGGCCAAACGCTATCCCGAGGGCCGACCGATAGCGGCGCCGCGGCCCGATCCGGCGCAGCAGGAACTGCTCGGCCGTTATTTGCGCGCGTGGGAAGGCCACGATCTCGACGGCTTCGTCGCGCTCTTGAAGGAAGACGCGACCTTCACCATGCCGCCGTGGCTGCAGTGGTACGCGGGGCGCGAGGCGATCCGCGCCTTCTTTGCGATCGCCTGGCAGTCCTGCCATGGTCTTCGGCTGGTGCCGACGCTTGCGAACGGACAGCCGGCCTTCGCCGTCTATGCCCGCGCGACCGCGGACGCCGCCGAGTTCACGGCGAATGCGATCCACGTGCTTACGTTCGAGCACGGCCAGATCTCGGCGCTGACCGCGTTCCTCGAGCCAAAGCTGTTTGAGGCGTTCGGGCTGCCGCTGGTTTGGCCAGGCGCCACCTGACTGGTCTGCTGCACTGCCTGAAAAACGGAACGTCGCGGTGCTGCGATCGTTGATCCAGCTCAACGGCGCGTCGCGCCTTGGGCTTAGTGTCTTGCCCGGCGCCTCCACGGTTCCCCCAGCTTGACAGGCAAGTGCGTAGTGACGTCAACGCCTCAGAAATCCCGATCCCATGGCGCTGTTGGGGCTATCCTGGTCCTGAACGCGGGTTCCTCCAGCATCAAGTTCTCGCTATTCCCGGCGAGCCGGCGTCCGGAGCGGAACGGCCTCCTCTGCGAGGGCGCCTGCCGGGGAATTGGTCATCGAATCCATTTTGCTGCCAAGGACGGCGCGGGCGCGCCGCTCGTCTCCAAAGATCTTGAGGAGGCGGTCAGCCACCAGGATGCCCTGGCGTCGATCCTGCGCTGGCTGGCGAGCTGCTTTCCCGACCATTCGCCGGTGGCCGCAGGGCATCGCGTCGTTCACGGTGGCAGCCGCTACTCGGAGCCGATCGCGATCGATGAAAAGGTCACAGCCGAACTGCGTCGGCTGATTCCGCTCGCGCCGCTTCATCAGCCACATCCCCTCACGGCGATCGAGACACTTTCGAAGTTGCACCCCAACTTGCCGCAGGTTGCCTGCTTCGACACGGCCTTTCATCACACCCAGCCGCGTGTCGCAGCCGAATTCGCGCTGCCACGCAAGCTGACGGAGGAGGGCATACGCCGGTACGGCTTCCACGGCCTCTCCTATGAGTACATCGCAAGCGTGCTGCCGGAGGTGATCGGCATCCAGCAGGCACAGGGCCGCGTTGTCGTCGCTCATCTCGGCAACGGCGCCAGCATGTGCGCGCTGAAGGCAGGCCGCAGCGTCGCGACCACGATGGGCTTCACCGCGCTCGATGGTCTCCCGATGAGCCGCCGCTGCGGCAGCCTCGATCCCGGGGTGCTGCTTTATCTCATCTCGGAGAAAGGCATGAGCACGGAAGCCGTCAGCGATTTGCTCTACAACGCGTCGGGATTGCTCGGCGTGTCCGGTATCAGCGACGACATGAAGTCGCTGCTGGAGAGCGAGCAGGCGGGGGCCGCGGAGGCCGTCGACCTGTTCGTCTATCGGATTGGCCGCGAACTCGGCTCGCTCGCAGCCGCCCTGGGTGGCCTCGATGCGGTGGTCTTCACCGCCGGCATCGGCGAACACGCCCCGGAAATCCGCCGTCGTGTGTGTCAGCAAGCTGCATGGCTTGGGGTCGAACTGGACGAGGACGCCAACCTCGCGGGAGGGCCCCGGATAACAAGGCCCGCGAGCCCGGTTTCGGCATGGGCCATCGCCACGGACGAAGACCTGATGATTGCCCGGCACACCTTTGATTTGTGCGCGCAGCGGCAGCTGATCGGTTCAGCGCCGATGGATGCGGTATCTGGCCAGGAGGTTCGAACATGACGGCGACGGTCACCGATGACAAGCGCGCAGCTGCCGATCATCTCGATCTGCTGGATCGCTACTGGCGGGCGGCCAACTACCTTTCGGTCGGCCAGATCTACCTGATGGACAATCCGCTGCTGCGCGAGCCGTTGCGCCCCGAACACATCAAGCCGCGCCTGCTCGGTCATTGGGGCACGACGCCGGGGCTCAACTTCATCTACGCGCATCTCAACCGCGCCATCTGTGCGCTCAACCTCAGCGTGATCTATGTCTGCGGGCCCGGCCATGGCGGCCCGGGCATGGTCGCCAACACCTATCTCGAAGGCAGCTACAGCGAGATCTATCCCGACATCACGCGCGACGCCGACGGCTTGCGAAAACTGTTCCGGCAATTCTCGTTTCCGGGCGGCATCCCGAGCCATGCCGCGCCGGAAACGCCGGGATCGATCCATGAGGGTGGCGAACTCGGTTACGCGCTGGTGCATGCCTATGGCGCAGCACTCGACAATCCGAGCCTGATCGTGGCCTGCGTCGTCGGCGACGGCGAGGCGGAGACGGGACCGCTCGCCGCCTCCTGGCATTCGAACAAGTTTCTGAGCCCGGCGCATGACGGCGCGGTGCTGCCGATCCTCCATCTCAACGGCTACAAGATCGCCAATCCGACCGTGCTTGGACGCCTGCGCGACGAGGAGATCCGCGATCTGTTCAGGGGCTACGGGCATGAGCCGCTTTTTGTCGAAGGCGACGATCCCAAAGCGATGCACGCGAAGATGGCGGATGCGCTGGATGTGGCGCTGGCGAGCATCCGCTCCATCCAGCAGCACGCGCGCGATGGCCGCACCTATTGCGAGCGGCCCCGATGGCCCATGATCGTGCTGCGCAGCCCAAAAGGCTGGACCGGCCCGAAACAGGTCGACGGGCTGAAGGTCGAGGGATTCTGGCGCGCGCATCAGGTGCCGATCGGCCATCCAAAGGAAAACCCGGCGCACCTCGCACAGCTCGAAGCATGGATGCGAAGCTACGCGCCGGAAGAATTGTTCGACCAGACCGGCAAGCTTATTCCGGAGCTGCAGGCCCTTGCCCCCAAAGGCGATCGCCGCATGGGCGCCAATCCGCACGCCAATGGCGGTCTCCTGAAACGCGAGCTCAAGCTACCGGATTTTCGCACATTCGCGGTGGAGGTGCCGCGGCCGGGCGGAGCCACGGCGGAGGCAACGCGCGAACTCGGCAAATTGCTGCGCGAGGTCGTGCGCCTCAATCAGGAGGCGCGCAATTTCCGCATCATGGGTCCGGACGAGACCGCTTCAAACCGGCTCGATGCCGTCTTCGATGTGACCGAGCGGGTCTGGATGGAGCCGGTCGAGCCGTATGACGTCCATCTCGCGCAGGACGGCCGCGTCATGGAGGTCTTGAGCGAGCACCTCTGCCAGGGCTGGCTCGAGGGCTATCTGCTCACCGGACGTCACGGGTTGTTCTCCTGCTACGAAGCCTTCATCCACATCGTCGATTCCATGTTCAACCAGCACGCCAAATGGCTCAAGGTGTCGCGCAAGCTCGCCTGGCGCCGTCCGATCGCCTCGCTCAATTATCTCCTGACCTCGCATGTCTGGCGCCAGGACCATAACGGCTTCAGCCATCAGGACCCCGGTTTCGTCGATCTCGTCACCAACAAGAAGGCCGACATCGTCCGCGTCTACCTGCCGCCGGATGCGAACACGCTGCTCTGGATATCGGATCATTGCCTGCGCACCTATGATCGCATCAATGTGATCGTGGCAGGCAAGCAACCCGCGCCGCAATGGCTGACCATGGCCGAGGCAGCGACCCATTGCGATGCCGGCATCGGCATCTGGGAATGGGCCGGCAGCGAGGAAGCCGGCGCCGAGCCCGATGTGGTGATGGCCTGCGCGGGCGACGTGCCGACACTGGAGACGCTGGCAGCCGTCGATCTCTTGCGCAACGCGCTGCCGGGCTTGAAGATCCGCGTCGTCAATGTCGTCGATCTGATGACGCTGCAGCCCAGGGAGCAGCACCCGCATGGCCTGTCCGATCGCGACTTCGATACTCTCTTCACGCGCGAGAAGCCGGTGATCTTCGCCTATCACGGCTATCCCTATCTGATCCATCGGCTGACCTACAGCCGCGCCAACCATGCCGGCATGCATGTGCGCGGTTTTGCCGAGGAGGGGACCACGACCACGCCGTTCGACATGGTCGTGCTCAACGGGCTCGACCGCTATCATCTCGCCATCGAGGCCATCGAGCGCGTGCCGGGGCTCGCGATCAAGGCCGCCCATGTCAAGCAGCGGTTCCGCGACGCCCTGATCGAGCACACACGCTATGTGTGCGAACACGGCGAGGACATGCCGCAGATCCGCGACTGGGTGTGGCCGGCGGGGAAGTAGGGGCGGCCGGGCCGTTTCGCGTAATTCTGATTCAACTGTCAAACAGCCTCACCGTCATTGCGAGCGACGCGAAGCAATCCAGAGTGTCACCGCGGAGATAGTCTGGATGGCTTCCGCCTTCGCTCGTTGAGCCATGGCGGACAAGTCGTCGCTGACGCTCCTCGCAATGACGAGCGCCCGCATTCTCGCGGCACGTTTCGCCCGAGTGATGCATCAGTCTTGTCCCTCAGAGAACAGAGGGCGCAGGGAATGCCGGGCGTTTGGCGCGCCCGCAGCCTCGTGTGCAAGGGTAGAAAGCACACGAGTTAGTCACTACAGGTACGCCGAAACAGGTCCGACATTCCCTGCGCGATGGTTTACGGCTTATACGCGCTCTCCCCGGTGTACCGGGCTTTCTAGCCACCGTCGCCTCGCGGGAATCGCCCTTGAGGCTTGACACCAGCGTCGGGGTGCCGGGACCACGCGATTTTGCCGTCCGCGTCGGCATCAGACGTCAGGTGATGCCGTCACGTCCATCACATCCCGCGCCACGTTTCGTGACGATCGCGATCCGCCCTCTGTCGGCGCGGGACGGGGCAAACCATACAACTGATTTGTGTTTCTGAAAAAGCGAAATATTTTTCAGCCGAGGGCTTGACAAGGAATTCGGAAAATCAGCCCGACGGGCAAATCAGTTGGCGGGAAAAATGCGGCCTACGCTGTAGTTGTGTCGCGCCACTGGCCGACGAAATCCGTACATTGTCGCAGGCTGCCAGCAGGCGTACCCTTGAACCGGACCGCAACCGCCCGCGTCGTGTGGCGACACACGACGGGCGCGATCAGCAATAACGCTGCACGTTTCAGAACGGCGTACAGCGCGATGAATTCAGTGGTCTCGGAAAGCATAGGTGGGAGATTGAGATGAATGATCGAACCGTGCGGGCAGCGCTGGAGCGCCATTGGGAGGCTTCGGACGCAAGCGATTTCAAGATCGAACATGAAATCTACCGCGAGGATGCCGTGCTTGATTATCCGCAATCGGGCGAGCGGATCCGCGGCCGGCGCAACATTCAAGAGAGCCGAACCGTCCAGCCGAACAAGAAGCGTTTTACGGTCCGGCGAATGATCGGCAGCGGCAATCTCTGGGTCACTGAATTCGTGCTTAGCTATGACGGCATACCGTCTTACACGGTTAGCATCATGGAATTCCGCGATGGACTGGTGGCCCACGAAACGCAATATTTCGCCGATCGGTTCGACCCTGGAGCCTCTCGCGCGCATCTTGTTGAGCGAGCAGGGGAGAGCACATCATCCTGAATACCCCGCCGCCAGAGTCCTGGTCGATGCGGGCATCGCCTGCGATAGCGACGGCTGCCGCGATCGCAGGCAGGTTTGTCGATGTCCGGCAATGGGGTTGATCGGCGGTGAAACAATCTTCAGGCTTCAGGCCGATCTGCGCCCGGGCACCAGCACCGACGCAAGCCTTTTCAACAGCGATCGCGGCATGGAGCTTCATCGATCTGATGATCTCCAATTCCCGCGAGCACGCACGGCTCGTTGTTGTCTGATGCGACATTTCGCGGCTTCCGCCAGGCCCTCGCCGATGTCACCTCTGGTGAGGCCGATGTCTTTCAATTCTCGATCGCTAAGCTGACGGAGGAGTGCAATATCCGCCGCGCGTACCCGGCGCGCGATTTCGGCAGCAACCCAGCGGTTTATGAGGTGACCCAGGCGGGTCACAACGAACCGAAGCGCTTTCCGGATTGTCGAAGCGGTCGTTTCGGAGTCTGGGGTAATATTGAGTATTGTCATCGCAATTTCCTTAAAGGTTGGCAATCTGGCCGTTGGGCTCGAAAAAAATTCACACGTGCAGAGCGATCGGTGGCCGCGCCATTTCAGACGTTGAGAACGGCCGCCGATCGAAAACTGGTCTTACTTCGCTCGAACGTCGCTCATTCGACGACCAAGGCCGGCACAAGGGCCACGGGCCGGGACATGTTGTAGAAATTGGGCGAGGTCGCCATCACCGCTTCATGGACCTCGGCGAACTGCTGTCTGGTACCGCTGCCCTTGATGCGGACGGTGTAGCTCAGGTCTTCGTAGCCCCGAGGTACGCCGGCATCTATTCCGAGGAAGCCGCGGAGATCGATCTCTCCGGTGGTCTCGATGGCGAGGCTTTCGAGGGTGATTCCACGCACCGCACACTGCGCGACGTAGCCAACCGTCATGCAAGCGTTTAGCGCCGCAATCAGATGTTCCTGCGGATTGGCGAATTGGTTCGATCCTCCCAGCTCGCAAGGTTCGTCGATGTCAATGGAGAACCGGCGTGACACCTGTTCTCCGCCGATCGCGAACCCCTCGACCAGGGAACGGCTGCGGGTCTGGCCTTGCCACGTCGTGGCGACGCGCCAATTTGTCTTGGCTTTCGTACTGTCGTGACGGATGCCCTCGATCAGGGAAAACAAGTCATCGACATTAATGCCGTTCACGACGTTGGGTTCTTTGGTCTTGGCTTGTGCAGTCATCATATTCTCCTGTTGCAAATGATAATGCGGGTTGGTCCGGATTCAGTGCAGCGTGGCGAGCGCCGACTGGATGCGCCGGCCCTGGTCTTTGGTAATCAGGCCTGCCAGCACCTTGCCGAAATGCGGGTGCTGGGCGCCGGAGTGGATGTATTGCCAGCGGTAAGCCTTGAGGAATGCAGCCTCGATCGCCAAGGTCTCAGCTCCGTCGACCGGGCGGCCGCATTTTGCCGCGAAATAACCGGAGTCGGCTTTGGCCTGGGCCTGCAGAATGCCGTCAACCGCGGCGACCAGCTCGATGAACTCATCGACCGCGGAATCGCGTTGCTCAGCCGTCAGCTCGGCGTCGTGGCGCACCCACTCGAGCTCGTCGAGGATCGCGTGCTGGCTTTCTTCCTTCCAGTGGAAGAAGAACACGTCCTTGAACAGCTCGGAGAGCGCGGCGTCGGGATCGATGCTCTGGCGATAATGGATCTGGGTGAACAGCTCGATATCCAGAGTCAGGGCCAATACCGCCCAAGTGGATTTGCCAAGCACGGCACGGGCGACGACATTCGGGTCGACGTCGAAGCGATAACCGTCCGGCAAAACATCGGCGATCATCGTGTCGATGAGACGGAACAGCTCCTGATGCTTCAGCTCCTCGTCGCTGAACCGGACCAAAGCCTCGAGCGCAACTTGATCACCGAACCAGTGTTCGTGGCTCAGTTCCAGAACCTTGGCGTTGATGAAGCGCTCGACCAGCCCAAACACATTGGCATAGGTGCGCCCCTGTATCTGAGTGACAAACCGCCGTTCGTCGGCCGACAGCGTTGTGAACGCATCGGTCATGGATAGCGTGTCCGGTAGAAACTTGTGGGCGGTATCGAAACGGCGCCCCCGGATCACGTCCTTGTCGATGTCCCAGCGCACCCGCTTGGACGATTGAATGCAGCGCGCATAGCGTTCGCTGCTGTCACAAATCCTGTCAATTGCGTTCATTTTTGAACCTTTCCCGGGTTAGGGCGCCTACCGATATGGACGGATCGATCGGCTGATGCGGCAATCTGTAAGTCGCCAGGCGGGCAAGGGTCTATGACCGGCCCGCCGGAAGACATGACCGAAACACCTGTCTCCGTTGGGAAGACACATGGACGCGCTATCGGACGTCTTGAGAGTGGCGCATTTGACCGGCGGCGTGTTCATGCACGCCGAGTTTTCAGCGCCGTGGTGCATGGCCGCGCGCGTCGGGCCGGAGCATTGCTCGCCCGCGCTTGGGCCGACCTCGCACCTGATCCCCTATCACTACGTCGTTGAGGGCGAGCTTCATATCCGGGTCGACGGCGAGGATGGTACGGGCATGGTGGTTGGTGCCGGCGACGTCGTGCTGCTGCCGCGCAATGATCAGCACCTCGTTGGCAGCGACCTCAGCCTGCCCCCGGTGGCGGGACGCGATATCATCCAGCCGCGTGCCGACGGCGGAATGTTCTCGATCCATCATGGCGGCGGCGGGGAAGGTACGCGGATGGTTTGCGGCTTCCTCGGCTGCGACAGCGCCGAGGGCAATCCGGTGTTCTCGACCTTGCCGCCGCTGCTGAAGCTGAGCGTCGAGGAGGGCGGGGCCGCGGAATGGATGCGCTCGACCTTTCAGTACGCCGCCGAGGAACTCGCCGCCGGCCGTCCGGGATCGGAGACAGTGCTCGCCAAGCTGTCCGAACTGTTGTTCGTCGAAGCGGTGCGGCGCTACGCCGAGGCGTTGCCGGAAGGGCAGACCGGCTGGCTCGCGGGCCTGCGCGATCCCCACGTCGCGCGGGCGCTGGCATTGCTCCATCGCGATGTCGCTCGGACCTGGAACGTGGATGACCTCAGTCGCGCAGTCGGTCTGTCGCGTTCGGCGCTGGCAGATCGTTTCACACGGCTAATCGGCGTGCCGCCGATAAACTATCTCGCGAACTGGCGCATGCAGGTCGCAACCCAGAAGCTGCGCAACACCAGCGCGTCTCTTGCGCAAATTGCTGATATGGTCGGTTACAATTCCGAAGCGGCTTTTTCGCGCGCCTTCAAGAAGGCATTGGGGAGTGCGCCAGCCACTTGGCGGCGCTCGAATTGCTAGGCAAGCTTGAAGCGCGCACCAAACTGCGCGGTCGGGCGGGGGACCGCCAAAAAAGTTCTTGGGGCTGCCGACAGCGCCATCAGGGTTTTTGAAGAAAGGTCCAGCATGATTCGCGGATTATTCCTGGCATTGCCGCTGCTTTGGGCTGCGTCGCTTCCCGCAGCCGCCAAAGACCCGGGCACGGAGACATACATGATCCGGATGCTCGCCTGCAAAGGCGCTGACGCGAATATGGAAGTCTACCTTTCGCAATCCATTGCATTGAGTGGCGGTCCTGCTCTTGCGCGAGCATTGGCGCAACCTGTGATCGGATATTACACCCTTGACCTGACTGAAGCGAACAAGGGCAAGGTGCTTGAACCGGTGAAGGTTTCCATGAGCGCCGATGGCAAGACGGTGATCATCCATCAATATACCCGCAAGTTGCCGCCCACACGCATTCCGGTGGCCGGCGGGACCGTGGACTTCGATCAACGCTTTGGCACAGGCGCCAAATGCGGTCCTTTCCAAGCGCAGGAATAGATTGCCGCCCCAAATCAGCGTTGAGGTTCCCATGACCGACCCGATCGACCGCACCCCCTTCTACCACGACGGCATGCGCGAGCTGCAGGACCGCTACGACGGCCGCCGTGTCGCCGACGCGCTCCAGAAGCATCGCCTCCATTTCGAGTTCTGGGAGCAGGACCGCAAGCTCATCGAAGAGGCGCGGTTCTTTTTCATCGCGACGAGCTACCAGGACAACGTCGATTGCTCGATGCGCTCGGGCGATCCCGGCTTTGTCAGGATCACCGGGCCCGATACCCTCGAATACCCCGAGTATGACGGCAACAACATGTACCGTACGCTCGGCAATATTCACCGCAACCCGAATGTCGGGCTCCTGTTCGTGCATTTCGACGGCAAGACGTTCCGCACGCGCATCCGTGGCAAGGCCACCATCCACGACAACGCGGAAACGCTTGCCGCCCATCATGGCGCGAAACTCGTCGTGCGCGTCAAATGCGAGATCTTCCCGAACTGCCCGCGCTACATCCCGGACCTGATCGGCGCTTCCGAGGCCGTACCCGCGAACCCGTTCGTTCCCCGACCCGGCTACGAGCCGCCGCCACCGGAATGGAAAAGCCGGGATTACCTCAAGGACGCGCTCTCGAAATACGATCCGCACCGGAAAGGCGAGGCATAGCGGGCGAGGTCCGCGTGACGAAAGCGATCATCGCAGCGGGTGGAAAGCTGACATCTCACTCGCGACCCATCGTGTAGATCGGGCTGAAGCAGCCAAGGATAAGGCGCCTGGGGTCGAACGGAATTTCACCCGAGACCTCCAAACGCTTGTCCTCGTGCATTTTTGCTTCGGCGGAATCCAGCGTCGCCTTGTCGGGCCATATTTGCCAGGTGAAGACGATCTTCTCGCCATCCTTCGCAGCGACGGCGCGGCGGAAGTCGGTATGTTTGCCGCTGGGGACGTTATCCTCCCAGGATTCGACGATCTCGATGCATCCGTATTCCCTGAAGATCGCCGCCCCGTTCTCGGCCCATTTGCGATAGGCCTCCAGCTTTTCCTCAGGCACGGGAATCACAAATCCTGCGATGTACATGGTTCAGGCTCCCTCGGATGTGCTGCGACCGTAGCACAGCGCCGAAGCTCGGTGAGAAGGCAGGAGCGATATCTGGGATGATTGTGCGTTGTCCCGCGCATGTTGCGGAGTTTGTCATCGGGCGCGCGGATACGCGCCGTCACATTGTTGGCAAGATTCGAAATGGGAAGACGCCCACTTCCTCGGCGCTGTTCGTTCGTCATCGCTGGCGTCAGGCGAATCGTGGTTGCGGACGATTATGCCGAATCCTAGTCTCGCGGTGTTGGTCGCCAACCACACCACCTCTAATAGGCATCAAAGCAAACAGCGGCCAAGGAGGAAACCATGCGATACAATCCAGACCGTCGAACCATTCTGAAAACCATGACGTCATTGGCAGCGGCATCGTCGATGGCAAAAATCACCGTCGGACGTGCGGAGGCCGCCACCGCTTCCGATCCCGCCCTCAGTCCCGCACTTGGGGATGTCGATCAGGCGCTGCGCCAGGCCGTCAACGCGCGGACCGTGCCGGGCCTCGTCGCCATTGCGGCCAACGACAAGGGCATCATCTACGAGGGCGCGTTCGGGCCCTCGATCACCGCGGACAGCGTGTTCTGGATCGCGTCGATGACCAAGGCGATCACGGGCGCCGCCTGCATGCAACTGGTCGAGCAGGGCAAGCTGCAACTCGATCAGCCGATGGGCAAGTTGCTTCCGCAACTGGAGCAGCCCAAGGTGCTCGAGGGGTTCGACGCTAGCGGCGCACCGAAGCTTCGTCCCGCCAAGCGGGCGATCACGCTGCGCCACCTCCTCACTCACACTGCGGGTTTCACCTACAGCATCTGGAGTGAGCCGATGACGCAGTTTGAGAAAGTCACGGGAACTCCATTCGTCGGTGAATGCAGGAACGCCAGCTTCAACGCGCCGCTGATGTTCGACCCCGGCGATCGCTGGGAATACGGCATCAATATCGACTGGGTCGGCAAGGCGGTTGAGGCCGTGAGCGACCAGTCGTTGGAGGTCTACTTCAAGGAGAAGATCTTTGCGCCGCTCGGCATGACCGATACCGGCTTCCTGATCAGCTCCTCGCAAAAGACCCGTGTCGCGCCGATGTTCAGCCGCGAAACCGACGGCTCGCTCAAGCCGATGGATTTCGAAATGCCGCAACGGCCGGAATTCTTCATGGGTGGCGGCGCGCTATTCTCTACGCCGCGGAACTACATGGCGTTCCTGCAGATGCTGCTGCACGAGGGCACGTTCAACGGCGCGCAACTGCTTAAGCCCGAGACCGTGGCGTTGATGCGGCAGAACCACATCGGCGATCTCAACGTGGTCACGTTGAAGACGGTGCACCCGGAGAGCTCGAAGGACGCGAACCTGTTCCCCGGTATGGCCCAGAAATGGGGGCTGTCTTTCGACATCAACACCGAACCCGGCCCGGCCGGACGCAGCGCGGGGAGCCTCGCCTGGGCCGGACTGTTCAACACCTACTTCTGGCTTGATCCGAACAAGCGCGTGACCGGAACGATCATGACGCAGCTCCTGCCGTTCGCCGACGATCAGGTCCTGAAGCAGTTCGCCAAATTCGAGAGCGGTCTCTATGCCGCTGTCGCCTGACGCATCATGATCCGGAAAGGTGGACACCGGTCTTCCGAAAGCACGCCCTCGGGCTGGACTCGCGGGATCGCGCGCAAACAACAAACTAAAGCGCGATGGCGATTAGAACCACCGCGCTTTCCTTGTCGGAAACATTCGAGACGCCAAAGATATAGAGAGGCGCAAGTTCTGCACATTCGAGAATTCACCCCCGCGGCGGCCGCCTCCGCTTCACCGCATGCCTTCGCGGCGTGCGCGTCACGCGCGGGCGGATGCGGCTGACGGCGGCGCGTTTCGGCTTGACCTGCTGCGGGCCGCGCGCAAGCTCCATCAGCATGCGCAGGGCCTCTACGACCGCGCGCGCGCGCACAACGCTGCGGCCGATCGCGCCAAAGCGCTGTTCGCGGTGGAGGATGCGGCCGTCGCGGGCGGCGACGGCGAAATGCACGAGGCCGACGGGCTTGCCCGGCGTCGCGCCGCCGGGGCCGGCGATGCCGGTGATGGAGACGGCGAGATCGACATCGGCACGCTCCAGCGCGCCGACCGCCATTTGCGTGGCGGTCTCCTTGCTGACGGCGCCGAAGGTGGCGAGCGTGGAGGCTTCCACGCCGAGCATCGCGCGTTTGGCCTCATTCGAATAAGTGACGAAGCCGCGGTCGATGACATCGGAGGAGCCCGGGATGTCGGTCAGCGCGCCGGCGACGAGGCCGCCGGTGCAGGATTCGGCGGTGGCAATCGTCAAGCGACGGCTGCGGCAGAGATCGAGCAGCGAGCGGGCCAGGGCGCGAGCATCGCTGCCGCTCATGTCACTCGCTCCAGGGCAGGCGGATGGTGGCGCTCGCGGTCGCCGCGATGCCTTCCTCGCGGCCGGTGAAGCCGAGCTTCTCGCTGGTGGTCGCCTTCACCGCCACGCGCGAGATGTTGACGCCGGTAATGTCAGCGATCCGCGCACGCATGGTATCGCGCAAGGGTCCGATCTTCGGCCGCTCGCAGATCAGGGTCACCTCGAGATTGGCGATGCGGCCGCCGCGCCCCGTGACGCGCTCCACCGCATATTTCAAAAACTGATCGGAGGAGGCGCCCTTCCACTTCATGTCGCTCGGCGGAAAGTGCGAGCCGATATCGCCATCGGCCAGCGCGCCGAGGATGGCGTCGACCAGCGCATGCAGGCCGACATCGCCGTCGGAATGGGCCAGAAAACCCTTGCTGTGCGGCACGCGGACGCCGCAGATCATCACATGATCGCCAGAGCCGAAAGCGTGCACGTCGTAACCGGTGCCGGTCCTGATGTCGCCGAGCCCTGCTGCAAGGCGCGATTCCTCGCGGACAAAATCTTCAGGCGTGGTGAGCTTCATGTTGGCAACATCGCCTTCAAAGGTCGCTACCGTCAATCCCACCCACTCCGCGAGCGCCGCATCATCTGTGAAATCGCTGCGTCCCTCGCGCGCCGCGCGGCGATGCGCCTCAAGGATGACGTCGTATTTGAACGCCTGCGGCGTCTGCGCGATTCGCAAGCGCGCCCGCTCGGGGGTGGCCTCGACATGGCCGCCATCGTCGACGAGCTTGACAGTATCGGTCACGGGAACAGTGGGGATTGCGGCACCCGTGCGGCCGGCCGCCTCGATCGCGCGCGAGATCACCGCCTGTGAGACAAAGGGACGCGCGGCGTCGTGGATCAGGACGATGTCCGGCTTCTCGGTCGCGAGCGCCTCGAGCCCGGCATGCACCGAGGCCTGGCGTGTGGCGCCGCCTGGGGTCGGCGGCGCATGACGCAGACCGTCGCAGGCGGCGTTGAACATCGCGGCATCATCGGGATGGAGCACCGGCTGCACGGCTGCGACATCGGGATGGCGGCAGAAGGCCTCCATGGCGCGGAATATCACGGTCTGGCCGCCGATCATCCGGTACTGCTTCGGGCCGCCGGCGCCGGCGCGGAGCCCCCGGCCGGCGGCGACAAGGATGGCTGCGGTGCGCTTGGAATTGGGCAGTTCTTGTGAAGACATCGGGACTTGAATGATTAACGGGCAGGGACGCGGGTGCGGGTCGCCATAACATGCGACGTGCACAAACAAGAGTGCGATTCATCACCCTGTGGGGAAAAGCACTTTTTGCTGCACTGCACTTGCAAGATGCCTGGAAATGTCTAAAGTGTAGGCAAGCAACTTGACTGCACAAGAAATGTGCTCACAATAGACAGTGCAGCGCGATGAGGCGCCTGTCGGAGATACGAGACGCTTCGTGACCGGCTTGGAAAATATTGGCCGTAAGCCATTGAAAATTGGCGATATTGACCTCGCCAACCCGGTTCTTCTGGCGCCCATGTCGGGCGTGACAGACGCGCCTTTCCGCAGGCTCACCGCGAGACTCGGGGCGGGACTTGTCGTGTCGGAAATGACCGCCAGCGATGATTTGGCGCAGGGCAGGCCGATATCCCGGTTGCGCTGCGAAGCCGCCGGCATTGGCGCGCATGTGGTTCAGCTCGCAGGCTGCGAGACGCGCTGGATGGCCGAGGGCGCGCGGATCGCGGTGGCCGCCGGCGCCGACATCATCGACATCAACATGGGCTGTCCGGCCCGCCACGTGACCGGCGGGCAGTCGGGCTCGGCGCTGATGCGCGATCTGGATCATGCCGTGAGCCTGATCGAAGCGACGATATCCGCGGTGAAGGTCCCGGTGACGCTCAAGATGCGGCTCGGCTGGGACGACCGCACGCGCAATGCGCCGGAGCTGGCGCGCCGCGCAGAGCAGGCCGGCGTGCAGATGATCACCGTGCATGGCCGCACCCGCTGCCAGTTCTACAAGGGCGAGGCCGATTGGGGCGCGGTGCGCGCGGTGAAGGATGCGATCTCCGTGCCGCTGGTCGTCAACGGCGACATCACCTCTTACGAGACCGCGCTGGACGCGCTGCAGGAGTCCGGCGCCGATGCCGTGATGATCGGGCGCGGCGCGCAGGGACAACCCTGGCTGCCCGGGCAGATCGGCCGGCGGCTCGATGGCGGCGCTGCAGAGACCGCGCCAACGCTGCGGCAGCAGCTCAGCTATGTGCGCGCGCTCTATGACGAGATCTGCGCGCATTACGGCATGCGGATCGGCTTGCGCCATGCGCGCAAGCATCTCGGCTGGGCGCTCGACGTTGCTGCCCACGCTGGCCGCGTGCCGGCGGAAAAGCTGAAGGCCTGGCGGCAAAAGATTTTGACCTCGGAAGACCCGGGCTCGGTGCATCAGGCGCTGGGCGAGGCCTTCGAAGACTTTGGATGGAGTGCTGCTGCATGAGCTCTGCCGCAGGATATCGCAAACCGCTGCCGTCCGACAGCGACGCCATCCTCAACGCGTTGCCCAATCCGGTGATCCTGATCGGTCCCGACGGCAAGATCGTCGACGCCAACATGGCGGCCGAATCCTTCTTCGAAATCTCCACGCAATTCCTGAAACGCCAGTCGCTGAAGGAGCTGGTGCCGTTCGGCAGCCCGTTGCTGGCGCTGATCGACCAGGTGCGCACCAGCCACTCGCCGGTCAATGAATACAAGGTCGATCTCGGCACGCCGCGCATGGGCGGCGACCGGCAGGTCGATCTGCACGTGGCGCCCCTGACCGAGCGGCCCGGCCACATCGTCGTGATGCTGCAGGAGCGCACCATCGCCGACAAGATGGACCGCCAGCTCACCCATCGCAGCGCCGCGCGTTCGGTGATCGCGCTCGCTGCCATGCTCGCGCATGAGATCAAGAATCCGCTCTCCGGCATTCGCGGCGCGGCGCAGCTGCTGGAGCAGGCCGCGTCCTCCGAGGACCGCATGCTGACGCGGCTGATCTGCGACGAGGCCGATCGCATCGTCACGCTGGTCGACCGCATGGAAGTGTTCGGCGATGACCGCCCCGTCGCGCGCGGTCCCGTCAACATCCATTCCGTGCTCGACCATGTGAAGCGGCTGGCGCAGTCGGGCTTTGCCCGCAACATCAGGTTTGTCGAGGATTACGATCCCTCGCTGCCGCCGGTGCACGCCAACCAGGACCAGCTGATTCAGGTGTTTCTGAACCTGGTCAAGAACGCCGCCGAGGCCGTGGTCGATCTCGGCTCGGACGCCGAAATCCAGCTCACCACCGCGTTCCGCCCGGGCGTGCGGCTCTCGGTGCCCGGCAAGAAATCGCGGGTGTCGCTGCCGCTGGAATTCTGCGTCAAGGACAACGGCTCCGGCGTGCCGGAGGATCTGTTGCCGAACCTGTTCGATCCCTTCGTCACCACCAAACAGACCGGCAGCGGGCTGGGCTTGGCGCTGGTCGCCAAGATCGTCGGCGACCATGGCGGCATCATCGAATGCGAGTCGCAGCCGCGCAAGACGACCTTCCGTGTGCTGATGCCGATGTTTAGCGGCGCCAAGCAGTCAGACCAAAGCAATCGCGATGACGTTTCGGGTACGCCGTTGCATGCCTCACAGGGCACAAGATGAGGAACAACAATGCCTGCAGGTAGCATTCTCGTCGCCGATGACGACACCGCCATCCGAACGGTTTTGAACCAGGCCCTTTCCCGTGCCGGCTATGAGGTGCGGCTGACCGGCAACGCGGCGACGCTGTGGCGGTGGGTAAGCCAGGGCGAGGGCGATCTCGTCATCACCGACGTTGTGATGCCCGACGAGAACGCGTTCGACCTGTTGCCGCGCATCAAGAAGATGCGGCCCAACCTGCCCGTGATCGTCATGAGCGCGCAGAACACCTTCATGACCGCCATCCGCGCCTCCGAACGCGGCGCCTATGAATATCTGCCGAAGCCGTTCGACCTGAAGGAGCTGATCGCGATCGTCGGCCGCGCGCTGGCCGAGCCGAAGGAGCGCACGGCAGCGCCGGCCGAGGAAACGGAATTCGACTCCATTCCGCTGGTCGGCCGCTCGCCGGCGATGCAGGAAATCTATCGCGTGCTGGCGCGGCTGATGCAGACCGATCTCACGGTGATGATCTCGGGCGAATCCGGCACCGGCAAGGAGCTGGTGGCGCGCGCGCTGCACGACTATGGCAAGCGGCGCAACGGCCCGTTCGTTGCCGTCAACATGGCGGCGATCCCGCGCGACCTCATCGAGTCCGAATTGTTCGGCCATGAGCGCGGCGCGTTTACCGGCGCCAACACCCGCGCCTCCGGCCGCTTCGAGCAGGCCGAGGGCGGCACGCTGTTCCTCGACGAAATCGGCGACATGCCGATGGAGGCGCAGACGCGGCTGCTGCGCGTGCTGCAGCAGGGCGAGTACACCACCGTCGGCGGCCGCACTCCGATCAAGACCGATGTGCGGATCGTCGCCGCCAGCAACAAGGATCTGCGGATTCTCATTCAGCAGGGGCTGTTCCGCGAGGACCTGTTCTTCCGCCTCAACGTGGTGCCGCTGCGGCTGCCACCCTTGCGCGAGCGCATCGAGGATCTGCCCGATCTGGTCCGGCATTTCTTCTCGCTCGCCGAGAAGGACGGCCTGCCGCCGAAGAAGCTCGATACCCAGGCGCTCGAGCGGCTGAAGCAGCACCGCTGGCCCGGCAATGTCCGCGAGCTCGAAAACCTCGCCCGGCGTCTCGCCGCGCTCTATCCGCAGGACGTCATCACCGCCTCCGTGATCGATGGCGAGTTGGCGCCGCCGGCGGTCACCTCGGGCGGCAACGTGAGCCTTGGCGTCGACAATCTCGGCGGCGCGGTCGAGGCCTATCTGTCCTCGCACTTCTCCGGCTTTCCCAACGGCGTGCCGCCACCCGGCCTCTACCACCGCATCCTCAAGGAGATCGAGGTTCCGCTGCTAACCGCCGCATTGGCGGCGACGCGCGGCAACCAGATCCGCGCCGCCGACCTCCTGGGCTTGAACCGCAACACCTTGCGCAAGAAGATCAGGGACCTCGACATTCAGGTTTACCGCAGCGGCGGCTAGTCCCTTGTCAGTCCCTTGGACGAGACACCGATTTTCCGGTGCTCGCGTATGGGGCGAAGCGCCGCGGTGGATGGCGCGTATTGGTAGCAAAATGCGCCGCGGAATTGTCGCAATTCGGCAAC
>Ga0210403_10001243_pt1 | contig 24605 bp, 21 predicted proteins | sample IncBWC19MmetaG_FD_150863 | JGI IMG/M metagenome (GOLD analysis project Ga0210403, IMG submission 150863) | Forest soil microbial communities from Barre Woods Harvard Forest LTER site, Petersham, Massachusetts, United States - Inc-BW-C-19-M | ecosystem: Environmental > Terrestrial > Soil >... | reverse complement strand
GTCACCAGCAATGTGGCCTGCTGCAGGTAGAAGTCCTTGTACCGCTGCAGACGGACCACATTGCTGGTGACCGTGACGTAGGCGGTATCTACATCGCTGAAGACTTGCGCGCGCGCCGCCTGCGTCAGCTTCTGGTTGCGGCCAATATCCAACTGCGTACGCTGCTTTTCGCCCTGATTGCGGTCGAAGATGCGCAGGGGAATGCCTACACTGGCGCCCAGCGTATAGTGGGCAAACGGGCTGTTGAACGAGGGGTTGTACGTATACCAAGCGCTCAAGGTCGGATCGGTCGAACCGTTGGCGATGGCCAGCCGGTGGTCAGTCTGGGCCTTGTCGATGGATTGCAGCGCGGCCCGTAAGTCCGGACGGGCATCCAGGGCCGTCTGCCGCACGTCGTCAAGCGGGGCAATTTGCGCTGAAAAGTCGAAGGGCCCAGCCACGTCGAATTGCTCAATCGGGGTGCGGTCATCCAAGAGAGTTAGAAGCTGGATTTTTGCGGTCCGCAGGTTCACCTCGGCCGTCTGCAGGTCGGATTCATAGGTCACTCGCTGAAGCTCCAGCCGGTCCAGATCCACCTGGGCAATAGCGCCGGCTTTGTAGCGCTCGCCATTTACGTTGAGGAAATGGTCATAATAAGAGAGGTTTTCCTTGGCCAGTTGGAGGATTGCCTTTTCCTGGAGCGTCTGCACGAAGGCCGTCCGCAAAGTAAAAATGAGCGTCCTTTCCAGGTCAGCCTGGGTCGAGGTGGCGATTCCCGTAGCTTTCTGTGCGCTTTCACGCCGCAGTTCCCGTTTGTGCTGCCGCTCGTGCAGATAGCTAAAGTTGGGTGTAAGCAAAGTACCGGACAATGGCCGCCAGACGCCTTGAAAAGGAGCCGCTTGGGTCCCATCCGTCAGTAAACTGAAGCTCGGGTTGGGACGCAGGTAAGCAGTAATCTCTTGTGCCTTGGATTCGTCGATCCCAATTTGCCCCGCCCGCAAGGTCGGATTTGCAGCCTCGAATTTGTCTCGTACCTCCGGCCAAGTCAGAGGTTTTTGCGCAGGTGGTTGCGCAGGCTGTTGCGTAGGTTGCTGCGTAAACCCACTCTCCGCCAACACCACGGCCAGAAACAACGTTAGACACAGACGTTTCAAAGAGACCTGCATTTTTCCTTCCTGAATTGCTCCAGACGTTTCCATCAGGGTTACATTGTCATCTGGGGGATTGAGTCAAGCAGTCGTCATGCCGGTGCTTAACGAATTGCCCAACACCCGTGGTGGTGATCAGCAGATTGATTGTGCAGACTATCTGGAACAGTCATAATTTTAGCCCGCGCTGCAAGCCTCTGTAAATCTTATCTTTAGACTTGGCGGCTTATCTTTGGGAGAACAACGGCTTACTCTAGGCCATCAAAAGATTGTCTCGGGGCCTAAAGATAAGTTTCTTTGATAGGTAAGATAGGTTTCTTTGATAGGTTAGGGCCAGCGGCTATCGCATCCCACCCTTCGCACGAAACGCAATGGGGCGTCCGGCCGGCGCCTTCTTCGCGCCGGTTATTTTCCGTTTCCAATTCTCCAGCGTGGCTTGTAGGTCAACTGGACTGAAGCGGTGAAATCATTCCGTTGTTTCCCCGCGGTCAGCAGAGGAAAATTCCACCATTCGTACTGGACCAGGCTGGAAACCGACAGACTCTCCTTGAAAGACCATTCCGAGCGGAGAAAAACGTCCCGGAATGCGCCGCCCTGGGCAAATGAAGGATCGGAAACCGAGGTGCGATAGCCGGCCGTTATCGTCTTATCGGAATCGAACCACCACCTAGTTTCGCCGCGGAAGGCAATCCCCTGGCGTCCGACCGTGCCGTTACCGAGGATATTGCCCTTGTTGGTGTATCCGTCAACGTAGCGGGTGTTCCAGTAGAAGAAGCCGCCACCCGGAGGTTCGATCAGATTGGGCAGATTGGTATAAGAAGCCTCGACCCGAAAATCGGCATGATGCAACCATGGGAGTTGCGGCATGTAGAGGCCGGGGTTGTGGGCGGCGCGCCGGGGGTATCCGATGGGTGAAACTTCGTCTTCAACGAAAGAGTCGTTATAGAGCATCAGCCATTTCCTGAAGCCCGGAATGCGGTAACTGAAGTCAAACGTCGAACGCCGGTCGCCAGGATCGGTGCCTGGGCCAACACCGTTCCCGGTCGAGACTAGCGAGCGCCGCGTTGAGCCGGCAGTTATCGGAAAATTGGGGCCGCCCCACAGTCCGGTCTTTCCTACACCGAATTCCAAGTTAGGCGTCGGGCGGAAATTTAGCTTTTGGCCGTTTAGCATCGGCTGACGTTCCAGACTGCGTCCAAATCGCGCAACAAAACCGGTAGCGTCCTGGGTCACGACGACGTGCTCCCCAGTCAGCTTGCCCACCCAGAATTCAAACCGGTAAGGCCCCAGGAACCCCATGAAGCCCGGCAGCTTGCGAGGTGAGGTCTGGTCGACCCGGAACATGTACAGGGGCTCGGCATTGTTGCTGGCCAGGAACGGATCGCGCGTGGGGCCCAGCCACAAGGACTGCTTGCCAAACGATGCCTGCCAGCCCTTCACGTTGAGCGTCACATAGGAATCAAGCAGGCGGAGGCGATTGAACGCCTGCACCGGGCTGGCGGGCGTGCTGATGAATCTCTGGTCGGTCACCAGCAGCGCATCCTGCACGGCCTGGGAAAAACCGGGGGCCGAAGGCGCATGCTCAAACTCGCCCCGCACCACGAAACCCAACGCCCCGGCTGAGGCGCTGGAAGAGAAGCCGGTAACGGCGTTCAGGCCTTTCTGAAACGGACGGCCAAAATCGTTCACGATCGTGCTGCCGAAGTGATAGCCATCGGTGAGCGGCTGCCCGGAGATTCCGGTGACCCGCGCATAAACAGAATCGACTGCGGCGTAAGGCCCTTCGCCGCCGTTCATCTCCACGTTAAACTCCCGCACCAAAGCGCCCCGCAGCCGCGTGGCCTCGTCGTTGGGAGAATCGTCTTCGGGCGTATCATCGATGAATTCCGGCATCTCTTCGAGAAGCCGGGCACATTCCTGGCGCGTCCATGGACGCAGGCCCAGCATGCCGCTCGGAACCACCCCCAGCGCCGACAGCCGTTCGAACGCCGGATAGACCCAGCTATCCAGCGGTACGTAAGGAGAAAAGAGGAATTCACCACCGCCTTCCTCGCGAGGCTCGCGGTCTTTCACAAATGTTCCATAAAGCGCATCGTCGGAATCGGCTTGATGGTGCCGGTTAAAAATCTGACGGCCAATCAGCCATCCCATGCTGCTGCCCACCACCACGTCGCTGGGGAAATGGTTCTTGCCCGTAACTCGGGTCACGCTGATCGCAGTGGCCGTGCCATAGGCGAGGACCTTGGTAAGCATTCCCGGATACTCATGCGCCAGCAGGCTGGCAATCGACCAGGCCACCATGGCGTGGTTTGACGGGAACCCGGAATTGAGGCTTCCGCCCTTGCCAAATCTTCCCTGCCCCGCTCCATCGATCGGGCGCTCACGCCGGCTGGCCACCTTGAATACTTCGTCCACAACAAACGCGTTGAGCGCGGCTTCACCGGCCAAAATACCGGTCTCTTGTTTGTGATCGTCTCCCTGAATTTTTCCCAGCAGGTAGAGTCCGCCGCCCCCGGCCACCAGCGCCGCCACGCCTCCGTTCGACACCGTACCCGCATGCCGGAAGCCGCTGCCCGTGGTTGAGAGCCGCGAAGAAAGCTCTTGATCGGCGTTGATCAGACCGGCACTAAGACCGATTGCCGGGGCCAGCCAGTTGAGATCGCGAATACGGGCGTGAAAAGGACTGGTCCAGATGTCCTTCTGGTCAACTGCAAGGTTCCGCAAAAGTCGCGTGGGAGCCAGGCTGGCAGCATCGGCGTCTGAGCGGCCGGGCCGGGAAGGTGCGGGTGGCGTGGAAGCAGGCGCGCCCCCCCCATCTGTCTGGCTCCAACAGGAGGCCACGAGACAAAAGAAGACGACCAGGATTCCAAGTTTCAATTTAGTTTGCATCCAGCCTGCTCACATGCTCTGAAGTACGATTCCATTTCACGTTTCTGTCCTTTGAAATCTTCGCGGAACCAGCAAAAAACCTTTGAAACACAGAGGAACTGAGTCAACAGAGGTCTTTAGGGTTGTGAGGCGGGGCCAGAAATCATCGCGAGCTGCGAAGATTTTGGGCGTCGCACACCGCCGGATTCTATGTAATCCACAAAGATCACGTATTACGAATACTAAAACGCGGCTAATTGCCTTTGCTTTCGCTAGAAGCTGATCGCCACCCGCGCCGCTACGGCCAAACCGGAAAGCACCTGGGCGCTCTCCGCGAAGATCTTCAACTTGTCGCCTGAAGCTATCTTCTCGGGCACGTAGACCGTATCGCCGGGTTGCAGGACGGTGTTGAGCACATTGCCTGACCACCACTGGCCACCGCTCTTGCCGATCACCGCGCCATTGGCGCGGACCACAAAGATTTCCTTTTTGCTGCCGATATTCGTTGGTCCACCGGCCTGCCGCAGATACCAACTGGCGTGCTTACCCCGGGAGAGGGTGATGGCCGTGGGACTGTAGACCTGTCCGGCAACCAGCACGAAGTTCGGCCTCCGCGGAACGATCAGCGTGTCGCCAGAACGCACCTCGATATCCACGGCGGTGTTTTCCCATCTTTGAACGTCGGTCGAAATGTGGATCAGCAGCCTTCCACTCGGCTGTATCTGCTTCAGCTTGTCAATCAGTTGCTGCCGCTGGCGGGTAACTGAGATCGGCTCAGGCTTGCCGTTGGGATCAGGTTCCACGGCCTGGGCCTGCAGCTTGCGCACCAGTTCATCGCGGTTCTTGGAAGCCAGCTCCCTGACCTGATCGCGTTCCAGCACTGCCCCGTAAGGATAAGCTTCTTCCAGGAAGCCGCCCGCGCGGCGCAGGACCGCGCTGAGCCGCTCACCTTGCTGAATGCCATAGCGCCCCGGATGCAGGATTTGTCCCATGACATTGATGGCGCCGCCAATGCTGGTCCAGTTGCCGAGCTGGCCGATCGTGAGCACATCGCCGGGCTTGAGCAGCATGTCGGCGTCGGTGTCACCGGCGGCCGCCTTGCCGATCAGAATCTCGCGATGCTGCAATTCGACTCTGGCGCCCTTCTGGATCGCATAGCTGGCCAGATCGGCCGTACCCAGAAAAGCGCTGCGCTTGAAGCCGCCCGCCAGCCGCAAAAGATCGACGGCAGTCATGCGCTCTGACAGCGGATACTCGCCCGGCCGCAGCACCTCGCCGTAAACTCCAACCTTGGGCGCATCAGCTTCATAGCGTCCGAAGACGCGAATCGTATCGAAGGGCTGTAGCGTGGGCGCATCCTCGTGTCCCGTCAGCACTTCGCGAACGTTGAAACCGACCACCGAAGGCCGGTAGTCCGGGGGCCGCAGCCGCACAATCTCGGCGCGGTCGGCGGGTTCCGGCAGCAGATCATTGAACGAACCAATCACGTCGGTGCCTTCAGTCCATCACGGTAAGGATATTTTCCCGGACGAAAAACGTGCCCTTGCAAATAGACCGTCTGGTCGCTGCGCGGCAAAATGGGAGTAATCGTGACGCGGTCGCCATCCTGGATCGGGAACTTGCGGATGGCCGCTTCAATGGCCTGCAAATCTCCGTCCTTGGGGATATTGACGCTCAACATCTCCTTGCGTTCGTACGCCTGGATGCGTTCAACCTTGATCTTGCCCAATTCGCCGGTTACCGGCACGCCTCCGGCCAGTTGCAGGACTTCGTCCAGGGTCTTTTCATCGCGAATCTCGTAGATCGCCGGACGCCGCACCATGCCTGCAACCACGATCTGCGCGCCCGCAGGTGGCACCAGGATACTGTCACCCGAATCCAGCCGGTCCACGCCCGAGGTAACGCCCTTGAGCATCAGGTCGTACAAATCAATTTCCGCCACCAGCCGCCGGCCCCGGAAATGCTTGACCGTCCGCAACGACCCTGTATCGGTGGGCCCGCCGGCCAGCAGCAGCGCGCTCAGCACAGTGGAAAGCCCGTTGGTCTCATACGCACCCGGATTCTTCACATCGCCGACCACGTAAACGCGCACCGTCTTCAGGCGGCCCAGCGAGACATCCACAGAGAGGTTCTTGTACTGGCGCACCAGGGCATTGCGAATCAGTTGCTGGGCTTCGGCCAGTGTGCGTCCGGCTACCAGCACGGCGCCGGCATCCGGCAGAATCACGCGCCCTTCGCGATCAACCGACAGTTGCAGCTTCTGCGTAACGCTGCCGTAATACTCCACCGACAACTGGTCGCCAACCCCAAGAATGTAGTCCGAACTCACAGGAATATCGGCCGCAGTCTTATCGGTGACCACGCTGTTGCGGAACAAGGCCGCGCCAAATCTTTCGAGCTTGGTGGGATCAATCAGCGACTGTGTATATAGATCTTGCAGTGCCGGCAGATTGCGGTAGATATAAGACTTCTGGGCCTCGCCTTTGTTTTTGTCCGGGCCCGAAACCTCGGCAGGGCGAGGGCGTCCGCCGGTCAAACCCGGCTGCTTCTTGTCGCGTTCCTTTTCCAGTTGGCCTTCAGGTCCCACGGAAGCGCCAGGAATAATCTTCGGAAGCGTGCCACTCGCGCCATTGCCCCCCGCGGCAGGGCTGGTTCCCATCGCGGGCTTCTGGCCGACAGGCTGTTCCTGGTCCGGCGACGTTTCCTCCTGGCCATAGCCACGGGCCTTCAGCTCCGCGCTAAGCGCCAGCCGTACGCGATCGTCACTTTGAATCTGCGAGAACAGCCGGTCGTCGGTGATGTCGGCCTCCGTGACGGAATAGCCACGGTCCCGCAATTTGCTGACGATTTCCTGCTTAGCTTCCGCCAGAAGATCAGGATTCCCCTGTAGGATTTCGATGATCTGCGCCGCAGGCAAACCTTGATCGGCCTGCTGCGCGCGCGCAACGTGAGGAAAAATCAGGAAGACAACGGCAACAGCCAGCCACAGGACCTGTTGCACACGACAGCTTTTCATCATTCGGGCATTTCTCTCATAAACGGAAATTTTGCACTGCCACCTCAAAAGCCAGTGCCTGATGCCTCAGCAGGTTTCAGTTGGAAATCCCGTTCATTGTAAATAGTGGATGCGGAAATGCACAATCGGGAACGGATTCGAGAGCACTGTGGAGATAGGCAACTCCTGGAGCCAACGCCGGGATTCCCACCGCAAAGGACGAGAAGGTGGACCCTCCAATGGTGACAACCAAACTCCTAATTCGCGTTGATTCGCGGCCAATTGTCTTTGCTCTTGCTTGCGGCTGCGTCGCGCTATGTTCCCTATGTAGTTTTGTCAAATTCCATTAGCCACCACAAAACAGACTTGTGTATCATCCAAGGGTCGCACAGACCTGCATGAACAAAGTAATTCCCTACCGCCGCCCCGACCCACCCACACAGCCCACCGCTCTGTATCCGGATTACCTCGCCACACGCCGCCGAGCGCCCGGCCAGCCGTTGGTGTTTTTGCCGCATACACTATCCGAGGTTACCGGGCCGGTTTTCGGAAACCACACACCCGGAGAATTCGACCACGATCTCACCCGCCAGCACGCGGGTGAACCGCTGGGCGAGAGAATCGTCATCACCGGACGCGTACTCGATGGCGATGGACATCCATTACGCCATACACTGATCGAGGTCTGGCAGGCCAATGCTGCCGGACGCTATGCCCATTCTCGAGACCAGCACCCGGCGCCTCTCGACCCGAACTTCACCGGCGCAGGCCGGGTTTCGACCGACGCGAACGGAACCTATCGCTTCGTGACCATCAAGCCCGGCGCTTATCCGTGGCAGAACCATCACAACGCGTGGCGCCCGGCCCACATTCATTTTTCTCTTTTCGGACCGGCCTTCGCCACCCGCCTGATCACGCAGATGTACTTTCCCGGCGACCCGCTGCTGGCCCAAGATCCCATCCTCCAGTCGATTCCTGATGAGCGCGCGCGCCGCCGGCTGGTTGCCGCATTTGACCTTAAAGAAGCACAGCCACAATGGGCGCTGGGATACCAGTTCAACATCACCCTGCGCGGGCGCGAAGAGACGCCTTTCGAACCGTAATCTTTAACCTATGGACCTGACGCCCATTCCATCGCAAACCGCCGGACCGTTCTTTCACCTGGGCCTCACCCTGCGCGGACCGATTGCCTGCCTGGTAACTCCGCAGACCATAGGCGAACGCCTGCGTCTGACCTGCTGCGTGTTCGATGGCGACGGCATTCCCGTCAACGACGCCCTCCTGGAAATATGGCAAGCCGATGCCGATGGCCACTACTATCTCCCGGGGAAGACGCAAGAGCCCACGCCAAAAGACTTCCACGGTTTTGGAAGACTGGCCACCGATGAAAATGGACAATGCACATTCGAAACCATCCGGCCAGGCCGCGTTCCCGGAAATGCTCCGGGGAATGCGGATGCCTTGCAAGCGCCTCACATCAGCGTCTCAGTCTTTGCGCGCGGAACGCTCGTGCGGTTGGCCACACGCATCTACTTTGCCGGTGACCCAGCCAACGACGAAGACTACATTCTCGCTCTGGCGCCCGCCGGAAGGCGCGACACACTGTTGGCCCATCCGCAGGAAGGCGATGCGGGCGCGTGGCGCTTTGATATTCATCTGTGTGGCGAGAAGGAAACTGTCTTCTTCGATGTCTGATGTTGTTCCGGCTAGTTTGAAGGGCCGCAACCAAGACCTTTGAAACACAGAGGCAGCAGAGGACACGCAGAGGAAGGCAAAAAAAATATTATTCCAGGAGGCTTCATGCCGGTGCGGCTGATCGATAGTCTGGCGACCACCGGGCCGCTGGCCGAACTTTTCTCCGATCGCTCCATCGTGCAGGCCATGGTGGAATTCGAGATCGCGCTGGCCCGCGCGCAAGCCGCTCTGGGCATCATTCCCGTTGAGGCCCCCAACGCGATTGTTGCCGCCACACGAAACGGCAGCTTCGACGCAGCAGACCATATGTCCTCATGGGCGAACGACACCTTGCACGCTGGAACGCCCGCCATTCCATTCGTCGCGGCCCTCACTGCGCGCGTGCGTTCACAGCACCCGGCGGCTGCTGGGTTCCTCCACTGGGGCGCAACCAGCCAGGATGTCTGCGATACCGCCATGGTGCTGCTGCTGAAGCAAGCGCAGTCGATTCTCGAACCTGATCTGCAGAAACTGGAACAGGCGCTGCGGCAGCTTGCCGAACGCCACGCGCAGACCGTCATGCTGGGCCGCACGTTGCTGCAACCTGCTCCTCCCATTACCTTTGGCCTCAAAGCCGCCGGATGGCTGGCCGCACTACAGCGCAGCCGCAGGCGTCTGGACGCGGCCTTCCGTGAAAGTCTGGTGTTGCAGTTCGGTGGCGCCAGTGGCACGCTGGCAGCTCTCGGTAGCGATGGCCTGGCCGTCGGCCAAGCCATGGCGAAAGAGCTGGGCCTAAGCTATCCGGATGCGCCCTGGCATACGCAACGCGATCGTCTGGCTGCACTGCTCTGCTGCTGTGGCGTGCTCACCGGGGTTCTGGGTAAGATGGCGCGTGACATTCTCTTGCTCACGCAGGCCGAAACCGGCGAGGCTGCTGAAGCCAGCGCACCGGGAGCGGGAGGCTCCTCCACCATGCCCCACAAACACAACCCGGTGGGATGCACGGCAGCTCTGGCCTCCGCTGGCCGCGTGCCGGCGCTGGTTTCCAGTTATCTCACCGGCATGATGCAGGAACACGAACGCGCCGCCGGCGGATGGCAGGCGGAATGGCCTACCGTCGCCGGAATTGTTCAGGGAACGGGAGTGGCGGCCGCCTCCATGGCCGAAGTCATGACCGGCCTCACCGTAGATGAAGCCCGCATGACCTCGAACATTGAAGCCACGCAAGGAACCATCTTCGCCGAAAAAGCCATGATGCTACTGGCCAAGAAGCTGGGCCGCGACACCGCCCACAAACTGATGGAAGAAGCCGTGCGCCAGTGCCGGCAGCAGGGCCGCAGGCTCGGCGAAGTGCTGGCTGAGATGCCGGAAGTCAAAGACCAACTGCTACCGTCTGATCTCCGAGACCTGGAAAAACCGGAACAATATCTGGGCATGTCCGATGAATTCCGCAAACGCCAGTTGGCCGCACCGGGTGGCAAAAAAACAAAGACGTAACTTGTTACGTCTAAAGGCTGGCGGAATAAAATACAGCGTCCACAACAATAGTTCGATGACAGCAATGGTTGATGACGCCATTTTTCAACAGGAGAAAGCACTGTGCCATTCGTGACCGTTGATAACACCCGTATGTATTACCGGCTGGAAGGCAACCCCGGCGCGCCCGTTCTGGTGATGTCGAACTCTCTGGGCGCGGACCACGGCATGTGGGATCCGCAGGTCGCCGGACTGCTGCCTCATTTCCAGGTGCTGCGCTATGACACCCGCGGCCACGGCGCATCCGGCGTGCCGCCCGGCGAATATTCCATGGAGCGCCTGGCGCGCGACGTTCTCGGCCTCACCGATGCGCTGGGAATTTCCAGCTTCGCTTTCTGCGGCCTTTCGATGGGCGGCGCCATTGGCCAATGGCTGGCCATACACGCCGCCGAGCGGCTGATCGCCCTGGTGCTGGCCAACACCTCTTCCCGTTTTAATGGGGAATTGCTTGAAGTCCGCCGCCAGACAGTGCTCAAAAACGGAATGGCCGCAGTCGTCGAGACGGCCATGCAGCGCTTCTTTCTTCCCGAGACCCTGGCCCGTGGCGATACCCATGCGAGTACCGTGCGCTCGGTGCTGTTGGCCACCGATCCGGCCGGCTATGCCGGATGCTGCGCCGCCATACGCGACGTGGACTACACTGCGCTGCTGCCGCAAATCCGCGTGCCCACGCTCATCATTATCGGCGACCACGATCTATCCACTCCCTGGACCGGTCATGGCGAGGTCCTCGCCGCGCGCATTCCATCCGCGCGCGTGGTGCATCTGCACGCCGCCCACCTTTCCAACATTGACCAGCCGCAGTCGTTCAATGCCGCGCTGTTTGCTTTCCTGCAACCGCCGCAAGCGGTCGACCCGCTGGATGCGGGAATGCGTGTCCGCAAGCAGGTGCTGGGTGAGGAGCACGTAGAACGCTCGATGGCCCAGGCGACCGACTTCAATCGCGAGTTCCAGGCGCACATCACGCGCTATGCCTGGGGAACCATCTGGACGCGTCCTGGCCTCGATCACCGCACGCGCCGCCTGCTGGTGCTGGCCATGACCTCGACCCAAGGACGCTGGGAGGAATTCCGCCTGCACCTGCGCGCCGCTCGTGCGCATGGTATGGAAGCCTGCGACATTAAGGAAGTGTTGCTGCAGGTCGCCATCTACGCCGGTGTGCCCGCAGCCAACACCGGATTCCAGATCGCCCGTGAGGAGATCGAAAAAGGTTGACCCTTTGACCCGCTCGCGCAGGAAGAGATGGAGAAACACAAGGCCATCTCAATCCACGATCACGGAGAGGAAGCCGCTTGAACACCTCGGACATTGACAAAACTGGAGTACCGCCCAAGCCTTTACAACCGCAATCAGCCCGGTACGAATTCGGGCTGGTGGTCCTGGTGTTCTTTACCTGGGGCGCGGTCTTTCTGGATCGGGTGAGCGTTCTCTACCTTACGCCGTACATTGTTCCTGCCCTGCATCTCTCTCAAGTGCAGGTGGGACTTCTTGCGGCCTCGCTCGCCGGCGCATGGGCTGTGTCATCCCTGCTCTTGGGCGCCGTTTCTGACCGCGTGGGCCGCAAGCCGGTCCTGGTTCCCGCGGTCTTCATCTTTTCGGCTCTGTCTTGGATCTCCGGTCTGGTTCGCTCCTTCGGGCAGCTCTTGGCCGTGCGCGCCATGATGGGGCTCGCTGAGGGCCCGACATGGTCAACCATCACGGCCACCGTCGAAGAGTCCTCTGCTCCCCATCGTCGTGGACGGAATGTGGGCGTAGTGGTGAGCGCCGCCGCGCTGGTGGGAATGGCCGTGGCGCCGGTCTTGACCACGCAGATTGCCGCGCACTATGGCTGGCGAGTAGCGTTCTTTGTTGCCGGGCTCCCCGGATTCCTGCTCGGTGTACTGCTGTGGAAATTCGTAAAAGAACCGGTACGGAGCGGCTCTGCCACGCTCCATCCTAAGCCTGGGTTCAAGGATTATTTCACGGTGCTGCGCTATCGCAATATGTGGCTGTGCTGCTTGGCCAGCGCGGGATTCATGACCTGGCTCTGGGTGATGCATGCTTCTGCGCAGCAGTACATCACGGCCGTGACAAAACATGAGCCCACCTTTGCCGGATTCATGCTCGGCGCCAGTGGGCTCGGAGCTTTTGTGTGGGGCTTCGTCCTGCCTTGGATTTCTGACTACACGGGCAGAAAACCAATGTTGCTGATGGTGGCGCTGGTGTCGGCCCTGGTGCCGCTTACGTATCAGATGCCGGTCCTGATTGCCCACCCGTGGTGGATGGCCGCAGCCGGTTTTGTCGCCAACGGCGGACAGTGCATTGCCGCGCTCACACTGGTAGTAATTCCCACGGAGAGCGTGCCGCCGGAATTTCACGCCACCGCAATCGGCTTGTCAACGCTGGTGGGTGAAATCTTCGGAGGCGTTCTCATGCCGGTGATCGCCGGCGCCCTGGCCGACCATTACGGCCTGGTTGTTTCACTCTGGATCGCCGCTGCGGGCGCAATCCTGGTGTTCTTCGCCGCTCTTTTCCTGCGCGAGACCGCGCCCTCCCGGACGCCGGCAGCCGCGGCAGCGCGGGCCCATGCAGCATGATGGGCGCGCTGCCTTGTGTTTATCGTTATATCCAGGAGGACTGCGCTGTGATCACCGAAACGTATTGCAGGCAGCGACCGTGCCTTCCTGCAAGCCGCGCTTGAACCATGTCATGCGCTGCTGCGAACTGCCATGCGTGAAGGATTCGGGGCTGACGTGTCCGGTGGACATTTTCTGCAGATGGTCGTCGCCCACGGCGGCGGCCGCGCCCAACGCGCTTTCCACGTCGCCGCTTTCGAGCAGTTTGCGTTCTTCGGTGGAATGGGCCCAGACGCCGGCCAGGCAGTCGGCTTGTAGCTCTGTCTTTACTGAAAGCGCGTTGGCCGAACCGGGAGAGCGGTCCTCTAACTGGCGCACACGGCGTTCCACGCCAATCAATTTCTGCACGTGATGGCCGATCTCGTGGGCCACAACATAAGCTTGGGCAAATTGTCCGGAAGCGCCGAAACGGCGCTGCAACTCGTCGTAGAAATCCAGGTCAATGTAGACCTTTTCATCCGCCGGACAATAAAAGGGGCCGGTGGAGGAACGCGCCGCTCCGCATCCTGAAAAAGTCGAATTGCGGAAGAGCACCAGCTTTGCATGGCGGTACTTCACACCCTGGGCGGGAAGGATCTGCTCCCATGTTTTCTGAGTATCGTTAAGTACAAACGTCACAAACTGCTTCAGCGGCCCTTCGCGGGCATCGCGGGCGCGATCAGGCCGTGCCACCGAACTCCGTGGAGCGCCGCCACCCCCGGCCAGGGTAAAGAAATTACGTTTGAAGAGCAGACTTAGAATCAGCAGGATGACAATGCCGCCAATGCCGAGGTGAGGCATCCCAAATCCGAAGCCGCCACCACCTCCGCCTTCTTCATCCCGCCGATCTTCAACGTCGCCGCTGTCGCTGTCTGGTGACCAACGCATGGATGTAAACTCCTTACCTCATGGCGCTCTTCAGTATTGTAAACAAGCCGACAGGGCACTGGGTCTCTACCCTGTCACACTCGAACATTGAGCGGGAACCAGACAGTTACCAGATGGTCTGCAACTGGGGATGGGCGCGCAGCTTTTCGTCGCGGGTCACCAGGGGTAGTCCTTCAATGCGGGCCGTCGCGCCGATCAAGCGGTCCGCTGGATCCTGCGGATATGGTGAAGAAAACTGGACAGATTGGGCCGCTATCTCGGGCGTGATCGGCTTGATAATGACACCTTCGGTGAAGATACGAAGAGAATCGGGCAGCGTCCCAAATGACTGAATGCGGCCTCGCTCCATCAGCATCGCCAACTCCCACAGACTGACATCGGAGATGGCAATTCCGTCTGCCTTGTGCGCGCGAGCAATCGCAGCGGAAGCCGCTTTGGAGAGCAACTTGGGTTGGGCCACAGCCCAGACGAGAACGTGGGTATCAAGTAAAATCACTTCAGAGCATCCCAGGTTTTTGGTGGAACTGCCGGTGACTCAATATCGCCCAAGATCGTTACTCTACCTTCCAGTCGTCCCAGGAAGGGCCGGGGCGAGTCGTCTGCCGGCACCAGCTTGGCCACTGGACGCCCACGCTTGGTAATCAGGACGGGTTCGCGGGTCGAGCGTACCGTCTCCATGACAGCCAGACAACGTGACTTGAACTCGCCAGCGGCCATTTCCTTCATGTGCGACTCCTTATATCCATAGTCATATTAGGATGGTCATATTAATTATGTCAAGGACAGGCATGAAAACATCATCTCGTTTCTGTCTACAAGGGCCGGTTCAAGTCGCTGGGCAATTTGAAAGCGCCCGAAGTTCAGCAGGCTGTCTTAGAGCACTCTTTCCTTTGCCATGGACCTATCAGTCTACTCAATTCCCACTCACACATGTCCCCCACCTTCCACCACCTTGCCTTTAAACATCCGATAAACAAAGACGAAATATCCCAGGGCCAGGGCCATGCCGAAGCTCCACCAGACCAAGCCTACCGATAGCGAGTGCATGCCGCTGGCGGCGTTGTAGACGGTAATGTTCAAGGCTGCGCTGGTTGTTGACGTCAGCAGGTTGGGATACACACCGGCCGCGGCGCCCACCAGCATGAACACCAGGTAAGCGCACGAAGAGAGGAACGCAGCTTTTTCCGCCGAGCGGCGCTGGTATACGTACATTGCGCCCAGGCTGGCGGCGCCGGCCACGGGTATTCCATAGAGGAGCGGAAACTGCCGGTAGTTTTGCAACAACTCCGGGCGGATGGCGAGTGTTGCCCACAGGCTGATGACGGTGGCCAGCACGAGCGCGGGCCACACAATCATGATGGCCACCAGCAGAAACCAAAGCAAGAGCATGATTCTTCTCCTAAGCGACGGTGATGGGCGCGCCGCTGTGCAGATCGGCGGCAGCCTCGCCAGGCCCATGGGCGATCTCGCGGTTCAGCAGAAACAGAAACAGGATGCTCAACATCGCATACATGCCCATGAAGCCCAGCAGGCTGAACAATCCGTTTCCCGCGCTGACATATTTTGAGTAGCCTTCGGTGGTGCGCATCAGTCCGTAGACCAGCCAGGGCTGGCGGCCGAGTTCGGCGGTCAGCCATCCGGCAGTGTTGGCGATGTAGGGCAGCGGTAGGCAGAGCAACAGGATCCATAGCATCCAGCGCGCGGTATAGAGATGGTTGCGCAGCAGCAATAGCACCGCACACAGCATCACCGCGATGAACAGGGTGCCGAGGCCGGCCATGATGTGATAGCTGTAATAGAGAAGAGGGATGTTCGTTGGCCAGTCGGACTTCGGAAACTCATTCAGGCCGCGGACCTCAGCGGTGGAAGCGCCATAGATCAGGAAGCTGAGCACCTTGGTGACCACGATCGGATTGTCGATGCGCCGGCGTTCTTCATCGGGCTGGCCGATCACCCCGCCGGTCACGCGGGAGAAATGCGACCAGTTAGTCCCGAATTGAAATTCCATGGGAATGCCGGTCACCACTCCCAAGATGAAATTAATGCCAAAGACTTTGGCCCAGAAACGGGCTGCGTGGTTGTAGATATCGTTTCCGGTGCGTAGCGCCATGGTTTTGAGCGCCACGATCAACGGCGCCAGCCCCATGGTGAGTTGCGGAAACAGATAGTGAAAGGTAATGGTGAAAGCAAACTGCAGGCGATGGATGAGTAATGCGCTCTCCATGCAACCCTCCTACTACTGCGACCGGGTGAAGGACATCGGGTAATCGGGACATCGTAAATGCCAGCTTGCTTTCTTTGGCGGCATTACCAATTCAACCGGTCACTGTACTACTTTACCCGATCAGCTTCATGGCCTTGGGCGTCACCACAGCCGGCCATACGGCGCCGGCCCGGAAGATCTTATAGGTAACGCGGTTCTTGCCGCTGTGCTTGACCTCATACATGGCTTCATCGGCGACGCGAATCATGTCCGCTGGGGTTTCAGCGGTGGTTTCGAAGGTGATGACGCCGATGCTAACAGTGACCGCCGGGGCCCGTTGCTGAATCAGCGCCAGCACGTTCTCCTGGACTTTTGCAATCGCCAACTGGGCGGCGGTAGGGCCGGTTTCCGGCAGCAGCAGGACGAATTCGTCACCACCCATCCGGGCGACAAAATCGGTGGCCCGCACCGTGCTCTTCAGCACCATGGCCAGTTGCTGAATGTAGGCATCACCCATCGCGTGCCCGTGCAGGTCGTTGATCTTCTTGAAGTCATCAAGATCAATATAGGCCAGGGTGAATGGATAGTGGCGGCGGCGAAGCCGCCGGGATTCCACGCCGAGCGCCCCATCCATGGCCCGCCGGTTCAGCAATCCGGTAAGCGGATCATGCAGCGAGAGTTCCTGCTCGCGCGCGTACATCGACCGCACCTGGGACGTAATCAGGGCGAAGAATGAGTACATTCCCATGTTGAGAAAGAAGTTCAGAAAGACCACGGCAGAGCGCTCGTGATTGTGCTGGATCTCGTAGGTAAAAAGCACGGCGCTGGCAAGAGCGGCGCCCACCCACCCCGCCGGCCGGGAGATGAACCATGCAGCGAACGAAATCGGGACCAGGAAGAGCGCGAAGATATGCGCATCGGGTGGGGCAAAATGGAGCGCCAGCGCCACCACCGTGAAAATAAAAATGGCGGTGCTAACTCGAGCTAGCCGCGAGCGTTTGCCGAACCAGACAGTTATGTTGAAATGTACTAGTTTAACCACGCTGATCATACAATGGCCGGATATGCCTTCATTCCATCTGGCGCTATGCCTATCATACACAACGAGCTGCCTGCCCGTGCCGCCAATCGCCAATCGCCAATCACCAGTCGCTAACGGCCAATGACTAGCTGCCAGCTACCAACTGCTTCATTGCACCCGTTGTAGCCTATCAATCAGCTTCTGGGCCAGATTGTCTTCTGATTCCGACCACAGCACTCTTCCGCTGATGCCGCAGTTGTTTTCCACGGACGTGGTGAAGCTCACGAGTTTGTGCACATTGGCCTTGATGCGCTGCTCCACGTTGTGTGTGAGATCGACGTCTTCATAAAGAAAGGGAGTATCGAGTCCGAAATCGGCCTGTATGTGTCCATTCTGCTGGTGGGTGGCGTCTTCGAATTCCGTGCCGAAGGCAAAGAACTTCACTTTTTGCGGCTGCAGTTCCCATGTCTGGTCCAATCCGCCTTCCTCCACCGGCATCCACAGGTCCCACATAACGTCCAGTTCGTAGGCATTGTCATCCTGCAGAAACTCCGAGGCCATGGCCAGGACGTTTTCGGGAGCGACGCGGTAATCAAAACTCTGCTCGAACAGCAACGGTTCGCTGAACGATATGGAATGCACCGCCAGATACCCAGCGCCGGGCTTCTTCGACGAAAAAGAGAACTGCCGCAACGCTGAAAGCAGGCGCGGCATAATCCCGATGGCCGGAAACGTCGGAAACCAGATACTGAGATAGAGACGGTCAGACATAAACTCGGGACTATTGTAAACGGGAGGAGGGACGCGGGCGCTAAAATCCAGAGGATAAAAGATTGGCAATCGGGTAATTGGTGTGCTTTTGGTTGCGGCCAGAGCATGATGTAGACTGGCGCAGATGCGCTCCCTTATTTCGACCGCCATTCTTGCCGCCTTCCTGCCATTGTGCGGCCCGCAGTCATCTTGCGCCCAGACATGGACGTTCGCCGTTTCCGGTGATTCCCGCAACTGCGGCGATATAGTCATGCCCGCCATGGCCCGGAAAGTTGCCGCCGATCATGCCGCTTTCTACTGGCACCTCGGCGACTTCCGGGCAATCTATACGCCCGATCAGGATTACCTGCAAACATCGGGTCCCAATCCCGCGCTTTCTCAGTACCAGGCGGAAGCCTGGCCTGACTTCATTCAAAACCAGATTGCGCCTTTCGGAACTTTGCCGGTCTATCTCGGCATCGGCAACCATGAAACCATAGCGCCCAAGACCCGTGCGGAATATATACAGCAGTTTGCCGACTGGCTGGCGGCTCCGGTGCTGCGGGACCAGCGCTTGCGCGACGACCCCGCCAACCACAAGATTGCCACCTACTTCCACTGGATACAGGGAGGCGTGGATTTCATCACGCTCGATAACGCCAGCAGCGAACAATTCGATAGCGCACAGATGGAATGGTTCATCAAGGTGCTCATGCGGGCCACCGGCAATAAGGAAGTCCGCAGCGTGGTGGTGGGCATGCACGCTGCCCTGCCCGACAGCCTCTCTGCCGGACACAGTATGAACGACAGCCCTCAGGGAACCAAGAGCGGACGCGCAATGTACGCGGCGCTGGCCGGCTTCCATACCCGGACGAAAAAGCCTGTCTACATCCTCGCCAGCCACTCGCACTATTACATGAGAGACATCTACGACACAGCCTGCCGCAAGGCCGCGCAGCAAACCATACTCTCCGGATGGATCGTCGGCACCGCGGGCGCCGTTCGCTACCGCTTGCCCAAGGAGTCAGCCGGCGCCAGCGCCGACCAGGCCCAGTCCGACGTGTATGGCTACCTTCTGGGGACGGTCGCCGAAGACGGCAGCATTCGCTTCGAATTCAAGCCGGTCATGGTAAAAGACGTGCCCCAATCGACCAGCGACCGCTACACCCCGGCCTTCGTCAGCCAATGCTTCACCGGCAACAAGAGCAAGACAGTCATCGAAGGGCCGGCGCAGCCGCCGAACTGTCCCTGAAGGGATTGGGAAAAGAATTAAAATTTTAAGTTTTAAATTTAAAGTCTCTTATTGTGGCAACTGACTGGCGTTCCCGTTCAACAGGCGGATGGTTTCCAGAATTACGTCGCCGGTGATCTGCAGGCTTTGAGGGCTGAGTTTGTCGAGCGTGTCCTCCACGGTATGGTGATAGGAATCGCCGTAGCCGTAGTCCATGTCGATTAAATCAATAGCGGGGACGCCGCGCCGCACGAAAGGCATATGGTCATCGTCAATCGGAATCTGGCGATGGAAAAAATGCGATTGGTAGCCCAGCGAGGTGGCCGCTTTCAGCACCAGCGCGCGCAGCCAGGGAGTGGAACGGTCTTCTTGATCGATGTTCAGATCGGCATCGCCGATCATATCGGCCAGCAAGAGCGCCTTGATCTTGCGTAAGGTGCCGTCTTTTTCCCAGCGGGCCGCCAGGCGCCGGCTGCCGTAGAGGCTGTCGGTGTCCGTCCATTCTTCTACGGCTTCTTCTCCATCCAGGAACACCAGACAGATGCTGAATCCCTCAAGCTTCTTGCCGCGCAGTTGATCGGCAATCGCCAGTAGCAAGGCGGTGCTGGAAGCGCCGTCGTTGGCGCCCGCGTAGCTGGTCTTGCGCAGCGGATAGTTAGTATCAAAGTGCGAGGCCAGCACGATCATGCCTTCCCTGCTCCCCGTGAACTTGGCGATCAGGTTGCGCATGGGCTTCTTGCCCGCCGGTGTCTCCTGTTCGAATGCGTCCTCTTCGAGATTGTCATTCTTCAGCTTGGCCCGCAGGTAAGCGGCAGCCTTCTGCTGCCCTGGACTGCCCACAAAGCGTGGTCCCAGGGCAAAGATCTCTCTCGTATATTGCATCGCGCGAGCGGCATCGATGCGCAAAACCGGCCCGGCAGGCCCGGCATCCAACGACACGGCTGGAGGAGAAGGAGTTGGAGTCTGAACCGCAGCTTTAGTCCGCGCGGGCGCCGCGCTTTCGCTGCTGCATCCCAGCAGAAATACCATTCCTGCCAGGGCCACAACCAGAGTTTGGCATGTCATGCGACGATGCTTCATTGCCCCCTCAAAGAGTAAATGGAACACAAGTCAGGCAAGGCCTGCGAGGCCTTGCCTGATAACTCAAACACACCCGAACATTACGGTTTCAATATCTTCTTGTCCCGGCGTTTCTTGCGCTGCCTCGGATGCACCAGCCACACGATGCCGATGCTCAATATATAAAGGGCAATCAACGGAGCGGCATAAATCGTCATGTTCAAAGGGTCGGTGGTAGGCGTAAGGATGGCCGCCACCACAAAGAACATGAAGACCGCCCCGCGAATGTGTTTGAACAGGAAGCGGGCATTCACTACCCCCAGCATTCCCATGAATCCCAGAACGATCGGCAACTCAAAGATGATCGCCAGACCCAGAATGATGGTGAGGAACAGGCTGAAATATTTATCGGCCATGATCACCGGATGGAAATCCGTGGCATAGCCGATCAGAAAGTCCAGCGCTACCGGAAATACGATCTTGTATCCAAAAAATCCGCCGCTCAGGAACAATCCCACCGAAAGGAACAGGAAGGGCAGAACGAAGCGCTTTTCACGCCGGTAGAGACCGGGAGAAATGAACATCCATAGCTGGTAGAGCAAGATCGGAGAGGCGGCGAAGATTCCTACGATCAGCCCGGTCTTCATGTAAAGATTGAAAGGACCGGTTGGATCGTCATAATTCAGATGGGTATCCATCTTATGGGCAGCCAGCGCATTCTGGATGGGGACCTCAATGAGCTTGAATATCCGATCGGCAAAATACCAAACAGCCAAAAAGCACACGACCACAGCGATCAGAGAGTAGATGACCCGCTGGCGCAATTCCTGCAGGTGCTGCAACAGGCCCATCTGCCCCAGATGCCGCTCTTCTTTTATGGTTTCTTGACCGTCCATGACGTCAGGCATCGTAATCCTGGGGAATGGACTTGATCCGATCAGTCAGACGGCTTAGAGCATTGGTGATGGAATCGGGATCATCGGGGTGGGCGACGGCGTCTTTGGTGTCTTGCATCAGTTTTTTGGCCGACTCTTCGATCTCCATCTTGTTGATTTCCTGATGGATCTGTGCCTGAAAGTCGTTGCTGGCGCGCTTAAATTCAGCAATGAACTTTCCCATTTGCCGGGCAATTTCCGGCAGGCGCTTCGGCCCGAAAAGAACCAGGCCCAGCAACACCAGTACACCGATTTCGCCCATTCCAAGATTCATAAGAAGTTTTGCGCACAGCGGTTTTGCTGCGGGCTTCCATCATAACGCAAACATCGCGTATTCTGCTTTCCTTTTTTTGCACCACCAGTCTCTAATACAGTGACCAGGTGAAAAAGTAAACTCTGGCAGATCGGGACATCTGGACATCGAGCAATCGGGACATCGGAAATGCCGGCCTGCTTTCTTTGGCGGCATTACCCAATTTAACCGGTCACGGTACCGTTGAAGGACCGCATTGCATCCAAATTACCAGAGTAACCGGAAGCCTGGCGATATCCTGCGATATTCTTGGAGTTGCCGGGAAGGGGTGCAGGGCGCACCGGCGAGCAGTACAGGGTTTCTGCCATTAAGAGGCAATAAACCCTCCGGAATCTGGTGCTATACTTTTGACATAAAATTGCGCGTTTTCCGGGCCAGCCCGGCATTGGAAGGGAAAACATGTCACGTAGCTCGCGTCGTTCTAGTTTTGCAGTGCTTCTTGTGATCCTGGTGTGCGGTTTTCTGGGTCTGGGCGTGGCCCAGAGGAGCTTCCCGGCGCCGGCGGCCGATACCGATGTGCGCAGCAGCCTCAAGCAATTCGCCGATATCTACGACCTTATTGAACAGAATTACGCCGAGCCGGTCAGCGCCGACAAGGCCATTTTCAACGGCGCGATACCGGGCATGCTGCACGTGCTCGATCCTCATTCCAATTTCTTCGATCCCAAGTCGTATTCGGCCATGCGCGAAGAGCAGCGCGGCCGCTATTACGGCGTGGGCATGACCATCGCCCCACGCAACAATAAGATCATCGTGCTGGCCCCGTTTGTGGGCACCCCGGCGTACCGCGCCGGCCTGCGTCCCGGCGACGTGATTATCGCCGTCGACGGCAAGGCCACCGACAACATGAACGCCGGTGAAGTGGCCGATCTGCTCAAAGGCCCCAAGGGCACCAACGTACACATCAGCATCCTGCGCGAAGGCGCGGAGAAGCCCCTGGAATTCAGCGTGACCCGCGATGAAATTCCGCGCGACAGCGTTGACCTCAAGTTCCTGATTCGCCCCGGCATCGGCTACATGCACATCACCGCCTTCAATGAAACCACGGAACATGAAGTGGAAGACGCGCTCGAAGATTTCGGCGAGTTGAAGGGCATGATTCTCGATCTGCGCGGCAATCCCGGCGGCCTGCTGATGGAAGGCGTAGGCGTGGCCGATAAGTTCCTGAAGCGCGGCCAGGTCATTGTTTCCCACCACGGGCGCAGCTCCCCGGAGAACCTCTACCGCGCTGCCCACGGCAACGCCGGCAAGGACTATCCGCTGGTAGTGCTGGTGAACCGCGGCACCGCCTCCGCCGCGGAGATCGTTTCCGGCGCCATCCAGGACCACGACCGCGGACTGATTGCCGGTGAAACCACTTTCGGTAAAGGCCTGGTTCAAACGGTATTCCCGCTTTCCGGCAATGCCGCCCTGGCCCTGACCACCGCCAAATACTACACACCCAGCGGACGTCTCATCCAACGCGATTACAGCAGCGTTTCCCTCTACGAGTATTACTTCACCCGTGAAGACGAAAAGAACGGCAGCGTTCCTTCCGCCGCCAACAAAGAAGTCAAACTCACCGATAGCGGACGCACCGTCTACGGCGGCGGCGGCATTAACCCCGACATCAAGATCAACCAGCTCAAAACCAGCCGCTTTGAAGACTCGCTGCTCCAGAAGTATGCGTTCTTCAACTTCGCCGCCCGCTACATTCAGGGCCACACGGTAGACAAGACCTTCGAAGTCAGCGACAGCGTGCTTCAGGACTTCCGCAAGTTCCTCGAAGCCCAGAAGGTCCCCTACACCGAAGCCGAAGTCAACGAAGGGCTCGACTGGATCAAGACCCAGATCAAAGCCGAAATGTACATCTCCCAATACGGCCAGCAGGAAGGACTGCGCGTCCGGGCAGAAAACGATCCCCAGATCATCTCCGCACTAAACCTGCTGCCCAAAGCCAAAGAGCTGGCTGACAACGCGAAGAGAGTGTTGGCACAGAGAGCGGCGGCGGTGAATGGGAAATAGTAGTTGGTAGTTGGTAGTTGGTAGTTGGTAGTTTGTCTTTTCGCAGAATTTGAAGCCCGCTTCGTGCGGGCTTTTTCTTTGTGCACACAATGGTGTCATCCCGAAGCCCGTTAGGAGCGCGCGCTTTCTTCAGCGCGCGAGTAGGGCTGAGGGACCTTGCGGTGAAGTTTCCTTCTCAACAAGGTGTCACCAGTCCTCGGCGAGGTCCTTCCACTCGGGGTTCATCAACACAACAAGCGCGTTCTTCTTCTCTCTTCTCCATCCCTTAATCTCTTTCTCTCGTGCGATGGCGGTCGATGGGTCTTCATAGCGTTCGAAATAAACCAGCCGGTGACATTTGCACTTCTTGGTAAATCCTTCGATCAGATCGTTTTTGTGCTCAAACACGCGCTTCCCCAGGTTTGACGTTACACCGGTATACAGAGCACGGCGTGAGCTGCTGACCATCATGTAAACGTAGTAGATATATTTTGCGAGTGCGGTGGACTCTTGCGGCCGCTGTACTCCCAGAACTTTCATTTGTGGACTCCCTGATTGGAACGAAGGGTAGCCAAGAACTTGCACAAAAAGTCACGGGTTCTTTACAAGGATACTGCACCGCAAGGTCCCTCAACCCTACTCGCGCGCTGAAGAAAGCGCGCGCTCCCTACGGGCTTCGGGATGACATCGTGTTTTTTACCGGCGCTCAATTACAAATCCCCTTCTGTCCGCTTCAACTGCCCGCAAGCCGCAAAAATATCTCTCCCGCGTGGCTTGCGAACAAACGCCGGAACTCCCGCCCGCACCAGCACGTCCTGAAAGGCCCGTACGCGCTGGTCTTCTGGTGTGGCGTAGTCGATGCCTGGGCCGGGGTTCAGCGCGATCAGATTCACCTTGCAGCGGATACCGCGCACCAGCTCTACTACCTGGCGGGCGCATTCCAGGTCATCATTTATGCCGTTCAGCAGAACGTATTCGAATGTGACTTTTTCGCGGTTGCGCAACGGAAACTTTCTTACTGCCTGCATGAGCTGGGTCAGGTCCCATTTGCGGTTGATGGGCATGATGCGCTCGCGCAACGCATCGTTGGGGGCATTGAGGGAGATGGCCAGCTTGGGACGCAACGGCTCCGTGCCGAACTCGTGGATACGGGGCACGATGCCTGAGGTCGAGACCGTCATGCGGGATTCGGAAAGTCCTACGCCTTCCACCAGCAGCCGGACGGACTTCATGAACGCTTCGTAGTTCAGGAACGGTTCGCCCATCCCCATGAAGACGACGTTCACGCGCTGACGTTCGAGATCCACATGGCGGTCGTTCAGAACTGCGGTAATCTGCCCTACGATCTCACCGGCCGTCAGGTTGCGCTTCACGCCCAACAGAGCCGTCAGGCAGAACCGGCAGTTTACGGCGCAGACTACCTGGCTG
>Ga0210403_10001242_pt1 | contig 24617 bp, 28 predicted proteins | sample IncBWC19MmetaG_FD_150863 | JGI IMG/M metagenome (GOLD analysis project Ga0210403, IMG submission 150863) | Forest soil microbial communities from Barre Woods Harvard Forest LTER site, Petersham, Massachusetts, United States - Inc-BW-C-19-M | ecosystem: Environmental > Terrestrial > Soil >... | reverse complement strand
GTAAAATGCAGGCATTGCGATGAGGGCTGACGTCGACCTGGATATAGGGCGAAAGACTTTCGCGTCTGGTCTTTTGCCCGAATTGATTGCTGTACTGCGCCGCAGCCAGTCGGGCGATTTGGTCGCCGTGGTCGGTGACGAAGAGAGCGTTGGGCTGGAATTGGAAACCTGGTGCCGGTTCACCGGGAATCCACTTGTGGAAGCAACGGCCGAAAGAGGTCGCCCGCGGTGGGTCTTCCGCTGCGGGGCGGTTGCGGCGCTTGGAGTACCCGTAGACGACAATCGGCCGGTGGGCTCGCGGCTCTGGCTCTACACGAATTTCGACTGTAACCTGCATTGCGACTATTGCTGTGTGCGTTCCTCGCCCAGTGCGCCGCGACGCGAATTGGGGCTCGTGCGTGTGCAGCGAATCGCTCGTGAAGCGGCGGAGCTTGGTGTCAAAGAAATCTTCGTCACCGGAGGCGAGCCGTTTCTACTGGAAGACATCGGCGAGATTCTGCTTTCTTGCGCCGCCGCCGCCCCGACTACTGTGCTGACCAACGGAATGTTGTTTATGGGGCGGCGCGCTGAAAGCTTGCGAGCCTTGCCCCGCGATCGAATTGTCCTGCAAATCAGCCTGGACAGTGCTACGCAGGAACTGCACGACCTCCATCGCGGGCCTGGCACGTGGGCGCGCACACGCGAAGGTATTCAGCACGCTCGCGCGCAAGGCTTTCGAGTGCGCCTGGCGGCCACGGTTTCGACTGACGCCGAGGCTGAGACGTTCCGTCAATTCCTCGATGAGGAGAAGATTGCGGCAGAAGACCGAGTCATCCGCAGCATCGCGTTGCGTGGCTCTGCCAGCAAAGGTGTCGCAGTCAGTCGAGCCGATTTAGTGCCGGAAGTCACCATTACAGGCGATGGGGTGTACTGGCATCCCGTCGGCGCGGAGGATGCTGATCTGCTGGTCACGCGCGACATTTTTCCTCTCGCCGAGTCCTTCGCTGCGGTCCGCCGCGCCTTCGAGCGCGAACGTGAACACGCGAATAAGCTGGCAAGAATCTTTAACTGCGCGTGAAAGCCGTCCAAGCTGCCGGCGAAAACCCTCCCATCCTTTCCTTCATTTGGAAAGGTTCGGGCAACGCCCTTCCTGGTGAGATTTTGGAGAATTAGTTAATGAGCTGAACAACTTGAACCTCGGCCATCTAAGTATCACCGCTGCCACACTTGAAATAGGAAACCGGGATGGTCAACCGTCTTTGTTCATTTTGGATCGTTCATATTCCCACATTCTTTGTTCTTGTTCCTCAGAAAATCTTCGCCATCGCCCTTTGCGAGCCTTTACGCGACGCACAAGAGTGACGTGATCGAGTTTATCGACATCGTGCTCGTTATGAGAAGCCATTGCTGGTGCGCCATCGACCCATCGGTTAATTTCCTCAACCAGCTTTTCGTCTTCTTCCGGATCACTTCTAGTTTTCTGGTAATGCTGGGAAGCTCGCCAGCTTGGCAAGTAAATGTCCCATAACCGTGTAACGAGGAAGCTTGTGTCGTCCGGTGGAACGGGCGCGAAGGTGATAAGCCCGGTACTCTGCACGTTCTCTGGCAGCGCAGCATAGAGATTAACGAGTCGCGCCAGATCTTCCTTCAACTCGGCTCCGTGAACAAAGGTTTGACGTTCGTTCATAAAAGCGGCGCGATTTGCGCATGGAAATGGTCTTTCGATGTGAACACGGAACAGAAAGGCAAGTAATAAAGATAGGCCAGATCGACCTGATGGCTCTGCTTCACGTTCCTGAGCAACGGCGTCTGGACCACCAGCGAAAAGAAAATGTTGATCGTGAGCATGAGCGTTAAATAAGGGAGGTAATCGCGGATCGGCGGTTTACGGTTTTCCGTCCATGTCCTGCGGACATATACCGTCGCTTCAGGGATGTCGAGTAATTCGAGTCCGAAACCGATCAACCATTCGGGATCCATGTTGTCGATGATCGTATCGGCAATTTGCTTCGCGTCTTCAAGTGATTTTGGTTTTCGCCAATGGCCAACGCCAGCCGTAATGGTCTTCACAAGATCGTCATGATTTATGCGCATAATGGCCTGACGCCACACTTTCGCGTGACAGCGTTCGACCTCAAGGAACTCTCCGCGCGTCCATCGTTCGAGAGCCTCCTCCTCCGGACTTCTTCGAAAAACGATGCCTCGCTTGTCGCCGAGCTGTACTGGCTCGCCGTGAGGAACCATCGGTCTTTCGAGAACCTGGCTTAAATCGAGATGTCCGGACAATTCCTGGCCGAGAATTCTCCTGTGATGTGCATGAGCACAGGATTGGGCGTCGGGCGTGCGCATCGCCAGAGAACCCACAAGCTGCTCAGGCGTGCTGCGGCTCTTGATCGCCTTTTCCAGGTCCGCTAGGCACTCGACGAAAAACAAAGGGGTGATACTTGAGCGATAGAAATTATCGAGCAGAGTGGCCTCGTCGAGATTCAAGCTTTCGAGCGAAGACTTGTCGAAAATAAGGGACGGTCCCTGCGGCATAAGAAATTATTGCAGAGGGAATGAAAATATCAACGGCGGGGGCACCGCTTTTTGCATTACCGTCAGACGTTGCAATCGGGGACACTAATGAAAGTCATTCCCCTCAATCTCTAAGCCGACTTGGCAAATACCTGCTCGAAGAATCCCTGTTGGGCAGCAGCCTCCCGCAATGCAGAGTAGCCATCCACGTGAGGTGGCAGCCAACGCTGCAGTCCTTCGGCATCGAGTATCGGGCGATGAGCTGGGTTGTCGTAGCTCATCGCTGAGAGCGCGTCGGCGAAGCGGCGCTCCCGTTCTGGGTCGAGATCGGGCCGTGCCGTGAACATGCAATGGTTGTATGCCTGCGAGGACCATATCTCGCAAAGGCTGCCTTCGGGTACCAGGCGCTCGCTGCGCACCGTGTTCCAGAAGGGGCTGCCGATGGCGCCGGCGTCGGCCCGGCCGTCGAGGACGGCGCGTACCACTTCCACTTCGCTGGTCCCCGTATCACCGTGTTTGCCTAAATCGCTGTTGAAGCGCAGCGTGCGGTAGTCCCTGCCCTCGCGCATGCCTTGCTGCTCCAAAAAGTGAACGGGCAGGATCGCGGCGTGTCCGCTGTCTCGGCTGCCAACTGCAAGCGTTCGATTTTTCAGATCGGCGAGCGTAGAAATAGGACCTCCGCTAACTGCGACGATCTTTGTCATCCAGCCGAGATCAGTGTCGCGCATGGCGACCGCGCGGCAGGCGTGGCCGCTCCACTCATCCGCTTGCAGGTAGGCGAGGTTTGTGTTCCAGGCAATATCGATATGTGGCACGGTCTCGCCGGGATGAGCAAGCAACGCGAGGACCTGCGCTTCGTAGCTCTGAAATAATACGACCTCAACGGGAAGGTGCGCCTCCTCATGAAAGTAGCGCCGCATCCCCTCCCAAATCGTAACTACTTTCGGATTGTATGCAACAGCTCCCACCCAGATTGTTTTGTTCATAGCTCCCCCACAGTTCTTTGTCAGCGGCGTCACGAACACTTTCCGGCGCGAGCCGGTGCTAGAAGAGCGGCATCCCCAACAGCGATTTCCCGATGAACTCGCGCAGAACGTCGCCGGTTGGCGCCATAACAGCGCCCGCATGCGCATCACGGAACAGGCGTTCGATGTTTAGGTGCTTTGAGAACGCCGCACCACCGCAAACGTGCATGGCGGCTGACGTAACGCTGATCGCGACGTCACCTGCAGCGGCTTTGCACTCCAGCACGCGGAGCATCGTCGTCTCGCGAGGCTTCTCAAGATGCTCGATCAGATCGTCGATGCGTGCCGACAGCCCGTCAGTATCAATCTGCATCGCTGCGAGTTGCGCGCGCAGGGTCGGCAGGCTCTCTCCGAGGCTCTGCCCAAGATGCTCGAATTTCGCGTTCTTGAGGTGCGAGGCTGTTCCGGCAACTGCCGCTCGGCACAATCCCAGGGCAACAGCCGCCGTCCCCAAGTTAAACAGCGGGAGCACGACGTTTAGCATGGCCGGAAACCCCGCGCCATCTTCAGTGAGTTGAAGAGAGGATGGGACTTCGCAGTCGTCCAGGGTAATGGGCGAAGAAGCGTTGGCCCGCAGTCCCATACCATCCCAAGGCCCAGCTAGTGAAAGACCGCGCGTCTGTGCCGGAAGAAGATAAAGGGTCGAATCGGTCGGCCCTGCTCCTTCGGGGGCAAGCGAAGAAACGATATAGCTTTGCGCGTGACCCGCGCTGGTCACCCACGACTTCTTGGCGCTGATTCGCACGCCGTTACCATTCCGATGTGCGCGTGACAGGGGCGCCCAGAAATGGCTGCGCGAGCCGGCCTCACTGAAAGCGAGAGTGGATAAGTGGCGGCCCACACCAATCTCACGCAGTATGGGCGTCACTGCCTGAGTCGCGCTTGGTCGCGCCGCCGAGATCGTCGCGGCGCCGAGGATGTGCATGAGATAAACCATGGCGACCGAAGCATCGGCCTCGGCGAGCGTTGCGATCACGGCCGCAAAGGCGCGTGGACCTAACCCTAAACCGCCAACATCCACGGGCAGCATCAGTCCAAGCAGTCTGGACTCACCAAGTGACTCCACAGCCTCGCTAGAGAATCGTCCCACTTTATCGTTTTGCCCTGCGGATGGCGCCAGTACGCGACTGGCGATCTCTCGAGCCTTCGCAACGGCCGCGTCATGAGTCATGATGGCTCCTATCATCCACAAATCTACTGCATCGAGCCAGCATTGTCGCCGAGGATGCGCGGACTGGTCAAACAGTCTCTGCCGGTTGCTGGGCGTCGAAGCCCAGGCAAATGAAAGCGCGGCGAAAATTAGTAATCGGAGGTCGGCTTGTCATCAGATATGCCGGCGCCAAACACAAGCCCGTTTACCAGGACCTGAGGTCGTTCCTGGATCGATGCTGTTGCCATACGGCTTTATTTAATGGAACGCCAGAGTGCCATCGGACCAATACGGCACTTCGATTGGGACGGTCCGCAGCGGCGCCAGCTCTTTGTTCAGTGGACTATCCGGTTTGTCAGGGTCCGGGAACCACATAGACGTAGAAGAAATGGGTGAGTTCGGATCATTGGCGTTCAATTCAGCAGGATCTTTTATCGGCAAGAAAAACATCACGTGGCATAAATTGTGTGAATGGCCCAAATGGGTAAGGTATGCATCCTTCGACATCATATAGCTCATTGCCCCCGGCTCCACCGGCGGAATCTCCTTCTTCGCATACGCCTCTTGAATACCCGCGATGCGCTCTTTTACAGAGGTCACTCCAGCCAGCGTCATTTGCGTCAGCTTGCGAAAAATCGGCAGGATCGACCGCACAGCCGCTGGATTGAGGCAAATCGCCCCTCTCTGCTTCGGACTCCAGACGTCATAAAAGTCAATGCTGGCCGTCCATGACGGCCCCGCCATGCACACAAAACCGTTCGTACCTTGGACCGCCGTTTCCCAGCCTTTGGGCGTCAGCACCAAAACAGACGCATCCTTTGAAATGCCCTCCGGAGTGGCGCTTCGCGCCAGCGCGATTGCCGCATCCCGGTCCATTAAATACTGCGAAAGTGGGAGCATCGTCGGATAGGGCCTCTCTGCATCCTGTGCCCGTGTGCTCGCAGCAATGCTCAGCAAACTCATGAGGGCAAGCGCTCCCACTGCAACTCTGGCTGCAGTCTTTTCGATCTTTGCAAATCGCATCATGCTCATTTTCGTTCCTTTCTGCGAAGCTGTGTCCGCAACTGCTCAATGCCCGACGCTTAGCTTGCCCATGGCTGCCGATCCAACGGTTCAGACCATGTGGACGTGCCGATGCCGCTGCCACGCGGATCGTAGTTCGCCCCGTTCGAACTGGGAACCGCAGTCGAAAATTTGGTTCCAGTGTACATTCCGAAATCTGGCAGCTAAGCCATGCGGACGCGGGAGGATCTCCACTGCTGCTGAGACACGCTGCAACCGAACGTCCAAACTCAACCCTGTTATTTGCAGTGGCTTAGAGCGGCGTTGATCTGTCGGAATTATGAGTTTCTGGATAAGTCTCGGTAAGTCGGCTTGTCGTCATCAATCGCACAACTCACAACAAGCGCCTTTATCGCGACGAATCCGGCGGCATTACTTCCGCGTTCTAAGGGCCGACGTGCGGTCCCACCGGCCGATAGCATCTGCACACCTGTGACGATGACTAGATCTGGGCCGTACCGCCGTCGACGAAGAGTTCGATGCCGTTGACGAAACTTGAATCGCTTGAGGCGAGGAAGAGCGCGACGGTCGCGATCTCTTCGGGCCGTCCCATTTCGCCGCGAGGGATCTGAGATTTGAAGAACTCCTTGGCGTCTGGCCCGAGCGGGTCCAGGACAGGCGTGTCGATGGTGCCGGGGCTGAGGATGTTGACTCGAATTCTGCGTTCCTTGAGCTCTACCAGCCAAGTACGAGCGAAGGAGCGCACCGCAGCCTTGCTGGCGCTGTAGACGCCAAAGCCCGGGAATCCCTTGATGCTGGCGATGGACGCGTTCAGGAAGATCGAGCCGTTGTCGTTGAACAGTGGCAGCGCCTTCTGGACAGTGAAGAGCGTGCCGCGCACGTTGAGGTCGAACGTTTTGTCAAAGTGCTCTTCGGTGACTTCTTCGAGCTTGGCCAACTCGCCGCGTCCTGCGCTGGCGAAAAGGATATCGATCTTGCCCTTTTCGCGCTTTACTGTATCGTAGAGGCGGTCGAGGTCGGCCAGATTACTGGCGTCTCCCTGCACACCGGTAACGTTCTTGCCGATGAGCTTGACGGCCTCATCGAGCTTATCCTTGCGGCGTCCTGTGATGAAGACGTACGCGCCCTCTTTGACGAAGAGCTTGGCGGTGGCGAGCGCCATGCCGGACGTCGCCGCAGTGATGACAGCTACTTTTCCTTCGAGCTTTCCCATGACTGGTCTCCCTTTATGCGTGCGATGGATTAATGCGAGAGCTCTTTCGGTACCATTGAACTCAGAGACTCCCGGGGCTATCGCGCAGGGCCGCCCCGAACTCGCTTTCCCTTAGTAGATGGAATTGGATGCTGAAAAGATGCAGTAGTTCCGAATAATGGAACTATTGAACCTTTTCCCTGGCATAGCTACTCTTATCTCCGTGAGGCCTCTGTTCCACCCATCGATTGAGGAGATTACGGTAGAAGGCATTCTCCACGCCTTGTCCGACCCGGTACGGGTCGCAATTTACGCGGATATCGTTTCGCAGGAATGCTCGCAGAACTGCTCGACGTTTCTGACAGTCAGCGAAAAGACGATCCCGAAGTCCACACTCTCTCAGCACTTCAGGGAACTGAGAGAGGCGGGGCTGATCCGTGGTGAGCGTCGCGGCGTGGAAGTCCACAACACCTCGCGCTGCACGGAAATCGAGCAACGCTTTCCGGGACTAATTCAGGCAATCGTCAACGCGCATGCCATCCAGTCGAGGGACGAAGCGCAAGGAAAGAAACGTGCTGCGCAGAGAATGGCCAGACGTGCACTGACGAATAAGTAAAGAACCCGACTCTTTTCCCTCGATCAATCCGACCTCCTAGTCGCCGGGGCGCGGCTCCTTAGAACGCTCACCCCGTTAGGGATCATCGATATCGGGAAGTCGGCTTCTCATCAGCAATCACGACTGACGAGAAGCGCGTTTACGAGGACTTATCTTCATTATTGTTATTGACAAAGGGCCATCGAAAGCCGAGAGGCTGTCCAGATAGGGCATCTCGAAAGCACCGTCCTGCAGCAAACATTTCGCAGCCTTCTTCGGGTCCACGAACAACGAGGCTGTGAACTCTTCCAGAATCTGTCTTGCATTTGTCATATGTTCTCCTTCACTTGACGCAGGTTGCCGCAGCCGTAAAGCGGGCTCGCGGGCTTTACTTCCCAGAAGTCCGGAATAACCTTCATCGCCTGATGTTGCTGACCGTCGTTGTCGCTGGGGCAAATGATTGAGTCGGCCAAACTAGGTGAATTCGATCTCATGGATATCGATTGCGACGAGCAGAGGCTCCACTACCTTTCGCTTTTCGCTGTCGTAGGCAAATACGCGGCGCCTATGTGGCACCGCTAGTCCGTTGGTGACTCGATAGTCGGAGGCGTAGTTGAGTCCGGGAGCATTGCCAAGAACATCTACGGTGTATTCGTGCCTTCGCAACAATCCGTCAGGGCCGAAATACGAAACTTGATTCCGCGTATGGCCGACGACGGAATCGGGAAAGGTGACCTTTAAAGGGCGCCACTGTTCGCCATCTTCCTCCCATGGGGCAATCTCTTCGCTGACAAATCCGGGATAGCTGTAAAGGAACGGAATGGTGAGATAGCTCCAGAGTGCGTAGCTCGCAAAGTAGACGACATGCAGCATGTCCCATGGGCTGTCGAGGCTCTGCCCCTGAAACGAGGCAGTCGGATCTGCGTGGGTTTCCTTGACAACCCCCGATTCTGACTCGATTGAGACCTGACCGGGGGTGAATATCGTTCGCCGGTCTTTCCCGATGAGATGAGTGACCATGTGTTGGCGATGCAGTTGAGCAACTACCTGAACGTTTTTGAGCACGTCCGGCTGGCCCTTGAGGTGCCAGAGCTCGCCGGTGATCGAGGCGTTGGCTCTTACAACGTTGAACTCGCGCCAATGTTCGAGTCCGCCATGGGCTTCGATTGCGAGTTTGAGAAGGTCGTCCATAGAAAACTAGCTGTGCTGAAAAAAGAATTGTTGAGTGACATTCCGCTCGTCATTACTTCGGGAATGAGTCGCCGAACATCGGATTCCCGCTCTTGGACTGTTGCTCCGTGGCCTCGTCCTGAATGACATCCCAGTGTTCGACGAGAATCCCATCTTTCAAGCGAACCACGTCCGCTGCGATCCAGTTCACCGGCAGTCCGATGTTGGAGAACCGCCCATGAACGATGACGTAGTCACCTTCTGCAAGAATTACCCCGGGCTCATACTTGAGCGACTGCGGAGCGGCCTTGATGAGGTTGAAGAGCCCATCTCGTCCCGGCTCGATATGGGCGCTGTGTTGAATGTAGTTGGGCGACCAGAACCGCTCCGCCGCCGAGTAGTTGCGTTTATTGAACAGGGTATCGAATGCTTCCAGTACGATCGCCTTATTCTTCTCTGCATTTGAATTACTCATTGGTTTCCTCTCTTGTAAATCGACGTTTGACGTTCTTGTTTTGAGCGGGTTTGTGAAGTCCTCTCAAGTAGCGCGGCGGCGCAGCGGCTTTCGATCATATTTGTCCTCTTCCGCCATCAACGAACAGTTCGATACCCGTGACAAAACTGGAATCATCCGAAGCTAGAAACAGCGCCGCTTTGGCAATTTCATCGGGTTCCCCTACGCGTCCCATTGGGATGGTGGATACAATCCGTGCAATGGCATCCGCAGGTTGCCCATCGATAGCCGGCGTATCGGTCGGACCTGGGCTAATAACGTTTGAGCGAATATGGCGGTCCTTGAGATCCGATGTCCAGGTCCGCACGAAAGAACGGAGGGCGGCCTTGGTCGCGCCGTACACACCGAAGGCGGGCGTACCTTTAACGCTTGCGACTGAGCCATTGAGAATGATCGAGCCGCCATCGTTCATCAGAGGCAAGGCTTTCTGCACGGTGAACAGGGTGCCCTTAACATTGATGTCGAAAAGCTTGTCGAAATGCTCTTCCGTAATCTTTCCCAATGGAGCAAATTCAGCGACGCCGGCGTTGGCGAAAACGACATCGATTCGCCCCTTCGTCTTTACGGCCTCGTAGAGACGGTCAAGGTCGGTCAATTTGGCAATGTCTCCCTGAATGCCAGTGACGTTGCTACCGATCGCCTTAACGGCCGCGTCGAGCTCTTGCTGACGACGGCCCATGACGAATACGTAAGCCCCTTCCTTGACGAAGAGCTTTGCTGCAGCCAAGCCTATCCCAGTCGTGCCACCGGTAATAACGGTCACTTTTCCTTGCAGCTTCTTAGTTTCCGACATAGTTTTTCATTTCTCCCTTCCTCTCTGTCGGCCTGATACTGAGACGCGGCCCGGCATCGGTTAAGCTTGGCTCGGAGCGAATAGCTTCAGCATTTGCTCGTTGAACCCGTTCACCAAGGCATGCTCATGGGGGCCAGGATTGGCCCGCAGAGGCTTCGCCGCTTCAACAAGAATTTCATCAGCATCTGTTGCCAGCACGTCCAACGTTTCGTTGATGAACTGGTCGAGAGGCATTGCCTGCTCCGCTTCCTGGCTGTTCATGAGTTCTGTGCGCACCCATGGCGGCGCCATCTCAAGAACTCTGACACCGCTGTCTCGAAGCAGGAAGCGTTGCGACAACGCATAGGAGTGGAGTGCAGCCTTAGTAGCAGAGTAGACAGCCGTCACAGCCAAGGGCACGAACCCAAGTACCGAAGTGTTGTAAAGAATTACACCCCGACGGCTTTTGAGTTGATCCACTAATCCCGATGTCAACCGAATTGGGCCCAGAAGATTGGTCCTGACGGTCGACAGAAGCAATCCATCGTCGATGACACCAGCCGCCTGATCTGGTTCCATGATCCCGGCGTTGTTGATGAGAACATTCAGGTCGGGATACTCTTGAATCAGCTTCTTCGCTACATTGTTGATATTGTCGGGATCGGCGATGTCGAGTGCTATCGCTTCGATGCCCGGATTGGCCGTTACGACGGCGGCCAAATGGCCCTTGCGCCGACCCGAGATGATTACCTTGTTCCCACGTTTGTGTAGCTCCTCGGCCAACGCGCGGCCAATGCCCGATCCGCCGCCAGTAATGAAGATGGTGTTTCCAGTGAGTTTCATGATGTCTCCAATCTGTGTGTAGGTGAATGTTGTGTGAAAGAGGATCGAAGGCTTTGAGAGCGATTCGCCTTTTTCTGTTGGGGTGTTGTTTTTGGCATGGTCAGGTCCCGAGGTTCTCTTGCGATGATTGGTAGGTTGGGTAATCGGAATAGCCACGCGGCCCCGAGGCGTAGACGGTTTCCCAATCCATGTCGGCCAGAGGGGCATTCTCCGCAAACCTCTGGACCAGGTCAGGATTTGCGATATAAGGACGGCCGAACGCCACCAGATCTGCGAGACCTTCCGCGATAAGACGATTGCCGCGATCACGGTCCATCTTCACGTTCGCGATCAGAGCGCCTTTGAACAGGGGGCGGAAATGCCGAAACATACCATCGTCAGCCAATTTCTCAAGTGGAGTACCGGAAAAATCGGTGGTATTTCCCATGAGCAACAAATGCGAAAGATTGTAAGCGTTCAGTTTCTGAATTGCGTATTCGGTGACGGGCAGGGTTTCGTCGTTAGCCTGAAATGCGCCGCCTTCGTGCATTGGGCTGATTTTGACTCCAACCCGTTGTGCATCGACCTCATCCACGACCGACTCGACTACTTCGAAGAGAAAACGCGAGCGATTTTCCAGACTGCCGCCATATTCGTCTTTACGCAGGTTGGTGGTGACGTTTAGAAACTGGGAAATAAGATAAAGATAGTTGGCGAGGATCTGGACACCATCGAAACCGGCTTCCATGGCGTTTCGTGCAGCTCGGGCGAAGTCCGCAACCGTGGATTGAATCTCCCGCTTCGTCAGAGACCGCGGTGTTACTGTGGGCTTCCTTCCCGTCCGGGTGAACGACAGTTGCCGAGGATCGACGTTCGAGGCAGACACAGGCTGCGCGCCGGCCAGTAATTCAGGATGCGAGATCGCGCCAGTGTGCCAGAGCTGTGAGATGATGCGGCCGCCGGCTGCATGCACGGCATCCGTGACACGTCGCCATCCGCGGACCTGCTCCTCCGTCCAGAGGCCGGGTGTATCGGCCCAACCAAATCCTTCCGGGCTGATCGCGGTAGCCTCGGTGATGATCAGTCCAGCCGAAGCACGCTGCGCGTAATACTCTGCCTGCAACGTCGTGGGCACATGATCATGCGACTGCGCGCGCATCCGGGTGAGAGGCGCCATGACGATGCGGTTAGGAAGATCGAGGTCTCCCATCCGATATGGTGTGAAAAGTGGCTGATTCGACATCACATGAACTCGCTGCATGGGGGCGTCGCTTACGGGAGCTGTTTTGTTTTGGAGTGTAGCCATCGACCCTCTCTCGCCTGGATTCAACTATCTGATGGATCGCCAGGCTATTCTGAACCGCTTGGTTCTATACGATGATGGAGGCATCGCAAGGATGCAGAGATTTTGAACTATTTGGTTTTGTATTGGATAATACGTGCATGGGGCGGCCGAAGAACTTCAGTCGAGAGGAAGTGCTGGAGAAGGCGATGCCTGTCTTCTGGACCCATGGGTTTTCGGACACGAGTCTTCAGGAGCTGGAACGAGCCACAGGAGTGAACAAGTCAGGGCTGTATGCGGAGTTCCGAAACAAGGAGGATCTTTTTCTAGAGTGCCTTCGGCACTATCTTAAGAGACAAGAGAAACGAGGGCTTCTCACCAGGGAGCCTCTCGGCTGGAAGAACGTCGAGACTTTTCTCAAGAATGGTCCTCTTAACAAGGGGGAGCAGCAGGGATGTCTTTCCGTCAACTCGATGCGCGAGTTCGCTATCCTTCCGAATGAGGCTTACGGGGTCGTGGCGGAGAATCGAGCGCTATTGCAGCACCTTCTCACCATGAACATCGAGGCGGAAAAGCCCAAGATGGCTCCCTCCGCAATTGCTGAGATGGTGCTGTCTTTCTTCTCCGGATTATGCATTGAGAGCAACCTCAAAGCCGGCAAAACCTCCTCGACCCGCAAGATCGAAAACTTTATGACAGCCCTTCGCAGTCTCTAATCGACCGATTGGTCCCTGAAGTCCGGTTGTGGTCCTCGAAGCCGTTTCTGGCGAATCGGTAAACAGTGATCGTTCGCTCTCGCGGGGGTTGACAACACGGGTGTGTCGGGTTTATGGTCTGAGTTAGTTAGATAACTAACTACTCTAGGTCGGACGATATGCGAACGACACAACCGGACAAGCGAACTCGGCTGGTTGAGACTGCCACGAAGCTGGCGTATGGACGCGGTTTCCGAGAGACGAGTCTGGCGGACATCGCCGAGGCGGCTCGCGTGCCAGTAGGCAATGTCTACTACTACTTCAAAACCAAGGAAGAACTCGCCGAAGCCGTGGTGGAGCGGCGCCTCGAGGAGTTTCGCGCAGACCGGGCGGAGTGGAACCGCTTGAGTTCTCCGAAGGAGCGGCTGTTAGCTTTCGTGGGTAGCGTCCAAGCGAACCGGGAGCAACTTGCTCGCGGAGGATGCGCTCTTGGCGGGCTGTGCACGGAGTTGCACAAAGAGGGCGGCGCTCTCGCGAAGAAATCCGCGGCGCTCTTCAATGAGCCCATGCGTTGGCTTGAGGAGCAGTTCCGGGCTCTTGGCCATGAAAAGGATTCACGAGAACTCGCGGTCCATTTGTTCTCCGCTTTTCAGGGTATGGCGGCTGTTGCGCTCGGCACCAACGACCCCGAGGTGGTGGTGATGGAGGCAAAGAGGCTTAAGAACTGGATCGGGACCTTGTGACACGCAGTCATCGAGCGACCAAGAAGGATCGGCACCATGAAGAAACTCGGAGGGAAAAGTCGCGCTCGACAACCTTACATCGCCAATCCCGACCTGGTCGAGAGGTTCGCGACCGGCCCTCCGTTCGCCGAAGTCGGCTGGGAAACCGTCTACGGGTCAGGACCACGCCGCGATTACGACTATCCGGCTACCCATTCAATATTGTCCGAAGTGCTTGGAAGTTGGGCGTCTTTTATGCGGGGTCTTCAAATATGAAACTCACCAGCAATACGATTTTGATCACCGGCGGTGGCAGCGGTATCGGTTACGAACTTACCAAACAACTGACGGCATTTGGTAACACGATTCTTATCACAGGCCGCGATCAATCTAAGATGGACCGTGCGAAAGCGGCCTTTCCACAAATCCACACCTTTCGAAGCGACGTGTCCGATCCGAAAGCGATCGCCACTCTTTACGAACAGGTCACTAAGCAATTTCCCGAGCTCAACATTTTGATCAACAACGCCGGCATCATGCGTGAGATCAATGTTCACGACAAAGGTGGAAGCCTCGAAGACATCAATCGCGAGATTGAAATCAATTTGAGCGGGCCGATTCGCATGGTGAAACAATTCTTGCCGCATTTGAAAACAAAATCAGAGGCGGCAATCATGAACGTTTCATCGGGATTGGCATTTGTTCCATTGGCCATTTCACCGGTTTATTGCGCCGCCAAGGCGGGTCTGCATTCGTTCACCGAGTCTCTTCGTGTTCAATTGAAAAACACCAAAGTGAAGGTATTTGAGCTAGCACCGCCGGCGACACAAACCGAACTCCTGGCTGACTTTAATTCTGAAGACATGAAAGGCGTTTCTATCATGAAGGTGGAAGACATGGTTAAAGTCGCCGTCAAAGGAATGCAAGCCGATCGACTTGAAATACGTCCAGGGCAGGCGAATCAGCTCAAAATGATGAGTCGTCTAGCGCCTGGATTTATTTTGAAACAAATGAGCCGATCGGTTGACCGTATGCTCAGAACACAGAATTAAATTCGAAGTATTGCGAACATATGGGCTCCATAGAGCGGGACCGCCCTTTAAAGCAAGTACCGTGGCCTTGTTAGCGTCACCTGATGCTCGCTGGGTCTGACGCCGCTGAAGGCGCGGTCGGTGGGTTACTAGGCAAGTGCGCGACGCTGCTGGCGGATTGGCCCCCTAAAGTGTAAGCGAATAGATAGGTCCTGAGATCAGAACCGAGAATGGAGTTTTTATGAAAATTATTTTGATTGGTGCCAACGGAAAAATCGGCGAACTGGTTCAAAAGGCATTAGCGGGTGCTGGCCACGAGATAGTCAAGGTCGGACGCAAATCGGGCGATTTCCGGGTAGAGATCGAGAACCGCGAAAGTATCAGGAAGCTTTATCAAGCCGTCGGCTCGTTTGATGCCGTGGCCATTGCAGCAGGTGAAGTCGCCTTTGCTCCGCTTTCGGAACTCACCGCTGAAAGATGGCAGTTCTCGTTGGGAAGCAAGCTCATGGGTCAGATCAGCCTGGTTCAGGAGGCGATCCCGTTCACCAAAGAAAATGGATCATTCACTTTGGTTTCGGGCGTTCTTAATGACGAACCGATCTTCGCCGGTGTCGCGGCTTCAACCGTCTCGGGCGCATTGGAAGGTTTTGTTCGGGCCACCGCAATCGAACTTCCCAAGGGATTGCGTATCAATTTGGTGAATCCCACGATCCTAGAAGAATCCGTAGCTAGTATGGGTTCGTTCTTTCACGGCGTGATTCCGGTCGAAGGATGGAAAGTTGCACAAGCCTACAAGCGCGCAATCCTGGGGGCGCAAACCGGCCGCGTTTACAAAGTTGATTGAGCTTGGTGTTTTCGCGAGCTGCCTGCATCCCAAGCGGCTGGCCCCATTTTTCCGCCGCCCTTTGTGGCGAGGATAAACCCTGCCCGCTTGTTGTTGAGCCAGCGGCCTGCGACGATTTCAGCACCACCGACCTCCGCGCCAGGGGGATATACTTCAGCGGTATCGATGAAGTTAATCCCTGCCTCAGCCGCCTTACCGAGCATTCGATGCGCCTCTTTTTCATCCGTTTGCTTTCCGAATGTTCCCGTTCCGAGGATCATGCGACAGACCGTTAAGCCGGTCTGACCAAAGTTCGTGAACTGCATAAGGACTCCTTACCGCTAGTGAGAAAAAGGCTGCTCTCGCCCAAAACAAATTGCATCAGTTCGTTGCCGCTCCACCGCGCAACTGGGGCGAACTTGGAACGCCGGGCCGTAGTGTGGATCATCCAAGCTTGGTTTACGGCGTGATCCGCGCGGATCTGTAAAGCAGATACACCACGAAGAATTGGAGGACGCCGAGAAAGAGCGGCCCAACGCATTTCCCAAGATCATGCTGAAACAGACCGATTCCCGCATCCAGTAATTGCATGGCGCCGGCGAGCGCACCCAGGATCAGCAACGCCGGCGCCGCTTGCTTGTAGATTGCCAACAATGCGAACAAGGCTAGAGGAATTGTCCGCGCCGCCGCGTACATCGCCAATAGCAACGACGCCTGCGTTGGAACGGATTCGGCGGGGACTAGGTATTGGGGATGGATGATCCCCACGATGGAAAAGCCGCTCGCGACCAGGACATTGATTGCCGTGACCACCGAAGCCAGCCGCATCGCCTTTGTTGTCGTCATTGACTCCTCCAGAACTCTTGGCTGCAAACAGGTGCAACCGGTACCAGCCCGGCTGAGCCTAAGCGTTGGGAGCTTTCCCGTGATACGCAGCCGCAAAAACTTCCTGCACGAATTGTTCAAACGAAGTCGGTGTAGTGTTCTCCGGCGAGCGCGGCTCTAGCGGAACGAGGACTCCTGCGTTGATGGCTTTGTACATCTCGATGTACATCGCAGCTCCCTTAGGCGGAACACCCAATTGCGTCAGCGCCTGCTGCACCTGGCCATATGGGAACTGCTCGTAATGCAGATCCGGTTTGCCGATGCCGCGCGCAATCACTGCGGTAGCTTCCGTCATCGAGAGGTCGCGCTCCCCAAGCAGCTCGCGCGTTTGTTTGCCGGAGAAATCCAGGTGCAGCAGGCGCTGCGCGGCATAGTCACCGACGTCGCGCGTCGCGGCCATGGGAATCTTCAGGTCGGGTAGCAGCGCATTTCCGACTAATCCCATCCCATGAATCATGCCGATCGCCGCCAGATTGTTCTCCATGAAATACGCGGCGCGCAGGTGCAGAACGTTTAGACCGTCGATCGCGTTCAGTTTTTGTTCCGAAGAATGCAGTCCCGAGACTGGCCCGGCACCTTCCGCAACCTGTGCGCCGTAGCTGCTCAAATGCACCGCGTAGCCCAAGCCGGATTCCTTCACAGCTCTCGCAATCGCGTCGCTATCTCGCTCCTGGTCCTCCCGGGATTTCGCCGGTGGTAACAGCAGGTATGCCGCGCGTGCATGACTGAAGGCTTTAGTGAGCGCAGCCGCATCGCTCAGATTGGCTGTGAACGCTTCCGCGCCTTTGTCCACAAAGCGCTGTAGTCGCCCCGCGTCCCGTCCAACGACGCGTACCTTCTTGCCCGCTGACAGCAGAGAATTGGCAATGATCGAGCCGGTGTTCCCGCTCGCTCCTAAGATCACATGCATTTCGTTCGAAACAACGGGTGACGCCATAGTTACTAGCTCCTTGGTCTTGTAAAAAGAGTGTCGAACGCCTTCAGGGCGATGCGTTGTCTTCGGCCCTCACTTCGGGAATGTGTCGCCGAACATGGGAAGGCCGCTCACAGATTCGGCCTTGGTCGCCTCATCCTGCAAAACGTCCCAATGCTCTTTCAGAAGACCCTCTTCGAACCGGACAACGTCGGCCGCGATCCAGGCGGCGGGCCTGCCCATCCCGGTGAAGCGGCCATGCGCTACGACGTAATCGCCCTCTGCGATGATGAGCTGGTTCTCATAGTGCAACGTCTCCGGCACTGAGCGGACGAGATTAAACAGACCTTCGCGGCCCGGCGCTATGTGTGCGCTGTGCTGAATGTAGTTCGGTGACCAGAAGCGTTCCGCCGCAACGTAGTCACGCTTGTTAAACAGTGTGTCGAACGCTTCGAGAACGAACGCCTTATTCTTGGATTCGATCGTCTCACTTGCCATTTTTGTTTTTGCCATCCCGACCCTCCTTATTCCTCGGAGCGATTGCAGACTGACACCAGTTTTGAACGATCTACGATTTGCAACCTTCAGGGGCGCCGGACTCGACGAGATAAAGAATTCCGCAGGCATGAATCACGCCCTGCGAAACCTCCGTCTCGTCGAATCCACTTGTGGTACTTAAAGCCTAATCTGCAGCACTCGTTGTGCCTTCTTTCGCCGCCACCAAGGCACCTCTCGCTGCTTCTTCGATGATTTGAGCGACCGCCTGGGGGTGCGACAGATACACTGCGTGGCTGCTTTTGACATCGACTACCTTTGCACCGGCGCGCTTCGACATCAGCCGCTGCGCATCGGGCGGAAGCATCCTATCCTCGGTCGTTAGCAGGTACCAGGTAGGTTTCGTTTTCCATGCCGCTTCGCTGATGGTGCCTCCCACCGCGTTCACACCCCACGGCACTTGCGAGTCGGCCATGAATTCGGCCTTTTCCGGGCTCACGTCGGCGGCGAAAGACGCTGGGAATTTCGCTCTGTCGAGCAGCAGAAAGCCATCCACGGGCGGAAGGATCGGCGGTACAGGCGCGCCGGGGGGCGGATCCTTAATCAGCGCGGATACAGATTCGCCTTTGTCGAGCGCAAAGGCAGCGACATAAACGAGCCCCGCCACCTTTGGGTCGTTGCCGGCTTCGGTGATGACAGCGCCGCCATACGAGTGACCGACGAGTATCACGGGGCCGTTCTGAGCGGCGATCGCACGCTTGGTAAACGCCACGTCGTCTGCCAGAGAGACGGTCGGATTCTGGACGATGGTGACCGCGTAGCCGTCCTTCTTCAAGACGTTGTAGACGGCTTCCCAACCGGACCCATCCACCAAGCCGCCGTGGACGATAACGATGCTCTTCACAACTGCCGTTGATTTTGTTTGTGCCATTGCGTCTTCTCCTATGCATAAAATGATTGTCATGATCGCCATCGCACCGTAGATGATTCGTGTTCTGACGCCCATTGGAATTGCGTTATTCTTCATCTCATATCCTCCGTTTCACCGATTGCTAAGGCCTAAAAGTCGTTCTTGTTTTGAAGCGTTTGATATAGCCGTTCTTTCAGTTCAGCCGTCAGTCAAGATCAGAGTCACATTCGAGTGTCTTGTTCTTTTCCTGTTTAGTTCGGCTCATTCAATTTCCCTAATTGACAACTGATCGGGTTCGTTCCTCTTCATCCCCAACACTTTTGTGACTCTGCGCTCAGTCGGTATATGTTCGCGATGTGCGGTTAGATCTGCGCTCTGCCTCCGTCAACGAACAGTTCAATGCCTGTGACGAAACTGGAGTCATCCGAAGCCAGAAACAACGCCGCCTTTGCAACTTCTTCAGGCTCCCCCATCCGTCCCATGGGGATGGTCGAGACAATCCGCGCAACCACCTCTGGAGATTGCCGACTCACCAGTGGCGTATTGATCGGACCCGGGCTAACTACGTTTGAGCGGATACGACGGTCCTTTAGATCTGTGGTCCAGGTTCGCACCAAAGAGCGGATTGCGGCCTTGCTCGCGGCGTAAACGCCGAAGGCAGCAGTACCCTTAACGCTAGCGACGGAGCCGTTGAGAATGATAGAGCCACCATCCTTTAGGAGCGGCAGTGCCTTTTGCACCGTAAACAGTGTTCCCCGTACATTAATGTTGAATAGTTTGTCGAAGTGCTCTTCGGTGACGGAGCCAAAGGGAACAAATTCACCAACACCGGCGTTGGCGAAGACAATGTCGATCCGCCCCTTCACCTCAGAGATGGTCTCGTAAAGGCGATCAAGGTCAGCCAATTGGGCGACGTCTCCCTGAACTCCGGAAACGTTAGTGCCGATTGCCCTCACGGCCTCGTCGAGTTCCTTCTGGCGACGGCCCGTGATGAAGACATACGCACCCTCCTCGACGAATAGCTTTGCCGTGGCCAACCCAATCCCTTCGGTGCCGCCCGTGACGAGCGCGATCTTGTCCTTAAGCTTGTTCGACATCTTTTTCTCCGCCGAACGGCGAAATGTGCTGGCCAACCGGCTCTGGGTAATTGGTATCGAGCCACTTCCGAATATTCGAGACGGTGTCCTCGTAGAACGTTTTGTAAAGGCTATGCGATACGAAGCCGATATGCGGCGTTGCCAGTACGTTGTCCAGCGTCCGGAAGGGGTGAGACGGAGGCAGTGGCTCAACGTCGAATACATCGATCGCCGCTCCGGCGATTTGCTTGTTCTTCAACAGGCTGATCAAAGCTTGCTCATCGACGATCGGCCCGCGCGACGCATTGATCAACCAGGCCGTTGGCTTCATTCTCTCCAACTCCGCGGGCCCTACCAGGCCGCGCGTACGGCTGCTCAACACCAAATGGATCGTCAGGATATCGGCCCGCTCGAACAACTGGTCCTTGGAAACCAAGATTGCCCCCGCGGCTTTGGCGGACTCGGGCGTCATGTTCTGGCTCCAGGCAATCAGCTTCATTCCGAAAGCGGTCCCGATCCGCGCGACCTGTGATCCAACGTTCCCAAGTCCCAAAACGCCCAAGGTCTTTCCACGGAGATCCGTGCCCACAGTTTGTTGCCAGCCGCCGGATCGGACGGAGTTGATCTCCGTCACGATATGGCGCGCGGAGGCCAAGATCAGCGCCCAAGTGAATTCGATCGTCGGGTCCGATCTATACTCCGTGTGAACCACTGCGATCCCATGATCACCCGCGGCGGCAACATCAATCGACGCGTTTACACCTCCAGTCGAAGCAATGAGCTTGAGATTGGGAAGGCGCTCAATGACGTTGCGGGGCAGCGGGGTCCGCTCGCGCATAACACAAACCACATCAAAAGGCAGCAACCGCTCAATCACGGCGTCTGGATCGGCGAGGTGGTTTTGAAACACGGTGATGTCCGCTCGATTACGGAGCGCCGACCAATCGGCGCATTCAAGCGCCGCATTCTGGTAATCGTCCAGAACAGCGATCTTGTACTTCTTCATTGGCTTTTCGTTCATGTCTTTCTTTCGCTTATCAAAGGCTGTCAGATTGTGAGAACGACCCTGCCGAAGGGGCGGCCCTCAACGAGGTAACGCAAAGCATCTGCGGCCTCGGCCAGCGGGAAAGTCTTTGCCACGATCGGCTTGACCGCGCCGGAGTGAAGTAACGAAAAAATGACGCTCCATGCGGTGCCCCATGCTTCTGTGGGTTGTGCAAACAGGGAGAAGCTCTTCATACTCGCGCGTTTCCAGATCAGATCCGTGAGGTCGATGGTTGTCTTGCGGCCTGCGGAGTAGCCCAATGTTGTCAGGCTTCCTCCGGTCGCGAGCGTGCTGAGAGTCTCGCTCAGGATTTCTCCGCCGATTGCATCGATCACGATGTCGGCACCATAACCTTTTGTGATCCGCCGAACGCCGTCGCTTAGCTTCTCCTCGGAAAGGTCGATCACTTCATCGAAGCCCAGATAGCGTGCTTGTTGCGCCTTTGCATGATTGGTTGTCGTTGATATGGCATGCTTCGCCCCCTGCGCTCTAGCCAACTGAGTGACTGCATTTCCGACCGACCCTCCAATCGCAGGCGATAGCACCGTCTTGCCATTTGCCAATCCGGCGAGGCCCAGTGCCATTTGGGCGGTGAGATATGCGACAGGAACTCCGGCAGCCGCAACGTCCCCGATGTCCTCGGGAATTAAGCAAAGGTTCTCGTTTCGGACAGCAAGCCACTCACTGTAGGTTCCGTTCTCGGAAACGCCGTAAGGACCGGTAAACATCACACGTGAGCCGACGGGAAACGCTGTTCCTCCTCCCTCCTCTACCACGCCTGCTCCTTCTCCTCCCAAAACCAGCGGCGCTTTCGCTCGTGGGTATCCCCCCGACAGAATGGTGTGGTCCAGCGGCGTGACCCCGGCCGCCGTGATTCTTATCACTACTCGTCCATCCGAGACTGACGGCTTTGGAATGTCGACCAGCTTCAAATCCTTGTAGCCGCTGAATCCTTCTGCCCTCATTGCCCGCATAAAAGTTGTCCCATCCTTCAACCGGCGTTCCACGTTTGCTCACCCTGGGCAAGTCATGGTTTGACGGCTTGCGCTGAAGTCCAGAGCGCACCTCGATTGCCCCATTCAGGGTAGAGCTTCAGCATTTGGTCATATAATTCCCGGGCCGTCGACGTCTGCATTGCGAGGCGCTCGAAATCGCGGATATATCTCCGCGTTTCGCCGAGGATCTTGGGGCTGTCATCGTTCCCGACGCGCTTATGTCCGGCGATCACAGCGCGCGGCTTAAGCGATTCCATTTTGTCGAGAGCCGCAATCCACTCCTGGCGTCTCTGTTGATCAGGCGACTCTGACAGATGTAAGTGAACGCCGTTGTAGGCGGCATCACCGGCCACGATCAAACCTATCGACGGAACATGAAGGCAGGTTGTGCCGGCAGTATCGGTGAACCCGAGTGGGACACTGACTAAATCGTGGCCTTCCAGGTTAATGACGTTTCCGGTGAGCTCTTCGGCAATTGCAAGATGGCTGGCAATCTGGCCGGGAAAACGCGGAGTCCAAAACGTAGCGAGAGACTCTGGCGATGCTTGCTGGCGCATAACCTTAATCACATCCGGCCGCGCGACGAAACGGGCACCCGGAAATCGCTCCAGAACTGTACTGGTGCCAAAGAAATGATCGCCGTGGCCATGGGTGGCGTAGATCGTCGTCAGATTCTTTCCGCTCGCCACAACCCAATTCGCCAAGGCGCGCGCCTGCTCGACCGTAATAGGGGTGTCGACCAGGACGGCGTCGCGCTCGCCAGAAATAAGCGTTGACGAAATAGTCGGCCACGGCCGCTCTTTTTCGCCTGGAGGCAAATCACTTGTGATAGCGGGTATACTGGGCGCCAGGAACACATCCCACCTCAGCGCCATTTCTTGAGTTGTATGTTGGGAACTGGAGGTTCTGCTGTCGGATTGTCCGTGCATCGAACGTGCTTCCGCTCGGATTAGCCAAGTCGAGGCCGTTACGAGACCGATACCAACATTCGACAGGAACTCCCGTCTTGAAGTCATCGGGACCTTTTCGGATCGCATATCTACCTCTCGTCCCATCGATCGGTAAATACAACCGGTACCCAGCTATACCCACTCCCCTCCTTGCGCAAGCGGCCCAGGGGAGGAAATACCGACGAATGCGGAGTCGCGATTAAAACATCCTCCCGCGCGAGTTCAGGCAGCAATTCATTCCGCGTTGCCGCAGCCGCGGGCTGGTCAATGTCGAAAACCGCGGTGACCTCGGGATGCTGCAACTGGACGCGCTGCGCATGGACGATGTCGCCGCAAAACAGAATGTTTTGTCCCTTCGACGAGAATTCATAGCCGCTATGTCCCGGGGTATGACCAGGCAGCGGGACGACTTGCATGCCGTCGACGATTGGGTCGGACCCACTGAACGTGTGCCACTTCCCGGCCTTGATGTACGGTGCTGCGATGGCTCGCGCACTCTGGAAGAACGGTTGCGCATCCTTGGGTGCCTTAGCCGCGATTTCTGCCGAAAGCCAAAAGTCGCTTTCTGCCTTCGCGACGTAGACCTCGGCATTTGGAAAAATGCGATTTCCATCCTGAGTGGTGAGGCCGCCGAAGTGATCGGAATGGAGGTGCGTGAGCAAAACGATGTCGACTTCTTCCGGCGTGTAGCCGGCGCTGCGGAGGCTTCCCGCCAAGCGCCCGAGAGCTCCCCCGCCCCACCAGGTGCCGGCGCCCGCATCGACGAGGATTAGTTGCTTGCCGGTGTTGACCAGGAAGCCGTTATCAACAACATCCAGCATCTGCGGATCTTCGTGGAGTCCCTTGACAACACCATCCATCGTCGCCTTCGTTCCGTTCAGCCAGTTTGGATCGAATGCGCGGGTACCATCGTATAAGGCCGTCACTTCGAGGTCGCCGACTTTCACTCGGTAGAAGCCCGGCTGCTGATCATGGTGCTGGGGCGCGGCAGCCAGAGCTGCGTTCGGAGCGGCGACAAAGCTGGCCAGCGCTACCAAAAGAGCGGCGGCGAAGCGCACCGAATTTTTCTTGAGAACGTTTCTCAACGTCAGTGCGGAGATTTTCACGGCTTTGTTTATGCTTTTCATATGTACCTCCTCGCTGAGTTTCAATTTGGCTCTCGTTTTGCATTTCGGCTCGGTGCAAACGGCGAGAACGTCTTCAGGTTTTCGAAATATCCTGGAGCGGCTTTTTCAATTCCCCGACATGCTCCGGTTGAAAGTGATCAATCAGACGAATGGTGGTCTTCCCGTTTTGTAAATCTTTTTCAATCTTCAAAGTCCACTCGCTTCTGACGCCCATCCGGTCAATGCAAGCGGTGTGCCAACGCAACTCATTGAATCTGCGGCTCACACCGCCCAAGAAATTGTTGAGGTTTCAGGAAATCCTGAGTCTTCAGAAAACAGAGCGAGCATCGTAGCTGTCCGGGTGTGCAGAAGCGACGGGAGAGAACTCATCAGACGCGGAAGATGTCGTGCGTATGGAACGGGATATATGCGAATGCGGGCGAACCGCTAGGCTGACCGTCGCTTTGAACGCAGGGCTTTAAACCGGCGCTTGTCTATGCCGAGGTTCGCGATCTTTGATTCAAGGGTTTGGTGCGGAATTCCGAGCTTTGCAGCCGCACCATGAGGACCTGAAACTCGCCCCTCGCACTCTGCCAATGCGGCCTCGATCGCTTTTCGTTCACGGTGGGCAAACTCTATCTTGTCCGCTGCGAGGATCCCGGCGCGAGAAACCTGTAGTGGCCCAGAGATCTCGGTCGATTTTCGCTGCAGCCATACCTCGTCGACTGAAAACGTTTCCCCGTCGCAAAGGATCACGGCGCGCTCAACTACGTTTTGTAGTTCGCGGATGTTGCCGGGCCAGCCGTAGGCTTGAAGCAGATCCAGCGTCTTCTTCTTTATATGGCTGATCCGTTTCCCGGCTCTCTTCGCATATCGTTCGACCAAATACTCTACGAGCAGAGGAATGTCATCCTTCCTCTCGCGCAGTGA